>JACCDI010675395.1_pt1 | contig 13515 bp, 13 predicted proteins | sample 7442791 | NCBI WGS metagenome assembly JACCDI01 (sample SAMN15323434, study PRJNA562643) | freshwater metagenome | isolation source: river surface water | place: USA:Blue River Watershed | collected 2017-08-15
AAGCCTTTTTGATGTTGTGAAAAATTGGATGAATCCATTTTCTTTCCATAAGTTGGGGGCCTTTTGCAAGAGAACTTCTTGTCTTCAGGGCAATGAGAACCATAAGAATCATTGTTGTTCATCCATCTGGGTGCATTTAGAGGTTGACTATCTTCTTCATTCTTTACTTCATCCAACACTTCTCCAAGGTAATAATCTGGAGGCAATAAAAGTAATGCTGGATAAGTTTCAAGCGGGACCCTTCAAAGCTTCTTTGGGGCAGCGTTCTCAGTGGCAAGCAAATCATGCTAATCCTCTGCAACCATAGTTGATTTAATTCAACATGTGTGACAAGCACTTGGACTGGAAGATATTTGGTTCAAGGAAGGGATGTTGTATGTTCCAGCTTCAGGAAATTTTTTAGTAATGGGCTCAGGTTCCTGCTTCCCTCTCCAATTGTCATCAACATGGATATAATGGCTGTGGTTGTGGTCTGAGCTTTGAGAGTCACAAGAGGGAGACCTTAATTGGTCACAAATTTCAGTTGGCTTGCATTTGCATTCCCTGCAATTATGATGATCATGAAATCAGCTTCTTGAGCAGGAGCAATGACAATAACTTTTGTTGCAGTCACCTGCATAGTCTCAAGGGGTTTGGACTCAAGGGTGATTGGAGGTAGAGCCCATGGATTTGCAATAGCCTAAGTGGTTACAATTGTGATGAGTACAAGATTGTCACAGCATATATTATCCGTTGCTTTTACATGGGCAACAATAACTTTCTTTTTGGACACACTTGGAGGAATGGACATTGTTAGTGATTGAAGAGTTTTTTCATTTAGCAGCAGCAAGTGTCTTGTTGGCGGCATACTTCTCTTGGTTAGCATTCTTCAATTCAAAATTTTCAGCATCCTCACATCTGCATTTTTGTGGATGGGCTGCTCTGTTGAGTGGAAGAATTGCACGAATTCATCCATCCTCATCTTGTGGTACGTTTTTGTTGCTGGACAAACACATTGCAATGTTCTGCAGAGAATGCATTGAAGAAAAGGAGGGTCTTCTCCTTCTCCCCAATTGCGAGTTCATAATCAGCCTTGAGGTCACTTTAGAGCTTGAAGAGGAGATCAAAGCAAGCTTTGCAAGCCTTTTGGGTCATATCATCTGGCTTCTTCACCCCAATGCAAAGGGAGGTGCAAAAGTTGCCAGGTCGCAATTGAGTGTTTTCCTTGAAGAACTCAATTTTAATAGTCTTTCATGATTGAAGTGAAGGCCTTGTCTTTCCAGGTCCCATCCTTTCTTTTTTGTTGTTGTGTATTGCACAAACCTCTTGCCAGTATGTTGACAGGAGGATGCTTCCAGCTTCCACTGAGAACAACACAATCATAGAGATGCACAATTTCTGCATCCAAACACATTTGGTTAAACAGTTGGATGATTACAGTTGGACATTTTATCACCAAGTATTTGATGTTGTGTTTTTCACTGTCACTTTAGACTTTGAGGCTAGCTTTGTTGTTGCATTGTTGCCACTACCCTCTCGCACAGCAGAGAACTTGACTGTTTTTGGATCCATGATGAGGTGGCTTGCTTCAATGATGATTATAGACTTGAACCTATGATAGTTTGCCATGAATTTCACTGGGGAAACTGTAAGTAATTAGTTGTGATGTGCCCAGAGAGAAGCGTAAAACAATTCTCAAGAATCTAAGATAGGATTCATGAAGTTATATCTATGAACACTTTATGCAAACAGAACACCAGTGCAACCACATCATCTGTTGTGCTGACACCCTCTTGCCACCATCTGTCAAGCATTTGTAGAACAACTGCACAACAAATATGAGATTCCAGGAATGGAAATACAGGTACTTGTGTTATGCTTTTTGTGAACACTAATGTGCTGTGCTCCTATTGTCCATTGTCTATAGGCGCTTGAAAATACATTGAAAAGTAAAAGTGCCAATTTTTTTCTTCACTGGTACTTCTGTATATGCAAAAAAAACTACACAATCCCATTTCCATGAAATGCGTTGGACATGTTTGGGAAGTCATTGAAATTCACTCTCATTTACCAACATTTTTGACATTTGATCAACACATCAATGTTTCGAACTAAGCCGTAAAGTACTTGAATAACAACAATATCTAATGGACCAAATTTTCAACAGCAAGTTTGCCTTTGTCCCTTTTTGTCATATTTTAGAAATCAATGTCCAATAAAGTAATCATAGTTGATTTATTGTTCATTGGCTTTCAACAAGGCATCATGTATCAGGGCTTTTTGCAAGTGATGATTTGCCATTGTGCAATGAGGAGAATGTCAATGAACATTTCCTGGGAACAATCAAGGGCACATTGACTGGCTTTGAGTACTTTAAAGATGATTTGTCTCATTGTGTACATTGCTGTAGCTAGACTGTCATCAACAAAGTGTAAGTTTTTTGTGGTGTTTGTGGCAGATGAGCAAGGAGAAGAATATTTAGCAATGTCACCATAGCATTGGATTGTAGATTTGTAATGGTTGTTATAGCAGCTATTGATTCCAAACACTGTGATGGAGCAATATTTTTGTTTGCAGCAAAAAACGCTTGCAAAAGAGTAATTTGTAATTAATGGAGGTCAACTCAGGTCAGAAGCGTAGTCCAAATTATCAACAATAGGATTTTATATAATTTGTAAAGGTATATTTTGTGGAGATCAAACTCCTTGTGGAGGGGAAGGGACCATAGGCTAGTATATTTCTTGTCTTTAGGGAAGAAGCTGCCATAGATATCAGAATTACTGGCATTGTCTTTGTCAGAGGGAACATATTTGAGAACTGAAGAAACACTTCAGGTTTCACCCAATTTGGCATCTTTCATAAACTTGATCAGACACAAAGAAGTCTCTTGGGTGTTGCAGATTGTGTTTTTGCAGCAGTGGAAGTAAGGGCAACTGTTGGAGGTTCCAGGAATTTAGGGAGGTCAACTGCATGAACTGATGAAATAGATTAATCCTGCAAGGCCAAATGGTCTTGTTGGGCCCAAGGAGCTAATGGAAGGCAAAACTGTGTTTGCTTGGTCCAATCCACATGGTGGTGTTTGCAGGAAAACAATGTCTCAAACCTAGCCTCACATGACATTGTGAACATAATGAGTATGCTATTTGTTGTGCAAGTTTTGGGTCCTAGAGAGAGTGAGAGCAGTGATGTTTGTCATAATGGTGGTCATCAGCATGATAACTTTTGCCATTCCAATTTTGAGCAGGCTTGCAATCATGTTCTCTGGAACTGTGAAATTGATGATAATGGCTTCTTGAGTGGGAGCAATTGACGATTGAGTCTGTTGTATTCGCCCTTCATGGTCTTAATGAGATTGGTCTCAAGGGCAATTGCTGAAACATCCTATGGGCAATTGAAAGTCTGGACGGTTCCATTATGGCATTTGCAAGGTATCCACATAATGTCAATTTTGTTGGACAAACAATGACAACAGTAGTTGCTGTGCTGTACTTGTTTGTTTGGAGGGTGGTCCTCAGTTTGCCTCATTGTGCTGTATTTTTCCACAGCCTCACATAAACATAGTGCATGATCAGACTGGCCTTTAGCATGACAAATCTGGAACAAGCTGAAGAGGTTGTCAAGTGCCATTTTCTAGTACTCTATTTGTTGCTACAACAAGAGATTGGGATTCTTGGCAGAGAAGATATTGAAGACAAGGAGGGTCATCTACCTGTGTCCTTAGTTTATAATTGGCCTTGAGATAATCATGAATGTTTACAAGGGACATTAGCAAGCATTTAATTCCTTTAGGGTTATACTTTCAGGCTTCTTGAGGCCTTGTTGGAGGTTAGTTTGAAAGATTTCCCCAGAAGCATCTAAGTTCTTGACTGAATCGTAAGTTTTCTAGATTTCTTTGCAGTGCATAAGCATCATTCCAATATGTTGAGAGGAGAGTGCTCTCAATTAGATAGAGACAAGCCATTTTGGTGTCTGAACATATTATGTGGAGGGATAGGACAAATACACTTGATCACATTAACACCATATATTTGACAAAATGATTGTAATAATTATCATAAACTTTGAGGCCAGCGTTTTATTTGAGTTGGCACCATCACCCACTGGGACACCCAAGACCATGGCTAGGATTTTGTTTCAGAAGAGGGTCTTTGTCAACGAAAATTTTTTATATGAAGTTACAATAGTTTGCAATGGTCTTCACTGGTAAACTGTAAGAATCACTTGTGATGTATCCAGGGAAAAGGGTATAGGTGTCATCGTGAAGTAAAATATAATTTATGATGTTTGGTCTATGCACATCTAAAATAAAGTTGTCATCAGTTCAGAGCATCATCCGATGTTATGACAATATCTCACCAACTAATACAAAGATGCAAAATGGACAGGGTAAAAATTTGGGGGAATCTGGAACTTTGGGATTACCAGGAATGGGGTCACAGGAAATAGTGCAATGTGTTTTGTGCTCTACAAAATTGATGGCTTGAGTGACACTCCAGGGGATTTAATGTTCCCTGGAGTTAGAAATGACTGTGGGAATTCAAAATTTGCAAATGCAAGCTAATTTTTTCCCATTTTTATCAGATGAGGGGCATTAGTTTGACATCATACCACATTTTCAATTCTTAAGAGATGCTGGAAAAGAACAAAAAGATTGCAGAGTGGAAAAGAAAAAAGATAGGTTAGAAGCAAATGAGAGAGATGAATTAACATAGTATATTTTGGAACAGAGCAAAACACCAATTCACTTACCAAAGCCGAATCAACAACCCTGCTCAAGTGACATGGTATGGCAAAACCAGGGGTTGGAAAAGTGTTGGATAGAAGGGAAACATGGATCAAGATTACATAACAGGGAACCATCAACCCCTCTTAAGTAGAATTGCAATCTCAATCAAGGATACTGCCTTTTGTCCCTTGAAGGAGAAACACAACAGGAGCTGTTTGAGAGTTTCTAGATGCTACCCCCAGAGTAGAAGGAAACTGTGATGGCAGGCATGACTAGTAGAGGATTGGAGGAGGGAAAGAAGGAGGTGTATAAATTAAGGAAGTTTTTTAGGGGTATTTTCATATAATCATCATTGTCAATGCAACAAATGAGAGTGTCACGTGATGTTGATATATTTTGCAACTCAGGAACATACCATAATATCATTACTATGCCTTGAATACATCCTCCATGCCACTGACAACATACAGTTGTCTGCCCCAAATGCACATGAAGGGGGCTGCAGCAAGACTATTTTACTGGAGGCTTTGGCAATGCCATGACAGTGGTGTTGTGTTAGGTGATTGGTTTCAGTCTAATGTACTATGGTTTGTGCAAAATGGTTATTTGCAAAAAAGGTCATATATAGGGTAGGCACACCACAAAATTCAATCCTCATAATTCCTTCTAGATTTGAAGTTACACCAATTGATGAAAATATGAATTTTTTCAATCACCAAATAAGACTTGCACAAAATCAGTGGGAGCAGCCATTCAAAAAGTTCCTAAAGCAATCAACTCAAATGGGTAATATAGGGTTGCATAAACAACAAATTTTTGGTGGCACAATGAGGACTCAATGCAACCTTACATAATCATTCATTGTTTTCTTCCAAGGGCCCTTTTCTTTGTCTCACTCCCCACAATACTATGGGTGCAAAAGTTTCTTTAGTCCAGGCACTTGCCTTTTACTACTAGTCTTCAAAGGTGATGACAATTGTTGCTGGGGGACTCCAATGTTGTTTTCAAGCATGTAAACAGGCAAATTCAAAATTCCAACAAAAAGTTAGCTGCGGGTCAGTATTTCCCTTAGATTCAATTTTCTATGAGTCCACAGTGTTAACTTTAGCCACTGAACAAATTTCCCCAACCGCCATGTTGGCCACCATTTTGTTGCCCAAAAATCCTCTAATCAAATTGGATCATATTGGCAATTGTGGCAATTGTTCATGTTGTCAACCCAATGTTAGCTTTTGTTGTGTCATGACATCGATTTCACATATTTGAAACTCATCCATTCTGCAACAACAAAGCAGTATGTTGTGTGATTCTCTTGCACCACAAGCCCATGTGTGCTCATAATTTTTGCAACACAATCGCTGACCTTCTGACAGTTCACAAGACAAACCTTTCCATCAATGCATTGTTTATATGTTTTGAATGTCCCAAAAACTTATCTTGCATGCACTACCCAATTTCATTGGCAGGAACATGATTTGGCCAATACTTTCCTTGCTTATTAATCAAAGCCTGCTTGCAAATTCCAGCATGATGCAAAGCCAACAGCAATGTGAAAACCACTAGCCATTGTGATAGCCTTACAGTGTTGTGAATTGGTTTTCATCATTAAAAGCATTAGTGGTATGGCTTTGTGTGATTCTCAAACTCCAATGGGTAGCTTTGATTGTTCTATTGATCCATTGGTCAATCTCTGCTCTCCTAAAATTTGATGCCCCTCCTAATTTGCTCCCCTTGGCCCCCATCAGCAATGGAATAGTACTTGTTTCTACTTGGATATGGCTTCCTTAAAAAACATGAAACCTAGAGAGTACTGGTTAAGACACAAGCTCATGCTTTCATCCAAACAGCTAATCCAAGAGGGGATGTATTGTTGAATACATCAAGTATATGTCTAAATTGTAGGATTTATCCACAAATGGAGGAGGAATTTTGTCAGTGAGGTCATTGCGAGAGAAATTATTTGTAGGAAGCATCATTTTCCATATTCTTGTTGAGTCTAACTGCTGCTCCTTCCTTTTCAGGATTTGTTTCTGTGACCACCATTCTTCACAGTTGACAGCATGCTCAAACAGGCCATGAAGATTTGGAAACAAAGCCAGATATAGAATTTATGGAGGTTTGATTGGCTTTACATATTTTTTGATGGGATGTCAATGTCATTAATGAACTTCTCTGGAAAGTTCATTAGAAAGAGCTCATTCTCTAATATCTCTGCAATGTCCTTCCATGAGAACAATTCCCATTTTCCTTTGGAATCAGATATGTTTGCGGCAGAATATCATGAGCAAGTGGTAGGGACAATCCACTTGCCATTGGGTTGTTGTGCTGGAGGTGGTTGCCACATATTTTCAGGTGTGGAATTGTGGTCATCATCAACTTTTTTCCATGGTGGCAAAGTTTGGAAATTTCTTCTCCCATCATGTATCAAACATTGATGTTAGCCTCAAAATTTTGTGTGTGTGGCAAACAAGTTGATTGTTGTTATCTTGTGGAGGATTAGGTGGGTCTGTTTGCTGCTTCTCGGCATCAAAAATAATGGAACAATGTCCTTCATCTTGGAAGATCTTTGTCACTATGTGGAGAATGTGATCAATGCCTTCAATGTTAACAAAGTAGCACTATTGGTCACATTTGTTGACATTTACCAAGCCATATTTATGACAGCAACATTTTCCTGGCACCTGTTGTGGTAGTTGTTGAGGTACTTGTTCCAAATGTGCTTTCCTGGGAGAAAGGATGAGGCCTTGGCTGAGCCAATGGCTTCAACACCCTCACAAAGGATGTCCTCACAATCTTGAGATTTTTAGTTAAGGGTTGATTATTTTTCTTTGGTACTTGTTGCATGTATTCTTCCAGTAGAAAATTAGTATTACACACTTTTCCTTTCCTTTGTGCACAAACCACCATATCTTGGCTCCACCTGGATACACACATGGCACCATTGATGTACCACTTTTCTACATTAATCTAGAGACCAGTTTAAGATTTGATGCTTAGTAAAAAATATTACACTTTTGTTTATATTTCTTGAGTACTAATTGGTTATTGAAATACCATTTAGAGAGCCTCATCGAAAGTCCACTCTCAAATTGATTTATCTCAAGAAATATAGCTCGCGAGGACCTCTCATCTCGACAGAGAAAATATCTATGGAACTAAGTCTTAGTACGACGTCTGCTCTCACACCCGCTAATCGAAAACACTAACATAAGTTAATATCAAATTTCTATCTAACCATGCTCTCCGCAGCGCGTCTTGCCACCACTCGCATCGCCAGAGCGAACGCTCCCAGAGCCATTAACGCCCTTGGAGCAACCAGGTCAATGTCCATTGGAGATACGTTCGGTGCCAAGGCAAGTTAGAACTATTGATGTTTAATGCGAACCCTCGACATTTCCATCCCCCATGACTTTCCCTTGCCATGTGACGAGCTCTCCACATCCCATCCACGCTCATTCATCATTTTGCCTCTTATTGATTTGTCCTTGGGTGTATTCAAACATATTACAGGAGAAAGTTGAGGAAGACAGATACATTCGTGCCAGGGAGAAGGAAATTGCTGAGGCCAAAGCCAGAGCCGAGGCAGCCGAAGCTAATTATAAGGAGTTGGAAGGCATGGATAAGGAAAAGATGGCGGCCAAGAGTGCTGCCATGACCGAAATTGCGGATCTTTTGGCGCAGACTGGGGACGTCATCAGCGAGGCCGGTCTTGCCAACCTTGCCAGGTGGAAGATTCAAGGATCGAAGTAGGAGGGGCTTTGTACATCGGTACGAGATGACGTATTGTGGGGAGGGACGTAAGGAGACGTCAGAATGAAAATTGAATCGATATGGAAGAGACAAAAATATTGATTTTACCCAGGCAATTTCGAATGGACTGAATGGATTTGGACGAAGTTTATCTGTGGAGATGTCGAAGTGAATGTGTCATCAGACTTCTCGTTGTTACGGTGTATCTCATTCTGGGTAAGCAACAAAACATTGTAATGAGAAATTGGCGTAATAAGGGTAATAATTAAGAATGTCTTATCATACATACTATCCTTCTAGAAAGGTAAATAACGATCGTCAGGGAAGTTTCCACAATCGACGTTCCTGTGGAGATGTTCGCATCTTCAGTATTAAAAGTACTTCTTGCATTTTATCAGGTCGTGAAAGTTTACAGACCACCTGGTTTCGAACTGAATAATAATGATTTGATGCTTTGTGTCATGCTAACAATTGAATTCCAGCTAGGTGCCTTTATGAATGAAAACTCGTCCGACGAGCAATCTCTCTGACGAGTTTCTGTTGTCTCTACCACCCCAGAGCACTTTTGCAACACTACACAGTACCAAATTGGTTCTTCTTATACGATTCTGAGACTTTCACCGACTCTTGGCTCCCCGAGACAAATTTTTTTGGGGATTGATCAAAGTGAGCCATAAATTGGACGTTCTCATTATGTAATCATGGTAAATCAGTTCATTCTTCTCGGATTTCAATTTCTCCAATAAATTATTTCATTCAAAGTATTACATGAGTGCTCTATCAAAATTTTCTATTTTGATCCTTAAATATCTTGCAAAAAACAAACAAACAAACAAACAGGCATAATTATTTCTCCGAATGAACCAACTTCAACTCAAAACAAAGAGTCGCAAAAGGCGGAACCAAAACATCACCCTTAGTCGTCCTCAACCCCTCTGATCCATACGCATAATCTGCCCGACACACAACTTTTGATCTTTCCCCAACCTTCATGGTCCCCGCCGCCAAATTTATAGCTTTAATAGCCTTTCCTCCCCCCAAAACAAACGAAAAGTTCTTTCCCCGTTCAGAACTGGAATCAAACACCGTACCAGGCGGGCTATCCACTTGTTGTTTCGCTAAACGTTTTGCTGCCATGACCAACTTCTTCGCTTGGATTTTATTCGATATTCCCAGTTGTTGTATGCAAAACTCTTCCGTGAAAAATGAAGTATCCATGAGTTTGGAACCATCGATATCATTTTCTAGGAAAAGCGGTGCTAGATGATCTAACCCCTGAAGGTGGGAAAGCCAACATTCTGCGACATCTTGGGTGGTCCAGTCAGCTTCTCCGAGTAGGGTTCCAGTATATTCGAGTTCTACTGTGCAGCCTTGAGTGGGAATTTCACCTGTCCCTTCTTCTAGAAGTAGTTTGCAAACTTTTCCATTATCGGCGAGTGGTGTCCATTCTTCGTTGGATGGTATTGTTTCGGAATCAGTGGCCATTTTCGGAGTAAATTGAGACGATAATTGGGATATCTCAACAGTGGACATCACTGCATGATTATCATTTTCAGTTCTGAAGGTCCTCGTCATGTACATAGGTAGAAGTGAAGGGGTAAATGAGGCCGCATTTTCGATTGAATGTGACGACACCGCAAGAAGTAATAAGCCATAGTTGAGGAGAATCATGATATAATGACCATCTAGCGAGCTAACTATTGTAACTGACGAGACAAATATCTAAGGGACATATTGCTAGCAACATTGATGCCGTTGTTTATGGTTACTACCTTTTTTGACTGCGTCTATGGATATGTTCTCTCTTGCAGTTAAATCCGATTGAGGCAAGTAGTTGGTACAAACGTACAATACCTAGTATCTACACCATATTTTATTATCAAAAAGTCAACTACGATATCCTACTATCTTGTGGGTAAGAAAATGATACTGACGACGTGCATGACGGACGGACCTCTCAACTAAAGTGATGATGCTAACAATCCTGACGTTTTTTTTGTACCATATCTTTTGGCAAGGTACGATATTGTACGCAATATTTAGGCCCAAGCGAGTACTGTAGTCGATTGAGCTGTTCCACCCACCCCCGGCCATCAACCTTCTTCGACCACGCACGAAAAGCTCACATTACCATAGAATATTATATTATGTTAGTCGTCCATCGTCGGACGTCCATTGGCGCCCGTCCTGGTATCATTTTCATTTGAATAGACCTTTACTAAAAGCCAACAACAAAGCAGCATTACATTGCTTCAATCAACACCCCATCATTTACCCCCGAGAGAGCGTGCGATGAATATCAAACTGCAAACCGCCATGTTAGCCGCCTTCACCGCGTCTGCCGTCCCGAGATCCGTGGCATTCGTTGCCCGATCTTCCTTCACTCAATCGTTTGCTCCTGCTGGCGCGAGACTTTCCGGGGGAACCAGTAGGGCATATTCTCGTACTACGTTGAGCATGAAGCTTCAGGTGCGTTTATGTCAAGTGATGAATATATGGGCGATGATTTTTATGTACTCGGTTGATACGCCGATGAAAATGTATATCTTTTTGTGGATGAAATGAACCCTTGTCCGATTCATGGACATGCTAATATTTCTCTCTCAAACAACTACGTATCTTTTTTGTGTAAATAAAAAATCTAGACTGCCATTGTAGGACTTCCCAATGTTGGAAAATCTACTCTGTTCAATGCGTTGACGGAGACGCAAGGGGCTGAGGCTGCAAACTACCCATTTTGTACGATTGAGCCAAATACTGGAATTGTTGAAGTACCCGATCCAAAACTTCCTGTTCTCGCCAAAATCAACGAGAGCGTGAAGGTGAGAATCAATGAAAACGCTTAATATTTATTTTTCATGCATTTTACAACATTCTGTCTCGTCATAATGATTTTGTGAAACACATATCATTGCTCACAAACTGAAACTCTCAACCTTGTTGCAATAAAAACTAAATCCGAAAAACCCACTCCATCATAGGTCGTGCCTACCACCCTCGAATTCGTCGACGTCGCCGGCCTCGTCAAAGGAGCCTCCGACGGAGAAGGCCTCGGCAACCAATTCCTCGCCACCATCCGCCAATGCGACGCCATCGTCCACGTTGTCCGCTGCTTCGAGGATGAAAATGTCATCCACGTCGACGGCTCCGTAGATCCCGTCCGCGATGCCGAGTTAATCAATTTGGAATTGGCATTGGCCGATCTGGCGCAGGTGGAGAAGAGGATGCAGAGGGTGAAAAAGGAGAGGAAGTTGGATTCCAAGGAGGGACAAGCGTTGGAAAAGGTGATTACCGTTTTGGAGAATAATGAGCCGGCGAGGAAGGCGGTGTTGGATGAGGAGGAGGAGTTGGCAATTAAGAGTTTGGGGTTGTTGACTAGGAAGAAGATGATTTATGCGGCGAATGTTCCGGATACGGATTTGGCGACGGGGAATGAGTTATCGGAGAAGTTGAAGGCGTTGGCGGAGAAGGAGGGGGCAAATATGGTGTTGGTTTCGGCACAGGTGGAGGCGGAGTTGGTAGATTTGGATGATGCGGATAAAGCCGAGTTTTTGGAATCGTTGGGAGTCACGATTGATGACTGTGGACTTCGTGCTTTGGTTCGCGAGGCGTATGATATTTTGCAACTTCAGACATATTACACTTCGGGGCCAACGGAGACTAGAGCATGGACTATCAGAAAGGGTTGGAAGGCACCTCAGGCTGCCGGTGTGATTCACAATGATTTTGAGCGTGGATTTATCAGAGCAGAGACTATTTCATACGAAGATTTGGTTGCATGTGGTTCCGAGGCGGAGGTTAAGAAGCAAGGGAAATTACGAAGTGAAGGCAAGGAATATGTTGTCCAAGAAGGAGATGTTATTCTCTTCCGATTCAATGTGTAGATTTAATTGAGAGGATAAACCTAAAATAATTTTGGAAAAAATGCACAATCACAGTTGAAATTTATATATTTCATTGCAACAAATTCGAAATCATCAACCAAATGAATGTCACACACCATCAGAAATTTGCAAGGATTCTTTGATCAAATGAAAATGAAGACATTCTAATGATTGTTTGGAGGGAGCTTCCAACCGCCAACACCGCCACTAATATCTATAGGTTTCTGATCCTTTTCCCTTGGCAAGCTGATCTCATTATTTGCGATAACGTGATTATCTCGATGGTGATCCGCAGACGTGTCATCTTCAAACCTGCTCGGCACAGCCCACAATCCCAAAGCAGGATTACTGATGAAATAAAATTCCTCTTCCTCACCATCCTCAGTAATCCGCGTATTCCATCCATCCTTCAAACTTTCATAATCATAAACCCGTTTCATCTCTTCCAAATTTCCATACTGAAACCCAACGCCCTCCACTTCCTCCCTCGTCAATTTCCCCGGGCAATACGTAATCGCAAATCTCCCCTCCGAACTCCCGTGAATCAAATGCGCAACGGCTGACAAATTCTTCTTTAAATCCTCATCCTTCCCCATCTCCTCCATGATCTTCGGTGTTCCCACATACCCCACCTTCCTTATCAAATCGTCAATATGCCCATCCTCCCCAAACATTTCCACCCAGGGAGCTAACACGACCAGTTCTCCTCCGTCGTCAATGGCCATTCTAGTCCTGTAAATGGACTTATTCCCCAGCCAAGTCGAATGATATTCCTCGTTGAGATACACAACCATTTTCTTGGGAGATTTCTCCAACAAATTGAAATTTACCTTCAAAGACAAATCGCACGCGAGATTGTAACATTCTTCATCTCGTCCGATGTAAAGCCCCTTCATTTCCACCTCTCCCGTCTTGTCATTCGCCCCCATGACCGTGAGGATGTACCATAAATCCAAATTGGTCTGAAGAAAAGTTTCACTGGCATAGTTGAGAATGGACCGCAAGGGATTCTTACCCCGCCCCATCAATTTCTCCATGCCATGAACCGCCCCGATGAAGTGCGAGAGGTTGATCGCTTCGACTCCTCCCACGCCGACGAAAAGGTTTTTGTTGAAATTGGCCATGCCCATGACTTCGTGGGGGACCACCTGCCCGATGGACAGCACCAGCGGCGGG
>JACCDI011743781.1_pt1 | contig 13507 bp, 14 predicted proteins | sample 7442791 | NCBI WGS metagenome assembly JACCDI01 (sample SAMN15323434, study PRJNA562643) | freshwater metagenome | isolation source: river surface water | place: USA:Blue River Watershed | collected 2017-08-15
GGCAGACATTGAGCAGCTTGATGGTCTGCGCCTCGACGCCCTTGGCGGCGTCGATCACCATCAGCGCCGAGTCGACCGCGGTCAGCACGCGATAGGTGTCTTCGGAGAAGTCCTGGTGGCCCGGCGTGTCGAGCAGGTTGACCACATGGTCGCGATACTCGAACTGCATCACCGAGCTGGCCACCGAGATGCCGCGCTGCTTTTCGATGTCCATCCAGTCGGACGTCGCGTGGCGACCGCTCTTGCGCGCCTTCACCGTGCCGGCGAGCTGGATCGCGCCGGAGAACAGCAGCAGCTTCTCGGTCAGCGTGGTCTTGCCGGCGTCAGGGTGAGAAATGATGGCGAAGGTGCGGCGGCGCGCAACTTCGCGCGCGATTTGCTCGCGGGACACCGTACGCGTTTCAGAAACGTCGGCGATATCGGTCGGATCGGTATTGCTGGCCATGGCGAGCGCGGAAAAAGTCCTAGAGTCTATCGGCTTTGGAACGACAAGTCTAACCGGAACCGGCTTGTCATTCCGACAGCGTCAACGCCCTGCAGCGGGGGACGATGACTTGAGCCAGAAGGATCGCAGCGGACGAACGCTGAACTTCGTCAAGATGTGCCGCCCAAACCTGCAGGTTCAACTCCAGGAGCGCCGATTGAATAACCGGACCGGCAACGACGGCTGCACGACGCAATTTTACGACCGGCAAATACCGGAATTTGCAGAGTCCGCACTGGAGGCGCTGTACGGTGCGTTGTACTCATCGCTGCCGCAGCTCTCACTCGGCGACATGCGCAGCGTCGGCACCTACGCTGCCAGCGAGTGCGGAAATTTGCGCGCACTGTTCCTGCACGCGCGCAAAGGCCGCGAACTCCGCGTGATCAACGAAGGCATGAGCATCGACAGCGCGGACGCGGAGGCATTCGCGAAGGAAGTTTTCATTCGCGAACCGGAGGTCGACCGGATACGGTTTCATGCCGTCAGGATCACCGGCAGGCCGCTCCTGTGTCTTTCACGGCAAGCGCCGGTGACCGAGGACATCGTGCTCGACCTGCCCGAGGATGAAGCGACTTACATGGCCAGTCTGGGCAAGTCCACGCGCAAGACGCTGCGCCAAAACCTCGCGCGCGCAGGCGATCTCGTGCACGCCATCGTTCCCGGCGATGAGGCCGGCGCGGAACTGATCGACACCATCATCGGATTCAACCGTGCACGCATGGCCGGAAAGCGGCGCACGTCCGCGCTTGACGCAAGGGCAAGCGAGCAACTGATGTCGCTCGTGCGTGCGCGAGGGATGGTCGGGACGGTCAGCATTCATGGCAGGCTGTGCGCGGGTACCCTGGCTTGCCGCATCGGGGACGATGTGTATTCGCTGGTCAACGCCCATGACCCCGCCTTCGATCAGTGGGGCATGGGCAATGTCAGCCGGCACTTGATGATCGTGGCGGCGATCCGCGCGCATGCACGCCGCTTCCATCTTCTCGGCGGTCATTTCGCCAGCAAGCGCTCCAGCGGAGCGCAGCGGATAAGGCTGGATGAACTCAGGATTTATCGCAGCCGCCGTGCGATGCTGGCCGACACCGCCGGCGTACTTGCGATGGCGCTGCGGTCGGCAGATTACCGCTTGCGCGCCGCGCTGGACGATGTCGAGAGCCATCCACCGGTGACGGGCAAGCCGTTCGCCGCAGGCAGCGGCATTCGGCTGGTGAAGGATGCGTTGCAGGCGCTGCGTCGAATGAAGACTGCGCAGCGATGAGCGGATCACTCCGGCGCATGCGGTTCGGAGGCCACCAGCAAGCTGCATCGCAGTTTCTCTACCAGCAGCGTGTCAGTGCTGCCGCGCCACCATCGCAGCGCCAGCGGCTTGTGCCGCGAGTGTCCAACGATCACCAGATCGATCTTCAATTCGTTGGCCAGGTCCTCGATCACGCTGACCGGTTCACCCACTTCAAGGTGCGGCGTCACTGACAGCCCGCCGGCAGCCAGCATCGCCGCGCCGGCGTCGAGTTCCTTCGCCATTCGCTCGCGCTCGGCGACCAGCCCCTCCTCGACGCTCAGCACCGCAGCGGCGGCGAATTCACCGACCAGCAGGTAGGGCGGCGGACTGACGACCGCGAGCAGGTGCACGGATGCGGAAGCCGGCGGCGCCAGTCGCAGGCATTCGCGCAGCGCGACCTGGCTTTCGGGACTACCGTTGTAGGCAACGAGGATTTGCTGGTACATGGGCACCTCCGCTCAAGAGGTTCCAGTATACGATCCGACTTTGGCGGGAACCACGGATTGTTCACAAAATCCGTGGACAGATCTGTGGACAAGCTGGGTGCAGGCAAGCCAAGTAATTGATTTCCTTCAGGATTCAATCCTTGACCCAAATCAGGCAGGCGCTGGACATCTGCTGCGGACAGGCGAAAAAAAACCCGACGAAGCTTGCGCTCGCCGGGTTTAAATCCATCCTTTTTTGGAAGGCTGGAGGAGACGGGTTGAACTATATCAACCCTCCCCCAGAGCGTCTGCTTTCCATTTGTGATGCCTGATATAAGAAAATCGAATGAGTGGACAATCAGATTGTCCCGGAAGAAATAATTGCCAAATTTTGGTGCGGCAATCCGGCGCACCCCAGAAATAAACAAACCCGCCACACTTGCGCATGGCGGGTTCCGTGTCTCCTCTCGCTCTTCCGGCGACAGATTTTTTGGTAAGGCGAGCGGATGATGCGCCTGATTTCGATGTGTGTCATCTTGCGCTGCACCATTAAAATAAATCATTGATTTAAAAAGATTTATTTCTAACCTACAACTAACCGACGAGTCATTTCCTTCTACTCCCTGCACCTTTCTTGCGCCGTATTCACGATCTTTTCAATTGCTGTCGCTGTCAGTCTGCCGTCTTTGCCCACCCTGCTGCCAACCTGCATCCGCCTTATCCCGATGGACGATGGCCGAAGCATCGAAATCATGTTCGAGCCAGGCAAACGGCATATCAGCCTCACCAATAAATTTCCTTCTCGTAAAATTACGCGAAATAACTTTTTCATTTCAAGCATGCCTTCCGAACCACTCAACAAGCGCCTGACCCAACAACTGGGCGTTGCCGGCCTGGTCCCTTTCCTGCTGATGATGCTCGGCGTCTGGTTTGCCGATACCTCATGGCTCGGCGATTTCGTGAAAGGCCAGCTGGCGTACGGGATGGTGATCCTGTCTTTCCTTGGCGGCGTTCACTGGGGAGCGGCGCTGCTGGGCGGTTCGATGGCCGAGACCGACATCAGGAAAGCCTTGATCTGGGGGGTGACGCCTTCACTGATCGCGTGGAGCGCGACGCTGTTCGGCGGTTTTGGATTTGCGCTGCTGATGGCCGGCTTCATCGCCGCCCTGCAAGTAGATAAGCAAATGTATCCCGTCTACGGCATGCCGGACTGGTTGCTCGTGCTGCGCAAGAAGCTGACCATCGTGGTCGTCCTCACGCTGATATTGACGGTGATCGGCGCGAACCTGCGCGGATAAAAACCAAGGCAGGTTCGCGCAAACGTCGGTCAGACGTCGTCGTCGTGATTCTTGGGCCTGCCGTCGGCATCACTGATACGCATACGCTTGCGGCGATCGCCCATCAGCTCGCGCAGTTCGCGGATGCTGAGGTCGGTCACTTCGTGCATGCGAATCAGCAGCGATGCGCCGACCGGCAAGGTACGATGGCGAATCTTGCTGATGACCGGCGGTCGCACTTCAAGCGCGCGCGACAGGGCCGCGTCATTTTTCAATCCGAGCTTCTGGATTAACGCATCAAGCAAGCGATTAGGATCGTAGCCGTCCTGCGATACCAGAGGATGTTTGTCCATCACGTCTCTCTCCCCAGGGAATGTGAGTAAGTGGAAATACTATCTAAAATTAGAATCATTTCCACAGTGCAATTACTCGAATGTTAATTTATATGTCATCGGAACAACATTTTCAAGGGGTTCAATGAAATTTGCCTGTAATGAAGGTATTTTTTTTTAAAACCCTTAACTTAATGACAAAATAATTTAAATAATTACAAAAATAGTTATAAAAAACAGCCACTTGTGATTTTCCAGCAGCGCTGCCGGGGACGCAGCGGAAAATAAAAAAGCACCCTGCGCTGAGGGTGCTTCCGGATGACACTTGAAGTCGCCAGGGTTTAGAGCCTGTCGGGTCAGGTCGGTGGCGAGGCGGCGGCATCGCAGACAATACAGACGTAAGGCAAGATGCCGCCAACGCCGCCAGCGGCCAAACCGGACAGGCACTTACTTGCAGGCGGCCTTCGCTTCATCAAGCAAACGCTTGCCGTCGAAACCTTTTGCATTCATGTCCTTCACCCATTCATCGTCGATCTGTCCGGTCGCGGTGATCCAGCGCTTCAGCTCGGCATCGGGCAAGGTGAAGAAAGTGTTCTTTCGCGCCTCAGCGGACTTGCGACCGCCGACGCCTTCTTCGGTGAATATGCGCCCGGCCCACGCAGAACGCTCCGCCCCGCTGTTGGCATCGATGACCTTCTTCAGGTCAGCCGGCAAGCTGTCGTACTTCGCCTGGTTCATCGCGAAGATGAACACGACATTCAGCATTTGCGGTGAATTTGCCGGCATCTCGGCGTGGTAATGCGCGACCTCCTCGAATTTCAGCGTCGGCACGGCCTCCCACGGAATCATCACGCCGTCGATCACCCCCTTGGACAAGGCTTCGGCTGCTTGCGGCAACGGCATCGGCACCGGCGTCGCGCCGAGCGCGGCCACCATCTTCGTGCCGAGGCGGGTCGGCGCGCGCACCTTCAGGCCCTTGAAGTCTTCCAGCGCCTTCACCTGTCGCTTCGACGTGTGCAGCAGCGCGCCATCGTGCACATGGAACAGTATGGGCCTGACCCCCTTGAATTCGGCGGTCGCGTTCTTCATCGCGTAATGCCATAGCCCGCGACTGGCGCGCTCCGAGTCGTTCACCATGAACGGCAGTTCGAAGGCCTCCGACACCGGGAATCGCCCCGCCTGGTAGCCGGGCACGGTCCAGATGATGTCGGCCACGCCATCCTTGGCCTGGTCGAACAGCTGCGGCGGCGTGCCGCCCATCTGCATCGACGGATAGACCTGGCACTTCAGCCGTCCGCCCGAATCCTTCGCGATCTTGTCGCACCACGGCGTGATGATCTTCGAATGCGCAGTCGACGACGGCGGCAGGAAATGGTGCACCTTCAGCGTGATGGTCTGCGCCGAAACGCCGGCGGCTGCAAGCGACAATGCGAGCGCGGCGAAACTCTGCAAGCGGCAAAATGCCATATCGTTCTCCTGTGGGGGTTGTCAGTTGCCGAACGCGTGAACGAGATAAAGCGACAGCACCGGGAAAAATACCAGCAGCAGTATGCGTACCAGGTCCGACGCAAGGAAGGGCAGCACGCCCTTGAAAGTCTCCATCACGGGCACGTCCTTCGCAATCCGGTTGATGATGTAGATGTTCATCCCGACCGGCGGATGCACCAGCCCGATCTCCACCACCATCAGCGCCAGGATGCCGAACCAGATCGACTTGTCCGGCGCGGCCATGCCCCAGAAATCCAGCCCCATCACGATCGGATAGAAAATCGGGATCGTCAGCAGGATCATGGCCAGCGAATCCATCACGCAGCCCAGGAAGATGTAGATCAGCAGGATCGCGAAAATCACCGACAGCGGCGGCAGGCCGCTGCCCTGCACCCAGGCCGCAAGCTCGGTCGGCATCTGCGTGATCGCCAGGCCCGCGTTGAGCATGTCGGCCCCGAGCAGCACGAAGAAGATCATGGCGGTCGCCTGCGCGGTACCGAACACGCTCTTGAGCACGCCATCGAGCCGCAGGCCATTCGCAACCGCGATGATCCCGCAGGCAGCCGCACCGATGGACGCTGCCTCGGTCGGATTGGCCCAGCCGTCGTAGATGCCGACGATCACGACCAGCAACACCAGCAGGATGGGGATCACGCCGACCAGCGTGCGCAGCGCGACCGGCAGCGGCACACGCTCGCCGGCCGGCCCCGCCTCGGGCTTCAGCGTGACGACGATGCGGATCACGAGCATATAGCCCAGCATTGCGATCATGCCCGGTATCACGGCTGCCATGAACAGCTTGCCGATCGACTCCTGCGTCAGCACCGCGTAGATCACCAGCGGCACCGACGGCGGGATCAGGATGCCAAGCGTGCCGCCGGCGGCCAGCGCGCCGGTCGCCAGCGAGCCGGCATACTTGAAGCGCCTCAGTTCCGGCAAAGCCACCTGCCCCATCGTGGCGGCCGTGGCCAGCGACGAACCACAGATCGCACCGAACGCGGCGCACGCGCCGACGGCGGCCATTGCAACGCCGCCACGCAGATGGCCGACGAAGCTGTTGACGCTATTGAACAAGGCGCGCGAGAGGCCACCGTGCGTGGCGAACTGCCCCATCAGCATGAACAGCGGGATCACCGCGAGGTCATAGTTGGAGAAGCGCGCGTAGGCGACGTTCTTCAGCATCGACAGCAACGGCAGCCAGTTGAAGTCGTTCATTACGACGAAGCCTGCACTGCCGATGATGAACATCGCGGCGCCAATATGCACCCGCAGCGCAAGCAGCGCCAGCAAGGCAGCGAACATCAGCAGGCCGGTGGACATGCCGCTCATGAGTCCCTCCCGGCAGCGGTCCAGTAGCTGAACGCGTTGTACAGGCCCGCTGACGCCAGCAGCGCGAAGCTCGGCACCAGTGCGGCGACCACGGTCCACACCGGCCACATCAGCATCATCGACGACTCCCCCGCCTCTTTCAGCGACAAGGCGCCTGCGCCGGTGCGCCAGGCCACCACGGCCGCGACCAGCGCAAGCAGCAGGTGCGACAGCGCATCGAGCCGGTGCCGCGCGGAGAGGGACAAGCGGGTGGTGAAGAAATCGACGCGCAGGTGATGGCGTTCCATTTCACAGAACGGCAGCATCGCGGCGGCAGCCACTGCGCCGCCCATCTGCATGATCTCGATGTCCCCGGGAATGGGCGAGGACGCAATCTTCCTGCCAATGATGGATACCAGCGACATCAGCACCATCGATATGAATCCGAGGCCGCCGATGACGGCGAAGGCTTGCGTAAGCCAGTGAAGGCGCCGGCCCCAAAGGCCGAACGCGAGATCGGCCGACGCGTCCGACGCGTCGCCGAGTGCGACATCCTGCATGCAGTCTCCCATGACGCGGGCTCATGCCCGTCTTGCAATGCCATCATCATAACCGCAGTCAGCGCCCGCTTGTACATTCGACGTATCGCCACCTCGGGCAACTTGCCGGCGATTCCGGTAAGATCGAGCGACAATAATCGTCCCGCACGGAGACTTCGATGCGAATCTCGTTTGCCGCACTCGCCCTTGCGCTGTCGCTGCCGGCCGCGGCCGACGCGCCGGAATGGAAACTGATCTCACAGACCGGACGCCCCGGCGAGATCATCTTCTGGTACGTCGACGCCAGCAGCATCGTGCGCACAGAACAATACCTGCGCGCCCACCTGCGCACGAGCTGGTCGCGGCCGCAGATCGGGCCGGACAACACGCCCTACCAGTCGTCCACCTACCTGAATTATTTCGACTGCGGCAAGCGCAGGATCGCGTACACGGGCAACACCTACTACGTGTCGCCGGAGCCCGAGGGCCTGCCCGTGCATGAGGAGCCCGAGCAGCCGCTCGAGAAGCTGAACTTCCAGCCTGTGTCGCCGGGGTCAGCCGGCGCAACCCGGCTGGACTTCGTCTGCAAGTACCGCGGCAAGCAGATCCTCACCCGCGTCGGCGACAGGCCTGCGCACGGCTGAATGAAAAAACGGCGCCGCAGCTTTCGCTGCGACGCCGTGAATGACAGCCTCCGAATGCGGCGATCAGCCTGCCGCGACCGTCAACCCCTTAGAGGTCGAGGTGGACAACTGCACGTCGCCCGACAACTGACCGCCTTCTTCTATCACCAGCTTGCCGTAACGGACCTTGCCGGTCACGCGGCCGCTGGAGAACACCACGAGCTTCTGGCGTACCGTCAGGTCGCCGTCGAATTCGCCGCGGATCTCGGCGATGTCGAATTCGGCGGTGCCGATGAACGCGCCCTTTTCCGAGATCTGGATCACGCGCGAATCAATGGTCGCCTCGACCCGGCCCTCGACCACCAGCGTGTCGCAATCGGTGATCTCGACGCCCTTCAACTTGATGTTCGGCCCGACGGTCAGCTTGCTGCGCATCTCGGCGTTGCCCACTGCCGACGCCCCGACTGCAGCCACCGGCGGATTCGCGATTGATGCAGGAACCACGCGCGCGATGGGCGCGGCTGCGGCCGGCGCGGCGACGGTCAGGCCGGTGGTGGCAGGCTTCTCGACGGCGGAGACCGCCGGCGCCGACGGCTTCACCTCAGTGACGCTTTCGCGCTTACCAAAAAATTTTTCAGACTTCAGCATGAGACTCTCCCGAATGATGGTGGGCGCGCAGCAAGTACGCGCTGCACACTGACCCCTTCGGCCATTGCTTCAGGCCAAAGTTCCCGCATGGAAGAGAATTCGACGAAATTTTTAGCGAGGAATGCCGCCGGCGTAAAAAAACCGCAGCCTGGGCTGCGGTTTCTTGTCGATCGGTCTACCGTTTACACGCGGCGCTTGTATTCGCCGGTGCGGGTGTCGATCTCGATCTTGTCGCCCTGGTCCACGAACAGCGGCACCGGCACTTCGAAGCCGGTCGCGATCTTCGCGGGCTTGAGCACCTTGCCCGAGGTGTCGCCCTTGACGGCCGGCTCGGTGTAAGTGATCTCGCGCACGATGGTGGTCGGCAGTTCGACCGAGATCGCCTTGCCCTCGTAGAACACGGCCTCGCAGGCCATGCCGTCTTCGAGGTAGTTGATCGCATCGCTCATGTTCTCGGCCTCGACTTCGTACTGGTTGTAGTCGGCGTCCATGAACACGTACAGCGGATCGGCGAAGTACGAATAGGTCACTTCCTTGCGATCGAGGACGACGATGTCGAATTTTTCGTCGGAGCGGTACACCGCTTCCTGAGCTGCCTCGGTCAGCAGGTTCTTCATTTTCATCTTGACGACGGACGCGTTGCGGCCCGACTTCGAGAATTCGGCCTTGACGACGACCTGCGGCTGGCCGTTCAGCATGAATACGTTGCCGACGCGGAGTTCTTGTGCGGTTTTCATAATGTGATTGCCAAAAAGTTCGGAGATGATTGCGCGCCGCGTGGAGGCTGGTGCCGAAATCGGAGCGCGAATTGCGAAACCGCCGGATTTTACCCGATTTCGCGAGCGAACTCGACCAGTCCCGACGCCAGTTCGCCCGCTGACTCGAGTTGGTCCCGCCATGCCCTGCCATGCGCTTTCAACACTGGCAAGGCCGCGAGCAGCTTGTTCCAGTCCGGCGGGCAGCGCGCGTCGCCATTCCACGCACGGAAGCATTGCCACACCAGTGCAGCGGATTCTTCATCGAGCGCAGCGGTGTAGAGGGACAGGAAGGCATCGAGCTTGTCGAGGTGCGCGCGCTGCTGCTGCGGATACAGCTGCCACACGAATGGCTGGCCGCTCCACTGCGCGCGCGACGCGCTGTCCTCGCCGCGCACGAAGTTCAGGTCGCAGCTCCACAGCAGGCGATCGTAATCGTCCGGTTCGAGGAAGCGCAGCCCGTGCAGCACCAGCGAACCCTGCGTGAGCGTCTCGCCAGCCGCCGGCGCCAGCGGCGTCACGCCTTCGGGCACCACGCACACCACCGGCGGGCCATCGCGCATGGCGGCGAACAAGGCGTCAACCGGCGCCGACGGATAGCAGAACAACGACATGAGACGGGTACCATCCGGATGCGGAATGGCCAGCCGGTCCAGAAATGCGGCGCGCGCAACTTCGTCGAAGGCGGCGCGCTGCGCGAGCAGGCCGGCCTCCCTTAGCAGGCCGCCGGTACGCGGGGTGAATCCCGGGAAGTAGAAATGCTGTACGAGCGGCAGCCTCGGGTGGGGCGAACGCAGGCGATGGCTGCCCTCGACCCAGGCCTCGGCCGACAAGTATTCAAGATTGATCCATACCGGCTTCGCCGAGCGCTGCGCCATCGCGGCCAGCGTGCATTCCGACAGGCGGCAGCCGAAAGCCGAGATCACCAGGTCGCCCTCGGCAACCGGCTCGCCCCGCCAGTGCCGCAACGCAAAACCGTCGAGCGTCTGCACATCAAGCGCCGGATCGAGCGCTGGACGCAGGCGCTGCAGGCGCGGCAAGTCATCGATCCACAGCGTCACCCGCAAGCCCAGCTGCGACAGCGCGCGCGCCAGCCGCCAGCACACGCCGGCGTCGCCGAAGTTGTCGATGACTTCGCAAAAAATATCGGCAGAGCGCAGTTCGCGCATCAAGCGGCCTCGGAGCGGAAAACGCGCAAGCGTACGCAGCGCCGGCGGGAAATGCAATCAGACCCACCGATGATCTTTTATCAATCCGGCAATCAGCCTCGATAAAAAATAGTTCCTCCACGCAACACTTCTTTGCAAATTCCAGCATTATTGGCGTTTTCCCCTAAATCAACGCCTATGTACCAAGAGAAGGAGGCGCCCGGGCTGCGGGATACGACGCCGACGGTCTCCGTCGTCGCGCTGCCGACGCGGGACACCGACCGCTACCGGGAGCAGAAGCGCCTCTACATCCCGGTTCGCGTCAAGTTCACGATCGCCATCACCTTTTCCTTTGCGTGGATGGCGCTGTCGACCGTGCTCGCGCGGCCATGGGCTGACTCGCTGGCCGCCTACGTGAGTGCGCCGCTTGCGTGGGCCATCGTCGCAGGCATCGCGCTGATCCCCGGCTTCATGAATGCCTTCCTGATGACCAGCCTGGCGCTGGACCATCGCCCCGCGCGTGTACCGCTCTCCCGTTACCCGGGGCTGACCATTCTGGTCGCGGCCTACAACGAGCAGGAAACCATCGTCGGCACGATAGAGAGCATCGCCCTGCAACAGTATCCGGGACCGCTCGAGGTCATCGTCGTCAACGACGGCTCGAAGGACAGCACCGCAGGCCTGGTGCGCGAGCAGCTGCCGAAGTATCCGTGGCTGCGGCTGCTCGACCTGAAGCAGAACGTCGGCAAGGCCAATGCGCTCAATGAGGCGCTGAAGCAGGTGTCCCACACGCTGACAGCGACCGTCGACGCCGATTCCTGGCTGTTCCGCGACGCGCTGACCAGCATCGTCGAGCGCTACTTCCAGGACCCGAAGAACACGCGCGCAGTGGCCGGCGCGGTCATGGTGCGCAACTCGCGCGCGAGCTGGATGACGCGCGCGCAGGAATGGGATTATTTCCAGGGCATCGCGGCGATCAAGCGCGTGCAGTCGCTGTACCAGGGCACGATGGTCGCGCAGGGCGCGTTCTCCCTGTATGACACGGCGACGCTGAGACAGGTCGGCGGCTGGCCCGACTGCGTCGGCGAAGACATCGTGCTGTCCTGGAGCATCCTGAAGGCAGGCTATCGCATTGGCCACTGCGAGGATGCGCTGCTGTTCACCAACGCGCCGACCACGCTGAAGCAGTTCGCGCGGCAGCGCCAGCGCTGGTCGCGCGGCATGATCGAGGCGTTCAAGAAGCACCCGGACATCTTGCTGATGCCGTCGCTGGCGACCACCTTCGTGTACTGGAACCTGTTCTTTCCCTTCCTCGACCTGATCTTCACCCTCGTCTTCGTGCCGGGCATCGTGCTGGCGCTGTTCGGCTACTTCTGGATCGTCGGCCCGATCACGCTGGCGCTGATACCGATGGCAATGGGAATGAACTACTTCATGTACCGCATCGGCTACAAGATGTTCCAGCGCATGGGCCTGAAGGTGCGCTTCAATCCGTCCGGCTTTTTCATCTACTCGCTGTTCTACAGCCTGATCATGCAGCCCGTGTCGCTGGCAGGCTATGTGTCCGAGATCCTGAACCTGAGAAAAACATGGGGAACCAAATGAGGCGTAGCGCGCTGACCTTGATCGTCGCGGCCTGTTCATCCGTCGCCGCGCCGGCGCTGGCCGAGTCTGCGGCGGCCGGCGCAGGCTATTACCTGTCGGGCGATGCCGAGGGCTTCGTCAGCCACCGTGCCAGCGTCGACGGCATCGTCGGCTACCAGCATCTCGACAGCAAGACCGGGCTGCGCTACACCGACTATCTGTTCAGCCAGAATGGCTGGAGCCGCAGCGGCCAGCAATTGCGGCTGGTCGCAAACCGCGTCGACCGCCAGAGTTTCGACGGCTGGAACGTGGAAGCCGGCATGTTCAGCCAATCGACGCACGATCTGTGGACGCTGAACGCAAGCTACCGCAAGTCGATGGCCGGCGGACCGGCCATCGAAGTCTTCGCGAACCGCGACTTCGTCGAGACGCAGACGGCGCTGAACCAGGGTACGCATTTCAATTTTGGCGGCGCATCCGTCGACGTTCCGGTCAGCCCGCATGTCACGCTGGTCGGACTTGCCGGCTATCAGGCCTTCTCCGACGACAATAACCGCCGTCACCTGCGCGCGCGCGCGATCTGGCAACCGTCGCTCGACCTCGGCCTCACGCTGCAGCTGCGCTACCGCTGGTACGACAACAGCAAGGCCGATGTGGGCGGCGCCTATTTCAATCCAAGCCGCTATCAGGAGGGCATGCTGGTCGTCGGCTGGAAGCAGCGCATCGGCGACTGGCGCACCTCGCTGACGGCCGGCGCAGGGCGACAGCAAATCGCGTCGGACACCAGCACGCTGGCGCAGCTGCTTGAGGCGTCCGCCGAAAAACAGGTCGGACGCTATGCGTTGCGGCTGCGCGCCGGCTACAGCCGTGCGGCGGCTGCCACCCAGACCAACGACCCGGATTACTGGTACCGCTACGCGGTCGGCGAATTGGTCGTTCCATTCTGAGCGGAGGGGCGGCGCACGCGCCATCGCGGAAACTGGCAAACTGTCACGGCGTCTGAACGGACGCCGATAACGATAACCACAGAAGCGAGGACCCCGACATGAAATTCCCCCTGTTCAGCGCCGCGATTGCGCTGCTGATTTCCGTGACTGCGCATGCCAAGGATGAGCCTTGCGGCGACTACACCAGCGTCGATATTGGCGAATCGACCCTGGACATGGGCAACAAGACGACCTTCATGCACTTCCGCTCGTCGACGCAGATGCATGCTGCCGACGGTTCGAAGTACAACAACCTGACCGGTCAATGCACCGGCGGCGCATTGATCTATCCGGACAAGACCATCGAGGCTTCGGGCCTGTGCGCGGTCGAGGACGTGAACGGCGATGTGCTCACCTATTCGTTCACGCAGGCGCGCGGCCAGATGGAAGGCCGCTACCTGCGCAAGGGCGGCACCGGCAAGTTCACCGGCTCGCGCGAGAGCGGCTGGTTCCGTCCGATCAAGCTCGACGGCGAGATCACCAAGGGCGAATGGGGCGGCAAGGACGCCTGCAAGTAAGGCTCATTCCCATTCGAGCGCGGGGTACAGCAGTTCGGCATTGCGCTGGTTGGCACTGTCGAACAGCTGCCACTGCGAGCGCTGTGACGCTGCGGCCTCGCGCACGACCTGCC
>JACCDI010116273.1_pt1 | contig 13504 bp, 8 predicted proteins | sample 7442791 | NCBI WGS metagenome assembly JACCDI01 (sample SAMN15323434, study PRJNA562643) | freshwater metagenome | isolation source: river surface water | place: USA:Blue River Watershed | collected 2017-08-15
AAATTGGTGGTTTGACTAAAATGTTTATTACTGCATTAATATCAGTAATACCTTATATTTTATTTGCGATAATTTTTAAAACCATTATTGCAGATGCTGTATTAAGACTTACCACAATTATCATTATATCAGCAGTATGGTTTTTTATATACCATATGTTCTTAATTAAAGAAAGCTATATCAAAGTATATATCAACGAATTTATCGAGAGAAAGTAGGGCTGAATATCTTCTTAATAGATCTCATAAAACTTAATACAGGAAAATGCTTGTATGAGTAATGCATATATAATTTATGCTTCTCTTCTAATAGTTTAATCCAATCTGCATTATCATATAATTTTTGAGCATATTTTTTTATTTGATATTGCACATGCATATTAATTTCAATTCTGTTTAAAATATATTTCATGTCTTGAAAATTATATATCTGAATTTGGTTATTCAATAATTCCCAATTCATTTGAATATATTTCTGCATCTCCGATTTCTTTCCTCCTGTTTCTTGCTTAGGATGTAACCTGTATTTAATTAATTTATCTTTTATATAAACCAGACTATTGTCTGTGGATAAATTCATGGAAATCCATCTATCGTGAATTAAAAATTTAATAGAAGGGAAGGGATGGTCTAAGAAAGCCAGATTTCTTTTAAATGCCATGGCTGCACCTGTAGCACAATTTTCATTGGTATGAATGTATTCTCTTAATAGTGCTGGCTTATTTTCCAGTTGCTCAAATGGAAAACTCATTGAATCCCATAATGCATTTTGTGGATCAACTTCAGACAGAGCGTTCATTAGATATCCATTAGAGAAGACTCCATTCATATTCGGGTTTTGTTCAAAATATTGAAGGGTTCTTTCGACTTTATTGGGAAGCCATTCGTCGTCATGGTCCGATAGAAAGACAATATCTCCAGTACAATGTTGAATAGCTTTTTCAGCGTTTTTATTCGAACCCAGGTTTTGGGAATTGTGTAATATTTTGAATAAGCCAGGGTTAGCTTTATTATACTTTTCCAATATTTCCTTGGTATTGTCAGTTGAATTATCCTCACATACTACAATTTCGTCTACTTTAATGGTTTGGTTTAAAATAGAGTCTAATTGCTGCTCCATATAATTGGAACCATTGTATACAATAAAGGCAACCGATAATTTCATGTAAATTTGACTATGGCAGTAAAGGTATTAAATTATTTGAACACAAATATTTCAAAAAAAAGCTATTTGTAGTGAATAGGTTTTAACTTTGTTAAGTGATTAGCATGCGTTCTACAAGACCCCCTTTTTTTAGTTTTATATTCATACTACTAGTGGGTTTGCTAGCTAGTAGGTCTCTGTCTGCTCAAAAGAAATTTAGTTTTCCTAGTATTCATTTTGGCATGCCTCATTTTAAACCACTATTCAAAAAAGATAGTACTAGAAATACATTTAACCCCAATCATTGGTTAAAATACAAAAAAGAGCAACCCTATAATAAGAATGAAAATGCTATGCCCATTGCGGTAGGCTATACCGATTTTGATGAAAATATTAGAGATCTTCAATTATTAGAAAAATTAACTACTGATAATACTTTAAGCATTAGACCGTATATCTTACCTAAATCGGTTACTTATGATAGTTTATTAAAAGCTATAGATCCAAGCATGGTAAATAATGGTCATTTAGTTCATAAAAAACATTTTGACCTTCAATTATTACCTGTAAACTTTTTACAAAAATACAATTCACATCATCCTTATGGTTGGAATGATGGTCCTTTAAGTTTTTCCAAAGGCTATCAATATTTAGTGAGTGGTGGTGTTTATATGCATTGGAGAAATATTCATTTAACATTAAGGCCTGAGTATTTTCATACAGCATCAGATAAATATGAAACCAGCGCTGAGTGGGGTCAGGTGAATCCTAGTTTGAATAAATTAATATTAGGACAATCCAATTTAAGAATGGATTTAGGTCCAATTAGTATTGGAGGGGGTTCTAATAATTTATGGTTGGGCCCAGGCTATTATAGTTCACTAATTATGAGTAATAATGCTGAGGGATTTGGTCATGTAGAATTAACCACCAATAGACCTTTAAAAACACCTATTGGTAATTTTGAATTGATGTTAATGGGAGCAAGTTTGACACAAAATGCTAATCAAGGGTTTGAAAATAAAAATTTAAAATCAGATGATATCGACAGACAAAACAGATATATTAACATTCTAAATTTTACATACACACCAATCTTTTTAAATAATTTATGTTTTGGTTTTAACAGAGTTTTTCAAACATTTACACCCAAAAACTCATCCAATTTTAAACAAGACTATTTACTGGTATTAAACAGCTTATTTAGAAATCAATATAGAGATGACGAAAGTCCTATTGACCAATTATTATCTATATATACGAAATTTGTTTTTCCTAAAAACAATGCAGAAATTTATTTTGAATATGGATTGAACGATGGATCTTCTAATTTAAGAGAGCTCTTAACAGATTTATCGCATTCCTCTGCTTCTATTCTTGGAATCAGAAAAATTCAACAGGTAAATACTAAAAATTTTATCACTATTACTGCAGAAGCCACTAGAATGTCTCAAACTACAAGTTATTTATTAAGAAATGCTGGTAATTGGTACGAACATAGTGCATTACATGAGGGATATACTAACGAGAATCAAATTTTAGGCGCAGGTTCTGGTTTTGGTAATAATGTTCAAACTGTAAATATAAAATATGGAACTCATGTGAACAATATTGGACTATTATATCAACATATTGAGCAAAATCCAAGACGCTTGGTTGGCAGTGTCGGAGACGCTTGGTTGGGCGATATCTATTGGGATGATTATGCTTATGGATTAATAGCACAATATCACTATAAAAAAGTTTATTTCAAACTGAATGCACAATGGGTGAACTCTATTAATTATTTATGGAGAAATGGTAATAGTCAAAATAATTTTCATTGTTTTTTAAATACTAGTTATGTATGGTAGTTAACAGAATTGCCATATTATTTTCGCTAATTTTTAGTGTTACAGGTCTTGTGGCACAAAATAGTTATTTTGATGAGATCAATTTAATGAATCATCAAAGAAATATTCAATTAAGTGATTCCAATAAAAATATTGAATCTTCTTTTTTAATTAGATCTACACAACAATTTCAATCAATTCAGACTAGTCAATATCCAAGAAAAAGAAGGAAACTTATTCAAAATTTTTATTTTGGGTATGATCATGTTAATAATAGTTTACTACCACAAAATTGGAATGATGGAAATATGTATCCAGCAAGGGGTTGGCAAGAAAGGTATACTGTTGGGTTGCAATTAAAGTTAGGGATCATTGAAATTAATCTACAACCAGAGTGGTTAAAGGATCAAAATATTCCACAACAATACTATCCAGGTAATCCAGAAGATGGAAATTTTATGCCCAAATATTTTGGATCTGTTGCTAATGTAATTGATAATTTTAGACAGTTTGGAACAAAAAAAATTGACACTTTTTCCTTGGGTCAATCAAGAATAGGTTTAAAATTGGGATCGATAAGTGTTGGTTATAGCAACCAAAACAATTGGTGGGGGCCTGGTTTAAGAAATAGCTTGGTATTGTCTAATAACGCTGCCGGTTTTAAACATTTATACTTATCTACTAATAAACCTATCAAATCATTTATAGGTAATTTTGAATTTTCGGCCATTACTGGGTTATTAGATACCAATTGGTATGAAGATCCGGATGTACCATTAATGCGTAGTATTTGGGCAGGGGGAATTGCACAAAAAAATTTAGACCAAAGAAAAATCGATGCCATTACGATTAATTGGAAACCCCAATGGATTCCCAATTTATTTTTAGGATATGCTTATTCTAGACAATATTATAAACATCAAGCTCAAACATTTGGACAATCTTATAGTTTTTTTAGCAAGGATTTTACCAAGCTTGAATTAGGCTCTTTGATGTTCAGGTTTTTACTCCCTAAGGATAATGCTGAGTTCTATGGAGAAATGGGTATTCCCAATAAAGCACCTTGGCCCTGGAAATATTTTGAAAAAAATCCAAAAACAGGTTTTGTATTTGGTGTTACTAAATTGGCCAAATTCAGATCTAATAAATCTTATTTGAGAATTAATTTTGAGATGACCCAATTACAATTGTATAATCCTAAAGATTTATTTTATCCCGGATGGGCTTTTGTAGGGGGCTTGCCTAATAGCTGGTATACGAGTGATGTAATTAAGCAAGGATATACTAACCAGGGACAAGTTTTGGGAGCATCCATAGGTCCAGGTTCCAATAGCCAAACCATCAATTTAAGTTATCATTATAAATACAATAGTATTGGTTTAATGGTAGAAAGAATTTCACAAAACAATGATTTTTTTAGTGTGGTTTATTTTTCTGGAAGAAATGGACAATTTGATCCTTCTTATGGACAGGTTTGGGGCTATTATAATAAGTATTGGGTAGATATTAACTCAAAAATTTATGCTCAAATTATGCCTATTAAAAATCTATTAATCTCGGTTAGTTTGATGCAGACAGATGCTATGAATTATCGATGGCTAAAGTTTCCAGAACCTGGAAAATTATATGACGATGGATCTAGTCAGACAGATAAATACAATGTACAATTCCAGTTGTCTTTAAAATACCTGATACATGCAAAGATTCAATAAAATCTATATTGACTTTTATTTTTTAGTGATGGCAATTTATATGCTATTTAATAAAGGAGTTGCTTATACTTTTGGAGTGGAGATTTTGTTAGGTTTGGGCGTTTTTTTAATTTTCATCCAAAGAACAAGTTTTGAAGTATACAAAGACAAAAAATATATAATACTCTTTATCCTATGTTTGATAACGGTTTTTTATGTGATTTTTGGTGTTTTTAAGTTCAATTACTTAAATGTAATTAGAGACTCTTTTGCATTTGAATATGCTTTATTTGCCATTATTATATATTTCTTCAAAGATTATAGAGCATTTATTTGGGAAAAACTAATTCAATTATATAAATGGGCACCACTGGCTTTATTAGCCAATACCATTTTATTTTATTATGTTATTATAAACCTTCCGCCTATAGAGATTTTCGGAGGACAACCATTGTTTTTATATAAAAATGGGGACAAGGCCTTGCATTTATTTATAAGCACTATCTTAATGATTTTGTTTACAGAAAAGTACTCAAGAATTTGGTTAATATTAAATACCGTTTTAATACTTATTAATTTATTAATCTTATTGGCATTTACTAGGTCTGGTAGTGTAGCTTATTTGGCGGGAATATTTTGTTTTTTCTTTTTTTCAAAAAAGAGTTTAATTACAGATGGCTTAAGAAGAATGCTAAAATTCATTCCTATTCTATTAATCATTGTTTTTGGGATTTTTACCTATATAGAAATTGATGGAGATGCACAAGGAAGAACCATTAGTTTATCTCAGATTACGGATAATTTCAGCTCCATTGTGAGTAGCGATATAGATGGAAGTTTAACAGATAATAAGGTATGGCGTCTGGTTTGGTGGGCTAAATTATTGAATGAGAGTTTTACTTTGCAACATTTTTTTGTTGGAAAAGGTTTGGGAATGAGTTTAACAGGGAATGATATTACCAATGTGGATGATAATTTAAGATCTCCGCATAATTTTCATTTAACCATTATTGCAAGGTTTGGTTATATTATCTTCTTTATTTGGATTTACTGGTTATACTTGTTATTTAAGCCATTGTTTACCAAACAATTGTCCGATAAAACACTTGGTTTAACTAGTATCTTATTGGCTTTTATTATCAACGGAAGTTTTGATGTCTTTTTTGAAGGACCCATGGGAGCTTTCCCTTTTTGGTCTATTGTAGGGCTTATATTAGTAGAAGAATACTACAATTACAATCCAAAAGAAATCCCTAATTGATAGATATTCTTGTTCTGAAAATTTTCTAAAGAACTATTTAAGAATAGATTATTTATCCACTCATATTTTATTTGAAATAACCAATCTGTTCTATTGTACTGTAAATTATTCAAAAAAGCTAGTTGAGGTTGCATAACATATTGTTCATAGATTGAACCTTTTGCGCCATTTCTTATTTTTTGAATTCTTCCATACAACTGTAATTTAGGAAAGGGATTATATCTAGCGTAAATTAAAGATCTGTCAAAATTATTGCCCATCCAATCACCCAGGTAAAATCCATAAGAAGTGTATGTTTGAGTAGGTATAAGATTATTGTAAACAAAAGGATTAACTCTTGTGTATTCTGTTCCAATAGTTAAATAAGGTATAAAAATATCTGTAATAGAGGCTCCTAATGTATAACCTAATTGATTTCTTTTCTCTTTCTTATCAAATATGGCGCTTACTTTAATTTCATCTATAAAAAGGGTTCCGTAAAAGTGTGTGTTTTTAATTTGATTTCTTGAGTTGATAGAGAAAAAGTATTGTCCATTAGAACCCGCTTCAATGAGATAATTACTTCTATTGTTATCGTAGAACTTAAAAAGATTTATAGGAATTAAAAAACCAAGGTCCATCTTATCGCTATAGATAGTAGATTCACCCATGGCTATATTTAATCCTTTTATTGGTGTTATTTGAATACTATGAGTAGCCAAGAACTTTTGAACAAAAATGATTCTTTTGTCATTTTCTAATCTTCCTGAATTATTTAAATAAGACAAACTTGAATCTGTAATATTTGAATTTAACCAAGCATGTGTGTAATTGAAATTTAACCATTTAATTGGTTTATAGTCTAATCTGATATATGGGTAAGATGGTGCTTTATTGGATAGAACAATATTTCCGTTTTCTCCATAGCCCCATATTAAATTATTTTTTCCAAAACTTATATTACCATTTTTAAATTGATAATTTAAACTAGCTCTAATGTCTGAATAGTTGATAGAGTTATTATTTTGTGAGCCTACTAGTATTCTTCCAGGTTCTGGTGATTCATTTAAATTATTTGAAATGATATTTCCAGTCTCTGTAAAGTCTCTATAATACACTTGGTATCCCCAGCTTTTTGTTTTACCAATTGATCCCCATATCTCAAAACCGCTACTTAGTTGGTTGGTATTTTTACTATCTGTAGTTATTCTGTTTAATCCAATAACAGGGTCTGCATGTAATTCAAAATTAGAATTTACCATATTAAAAAATCGCCATCTATTATTATTATCTTTTTTGATTATCTGTAAACTAGAATCATTCTCATTTAAAGCTTTGTACTCTTGTAAATAGAAATTCAATTCTAATTTTTCAATTTGAGTGAGTTGTTCTTTTTTTGAAGACAATTCATTTAAGGCAAATTGAATATCTACTCTGTTAATTGGTTTGATTAAATCATTTACTTGAATCAATCCTTTTTGAGCCATTCTGTTCAAGTATACATATACTTGGCTATTAGGGTTTTCCCAAATATTTTGAGCACGCACATTTAAAAAAAATATGCAACTTAATAAACAGAAAAGAAATAGCTTTTTCAATTAATATAAATTAATAAGCGTTTTGATCGCCCCTAAAGATATTGATTACGGTTTGTATTATAATCTGAAGGTCTAACCAAAAATTCCATCTTTGAATATAATATAAATCAAAGTTCACTCTTCTTTGCATGTCTTCAGTGGTTTTTGTTTCTCCTCTACAACCGTTTACTTGTGCTAAGCCTGTGATACCTGGAATAACTTTATGTCTTAACATATAATTGTCCACGGTTTCCATTGATTCTAAATTCAATTGAGTAGGATGTGGTCTTGGACCAACAACGGACATATTACCAATTAATACATTCCAAAATTGAGGTAATTCATCCATATTTGTTTTACGAAGAATTCTACCGATTAAAGTAATTCTTGGATCATCTTTTTGAGCTTGATTGTATTTGCCATCTTCATCAATATCAGTACTTTCTTTGATCATAGATCTAAATTTGTAGCAAATAATTTTTTTATTGTTCAATCCCCATCTTTCTTGTTTGAAAAAAATGGGGCCTCTAGATGTAATTTTTATCAATAGACCAATTAATGGGAAAATCCAAATTCCAATTAATAAGAAAAATAAAATAGAGAAGAAAATATCGAAAGTTCTTTTTAATAAAATATTCTCTGTTTTGTCCAAAGGCAAATCCCCCACATTCACTACTGGTAATAATCCAATATTATTAATGTACACTGAACTAGAGGTGATTTCTGTTAGATTAGGAAGTATTCTTACTTTTATTTTATATTGATCACATATAGCAATACATTTTTGAATTTTTTCATGTTCGTTTGTTGGTAGCGCAATAAATACTTCATCTATATTGTTGCTTTGAAGAATTGTATTTAATTGATCTAATCCTCCCAGATAATTAGTGTCTAAAGAATGTTTTGCTTGTTCATCTATGTAACCAATACATTTATAACCATAGTAGTAGTATTTTTTTACTGCTTGAATAAAATCATCTGCAGCTTTGGTAGAACCTACTAATAAAACATGGTCATAAAAAATTCCCTTATTCAAATTGGCATGAACTTTTTTCCTAATGCCATATTTGGTTAAAATGGCTAAAAAAGCCAAAATATTAATATAAACTATGATAAATCTGGAAGGGAATTTATGGTTCAAGTTCAAGAAAAACAACAAAGAAGTAAGGCTAACGACAAATAAAATGGAGTGATATATTATTTGAACCATTTCTTCCGAGAACTTATTAGATCTTTTTTCTATATATATTTTTGAGAAGAAAGACATTGAAAACCATAGCACTATAGATAATAATAAAAAATTATAATTAAATAATTGTAAACCAGTGTTTAATGTGATTTTTTTTGCTAAACTATATGCAATTAGTATTATGAATATATCTAATGCGTAGCTAATATTTCTTAGAAACTGTTGCTGTTTCTTCATTTCCTAATTGAGTTAAAGTTGAACCTGCTTATCAAAGTTAAAGGTATTTCATTAAGAAAAAAATTCATAAAACAAGGGCCTCCATTTCATTATTTTACGAAAAATATTACCTATTTTTGTAATAGAAGAATTTGTCTATTATTCTTCCCTAAATCTAGGTCTAATAATGTGACTTAGAATGCGTTAGCTTTACTTTAAATTTACTCAAACAGATAAATCCTTACTATGAAACTAGTTAAGTTATTCATTTCATTCATTCTTTTATTGACTATTCAAATGACAGCCCTTGCTCAGGATCCTTTAGGGGGCCGAGATTTAAGCACTGTTAAAGTAGAAGCATTAACAGACAATCAAATTTCTGCTATTCAGCAGAAGTTGAAACAGTCAGGTATGACTATTGATCAGGTAGAGTCTCAGGCCATTGCTAAAGGAATGTCTCCAGCTGAATTTGCTAAATTAAAAGATAGAGTAAATGGCATTTCTGGAATAGTGATGGCCAAATCTGTTAAAAAAAATGTAGGATCAGGATCAACTAATAATACAAATACTTCTAAAGATTCTGCAACTATAAATAATAATCCTTTCTTAAATACCGCTGTTTATGGTTCTGAATTATTTCTACCATCTAATATGGGTAATGCATCTAATAAATCTTTAGCAACACCAACTAATTATGAAATTGGTCCAAATGATGTATTAAAATTAGTGATTTATGGTGTACAAGAATATTCTGCAGATTTAAATGTAACAAAAGAAGGTAAAATATTGGTGGACAATGTTGGCGCCATCAAAGTGGCGGGATTAACTATAGAAGCAGCAAAAACTAGAATTAAGCAAGTAATGGGTAATACTGCATATTCTAGTTTAAATACTGGAGAATCAAAGATTGATTTAACCTTAGGAGATATTAGAACTATTCATGTAAATGTAATTGGCGCTTTTAAAAGTGGTTCAATGAATGTTTCTTCTTTATCTAATGTGATTAGTGTTTTAAGTGAATCGGGTGGACCAAATACTATTGGTTCTTACAGAGAAATTGAAGTGATTAGAAATAATAAGTTATTTAAGAAGGTTGATTTATATAAGTTTATGCAATATGGTGATCAGACTCAAAATGTTGGTTTAAAAGACAATGATATCATCCGTGTTCCAGCATATAAGCAAAGAGTAGAAATAAAAGGGGAAGTAAAAAGACCTGGTATTTTTGAAGTTATTGGAACTGAAAGTTTCTCTCAGATTTTACAATATGCAGGAGGATTTACTGATAATGCATATTCTGCATGGGTAAAAATTATTCAAAAGAATGATAAAGAAAAATCAGTAAAGGATGTTGCATCAGCAGATTTTACAAAGTATATGCCAAAGGGTGGCGATCAAATTACTGTATCAAAAATTATCAATCGTTTTCAAAATAGAGTTACTTTATCTGGCGCAGTTTATAGACCAGATGTGTATGAATTAACTCCAGGAATGAGGGTTGCTGATTTAATCACCAAAGCAGATGGCTTGAAAGAAGATGCTTTTATTGGTAGAGCTCAATTAATTAGAACAAAGCCTAATTTATTGAAAGAAATGATTAGTGTTAACCTGGCTAAAGCATTAGAAAAAAATACAGCTGATAATATTGAATTACAAAGAGAAGATGAATTATACGTAAATTCTATTTTAGAATTAAGAGATTCTTTAACGGTAGAGTTATTAGGTGAAGTTAGATCATCTGGCACTTTTAATTATATTGATAGCATGACTGTTAAAGATTTGATTCTAATGGCAGGTGGGTTTACATATGCTGCCAATAAAAATATTGAAGTTGCTAGATTGGTGAAGTATGGAGATAAAGTAGAAAATACAGAAGTGACTCAGATTTTAAAAACTGAAATAAATGGAGATTTAAGTTTTAATCCAGGGCAAGAAAATTTTGTATTACAACCATTGGATGTAGTTACCATTACTAAAAAAGTTGGTTATACCTTGCCAGAAGTAGTAACTATTAGTGGACAGGTGCAAAGTGCTGGAAAATATACTTTAAGTTCAAGAGTTGAAAGAGTGAGTGATATTGTGAAAAGAGCTGGTGGATTAATTGGTGAAGCGTATGGCGAAGGGGCCTTTATTAAAAGAAGAAGATTTGATATTGATTCTTTAAAATCTGATGAAACTAAAACTTCTATTGAATTAGCTTACACAAGAAAGTTTAAAGCAAAACAGGAAGCAGATAGAGCAAGTATTTTAAATACAGCCAATTCAGCTGCTATAACATCTGCTTCAGACATTAATCTAAATCCAGAATCGAAAAGTATCAAATTAAAAGACACTTTAAATGCATTGTTTAAAGAATTAGACGAAGATTATTATCAAATTGCCATTGATATTAATTATATTATGAAGAACCCCGGTTCTGAATTAGATTTGGTATTAAGAGGCAAAGATGAAATAGTTATTCCTAAAATGGACAATAGAGTAAAGATAAGTGGCGGTGTGTTAAGACCAACTAATATAGTTTACCGTGATGGTTTAACCATTGGTGAGTGTATTAGTGCTGCTGGAGGTATTTCAGAATATGCAAAAAGAGGAAGAGCCTATGTGATTTATGCTAATGGGAAATCCAATAGAACTAAAACTTTTGGCTTGTTTAGAATTAATCCAAGAATTAAACCAGGTTCAGAAGTGGTACTTCCTGAAACAGATGCAAAGAAAGATAAAGCCATTACAACAGTCATTCAGTTTACAACTGTATTAGCGCAGGTAGTTTCTGCATTGGCTACGATTAGCTTATTGAAGAAATAAAATTCGAAGCATCTTATCAAATTATAACAATGTCAACAAATCAAGAAAATACATCACAGGCTAATTTTGACAATGATGAAATTTCATTAAAAGAATTAATTCTTAAAATGAAAGAATGGTTTACCTATTTGAAATCTAAATGGAAAACTATTTTTTTAGCTGGAATTATAGGAGGTTTAATTGGTTTAACCATTGCTTGGTTTGAAAAACCTACCTACAAAGCAACCTTAACTTTTGCCATGGAAGAAGATAAAGGTGGAGGGGGCGGAGGATTAAGTGGTGCGTTAGGATTAGCAAGTAGTTTCGGTATTGATTTGGGAGGTGCAGGTGGTGGCGGTGCTTTTGCTGCAAGTAATTTGACGGAATTAATGAAGAGTAGGCTGATAGTAGAAAAAGTATTATTAAGTCCAATATTATTAAATGGCAAAACATTAACACTTGCTGAATATTATATACAAATAAATGAATTAAGAAAAGCTTGGGAGAAAATACCTGCATTAAAAAATATTCAATTTTTACCTGGTGATGATCGATCAAAATATAACTTACAACAAGATTCAATTCTCAAAGAGATTCATATAAGACTTATCGATAAAGATAATCTTAGTATCATGCAAAAAGATAAAAAAATAACAATTTTATCTATTGAAGTAAATAGTCAAGATGAATTATTTTCAAAAATATTCTGTGAAAGTATTGCCAAGGAAACTTCTGATCTTTATATAGAAACAAAAAGTAAAAAAGCAAGAATAAATACTGATGTTTTACAAAAGCAAGTAGATAGTGTAAGAGCTGAATTAAACGGAGCTATTAATGGTGTTGCCGCTGAAACAGATAAAGTATATAATTTAAATCCAGCTTTTAATATCAAAGGGGCGCCTTTTAAGAAAAAACAAATTGATGTACAAGCCAATACAGCCATATTAACCAATTTGGTTGTTCAATTAGAACTAGCCAAAATCACACTTAGAAAGGAAACTCCATTAATACAATTGATTGACAGACCAATGTTGCCATTAATCAAAGATAAGTTTGGTAAACTTAAGTCAATTATTTTTGGTGGATTTTTGGCAGGATTTTTGACGATATTTTATTTGATATTTAGGCAGTTGTTTAGAAAAGTTCTTGATTAAAGGTATTGTTTGTGCGATTATTGTGTTCCACACTAAATTTGGTATCTAAATTATCTTTAAATCTTTAATAAAAATGATAATCAAACACTTTATATGTTTGATTTTTTGTTTATAGGTTTTATGTGTGTACTAATTTGCGCATTATTTCGAAAAATTATAGATTGAAAAAGAACATTTTAATTACAGGAGGAGCGGGTTTTATTGGGTCCCATGTAGTGCGTTTAATGGTGACTAAATACCCTGAGTATCAAATCTTTAATTTGGATGCATTAACCTATGCAGGCAATTTAGAGAATTTAAAAGATATCGAGCAGTCGCCAAACTATCATTTTATCAAAGCCAATATTTTAGAGGCAGATAGTTTGAAAGCCATTTTTGAAAAACATGCTATTACAGATGTGATTCATTTGGCGGCAGAATCTCATGTAGATAGAAGTATTGTTTCTCCTTTGGATTTTGTGTACACGAATGTAATTGGAACAGTGAACTTATTGAATACGGCGAAAGAATATTGGAAGAACGATTTAAGTTACGAGAAAGCACATGATGGATCTTGGGATTCAAACAGAGATCATTTATTTTATCATGTATCCACTGACGAAGTATATGGAAGCTTAGGAAAAGATGGTTTGTTTACAGAGACCACTCCTTATGATCCTAATTCTCCTTACTCTGCAA
>JACCDI011709698.1_pt1 | contig 13503 bp, 15 predicted proteins | sample 7442791 | NCBI WGS metagenome assembly JACCDI01 (sample SAMN15323434, study PRJNA562643) | freshwater metagenome | isolation source: river surface water | place: USA:Blue River Watershed | collected 2017-08-15
GAGCCCGCCGAACGTGTCATTGAGCCCCTTGTTCTTCAGCAGCTTGCCGAACCCGGCGGCATCCTCGACGATGTGATGGCGTACTGCGCGCAGCCGGTCTGCCGGCGGCATGTACTCACCGCAAGCGCGCAGCAGCCGGCCGTCGGCGTCAATATGGAAATAATAGGCCGGGCCGCCGCCCTGGCTGGGTTTTTTCAGGCCGCTGGCCGTGATCGATGCGGAGAAGGTGGTCTTGTACGGATCGCGGTCGCGCGCGAAGCGCAGGTCGCGGTTGATCCGGAACAGCGCGCGCTTCGGGTTGCAGGCGGCGACTGCGGGATCGAATTTCGAGATACCGGCGATCAGTTCGACCACCAGCTCGAGGAACTCCGCGCGCAGGATGTCATAGCGCGGCTTGTTCATCACGAACCACGCGCGGTTATTGTTCTCCGACAGCTCGCGCAGGTATTGACTCAGGTCCTTCAGGTGCATTGCCTGCTTCCCTTACTCGGTGTCCTGCAGCGGCTGCTGCTTCATTCGCGGCCGCTTGCCGACGACCACATCGAGGCGAGTTTCCTGCGCCTTGCGCAGCACAGTAAGAGGCACCTTGTCGCCCGGCGTCAGCTGTGCGACAAGGTTCAGCATCGACACCGTGTCGGACACCGGCTTGTCGGCGACCGACAGCAGGATGTCGCCCGGTTTTACGCCCGCCTTGTCGGCCGGGCCGCCTTTGAGCACGCCGGCGATGATGGTGCCCGAGCTTTTCTGCAGCCCGAAGCTTTCTGCCAGTTCCGGCGTGATGTCCTGCGGCTCCACGCCTATCCAGCCGCGCACCACTTGCCCGTTGCGGATGATCGCTTCCATTACCGTCTTGACCGTCGTGACCGGTATCGCGAAGCCAATGCCGAGCGAGCCGCCGCTGCGCGAATAGATCGCGGTGTTGATGCCGAGCAGATGCCCGTCCGTATCGACCAGCGCGCCCCCGGAATTGCCCGGGTTGATCGCCGCGTCGGTCTGGATGAAGTTCTCGAAGGTATTGATGCCAAGGTGGTTGCGACCCAGCGCAGAGACAATGCCCATCGTGACGGTCTGGCCGACGCCGAAGGGATTGCCGATCGCGAGCACGACGTCGCCGACCTTCGTGTTGTCGAGTCTGGCCAGCGTGATCGACGGCAGGTTTTTCAGGTCGACCTTGACCACCGCGAGGTCGGTCTCCGGGTCGGTGCCGACCAGCTTGCCCTTGACCTTGCGGCCGTCGGCGAGCGCGACCTCGATTTCGTCGGCCGATTCGATCACGTGGTTGTTGGTCAGCAGGTAGCCGTCGGGACTGACGATCACGCCCGAACCGAGACTGAACTGGCGCTCGTCCGCGCCGTTATCGCCGAAGAAGCGGCGGAAGAAAGGATCGTTGTCGAACGGACGCGGCGAACGCTTCGCTGCCTTGGTGGTGAAGATGTTGACCACCGCCGGCATCGCGCGCTGCGACGCCATGCGGTAGGAGTTCTGCAGTGCCGCGGACGATCCCTCGGCTTCCCGCACCGGGACCGTAGTCGATTGCAGCTGGCCGCCGCCTGCGGGGCGACCAAGCCACTCAGGCTTCAGGGTCGCTACAATGAACCACAGTGCAAGCGCGACGGTGACGCTTTGCGCAAACAGTAACCACAGACGACGCATGGCAGATCACATGATGAAGGAAAGAGCCGGACACAGCGTAAGCCGCGCAGCCATCGAGGCGCAGCTCGCGGACACGCTGGATATTAACCGTTTTCGCGATTACTGCCCAAACGGGCTGCAAGTCGAGGGCAAGGCGCAGGTCAGTCATGTCGTCAGCGGCGTGACGGCCAGCCTTGAGCTGCTCGAGGCTGCCATCGAGGCCGGCGCCGACATGGTGCTGGTTCACCACGGATACTTCTGGCGCGGCGAAGATCCGCGCGTGACGGGCACGCGTCGCCGCCGCCTGAAGCTGCTGCTCGATCACGACATCAACCTCTTCGGCTATCACCTTCCGCTCGATGCTCATGCGGAGCTTGGAAACAATGCGCAACTGGCGAAGCAGCTTGGCCTGGCTGCCGACGGCCGCTTTGGCGAGCAGGATCTCGGCTGGCTGGGCACGACGCCTGCGCGCACGGTCGGCGAATTGGCTGCCATTGTCGAGCGCGCCTTGGCAAGGTCGCCCCTGCTGATCGGCGACCCCGCGCAGCCCGTCGCGCGCGTTGCATGGTGTACTGGCGCAGCGCAAAATGCGTTCGAGCATGCGATCTCGGCCGGCGCAACAGCGTATCTCAGCGGCGAGATATCGGAGCCAACCGTACATCTCGCCCGCGAATCAGGCGTTGCCTATCTTGCCTGCGGCCACCATGCAACCGAGCGCTACGGCGTGCAGGCGCTGGGGGAATATCTGTCGCAGCAATTCGGTATTCGCCATACTTTCATCGATATTGATAACCCAGTCTGATCGATATTCAATCAGCCCATGCAGCTAATCGCTGATCTGGCGCAGAATTGGCGGGAGGGGAGTGCCGGCATCAAGTTGCACGGGAACTAAGCGGATCCAATCTGTACCGAGGAGTCGTTTGCGCTCTCGTTCAAATCACGATCATGCTACCGCTTCTCTCGCCGCAGCCTTGCCGTGTCCTGGTCGTCGAAGACGATCTGGTGACGCGGCGCCTGCTTTGCAATGCCATTGAACACGAACCCTCGCTGGCCTTGAGCGCTGCCTTCGGCACCGTTCGCGACGCGCGGCAGTACCTTGAAAAAACCCCCATCGATCTGCTGCTGACCGATCTTGGTTTGCCCGATGGTTCGGGGCTGGCCGTGATCCGGTGCTGTCGCCGCCTGCTGCCCAGCGCGGACATCATGGTCATCACCATGTCCAGCGATGAAGAGCAGATCCTTGCCTGCATCGAGGCCGGAGCATCGGGCTATGTGCTGAAAGAATCGGCGCACGACAACATCCTTCGCGCGATACTCGAGCTGCGTTCAGGCGGTTCGCCGATCAGCCCCATGATCGCACGCAAGGTGCTGGCCCGCATGCGTCGACGTTCAGATGCGTCGCAGGACGTATCCGGCGTCGAGGAAACCCTGCTGACCCGGCGCGAGTCCGCCATCCTCGAGTTGATAGCGCGTGGCGGCACCTATGCGAAAGTGGCCGAGGCACTCGGCCTGTCCGTCGGGACGGTGCAGACCCACATCAAGCATATCTACGCGAAGCTGTGCGTGCATTCGCGTACGGAAGCGGTGATCGAGGCGCAGCGCCGCGGCCTGATTCCTATCGAGCTTTCGCCTGCCTACCGCGGATGGCGCGAATGAATATTCGCAGGCATGACGAACCTGCGTTATCAAAATCTTATTTTCTCTGCCGAATAATCCGCATTGCGCAATGAAATCCGGCTGGATTACGGATTGGCCGTTCTATTTTGTTATTCACTCGCCGATGGCGACTTACCATCCAATCTCGCCTCCGATATAATGTAAGGTTGCTGGAAGTTCCAACAAAATTTGCACTTTCATTGATTGGGGTAGTCATGAGTGACGAGAATCAGGTCGACTCGGGTCGACGCGGCCTTCTGGTTGCGACCTGTGCGGCAGGCGGAGTGGCGGGGCTGGCAGGCGCCGGCGCCTTTGTTTCAACGTTCGAGCCGTCCGAGCGCGCGAAAGCGGCCGGCGCTCCGGTGGAGGTCGACATCGCTGACCTGAAGCCGGGCGAAATGAAAACCGTCGAATGGCGCGGCAAGCCGGTGTGGATCCTGCGTCGCACGCCGGAGATGCTGGCTTCGCTGAAGACGACCGACGGCGAGGTCGCTGATCCCAAGTCCGAGCGCAATCCGGATGAGTTCACGCCGGCCTACGCGCAGAACGAGGCGCGCGCCATCAAACCTGAATTCCTGGTGGCCATCGGCATCTGCACCCACCTCGGTTGCTCGCCGACGCCGAAGTTCCAGACCGGCGCGCAGCCATCGCTGCCCGACAATTGGGGCGGCGGCTTCCTGTGCCCCTGCCACGGTTCGACCTTCGACCTCGCCGGTCGCGTGTTCAAGAACAAGCCGGCGCCAGACAACCTGCAGGTTCCGCGTCACATGTACCTGAGCGATACCCGTATCGTGATCGGCAAAGACGAGAAAGGCGAGGCTTAACAAATGGCATTCCATGAGACCAAACTGCCGGCCGATGCGCCGGCCGCTCAGAAGGCGCTGGCCTGGGTCGATGACCGCTTTCCGCTGACCAAGCTGTGGAACGACCAGTGGGGCAAGTACTACGCGCCGAAGAACTTCAACATCTTCTACCTGTTCGGCTCGCTGGCCGCGCTGGTGCTGGTGATCCAGATCGTCACCGGCATTTTCCTCGTGATGAACTACAAGCCGGATGCGAACCTCGCATTTGCGTCGGTCGAGTACATCATGCGCGAAGTGCCGTGGGGCTGGCTGGTGCGCTACATGCACTCGACCGGCGCGTCGGCGTTCTTCATCGTGGTCTACCTGCACATGACGCGTGGCCTGCTGTACGGTTCGTACCGCAAGCCGCGCGAGCTGATCTGGCTGTTCGGCGTCGGCATCTTCCTGTGCCTGATGGCCGAAGCCTTCTTCGGCTACCTGCTGCCGTGGGGCCAGATGTCGTACTGGGGCGCACAGGTGATCGTGAACCTGTTCGGTGCGATCCCGTTCATCGGCCCGGACCTGTCGCTCTGGATCCGCGGTGACTACGTGGTGTCGGACGCGACGCTGAACCGCTTCTTTGCGTTCCACGTGATCGCGATCCCGCTGGTGCTGCTCGGCCTGGTCGTCGCGCACCTGATCGCGCTGCACGAAGTGGGTTCGAACAATCCGGACGGCATCGAGGTGAAAGAGAACCTCGGTCCGGACGGTCATGGCCTCGACACTATCCCGTCGCACCCGTACTACACGACGAAGGACATCTTCGGTGTCGCATGCTTCCTGTTCATCTTCAGCGCGGTGATCTTCTTCGCGCCGGAATTTGGCGGCTACTTCCTCGAGTACAACAACTTCATCCCGGCTGACCCGCTGAAGACCCCGCCGCACATCGCGCCGGTCTGGTACTTCACGCCGTTCTACTCGATCCTGCGTGCGACGACCTCGCAGTTCATGTATGCGCTGATCGTTGGCGTGCTGGCCTATGGCGCACTCATCGCGCTCAAGACCAAGCTGCCGTCCAAGGTCAAGCAGGCAGCGATGGGCGCGGCCGTGGTGGTCGCTATCCTGATGCTGGTGTTCGATGCGAAGTTCTGGGGCGTCGTGCTGATGGGCGTGTCGGTGCTGATCCTCGCGGCGCTGCCGTGGATTGATTATTCCCCGGTCAAGTCCATCCGTTACCGCCCGAGCTGGCACAAGTGGGTGTACGTGGTGTTCGGCATCGCGTTCCTGATCCTCGGCTACCTCGGCGTCCAGGCGCCGACCGCCGGCCGCACGCTGGTGGCCCAGATCTGCACCTTCATCTACTTCGGCTTCTTCCTGCTGATGCCGTGGTGGAGCACGATGGGCGACTTCAAGCCGGTCCCGACCCGCGTGAACTTCAAGCCGCACTGAGTCGCAAAGGAAAAGAACAATGAAACTCGTGAAAAAACTGCTGGCGGTGCTGGCCCTCGTACCGGCGCTCGCGCTGGCCTCCGAAGGCGGCTTCCCGCTCGATAGCGCGCCGGACCGCGGCAATGACCTGTCGGCGCTGCAGAACGGCGCCCGCCTGTTCGTCAACTATTGCCTGAACTGCCATTCGGCATCGCTGGTTCGTTACAATCGTTTGCGCGATATCGGCCTGTCGGAAGACCAGATCCGCGAAAATCTGCTGTTCACCGGCGACAAGGTCGGCGACCTGATGAAGACCTCGATGAGCGACAAGGACGCGAAAGCATGGTTCGGCGCCGTGCCGCCGGACCTGTCCGTGATCGTTCGCGCCAAGGCATCGGGCGAGGGTTCGGGCGCGGATTACGTGTATACCTACCTGCGCACCTACTACAAGGACGATACCCGCCCGACCGGCTGGAACAACCTCGTGTACCCGAACGTCGGCATGCCGCACGTGCTGTGGGAGCTGCAGGGCGTTCGCAAGGCGAAGTTCGTCGAGGAAAAGGATCCGCACGAAGAAGGCAAGACGGTCCATCGCTTCGCCGGCTTCGAGCAGGTCACGCCGGGCAAGCTGAGCCAGCACGACTTCGACTCTCAGGTCGGTGACCTGGTAGCGTTCATGGGCTGGATGGCCGAGCCGGTGAAATCCAAGCGTCAGGCTATCGGCGTCTGGGTGCTGCTGTTCCTGGCGCTGCTGGTGCTCCTGACCTGGCGCCTGAATGCGTCGTTCTGGAGAGAAGTCAAATAAGTAGGACTGTTCTTGGTCGGTCCGTACTGCAGACAGCACGTGCGGAAGTCAGGACAGATGTTCGCATGCAGGGTGAGGCGGCTTTCGTCTCACCCTTTTGTTTCAAGGAACTGCAACCATGATGGTTCTCTATTCGGGCACGACTTGCCCATTCTCACAACGTTGCCGTCTCGTGCTGTTCGAGAAGGGCATGGATTTCGAGATCCGCGACGTTGACCTGTTCAACAAGCCGGAAGACATTTCGACGATGAACCCGTACGGCCAGGTGCCCATCCTGGTGGAGCGCGAGCTGGTGCTGTACGAGTCGAACATCATCAACGAGTATATCGATGAGCGTTTCCCGCATCCGCAACTGATGCCGGCTGATCCGCTGATGCGCGCGCGTGCGCGCCTGATGCTGTTCAATTTCGAGAAGGAATTGTTCATCCACGTGCACACGCTGGAAAACGAGAAATCGCGCTCCGCCGAGAAGGCGCACGAAAAGGCGCGACAGGAAATTCGCGACCGCCTGACCCAGCTGGCGCCGCTGTTCCTGAAAAACAAGTACATGCTCGGCGATGAATTCTCGATGCTGGATGTGGCCATCGCGCCGCTGCTGTGGCGTCTGGACTACTATGGTATCGACCTGTCCAAGACGGCAGCTCCGCTGTTGAAGTATGCTGAACGGATCTTTTCGCGTCCGGCTTATATCGAAGCGCTCACGCCGTCCGAAAAGGTGATGCGTCGCTGATTTCGTCGTTCACCCGGCAACTCCTGCAATGAGCGAAACTTCCACCAAGCCTTACCTGCTGCGTGCGCTGTACGAGTGGTGTACCGATAATGGCTACACCCCGTACATCGTGGTAGCCGTCGATGCGTCCACGCGCGTGCCGATGGAGTTCGTGAAGAACGGCGAGATCGTGCTGAATATCAGCTTCGAGGCGACCGGCAACCTGAAGATGGACAACGACTGGATCACGTTCAAGGCGCGCTTCGGCGGCATCGCACGCGAGATCGAGATTCCTGTCGACAATGTCAGCGCGATCTATGCGCGCGAGAATGGCCAGGGCATGGCGTTCGAGGTCAAGCGCAGGGAAAACGGCGAAGCAGGCCGACCGCCGACACAGGAGTCTGAGGCGAAACTGGTACCGCTGTCGGCGGTGCCGTCCAAAGGCAATGAGAATGACGACGGCGGCGATGAACCGCCGCCATCGAAGCAAGGCGGTCGTCCACGCCTTACCCGTATCAAATAACGTATAATCCGCGACGTTGCCGGCTTAGCTCATCAGGTAGAGCACTTGATTTGTAATCATGGGGTGGCGGGTTCGAGTCCTGCAGCCGGCACCAACCCCTTCACGTGCATCGTGATTCGCCGCGGACTCTCCCCTACCTAATCATCAACCGACAGCGCGACCACTTCAGTGTCGTGCCGAACGTCCGGCTTTCCTGGCTTTAGGTTTTGTTGCAAGAAAGCCGGTACGCGCCGCTTCCTTTGCCTGCAGCATTTCCTGTCCCATCGCATCGAGGTCCAGTTTGGCCTTTTTCGCCTTGGGAAACATCTCGGTTTCTTCTTCTTCGACGTGGTGCTCGATGTATTCGCCAAGTACCCGAACCTTGGCGTCATACAGATCGTCCTCCGGCGCCATTGCCTGAATCTGTTCAATCAGGTCGCGTGCGGTCTGGTGTTCGACTTCCGCCTCGTCAATCAGCTCTTCATCCTTGATTGCGTCACGCACGGCAGGGTAAAAGATCTGTTCCTCGAGATCTGCATGCATGAGGAACTCGTTGCAGATCTGTTCGGCCAGATCTTGCTTGTCCTGCGCTGAGGCTTTCTGGTGAATCTTCTCGTACTCCTTGAAGAGCTTGCGGACACTCCTGTGATCGTCGACCAGCAAGTCCAGCGCATTGGGGATTTCCTTCTTGGCAGTCATGTCACTTCCTCTTCGCTCGGAAAAGACCCGTTGGATCAAACGGCATCAGCACCGTTCCCTGCCGGCTTTCCGTGAGTCCTGCGTTGGCAGCGCAGTCAGTGCCGAGTCTTGTTGCCTTTCATTCCGCCGCCACTGATCTTGTTCTCCGTCGCCCATGCGCGTCGTTTCGCTTCCTGCTCCGGTACGCCGCGCTGCTCGTAACTGTCTTCGATGTGTCTTGCCTGCCGCTTTTGTTTGTCGGTGTACGACTGCTTGCTTCCTCTGGGCATGTCGGTCTCCTCAAAAATATTTTATGCCGCGCAGGTTTGATGCATTTCGCGGGGCACGGGAAATATTGGGCTGCTTCGACCGCGATCGGTTCGGAGTCCTCGCTTGCCACATGACCGCTATGCCTGCCACAGATTGAGACAGCTCAAACCGGCGTCCACTGGCAGCTTGGCCCCCGAGTGCTTCGCAGCGCTTGCCGCAAAAAAAACGCCCGATCGTGCGATCGGGCGTTTTCAGGGGGGGGCTCGGTTCAGCAGCACTTGATCGTGCGGCCGTTGGCGCCGTAACGCGCCTCCTGCCGCTCGCGGAAAAATTCCTCATAAGTCATCACCGGCTGGTCCGGATGATTTACCTGCATGTGGTTGAGGTAGTTGTCGTAATCGGGCAGGCCAATCATCAGCCTTGCCGTCTGCCCGAGATACGCACCCAGTTTTCCGAGTTCACCAAACATGAGACCTCCCGATCAATTTCAAGCGGAGACAGTGTTAGCTGGCGCAGCGGCGGCTTCAACCGTCGTCGGCTTGTCCTCGCGCAGCGCTTGCAGGCAGGAACGGATGCCGAATACGAGGATGGACAGCACGACCGCGATAAAGATTGCCGCCAGTGACGCATCGATGTAGTCGTTCATGATGATCTGCTGCATCTGGGCGACGGACTTCGCCGGCGCCAGTACCTCGCCATTGGCGGCAGCTGTCTTGAACTTCTCCGCATGCGCAAGGAAACCAATCCGCGGATTCTCGTGGAAGAGCTTCTGGTAGCCGGCAGTCAGCGTGCAGATCAGCAGCCAGACTGTCGGAACCATCGTGACCCACGCGAACTTCTCGCGCTTGAGCCGGAACAGCACGACGGTGGCGAGGATCAGTGCCACAGCGGCGAGCATCTGGTTAGAGATGCCGAACAGCGGCCACAAGGTGTTAATGCCGCCAAGCGGATCGACCACGCCCTGATACAGGAAGTAACCCCAGGCGGCGACGCACAGCAAGGTGGCGAAGATGTTCGACGCCAGCGACGGCACTTTGCGGAAAGGAGGCACCAGTGTCCTCAGCAGGTCTTGCAGCATGAAGCGGCCGACGCGGGTGCCTGCGTCGACGGCGGTCAGGATGAACAGCGCCTCGAACAGGATGGCAAAGTGGTACCAGAACGCCATCATTGCCTTGCCGCCAAACATCTCGGAGAAAATGTGCGCCATGCCAACGGCCAGCGTCGGTGCGCCACCGGCGCGCGAAATGATGGTCGTTTCACCGACATCCTTCGCGGTCTGCTGCAGCATTTCCGGTGTGACGACGAAGCCCCACTGGCTGATTGCGGCCGCTGCCGATTCCGGCGAGGTACCGATCAGCGCAGCCGGGCTGTTCATCGCGAAATAGACGCCGGGTTCAATGATCGATGCGGCCACCAGTGCCATGATCGCAACGAAGGATTCCATCAGCATGCCGCCATAACCGATGTAAGGCATGTGGCTTTCATTCTCCAGCAGCTTGGGCGTCGTGCCGGACGAGATCAGCGAGTGGAAGCCCGATACCGCACCGCACGCAATCGTGATGAACAGGAACGGGAACAGCGAACCAGCCCAGACCGGACCGGTGCCGTCGATGAACTTCGTGATGGCCGGCATTTTCAGGTCAGGCGCGACGATCAGGATGCCGACGGCCAGCGCGGCAATGGCGCCGATCTTCAGGAAGGTCGACAGGTAGTCGCGCGGCGCCAGCAGCAGCCAGACCGGGAGCACCGACGCGATGACGCCGTAGGCCAGCAGCATCCAGGTCAGCTGCACGCCGGTGAATGTGAACGCCGGACCCCAATACGGATCGGCAGCGACATGCCCGCCATAGACGATGGATGCCATCAGCAACACGAAGCCGATGATCGAGACCTCACCCACGCGGCCCGGCCGGATGTAGCGGCTGTAGATGCCCATGAAGAAAGCGATGGGAATGGTTGCCGCAACCGTAAAGGTACCCCACGGGCTCTCGGCCAGCGCCTTCACGACGATCAGCGCCAGCACTGCGAGCAGGATGGTCATGATCATGAAGGTGCCGAACAGAGCAATCACGCCGGGCACGATGCCCAGCTCGGTTTTCACCAGATCGCCCAGCGAGCGGCCGTCACGGCGCGTCGATACGAACAGGATCATGAAATCCTGCACTGCGCCGGCCAGGATCACCCCGACCAGGATCCACATCATGCCGGGCAGGTAGCCCATTTGCGCAGCCAGCACCGGGCCGACCAGCGGGCCGGCTCCGGCGATCGCAGCAAAGTGGTGGCCGAACAGCACATGCTTGTTGGTAGGCACGAAGTCGAGGCCGTCATTCAGGCGCACGGCAGGCGTCGTGCGGCTCGGGTCGAGTTGCATCACCTGATTTGCGATGAATCGCGCGTAGAAGCGGTAGCCGATCATGTAGATGGCGACCGCAGCGACGACGATCCATAGTGCATTGATGGTTTCGCCGCGTGCCAGCGCCACCGTGCCAAGCGCGAAAGCGCCTAACAGGGCCAGCGCGATCCACCCGATTTGTTTTGCTAAAGAGCCCATAGCGTGTCTCCAGAAACTGATGGGAGTTGTCGATAAAGCGGCGGATTATATCCTTGATGATGCAGGCTTTTCCGCCGCCTGATGGATGAAAAATTCACGCGTAACCGGTTAAAAATCCATGCAAAAACTTTGTACGGTTACCGCACCGTAGTGTCGCCTGTAAGTTTGCGTGGACACCCGGAATTCGCCTCGCACGCTTGGAAAAATAAGCGTTTACTTAAGAATAACAAGTCGGCGTATGATCAAAACAACAAGTCATCTGTGCAATCGACGTTGGCGGGCGGCACCGTTGTCCGACTAGCTTGCACCAGCAAGTTTGGGCGAGTTGTCGAAAACATCAAGCAAGTGTTCGCCGCCCCATGCCGAACCGTCCGGGCGCCTCGTGCTACATTCCTCCAAAGAACATTTTGGAGGTGCAATGCGAAGCCTGTTCCTGCTGGCCACGCTGCTGGCTATCCTTACCAGTCCTGCGCTGGCCGAAGATCGTGTCGAGCACGGCGACTGGGTATCGCAGTTTCGCGACGACATGGGCGAAGCATCGACGCACGAGAACGGTACCTCCATGTTCGGCATGCTTTGCGCGGACCGGATTTGCCGCTATTACTTTGCCAACAGCGTTCCTTGCGAGGCCGGCAACAACTACCCGGTGATGCTGACCACAGCTGCGGGCGCGCTGGCTTTCGACGCCATCTGCGAGCCCATGGCGACCGCGAACGGCGAAGTAATGCTCTACTGGTTCAACGAATCGAAGCAATTGAACGATGCGTTCGCGCAGTCTGACGCGATCGGCTTCGCTTTTCCGCTGACAACGGGGCAGTTCAAGATCAGCCTGTTTTCAATGAACGGCTATGCCGACGCAATCCGGCGCATGGTCGACGGCCTGCGCGAAAGGCTGGAGGAGCAGGGGACGTCAGGTACCGAATCGTCTCCCGGAGCGCAGGCCGCACCGGATGGCGAACCGGTGCCGGTAGATATCGATATCAATCGAATCTAGCCGGGCGGTCGGCCCTGAGGCTTCGTCAAATCTCCGCTGGCTGCGTTGGGAGGCGCCTGGTCTGCCGGCTTCAGGCCCGGCCACTCGGGGGCAAGCTCGTGGTCGAGGCCGAACATGTCCAGAACGCGGGCGACGGTATGGTTGACCATTTCGCTGATCGACTGTGGCTTCTGGTACAGCGCCGGCAGCGGCGGGAACACGATGCCGCCCATTTCCGTCACCGCTGTCATGTTGCGCAGGTGCGCAAGGTTGAACGGCGTCTCGCGCACCATCAGCACCAGCCGCCGCCTCTCTTTGAGGATGACATCGGCTGCGCGCGTGATCAGGTTGTCGCACATGCCGTGCGCAACCGAGGCCAGCGTCTTCATAGAGCAAGGCGCAATCACCATGCCGTCAGAGCGGAACGAGCCGCTTGCCACGCAGGCGCCGATGTCGCGCACGCTGTGAACGTAATCGGCCAGCGCCTCGATATCGCGGCGTTTTATATCCAGCTCGTGATGCAGGTTCATCGCCGCGGCATCGGAGATCATCAGGTGGGTCTCGACGCCGTCGGTTGCGCGCAGCTGCTCAAGCAGCCGCACGCCGTATAGCGCGCCCGATGCGCCGGTCATCGCGACGATCAGGCGTTTCAAGGCATCAGCCCTTGATCACGGTAGCCAGTTCGCCGGACTCTGCCATTTCGGTCAGGATGTCTGCGCCACCGATGAACTCGCCCTTCACATAAAGCTGCGGGATGGTCGGCCAGTTCGAGAATTCCTTGATGCCCTGGCGGACTTCATCGTCTTCCAGCACGTTCACGGTGACCAGGTTCTCGACGCCGACCGACTTCAGCAATTCGATCGCGCGGCCGGAGAAGCCGCACTGCGGGAATTGCGCGGTGCCTTTCATGAACAGCACGACCGGGTGGGTGGTCACGGTTTCCTTGATCCACGCTTGTACGTCGCTCATAAATCCTCTTCCTTGATTGCAGGGATAATCGAAGCCCCATTATAGGGGTTTGCGCAGCGGGTTGCCGATCGCGGGCAACCCTTGTGCAGGCAGGATCAGCGCTTCAATTTTGCAAACGCCTCAGCCATCGCGTTATTCGCGGGCGGCGCCGTTTCGCGCCTCGGCTGCGCGCCCCGCGGCGGGCCGCTGCGGTCGCGCCTCTCACCCGGATCGCGGCGCTCGCCGGCGGCCGGCGCGGCATCCGTCAGGCGCATGGTCAGCGCGATGCGCTTGCGCTTGACGTCCACTTCCAGCACCTTGACCTTCACCACCTGGCCGGCCTTGACCACCGAGTGCGGGTCTTTCACGAACTGGTTCGACAGCGCCGAGATATGCACCAGGCCGTCCTGATGGACGCCGATGTCGACGAAGGCGCCGAAGGCGGCGACGTTGGTCACCACGCCCTCGAGGATCATGTCAGGGCGCAGGTCGCCGATATCCTCCACGCCTTCCTTAAAGCTCGCGGTCACGAACGCCGGGCGCGGATCGCGGCCGGGCTTGTCGAGCTC
>JACCDI010113799.1_pt1 | contig 13496 bp, 11 predicted proteins | sample 7442791 | NCBI WGS metagenome assembly JACCDI01 (sample SAMN15323434, study PRJNA562643) | freshwater metagenome | isolation source: river surface water | place: USA:Blue River Watershed | collected 2017-08-15
AGGTTGAGTTTGCTGATTTGGCTCTGGTGGTGATTGATGAACAACACAGATTCGGCGTGAATCAAAGAGAAGCCCTTAGATCCAAGGCAAAGCTGGCTCCTCACACGCTCACGATGACTGCAACCCCGATTCCAAGAACCATGGCCATAACGGTCTTTGGTGACTTGGAAGTGTCAACTTTGAGAGAGTTGCCAGCAGGTCGCCAGGCAATCTCCTCGCATGTGGTCCAGGTTTCAGAACCCAAGCTGGTGTCTCGAGTTTGGCAACGTGTCGCAGAAGAAATAGCGGCAGGCCGCCAGGCATTCGTGGTTTGCCCACGAATCGAACCCGGTAGTGCGGAGGAAGGTGAGCCGGAGGGTGAAGAGCTTGGCGTAACAGACTCTGTGCCGCCAGCTGCAGCTGTTGAGGTCTTTGAGGCTTTGAAATTGAATCCAAGCCTGGCTGGGGCTTCGATCGGACTACTGCATGGAAAGCTCGACTCAGCCTCAAAAGACTCCGTCATGCAGGCGTTTGCTGCAGGGGAGATCCAACTGCTAGTCGCAACCACTGTGATTGAGGTTGGCGTGAACGTGCCAAACGCCACCGCCATGGTGATTTTGGATGCAGATCGCTTTGGTATCTCTCAGCTGCATCAGCTTCGTGGTCGAGTTGGGCGTGGATCACACGCAGGCATCTGTTTGATGCTCACGGCCGCAGAGCCGGGCACGATGGCCATGCAGCGATTGGCTGCTGTTGCAGCCACACTAGATGGCTTCAAGCTGTCCGAGATCGATCTCGATCTGCGAGGTGAAGGAGACGTTTTAGGAGCTAGCCAGTCTGGCGGTAGATCTCAACTAAAGCTGTTGCGAGTGACAAAGGATGCAGAGCTCATCGAGCACACCCGAGATCTAGCTATTTCTCTTTTGCACAATGGTTTGAGTAAAGAGCTGGAGGCTCAGCTTCAAGAGATTGATGCGCAGGCGCTTGCTCGCGGGTAGCCTTGTCCCATGACAGTTGCCATCTATCCCGGCTCTTTCGATCCAGTAACGCTTGGGCACCTATCGGTGTTGGCAAGAGCTGCTCAGCTATTTGATGAGCTACATGTGCTCGTGGTTCACAACCCGGACAAGAATGCAAAGTTCTCCGCCCCAGAGCGCGAAGCACTGATTCGTGAATCCATTGCTGAACTCGGGATTTCTGGTGCAGTATCTGTTTCATCGGTCGAGTCGGGACTAATGGTCGATGCGGCAAAGAGACTCCAGGCAAGCGCCATTGTCAAAGGCTTTAGAACCGCTGGAGATATCGAATACGAGATTCCAATGGCGCAGGTGAACAGAGACCTATCGGGCATTGAGACGGTGTTTCTGCCATCCGAGCCTGGTTATGGCTACGTCTCTTCCTCGTTGGTGAAGCAGGTTTCAAGCCTTGGGGGAGATGTCTCCTCCTACGTGACCAAAACAGTCCTTCGAGCTTTGAGCTAGCGGGTAAGGTTTCAGGGTTATGTTTTCAATTCCAGTTCATGAGCTAATCAAGCGTCCGGGTGAGATGCGTGAGCTTGTCATGCAGTTTGATATGGAACACGAGCTTGGCACTGGCTATGCAGCTGTCCCGAAGGGGCAATGGCTGAAGCTAGATCTTCGCCTCGAGTCTGTTCACGAGGGTATTTTGGCCACCGGTGATGTTTTCACCGAGGCAAAAACCGAATGCTCACGTTGTTTAGATGAGATGAATCTGCCAGTAGAGGTGGATTTTCAAGAGCTTTTCGCCTATTCTTCTTCTTCGGACGACGAGCTCCTAGTTGATGGCGATCACATTGATTTAGAGCAGGTCGTAATTGATTCGGTAGTTCTGAGTCTTCCTTTCCAGCCTGTATGCAGCCCAGATTGCCTTGGACTGTGTGTGGAGTGCGGATTTAGGTTGAGTGAGAATCCGGATCACAAGCACGAGGCCAAGGTTGATCCAAGGTTCAGTGCCCTAGAAGGTTTTCTAAGCAAGGAAGAGTAGCCATGCCAGTACCAAAGCGCCGCAAGTCCCGCGCTAACACTCACGCTCGTCGTTCCCAGTGGAAGGCAGAGCCTGTAACCCTGGTCAAGACCGTTGAGAATGGCAAGACTGTCTACAGCCTTCCTCACCGCGCAAAGGTTGTAACCGACTCTGTTGGCACCGAGCTCTACATGGAGTACAAGGGCCGCAAGGTCGCTGACGCCTAACAAATGTCACTAACAGAGCTGCAAGAGCGGCTTGGGGTTGAGATTACCCCCGAGCTCTTGCAGCTTGCTGTTACTCACAGCTCCTATGCCTACGAGAAAGGCGGAGCAGATAACGAACGGCTCGAGTTTCTCGGGGATTCAATCCTCGGTTACTTGGTAGCCGTTTCGGTCTTTAGGGACCACTCCGATCTATCCGAGGGCGAACTCACAAAGCTTAAGAACGCTGTCGTGTCCGCTCAGGCACTTGCTGCGGCTGCAACTCAGTTGGAGCTTGGCAAGTTCCTCAGGTTAGGAAAAGGCGAAGCAAGAACCGATGGTAGTAAGAAACCAAACATCCTCGCCGATGCATTTGAGGCAATCCTTGGTGCCGCCTATCTCTCATCCGGCATTGAGAGCGCTAAATCCATCGTGGAGAGATTTGTCCTACCGCTATTAGAAAACCCAGATGCCATAAGAGAAATGGCTGACCCAAAGACAACCCTCATAGAGAAAGCCCAGAAGCTTGGCTTGGGGGAAGTGCGATATGAGGTCGAGGGTGAGGGTCCTGATCATCAAATGATCTACACAGCTAGGTGTTTTGTGGGCAGCAAACTCGTTGCCAGCGGACAGTCTTCTACGAAGCGTGCCGCTGAGACCGAAGCCGCTATTGCAGCTTTGAAGGTTGTTGGTCGGTAATGCCCGAATTACCAGAAGTTGAAACTGTCCGAGCCGGGCTGGCCCAGCATCTGGTTGGCGCGAAGGTAACGGGCCTAGAGGTCTTGGATGCCCGATCGCTCAAGAAAAACCTTGGCGGTGTCCAGGGCTTCAAAAAAGAGGTGGTTGGTGCCACTTTTGAGTCGGTTGTAAGAAGAGGCAAATTCTTGTGGTTGCCAGTTTCTTCAAATAGGGCCCTGGTAGGGCACCTAGGCATGAGTGGTCAAATTCTGGTGCGCACCCCGGACTATGCACCCGACCCTCAGACCAGAGTGGTAATCGATGTTGTGACCTCCTCTGGTGAGGACCTGCAGATCAGGTTCGTCGACCAAAGGCTGTTTGGCGGGCTGATGTTTGATGACATGGTTTTGACCAAGGATTTAGGCCCTGGTGGCTACAGCCCCGAAGCACCTACTGGTGCCTATATTCCAACCACCGTCGCTCACATAGCTAGAGATCTACTCGATCCGCTTTTTGACGACAGCCAAGTTGCTATTCGCATGACCAAGAAGAACTCCGGAATCAAGCGGGTACTGCTAGATCAAGGTTTACTCAGTGGCATTGGCAATATCTATGCTGATGAGTCGCTTTGGTTAGCCAAGCTCCACTACGACAAAACTTCCAGCTCAATACCAAAGAAAAAGCACCTGGAGCTTCTGGGTATCGCCAAGGATGTTCTGGCTAAGGCTGTAGCTCAGGGAGGCACTTCCTTCGATGAGCAATACAAGAATGTGAATGGTGAGAGCGGCTACTTCTCTCAATCTCTCAACGCGTACGGGCAAACCGGTCTACCCTGCAACCGCTGTGGTGCGACTATCAAGCGTGATGCTTGGGCAAATCGCGGGTCTCATTACTGCCCAAAGTGCCAAAAGCGCTAGCCTTTCTTCGACTGGGCTGAGAGGGGGAGTGATTGAAGAAGATTCTTGTGATCTGCATGTTTGACAGCATTCACTCGGCGCGCTGGCTCTCACAATTTCGCGATGGAGATTACGAGTTCCTCCTTTTCCCATCCTCACCTCACCGACGGCTTCGGCCCGAGCTAAAAGCGCTCCTCGCGTCTGACGGGCCTGCGAAGTTTCGACTGTTTCCGCTTTCAAGGTTTTTCGGTTTACCGTTCTGGATCGCAGATAAGTTTCTAGGCAATCTAATTCGCGGCACCCTCGTCCGATCAGCAGCCAAGCGGTTTCGCCCAGACCTCGTTCACGCCCTTGAGTTGCAAAACGCCGGCTACATCGCCCTAAAGGCTTTCGGCGGGGTCAAGCGCGATTTCAAGCTCATGGTGACCAACTGGGGGAGTGACATCTTCTGGTTTCGGCGCTTCCCCAAGCACAAAGCCAAACTTCAGATTCTGTTAGCCATGGCTGACCTCTACTCAGCAGAATGCTCAAGAGACATTGGTCTGGCACGAAACCTCGGATTCACTGGCCGTGCTATGCCAGTGATTCCAAACGCTGGCGGGTTTGCCGCAACCGACCTTGCCGTTGAACTAACGCCCTCGACAGAACGCACCAAGATTGCCATCAAGGGCTACCAGGGATGGGTCGGAAGGGCCGTGACCGCGCTAGATGCTGTTGCATCAATAGCGGAAGAACTAAAGAGTTTCGAGCTGGTGATTTACTCGGCAAACCTGAAGACCATCAAGCACGCTAGAGAGATCCAGAAGCGGACGGGCCTAAGGTTCACCATTCACCCAAAGGGAGCTCTTTCGCACCGCCAAGTTTTGGATTTGTTTTCGCAATCAAAAATCTATGTTGGTCTTTCAGAGAGTGACGGCATTTCTACCTCACTGCTAGAGGCGATGGCAATGGGAGCGATTCCGGTTCAGACTGCAACTGCCTGCTGTGATGAGTGGTTTACCGACACAGGGGTTGCAATCAGAAAAATAGAAGTTGCAGAGGTTGCCAGGGGAATCAAAAAGGCGCTCGAGCTAGCCACAGATCCAAAAAACGTGCTTACAAACCGAGAGACGATCAAAGCCAAAGCAAGTGCGGACCACGTGTCGCGGATTGCTCGAACTTTCTACGACCTCTGATTCAACAGTTTTAGTTTTGGAAAAGCGGTTACCAGCACTGCCATCGCTATGGACCCGTAACTCCAGGCAAGTCCTGCGAAATTGGCAGGAATCATCACATCTGTCCCTGGCAACGAGAAGCTAAAAATCAATCCCGTGAGCACAAGCACTCCGACCCAGGCCCCGAGTCTTGAGCGGTATTTGCGTAGTGACAAAAAAGACATCGTCAGTAGTCCGAAGGAAATTAGGAGCCCGTAGGAGAAACCTTGAACCCACGCTTGGTGAAATACGGTTCCCAGAACTGCTGTGAGAAGCCCCAGAAGGGCGCCTAGGCCGATTTGGGAGAGCTTAGCTCTAGTTGACAAGGCGAAGCTTTTCTTGCTCGGAGAATCGAATTTCGCCGGTTCCATAGTCGAAGGTTGAATCGGTTACGGCGACGAAGTCGCTGTAGTTCTGCATAGCCGATTTCTTGGCCCGAGCGGTGTACTCGTCTCCGAATGAAAACTCTCCAGAGACCCCTGGCTCCAAGACCACGTAGTGCTTGGGCGGCCGGGAGGTTTTTAGCATTTTGATCGCTTTGCGAACTGCCTTGAACGCCATCTTGTGGTCGGAATTTTCGTTGCTTGCAGAAAGTGTCACGATCGCATCAGGTCGGAACTTCTTCAGTACCGGAACCAGTTCTTCTGCCACGACTGTGACTCCTGAACCTGTCAGAGTAAGTGGGTAGAGGGGGTCGCGATCGAAGATCTTTCCAAACCCAATTGAGTCCTGGTTGGTTTCTAAGTAGTTGCGAATGCCGAAGAAGGTCTGTTCAAGACCTTCAAATGACTCGACAGCATGCTTCAAAGCTGCCGAACGATAGTTGGCCATCTCGTCTGGGTTGCTATTTAGTGACCGAAGTTTTGGGTTTCTGACATGTCCACCCTGACCTCTGGTCAGGGTCACAAGCTTTACCTGGGCATCAGCCCGCAACGCATGGGCGATGATGTGCCCAGTGAAGATGGTCTCATCGTCTGGGTGAGCGTGAACCACCATCAAGCGCTGTGGGTTGAAGCTAGCCATGTAACTAACTTAGCCCTACTGGCTGGCTCGCTTGCGAGCAGAGGCCTGACGAGCGCGAACGTTTGGGTCTAGCTCAACCTTGCGGATGCGAATCGCCTCAGGGGTCACCTCGACGCACTCGTCTTCACGGGCAAACTCCAAGCATTCCTCGAGCGATAGCTTCTTGGGCGGGGTGAGACCAACGAAGCTGTCTGCAGATGCAGCACGCATGTTGGTAAGTTGCTTCTCCTTGGTGATGTTTACTTCCATGTCATCGGCACGGGAGTTCTCGCCAACAACCATTCCGCCATAGACCTCGCTGGTTGGCTCCACAAAGAATGTGCCGCGCTCCTGCAGTGCGATCATGGCAAACGGGGTGGCCACACCGGCTCGGTCAGCAACCATTGAGCCGTTTTGACGGGTCTGGATATCTCCAGCCCAAGGCTCATAGCCCGCGGCAAGCGCGTTAGCGATTCCAGCACCCTTGGTGGTGGTCAGGAACTCAGTTCTAAATCCGATCAGACCTCGCGAAGGAACTCGGAATTCGATTCGAACCCAGCCGGTGCCATTGTTGATCATGTTGGTCATGCGACCCTTGCGAGCAGCTAGCAACTGTGTAACCGAACCCAAGAACTCCTCAGGAGTATCAATGGTTAGGTCTTCAACTGGCTCGTGAATCTTGCCATCGACCTTCCTGGTAACAACCTGTGGCTTACCAACCGTTAGTTCATAGCCTTCACGACGCATCTGCTCAACCAAAATGGCAAGCGCTAGCTCACCTCGACCCTGAACCTCCCAGGCATCTGGTCGCTCGGTTGGCAATACCTTGATTGAGACGTTACCGATCAACTCGCGGTCCAGGCGGTCCTTGACCAATCGGGCCGTCACCTTTGCGCCCTTGACACGGCCCGCCATCGGCGAAGTGTTGATACCGATTGTCATCGAGATGGCTGGGTCATCCACTTTGATCAGTGGCAGTGGGCGAATGTCGTTTAGGTCACAGAGTGATTCACCGATTGTGATGTCCTCAATGCCTGCAACAGCAACAATGTCTCCAGGACCAGCCTTCTCGATTGGAATTCGGTCTAGGGCCTTGGTTCCGAGGAGCTCGGTGATCTTCACGGTCTGAGTGGTGCCGTCCTGACGAACCCAAGCAACCTGCTGGCCCTTTTTGATCTCGCCGTTGTAGATGCGAAGTAGTGCCAAGCGACCAAGGAATGGGCTTGCGTCTAGGTTAGTGACGTGAGCCTGAAGCGGGATGCTCTCGTCGTAGGAAGGTGCCGGGATGTACTTCAGGATCGCTTCAAACAGCGGCTCAAGGTTGTCTGAATCTGGAAGTGAGCCATCGGCTGGCTTAGTGAGGGAAGCGCGACCTGCGCGACCAGATGCATAGATGACCGGTAGGTCCAAGATCGCATCGACATCAAGATCTGGAACGGTGTCGTGAAGGTCAGAGGCTAGACCTAGAAGAAGGTCATGGCTTTCCTCAACTACCTCATCGATGCGAGCATCTGGGCGGTCGGTCTTGTTGACCAAAAGAATTACTGGAAGCTGAGCCTCAAGTGCCTTGCGAAGCACGAAACGAGTCTGTGGCAGTGGACCCTCGGAAGCGTCAACAAGTAGAACAACTCCGTCAACCATCGATAGACCGCGCTCAACCTCGCCGCCGAAGTCAGCGTGACCTGGGGTGTCGATGACGTTGATGGTGATGGTCTTTCCCTGAGCTGCAGGACCTGAGTAGGTGACAGCGGTGTTCTTGGCAAGGATGGTGATGCCCTTTTCGCGCTCTAGATCACCTGAGTCCATGACTCGCTCGTCAACCGCCTGGTGTGCGGAAAATGCACCGGTTTGCTTGAGCATCGCGTCTACGAGGGTGGTCTTACCGTGGTCTACGTGAGCGACAATGGCAACGTTTCTTAGAAGTTCGTTTTGTTTCATGGAGGATTTCTCTGAGATGGGCAACCACGACAGTCTAGGGGTTGAAGCCTGATTTAGGGCTATTTGGTGCTCTCAACGTGAGCTGAGGCAAAATCTCAGTCGTTAGTTTTGGCTAGGCTTTGTGAATACACGAAAGGGGTGAAGAAGCTTGCATCTAAAAAGCATCACCCTCAAAGGCTTTAAGTCCTTCGCCCAACCCACCTCCTTGGCATTTGAGCCCGGCATTACCTGCGTTGTTGGCCCTAACGGATCTGGTAAGTCAAACGTGGTGGACGCTCTTGCCTGGGTTATGGGTGAGCAGGGTGCAAAGACCCTGCGTGGCGGCAAGATGGAAGATGTCATCTTTGCCGGAACCGCAACCAAAGGTCCTTTAGGTCGTGCTGAGGTTCAGCTCACCATCGATAACTCAGATGGTGCGCTACCAATCGAATACTCCGAAGTAACGATTTCCCGAGTTCTGTTTAGAAACGGTGCCAGCGAATACGCCATCAATGGCGAGCAGTGCCGCTTGCTGGATGTTCAAGAGCTGCTGAGCGATTCCGGCCTTGGTCGTGAGATGCACGTCATCGTAGGCCAAGGTCAGCTGGACACTGTGCTACGTGCCACCCCAATCGAGCGTAGGGCGCTAATTGAAGAGGCTGCCGGAATCTTGAAGTACCGCAGGCGTAAGGAAAAGACTGAGCGCAAATTAGAAGCCATGCAGGTGAACCTAGTTCGCCTCCAGGATCTAACCGCAGAGCTTCGTAGAAATCTTAAGCCTCTAGGCCGCCAGGCGGAAGTCGCCCGACAAGCCCAGCAAATTGCTTCAATTGCCCGGGAGGCCAAGGCGAAACTCTTGGCTCACCAGATCAAATCACTCCGCTCTCAGCTAGACATTGCTGCCAAATCCGAAGGCGAGCGCAAGGCCGAGTCCGCGATGGCTCAACAGCAGCTAGCTTCAGCCAGAGCCGGAATTCAGGAGCTTGAATCACAACTAGTCTCAGCAGAGCTCGATGACAAAAGAAAGCGTTTATACGGACTCGAGTCTCAGGAGACCAAACTCCGCTCCTTGCAAACCATCGCTCAACAGCGAATCAGCCTGCTTAGTCAGCAGGAGATCAGTTCCAGGGACATCGAAATCGCTGAAATTACTTCTGAGCTCACTAAGTCAGAGTCTGAGTTAGCAGCCCTGGAGACTGAGATTGAGGCGCTCGCTCTAACTCTTCGCGCTCGCGAGGGGGATAGAGAAGCTTCAAGCAAGGCGCTGAGTGAACACGATTCCCAGCAGCTAAGACTGCGCAGTGAGGCAGAAGCTAAGGACCGCGAGCGCAATCAGGTTGCCCGAGCAATTTCTGTGCAGGAGAGCAAGATCGAGGGATTCGTTTCTCAGCTTGCTTCAATTGCAAACGCGATTGCTGAGGCGGGTCAAAGAGCTGCTGAGCTAGGCGCCCAGCAGCAGGAACTTGCCCCTACTGCCGAATCAAGTAGTGACGATGCTCTACGAGTTGCCTACGAAAGGGCCCAGGCTCAAGAACTCGAATTTCGATCTAGAGTTGATGCCGCTAGGGATGCCCTACATGCTGCCGAGCGGGAGAGAGACGCAGTCGCAGCAAAGCATGCTGCCCTTGGGTTGACTCTCGAGCAGGCTGATGGCTCCAACGAAGTGCGGAAGGCAAAACTTGCCGGCATCAAGGGTTTACTTGCAGAGTCAGTAAGCATCGAGAAGGGCTATGAGGTTGCTATCGCTGTCGCTCTAGGTGCTCTATCTGATGCTGTTGTCGCCACAAGTCGCGAGCAAGCTGTCGCTGCGCTTCAGTACTTGCGCAGCGAAGGTCTAGGTAGGGCGGACTTCGTTGTTGTCTCCGGTGAAAGCCAATCACGACCAAAGACTGAGGTTGCAGGGCTGGTTCCAGCTGGTTCGGTCGTAAAGGCTCCAGAGGCTGTTTTGACTGTGCTGGACCCATTCTTGATTGCAGCAGATCTCCAAAGTGCTGTCGCTGCTCTTTCAGTGAAAGCTTTGGCTGGAAAGAGCATCATCACACTGGATGGGGATCTGGTCTCCGAGTCATTAGTTCGTGGCGGTGGAACAAAGGCTCCTTCCAAGTTGGAGCTTGCTGCTGAGCGCGAGAGCGCGAGTCAGCAGCTTTCGGCGCTCGCCAAGACGATTGAAAAACTGACCTCTGACTTAGATGCCGCCCGAAGCAAAGCCGCCGCCGCGGAGCAGGAGGTTAGGTCGGCGCTCGCAACATTGCAGCAGCACGATGCTGAGCTGGCTGCAAGGGCGGAGCGAGTGGGTCGAATCATCGCTCAGCACGAGGCCGCAAAGGCCGAGGTGGTGAAGCTTGAGCGGGATAGCCAACTGATTCTTGAGTCGAAAACTTTTGCAGAGACTGAGCTCGAGTCGCTCAAAGCCAAGCTGGCCCAGATGCCCGCGGTTCAAGTCGCTGCCGAGAATGAAGCAGTGAGACAGGAGCTTGCGACGAAGCTTGAGGCGGCTCGTCAGGCAGAACTTGAGGTTCGCATCTCGGTTGGAACGGTTTCTGAGCGTCGCATCGCAGCTTCAAAGCAGGTTGCCACCCTGAAGGGTCGACTCAGTGAGGCAAACGCTGCGATGGAAAAGGATCGCCAGGTTCTGGAGCAAAGGTCCAAGCAGCTGGCAAGTGCTCAGAGTGCCATGAAACTCATCCCGCTTGCCCTTGGCAAAGTTGAGGCACTGTCGGGTTCGCTTCGAGTGCAGGTTCGTGACCTTGAGGCTCAGCGCATCCAGAGAACCGATCGCCTCGCTGTCTTGCGTCAGCAGGCAAATCAGCTTGAGCAGCGATTCAATGAGTTGAACCAAGGTGTTCATGAGGTCGAGATGCAGAACCATGAGCTCAGGCTCAATCTTGCAAACCTCACAGAGCGCGTGAACGCGGAATTGGCGCTGGATGTCGAAACGTTGCTCGCAGAAACTGTTCTGGCTGATGAGACTCGTGAAGAGCTTGAAAAGGAGTTGCGTTCTGCCGAACAGAAACTCAACCAGCTCGGCGCATTTAACCCACTTGCCCTGGAGGAATTTGCCGCTCTCGAAGAGCGTCACAAGTACTTGAGCGAACAGCTTGAGGATTTGGGTAAAGCTCGGGCTGACCTGGTTGGGATTATCAAAGACTTAGACACCAAGATGCAGCACATCTTTGCAGCGGCATTCGAGGACACCAAGCGAGAGTTTGAAAAGGTTTTTCCTATCCTGTTTCCAGGCGGCACCGGTTCTATTTCGCTAACAGAACCAGAAAACCTGCTCGAAACCGGAGTTGAAGTTTCCGTCAGGCCAGTAGGCAAGCGAATCGAGAGAATGTCGCTGCTCTCCGGCGGCGAGCGATCACTGGCTGCAGTTGCACTGTTGATCGCCATCTTCAAGGCTCGACCAAGCCCCTTTTATGTACTGGATGAGGTTGAGGCAGCGCTGGATGATGCAAACCTTGGACGCCTACTGGACGTAATTGACAGCCTGAGATCTTCATCTCAGCTGATCATCGTCACTCACCAAAAGCGCACGATGGAGATTGCTGATGCCCTCTATGGTGTTTCCATGCGTCAAGACGGCATGAGCCAGGTAGTTGGTCAGAAGCTAGACAAGGACAAGTGATGTTCAAGTTTCTGAAACGTCTTCGAGGTGAAAAACCCGAGGCCCAGCAACAAGTTCACCAAGAATCCGCTCTACCTGTAGCTGAGATTGTTGTTGACTCGCAGCCTGTCGTCGAAGCCCCCACTGCTGAGGTCGAGAAGCCAGTTGAGAATGTCGAATCCGTCGAGGCAGTTGCACAGACGTCAGAACCTATTTTGGTTCCAACTCCAGAACCCGATCAGGTTCCGCTCGCAGAGGTTGAGCTTCCAAAGAGATCGCTGGGTGATGGGATCCGATCACTGTTTTCAAGCAGCGTTGACCTTGATGACCTTGAGGACATCCTGATTCGTGCCGACTTCGGTGTCGATGCCGCGCTTGAGATAACCGAGGATCTCAAGCGCGAGGCAAACAAGGTTGGAGCTAGTTCGGATGCCGAACTCAGACTGCTTTTGAAGGACCTGCTGACCAAACGCCTCACTCGTGACGATGCTGCTCTGAATCTTTCCTCCGGAGACTTGCCTTACGTGATCTTGGTGGTTGGTGTGAATGGAGCGGGTAAGACCACAACCATCGGCAAGCTGTCGCGCTGGCTAAAAGACGGCGACTGGAGTGTCGTGTTGGGCGCTGCAGACACCTTCCGCGCTGCAGCGGTTGATCAGCTTGCGACTTGGGCCCAGCGCGCTGAGGCTGAGATTGTGAGACCAGAGCGCGAGGGGCAGGACCCGGCATCAGTTGCCTACCAAACGGTCGAGCTGGCTATTTCACATCAGGCCGATATCGCAATCATCGATACCGCTGGCCGCCTCCAGAACAAAAAAGACCTGATGGATGAGCTTGGCAAGGTTAGACGCGCGGTCGAAAAGCAGGCCCGAATCTCAGAAGTTTTGCTTGTAATCGATGCGACAACAGGTCAAAACGCGATGGCGCAGGCAAAGGCCTTCACCGAGGTTGCCAATGTGACTGGAATTGTGATGACCAAGCTGGATGGCAGCGCCAAGGGAGGAATCCTCTATGCACTCCAGCAAGAACTTGATCTGCCAGTTAAGCTCGTAGGTGTTGGTGAGGGTGTAAACGACTTTGCCTTTTTCTCACCAGAAGAATTTGCCAAGGGCCTTGTGGCCTATAAGTAGGAGCTGACTTTTGTTCGGAAACCTCTCTGAGAGACTCTCGGATACCTTCAAGAACCTTCGGGGTAAGGGCAAGCTTTCCGCTGCCGACATTGATGGCACACTTCGCGATATTCGTCGTGCATTGCTTGAGGCTGACGTAGCGCTAGAGGTAGTAAAGGTCTTCACGGGCAAGGTTCGTGAGCGTGCTCTGGGCGATGAGGTTTCAAAGGCTCTCAACCCGGGTCAACAGGTGGTTCAGATCGTCAATGACGAGCTCAAGGCGATCTTGGGTGGCGAAGCCAGAAAGCTGGCTTTTGCCAAAAATCCACCAACCGTGATCATGCTCGCTGGTCTGCAAGGTAGCGGTAAGACCACCCTCGCCGGAAAGTTAGCCAAGTGGCTCAAGGAACAGGGCCACACACCACTTTTGGTAGCTGCTGACCTTCAACGTCCTAACGCCGTCACTCAGCTTCAGGTGCTGGGGGAGAAGGTTGGCGTGCCCGTCTTCGCCCCAGAAGCAGGCAATGGGGTTGGTAACCCAGTCAAGGTTTCGCAGGAGTCGATTGTTTTTGCGAAAAAGCAGCAGTACTCGGTTGTGATCGTTGACACCGCGGGTCGCCTAGGTGTTGACGAAGAAATGATGAAGCAGGCTCGTGATATCCGAGCCGCGGTGAATCCAGACGAGGTTCTGTTCGTAGTCGACAGCATGCTGGGTCAGGATGCTGTGAACGTCGCCCAAGCCTTCCACGAGGGTGTTGGAGTTTCGGGTGTCGTGCTCACCAAGCTCGACGGTGACTCCCGCGGTGGTGCAGCGCTATCGGTGGCGACCATCACGGGTGCACCGATTCTGTTTAGCTCGACAGGTGAGGGGCTTGACGCCTTCGAGCCGTTCTACCCAGTCCGCATGGCGAGCCGCATTCTGGACATGGGTG
>JACCDI011055309.1_pt1 | contig 13495 bp, 11 predicted proteins | sample 7442791 | NCBI WGS metagenome assembly JACCDI01 (sample SAMN15323434, study PRJNA562643) | freshwater metagenome | isolation source: river surface water | place: USA:Blue River Watershed | collected 2017-08-15
CCGATGCGGGGCAAAAGCCGCTGCCAGGTGGTCAGTGTGGAGATCACCAGCAAGGGGCGACTGAACCTGCACAAGTTCGATGAGAAGCTGCGTGCCCAACTTGAGGGCTATCTGGTCCAGTTGGGCATCTTGAAGGCGCAGCAGGTCCTCAAGACAGCACGGCAGGAGGAGCCTGCGACCATGGACGGCAACTTGTTCGAGTGAGGTGTGAATGGAGTTGACCCTCAATCAGCAAGCCATCAGCTTGGCCGCTTTGATGTTCCTGCGAGGCAATGCATCCTTTGAGAGCAGCCTGCATGACGAAGAAATTGCGGCCCTACAGGTTCTTAAACAGGTGAAGGCCGTTGTACCCGGTGTGGTCAACAGCCAGGATGCTCTGTGTGCTTTCTGCGGCCTGTACCGTGGACCGATCTTCAGAACGGACGATGGGCTCATGGTGCAGTGCCCGGACTGTGGTCCGTTTGCCCTGGATCCAGCCAGTCAGCGCAGTTGGAGGCTGGACGATAAATGGCTGATCCGAAAGTTGCGTGGCGCACTGGACATCACGCCACAAGCAACCACCGCCCTCATCGTCGATGGCGTGTGGGACATTGGACGGTACAAGAAGCGGCCAGTGGTGCTGGCTCGCCGTATCGATCTGGTCGAGCGGCACGGGCTGCGGATTTTTCATGGGCCTGAGCCACGCAGCAAAAGCTGGGTGATCACGCCGCGTCCTTTGGTGCGACAACCACTGGATCCTTTGGCCGGGACAGCTACGTGGTGGCAACTCGAGGACCGGTTCGCCTTGCACGGTTTGGCCTTGCGATTGCTCGATCCGGACCGGGGTGAAAAAGCCGATGCCCTGCAAGATGGCATCCCGAGCGTGGCTGTCCATGGGCCGTTCAGTGAAGACTTCGCCTGGGTGCACCTGGGGGGCTGGCCGCACGGCCCCATTCGTTTGACCGATGCCCAGGCGCATCTCTTCGCAGCACTCTGGAAGCACCGTAACGAGCCACAGTCTGCTGAGTTCCTCATGAGAGAAGCGGGGTTGGGCAGTGAGCGGCCGATCGATGTCTTCAAGTTGAAAGCATCCAACCGTGGTGACCCTCGGTATGAAGGACCAATGCATGTCTACAAAACGCTTGTCATCCGCCAGCAGCGCCAAGGGCTGTATCGGCTCAATTGCGCTTAGCTGAATGCTTGACTTTGCGGTGTGCAAGCCGTCGACTGTGGAGTTGGTTCTCTGTACATGAACCAAAGTTTTTGGATAAACGCTTTGGTCGAGTAGATCGGTTGCTACTGAGTGACTCAGTCCGGCCAAAACCGGTCACTAAAAGCTTTTATTTGTGTCAAAGCTTGGAGGTCATTACCGCGCAAGACAAGGCGTAATCGACCAAGGCAGCCTGAACTGCTGTCGCTTCGCCCAGCGCCGTTGACACTTGCACCGTCACCTTTGGATGGGCCTGGCAGAAACGACCAATGGCCTCGTTCAAATCAGTTTTTATGTGTTTTCCGCTAGCCCAGAACAAGGGCATAACAACAATCGACTGTTCACCTTCTTGCGCTAAGGCCTGCAGTGCATCGGACAATTCGGGTTGCATGAATTCTAAAAATGCCAGCTCGCAATGGCCGGGGTATTGGACTGCAATGCGTTGACACACCGCGTCAAGTGGCTCGCGCCATGCAGGGTCGCGCGAGCCGTGAGCGAACAAAAGCAAAGCGGGGGAGCGTGTGTCGGTCATGCAGCGCATCTCAATGACAGGGACGACTTCTCTTTCAATGCACACAAAGCAGTCAAAACATCGCCTACAGCGATGATGCAAGGGCTGCCAATTCCCTCGTTATGCAATGTGTTGTGCAAAGCGTCCAAGGTGGTAACAGCATACCGCTGGTCATGGCGGCTGGCGTTTTGCACCACCGCCACTGAAGTTTTCGCGGGCAAGCCTTGAAGCAAACCGGCTTGAATAAGGGCAGAGCGGCTCGTGCCCATGTAAATCAACAAAGTTATACGTTGCTGATGGCACACCTGCGCCACGCTTGGCCAATCTGGCCCTTGGGTACCAGGTTGAGCGTGACCTGTCATGAAAAGTACACCTTGAGCATGATCGCGGTGCGTCAAGGATACGCCCAAGCCTGTCAAGGCGGCTTGACCCGATGTGATGCCGTTCACCACATCTACATCAATGCCTGCTTGGCGCAAGTTCTCGACCTCTTCGCCTCCCCGGCCAAAAATGAAGGGGTCTCCTCCCTTGAGGCGTACGACATGCTCGCCTTCAAGGACCGCAGAGATCATCAGTTTGTCAATAAAGGCCTGCGGCGTACTCTTGCAGCCGCCACGCTTACCTACATGCACGATACGGGCTTTTGGTGACGCGTGTTCTAGTACAGCATCATTCACCAGATCATCTACCAGCAGCACGGTGGCACTGGCAATGGCTTTGACCGCTTTGAGGGTCAGCAGTTCAGGATCGCCAGGACCTGCACCTACCAGGGTGCAGCGGCCTTTGATGGGTGTGTTCACGGGTTCACCTCGTACAAAATATGTTGAACTTGCAGCGCAATCGCCTCTGGCACGGGCAGCAGGCCTTGCAGCACATGCTCGGTGTAAAGAGCAGTCGCAGCAGCGTCGGTCGAGGGCAGTTCGGGTAATTGCACCAGCGATCCTTCTTTGTGATCTTGAACACGACGAATCTGACCGTCTTTGAAAACGTCTATGGCCGGTGTGCGTCGGGCATCGGCTACAGGCTCGCCCTCGGTGCCGCGCAGCAGCAGGGCGTGCTGGCCCGTCAAGGAGAAGGTGGCCGACATCGACAACAAATATTCGGGGTGGGTGTAACTGCTGACCACCAGTGCAGGACCATTGCAGGGATTCATCAGTTTCACCAAACTGTGAGCAGTGTTGCGCAGCCCTACGGTGCGTCGCACAGCCAGCAAACGGTCCAGCCCGGGTAGCAATACGCGTGTGGGCACGAACTGCACTTGTCCAGCCGTCGCACTGCCCACTTGCTCTACCGCGTAGACGCCAAGGTGCGCAAATACAGCTTGGCTACTCACGCGTTTGTCCTCGGTGGCCTCGCCGTGCACGACCACGGCCGCACCTTCGCGAGCCAAAAGCAATGCCAAAAGGGGTGTGAGTACCGGTAACTTGCGAGCGCCGTTGTAGCTCGGCAGCACCACGGTGCGCGTTTGACGGTTGTCCACCTTGTTCAGACGCCCGTGGACAGCATCCAGAAATCCAGCCATTTCCTCAGGTGTTTCACCCTTGATGCGCATGGCGATGCAAAACGCTCCAAGTTCAAGGTCGCTGACCTGCTGGTCGATGATCTGTCCCATGAGGTCTGCCGCTTGTGTACGCCCGATCGAGCGTGCGCCATCCTTACCTCGTCCAATGTCCTTGATGTAGTGACTGATTCCCATGATTTCAATTGTTAAGAAATTCAGCTAGGTGTTTGTTCGATGGGTATTTGAGCTTAAGTTCGGGCCAGAACCGTCACCCGTCTTGTGATCTGGCGCAACTCGGGCACGCATGATCCGCAATGTGTGCCGCAGTGCAATTGGCTTTGCAGCCCAGCCAAGCGCTCGTCTTCGCTACCACTCAGGTTTTGTAAGCAACCGGCAATCGCGTCCTCGCGCAAATTCAGGCAACTGCACACCTGACGGCTAACTGGTGCGGTTCCGTCCATCGGTGCGTCTGAGGCAACCAACCACTGGCGAGCAGACCAGTTGAGTGGTGTGGATTCTTGCAGTAAGGTTTTGAGCCAGCGGGCTGAGCGGCTGTCACCAGCAATCAAAAAGCCTTGCAGTCTGCGCAGACTGTTTGTATCTGCTGCCGTCAACCGTACCGAGCGACGTTGAACTCGCATTGCATCCTTGTAGTGGAGGGTAGTTGTATCGTTCAGGTCCAGGGCTTCAGCCACCGTTTGCAGCAAGAGGTTGTCAGCCGGTACTCGGCAGGCTGCACGCAACAGCAAACCTGTGCGAGGAGCTTGATCGGCCAGTGCAGCCGATGCATCTGTGAATGGCACTAAGTAAGCAAAGTCAAAATGTAGAAGCAATTTTTGCAATTGTTGGCGCACCGTCCACACCTTGTCGGATGGCAGCCAAGCCATGCCCATCAACTGCCAAGTGGCGTCGGCCGATAGGTCAGCACGGATGATCTGTACTGCCGCATGTTTGAGTTCGGGTTGTTTAGACGTTGGACAGTAACTAGAGGTTGTCAGCACGTTGACACCAAAACCAGCCTCGCCCTTCGCATCACGCCCACTCAGCACCTCGGAGCCCCAATGCATGGCGATGAAGGACTGCATGGGAGCGACCTGTGCGCTGACCTGCACTGGTAATACCAGAGCCCCGCGCTTGCTGCGTACCTGAACCAGTTCGTCGTTTGACCAGCCCATGCGCTTGGCGTCTTGAGGATTGACCTGCACGCAGGGCTCGGAACTGTGGGCGTAAAGGCGGCCAGCAGTGCCCGTGCGGGTCATGCCGTGCCACTGGTCACGCAAACGGCCAGTGGTCAATGAAAACGGAAACTGCGAAACACGTTCTTCGGACACTGGCTGCCAAGCTACAACTGCAAAACGGGCGCGGCCATCGGGCGTCGGGAACCGGCCATCGGCGTAGAGGCGCGCTTGCCCGGATTTCGCCCCCTCGGGCAGTGGCCATTGCGCGGGGCCTTGGGATTCCAGTCGGTTGTAGCTCAGCCCGGTGATGTCTAGGTCGCGGCCACGGGTGCTCTCGCGGTGTTCATTCCAGACCGCCTCGGGTATGGGGTAGTCCAACAGATGGGCGTCTTGGGGGCGGCCCAACAAAGTGACAAGTCGCTTGCCCAAGTCTGCTGCAATCACCCAATCTGCGCGTGCCTCGCCCGGTGCGGCTACGGCGGCGCGTACCCGGGTGATGCGTCGCTCGCTATTGGTCACAGTGCCTTCTTTTTCTCCCCAAGTGGTCGCGGGTAACAGCAGATCAGCGTAATCACAGGTAGCGGCAGTGGCAAATGCTTCCTGCACCACTACGAACTCGGCGCGTTGCAGGGCGCGGCGAACCGTTTTTTGATCGGGCATGGATTGCGCGGGATTGGTGCACGCGATCCACAACGCCTTGATCTGTCCGTCGGCAGCAGCTTCGAACATCTCTACCGCTGTCAGGCCTGGCTTGGCGGGTACATCGGCCACCCCCCAGAGCGAAGCAACTTCTGCGCGATGCTGTGAATTCGCCAAATCGCGGTGCGCCGACATCAAGTTGGCCATACCGCCGACTTCCCTCCCACCCATGGCGTTGGGCTGACCCGTCAAGGACAGCGGTCCAGCACCGGGGCGGCCGATTTGTTGAGTGGCCAGGTGCAAGTTGATCAAGGCGGCATTTTTGGCCGTGCCGTTGCTCGACTGGTTCAGGCCCTGGCAATACAGGCTGAGGGTCGGGCTGCGCTTACTACCGCCTTCTTGAATGCCTGCAAACCAGCGGGCTGCGGTGTAAAGATCAGCCTCAAGCACGCCACAAATCTGTGCGACGTGCGCAGGCGTATGGTCGGCCACCATTGCTTGCAAAGCTTCAAAGCCACTGGTGTGCGCTGCAATGTAGGCACTTTGCGTCCAGCCTTGGGCCAGCATGATGTGAAGTAGCCCGTGGAAGAGCATCACATCGGTGCCTGGTTGGATGGCCAGATGCAAGTCAGCCATGTCAGCTGTATCCGTACGGCGCGGGTCAACCACGACCATCTTGAGCGCAGGGTTAGCGCGTTTGGCGTCTTCGATACGACGAAACAAAATCGGATGTGCCCAGGCCGCATTGCTGCCCGCAATGAACAGGCACTGCGCTTGGGCAATGTCCTCGTAGCAAGCGGGCGGAGCGTCGGCCCCTAAAGTCATCTTGTAACCCGCTACAGCGCTGCTCATACACAGGCGCGAATTGCTGTCGATGTTGTTGGTGCCCAAGAGGCCTTTGGCCAGCTTGTTGAAAACGTAATAGTCTTCGGTGAGGAGCTGACCTGATATGTAAAAGCCCAGAGCGTCAGGCCCATGGTTTTGCACGATGGCGGCAAGGCGCTGGCTGGCCATGTCCATGGCCGCGTCCCAGCCCAAGGCTTGCGGCTCTTGAGCACGCGACGACCGCCATTGGGGTGTGAGCAGCCGGTTTTGCGCTGTGACTTGCGGTGCTGCTGTCAAATGCAGCGACTGGCCTTTGGTGCACAAACGACCGAAGTTTGCCGGGTGATCTGGGTCGCCCCGTACACCAGTGATCTGCACACCCCGAGATTCGATCACCACACCGCAGCCCACGCCACAGTAGGGGCAGGTTGATTTGGTTTCTCGAGTAATGGGAATCATGGTCGAGAAATCAAGCTGGATTTATTTTGCGCAAAACAGGGCCTGCAACAGGCCGTGTCAGTTCTGTGGCGTGGGTGAGTAATTCATCGGCCTTAAGAAACACCATGCCGTTGTCAACCTTCACTTCAAAGCGCGGCGTGCAGCCTTCGTCGGGTGCTTGTGCTTGGCCGTCGCAAAGACCAATCGTCCAGTTGTGCAGCGGGCAGGCCACGCTGGTACCGAACACAATGCCTTGCGACAAAGGGCCACCCTTGTGAGGACAGCGGTCGAGCAAGGCGAACACCTCGTTGGCATCATTACGGAACACGGCAACGTCGATGCCTTGGTCACGTGCTACGCGGCGCGAGCCCAGCACAGGGATGTCTTCCACCCGGCAAATTTCTTTCCATGCAGTCATGGGGGGTCCTTGTCTAGTGTCAGGCTGGCGTGAGTGGCTCGAATTGGCGGGTGTCCACCTTGGCCTCTTGCAATTCGAACCAGGGATCTGGCTCTCCTTCGAGTGCCGCTTGCAATTTGGCCCATAAGGCTTGACGCAAGGCTTCATCTTCAAGAATCTTCTTCTTCACGTAGTCAAGGCCCACACGGTTGATGTAGTGCACTGTGCGCTCCAGATACCAACCTTCTTCCCGGTACAGCTGCATGAAAGCACCGGTGTACTCAAGCACCTCTTCGGCAGTCTTGAGCTTGGTGAAGAAATGCGCCACTTCTGTCTTGATGCCACCGTTGCCACCGACATACATTTCCCAGCCGCTGTCGACACCAATGATGCCGACGTCTTTGATGCCTGCTTCGGCACAGTTGCGCGGGCAACCTGACACGGCGAACTTGACCTTGTGAGGCGCGTACATGCGCCACATGGCTTTTTCGAGGTCCTTGCCCATCTGGGTACTGTCTTGAGTACCCATACGGCACCACTCACTGCCCACGCATGTTTTCACTGTTCGAAGTGCTTTGGCATAAGCGTGGCCGCAAGGCATACCGATGTCTTTCCACACATCGACCAGATCTTCTTTTTTAACGCCCAGTAAGTCGATGCGCTGACCACCTGTGACCTTGACGGTAGGGATCTGGTACTTATCCACCACATCGGCAATGCGTCGCAATTCGGCAGCGGTGGTCTCACCTGCCCACATGCGCGGTATCACACTGTAGGTGCCATCTTTCTGAATGTTGGCATGGCTGCGTTCATTGATGAAACGGCTTTGTGGATCATCTTGCGCCTCTTTAGGCCAAGTGCTGATCAAGTAATAGTTAACTGCTGGACGGCAACTTGCGCAGCCGTTAGGAGTGCGCCAGTTCATGAATTTGAAAACACCGCCTACAGTGAGCAATTTTTGTTCACGGATGGTGTCGCGCACCGCCTGGTGGCCGTGCTCAGTGCAGCCGCACATGGGCTTGAGCTTGGGCGTGGCTGAATAGTCACCGCCGGCAGTGAACATCAAAATTTGTTCGACAAGTCCGGTGCACGAGCCGCAACTTGCACTAGCCTTGGTTTGTTTGCGAACTTCGTCCAGTGTAAAAAGGCCCTTGTCTTTGATAGCCTTGCAGATCGCGCCTTTGGTTACGCCGTTGCAGCCGCAGACCTCGTCTGTGTCGGCCATGACAGCGGCTTTACTTTGGCCCTGATGGCCGACATCTCCGATGTTGGACTCACCAAACATCAGCTTGTCACGGATGTCGGCCACGCTGCGGCCGTCACGCAGCAGCTTGAAATACCAGCTACCGTCGACAGTGTCGCCGTACAGACACGCTCCCACCAATTGGTCACCCTTGAGCACCAGTTTTTTGTAGACGCCGCCTGCCGGGTCGCTCATCACGATCTCTTCAAATCCGTCGCCTCCCATGAAGTCGCCAGCGCTGAACAAATCAATGCCTGTCACTTTGAGCTTGGTGGAGGTCAAAGAGCCCGTATAGCGGCCAATGCCGAACTCGGCCAAATGGTTGGCCAGCACTTTGCCTTGTTCAAACAGAGGAGCTACCAGGCCATAGGCGATACCACGGTGCGCCGCACATTCGCCCACGGCCCAGATTCTCGGGTCCGTCACGGTTTGCAGGGTATCGCTGACCACGATGCCACGGTTGACATGCAAGCCCATCTTCTCAGCCAGTGCCGTGTTGGGACGAATGCCCACGGCCATGACCACCAGGTCTGCATTCAGTTGCGTGCCGTCTTTGAATTCAACTTGACTTACGCGGCCGCTGTCGTTGCCGACCAACGCAGCCGTTTGCGCGCTCATGCGGAACTCCATACCGCGCGCTTCAAGTGATGTTTGAAGCATTTGAGCGGCCACCTTGTCGAGCTGACGCTCCATCAGCCATTCGCTCACATGCACCACGGTGACTTGCATGCCACGCTTGATCAGACCGTTAGCCGCTTCCAAGCCAAGCAGGCCGCCACCAATCACCACCGCATGCTTGTATTGCGTGGCCGCATCGATCATGGCTTGTGTGTCGGCGATATCGCGGTAAGCCAGCACACCTTGCAGGTCTTTGCCGGGTAGAGGCAGTATGAAAGGGTTGGAGCCAGTGGCCATGATCAAGCGGTCATAAGCAGCGGTGACCTTTTCGCCTTGCGCGTTTTCTGCGCTTACGGTTCGCTGGACCCGGTCCACTTCGGTGACTTTCCATCCCGCGTGAAGCTGGATGCCGTTGTCGGTGTACCAAGCCCAATCGTTGAGCACGATTTCATCTAGCGTTTGCTCACCTGCCAGTACGGGCGACAACAAGATGCGGTTGTAGTTGGGGTGCGGCTCGGCACCGAACACGGTGATGTCGTACAAATCGGGGGCCAGCTTGAGCAGCTCCTCGATAGCACGGACTCCAGCCATGCCGTTACCGATCATGACCAGTTTCATTTTTTCTTTGTTGTTGACTCGCATATCCATGGTCTTGTCCTTAGGCTGTCTTTTCCACATGCGCCTGGCGTGTGTAGAGGAAATCGATCACCGCCTTGCGGTAGCGCTGGTATTCAGCGCTTTCGGCCAATTCCACGCGCTGACGCGGACGGGGCAAGTCCACCCGCAATACCTCACCAATCGTGGCAGCGGGTCCGTTTGTCATCATCACGATCTTGTCGGACAACAGCACGGCTTCGTCCACGTCGTGCGTCACCATGACCACCGTGCTTTGGGTACGGGCCACGATCTCCAGCAGTTCGTCTTGCAGTTTGGCGCGGGTCAGGGCGTCCAGCGCTCCAAAGGGCTCGTCCATCAACAGCACTTTGGGCTCCAAGGCCAGCGCTCGGGCAATGCCCACCCGCTGCTTCATGCCGCCTGAGATTTCGCCTGGACGTTTTTGTGCAGCGTGGGTCAGACCCACCATGTCCAAAGCTGCATCGGTGCGCGCCTTGAGTTTTGCCTTGGCTTCGGTCTTCCCGAACACCCGCTCGATGCCCAAGTAAACGTTGTCAAAGCAAGTGAGCCACGGCAACAGTGAATGGTTTTGGAACACCACCGCGCGCTCTGGGCCTGGGCCTGCAATTTCACGGTTAGCGCAGAGCAGGACTCCGGCCGTGGGGGTGGTCAGGCCAGCGATCAGGTTGAGTAAGGTGGATTTGCCGCAACCGGAGTGGCCAATCAGGGCCACGAACTCGCCCTTGGCGATATCCAGGTCGATGTCCCGTAGCGCCGGAAACAATCCTTTGTTGGTTTTGAAGGTCTGCTCAACGCCCTGAATCTGGATGTATTTGCTGTCATGGTTCATGATTTGACGTCCTCAAATGTGAAGGCCGTAGCGATCCGGATCAGTGCCAACTCCAAGATCAAGCCCACCAAACCGATCACAAATATGGCGATGATGATGTTTTTAACGTTCAAGTTGTTCCATTCGTCCCAGACCCAAAAGCCAATGCCCACACCGCCCGTGAGCATTTCGGCAGCCACGATCACCAACCAAGCGGTGCCCACAGCCAAGCGAACGCCAGTCAGCATGTACGGCAAAACAGCAGGAAAGAGAATTTTGGTGGCAATCTTCCATTCAGACAGATTCAGTACCCGCGCCACATTCAGATAATCCTGCGGCACTCGCTGCACGCCCACGGCCGTATTGATGATCATGGGCCAGATGGAGCAGATGAAAATCGTCCAGATGGCCGCCGGGTTGGCACCTTTGAACACCAGCAAACCAATGGGTAGCCATGCCAGTGGCGATACCGGACGCAGCAAGCTGATGAGCGGATTGAACATGCGCGAGAGGAAGGTAAAGCGTCCAATCACAAAGCCCGCCGGGATACCGACTAGAGCGGCCAACCCAAATCCCACAGCCACTCTTTCAAGCGACATGAGCACGTTCCATCCCACACCTTGGTCGTTGGGACCTTTTCGGTAAAAAGGATCGCTGAAGATGTCTATGGCTTGCACACCCGTTTCATAAGGGCTAGGAATGCTGCCCCTAGTTGTGATGGATACCAGTCCCCAAATACCGATCAAGAGTCCCAGCCCCATGAACGGTGGCATCACTGCCATCCAGAAGTTGTGCCATTGGCGAGCCCGTTGTATTTGCGTAGCAGCCTTTGCTGTGGCTGCCGCAAGCTCTGCGGCAGTCGCAGGGACTCGTTTGACGGGGACGGTCTTGCCCCCAGTGGGTGAGTGGAAAACAGCGCTGACCATTGGGTTTTCCTTCACGCCTTGATTTTAAAACCGTCTGCGTACTTCTTGGGGTCTTTGCCGTCCCAGACCACGCCATCGATCCCTTTGTGACTGCGCATGTCACTTTTGGGGATAGACGCTTTGGCGGCCGTTGCAGCTTCTTTGTACAACGCGATGTGGTTGATTTGTTTGGCCACACCCAAGTAATCGGGATGCTCTTTGAGCAGGCCCCAACGTTTGTGCTGAGTCATGAACCACATGCCGTCAGACAGGTAGGGGAAGTTCACCGTACCTTCGTTGAAGAACTTCATGTGGTTCGGGTCGTCCCAGGTTTTGCCCATGCCGTTTTGGTAGCGGCCCAAGATGCGCTGGTTGATCGCATCAACACCCGTATTGACATAGGACTTGTCGGCCACGGTTTCGGCCATCTTGAGTTTGTTTTGCAAACTCGCATCGATCCACTGACCTGCTTCGATGATGGCGGCTGTCACAGCTCGAGCCGTATTCGGGTATTTCTTGACGAACTCGGCGGTAGTGCCCAGTACTTTTTCGGGGTGGTCTTTCCAGATGTCTTGCGTGGTGGCTGCTGTCACCCCAATGCCGTCCATGATGGCGCGGTGGTTCCAGGGCTCACCTACGCAGTAGCCGTCCATGTTGCCCACACGCATGTTGGCCACCATTTGTGGTGGGGGCACGGTGATGACTTTGGCGTCTTTCATTGGGTTGATGCCGTAGGTCGCCAACCAGTAGTAAAGCCACATGGCGTGCGTGCCGGTGGGGAAGGTCTGTGCAAAGGTGTACTCACGCTTTTCACTGGCCATCAGTTTGGCCAAGCCTGCGCCATCGACGGCGCCCTTGTCGGCCAATTTCTTGGACAATGTGATGGCCTGGCCGTTGTGGTTCAGGTTCATCAAAATGGCCATGTCTTTTTTGGGCCCTGACAAACCCAAATGCACGCCATAAACCAAACCGTACAACACATGGGCAAAGTCGAGCTCACCGTTGACCATCTTGTCGCGCACACCGGCCCAACTCGCTTCCTTGCTCAGCACAAACTTCACACCATGCTTGACATCCAACCCTAAAACTGAGGCCATGACGACGCTGGCGCAATCCGTTAGTGGGATGAAACCGATCTTCACTTCTTTCTTCTCTGGCGCGTCCGAGCCAGCGGCATAAACCACCGTTCGCAAAGCGGGCGACACGCCTGCTGCACCTACAGCGGCTGCCTGCAAAACAGTGCGGCGGTTAAAACTGGTTTTCAGAATGTCGATCATGGCAAAGCTCCTGGTGAGGTTTTGAAAACAAAAAAGGCGTCCTCATGCCATCGGCGCCTGCTGTGCAGAGCGCGAACGCATGGGGACGCCTTTGTCCAATGTGAGTTCACCCGCCGTTGGGTTAACTCACGTGTGACCTTCGTTGGTCTTGGGTCAGATAATGCAAGCCGCGTGCCAAGGTTTTATTGGTCTAAAAGCCCTAAAGTCGATTGATTTTTCAGTTTGGGCACCGATGAGGAGCATTGGTATGCACCAATTTGGCGTAAGCCTCATCCCAGCAACTCGGCCATCTCTAACATTTGCTGCGCGATTTCGGCCAGCTTCACGCCTTTGTTCATGGCCGCTTTGCGCATGCGGGCATAGGCAGCCTGTTCGTTCAGGCCTTGGCGTTGCATCAACAAGCCCTTTGCGCGGTCAATGAGCTTCCTATCGCTCAGTTCTAACCGGGCGCTGTCAAGTTCGGCCAGTAAAGCCTGCTCGTGCTTGAAGCGGGCTAGCGCTATCGTCAGGATCGGGTGTATCCGCTCCGGTGACAGACCGGCGACGATGTAGGCTGTCACACCTGCAGCTACAGCTTCATTCATGGGACGCGTGTCGCTGTCATTTGTGAACATCACAATGGGACGGCGCTCGTCGCGCGTGGCCATGACCACATGCTCCAGCGCATCTCGGGCGTCGCTTTCGGCATCAACGATCACCATGTCGGCTTGCAGCTGAGCCAACCGTTCAGTCAAAAATACATCAGCAGGCAAGGTGGCCACCAGGTTATAGCCCGCTTCGAGCAGGCCAATTCGCAGAAGCCGTGAACGCTCTTCAATGGCCTGCGCCTGCTCATCACCTTCTGACACCAAAGCTGGATCAGAAATGATTACAACAATTCTTAAAGCTTCAACCATGCTCTTTTCGCTGCAATAAACATGCCGACTCAGGCATTACAAGCTGTCTTATTGGAGTCTTATTCGACGGCACGGCTCTTGCTGAAAACTTTCAGGTCAAAGTTGACGGTAGCAAGTGTTGGTGAAAATGAATTGCAAAACGATGAAAAATACAGAGTTTCAGTTATCGATCAGTGAGCTGATGTGTATGCGCCGAACCGTACTGCCCAAGAGGCTGGTTTTGCCTGGGCCAGATGGCAATCAATTGCAAGCCTTGTTAGCAGCAGCAGCTACAGGTCCAGATCATGATCTGTTATCACCTTGGCGCTTAGTGCTCATTCCAGATGAGCACCGCAAATCATTGGGGCTCATATTTGCGGAAGCCCTGAGCGAAAGGGAGATAAATATCTCAACGGAAAGAATGTCACTTTGTCAGGAGAAAGCGCAGCGCGCGC
>JACCDI010131301.1_pt1 | contig 13488 bp, 10 predicted proteins | sample 7442791 | NCBI WGS metagenome assembly JACCDI01 (sample SAMN15323434, study PRJNA562643) | freshwater metagenome | isolation source: river surface water | place: USA:Blue River Watershed | collected 2017-08-15
GGGCTTAATGAAAGATTAGCTGCAGCAAAGCAACCAGCAGCACCAGCGCCTACTATAGCTATTTTCATAAAAATTATTTTTTTGAACTCTTCAATTGTGCTTCCACAACAGAAATAGCAACCATATTTACAATTTGACGTACGGTACTTCCTAGTTGCAATACATGTACAGGTTTATTTAATCCTAATAATATTGGACCAATAGCTTCGGCTCCTCCAATTTCTTGCAATAAATTATAAGCAATATTTCCAGCAGATAAATTAGGAAAAATAAAGACATTAGGGGCTTCATTAACTAGAGCAGAGAAAGGATAATTCTCTTTCATTAATTCTTGATTGAACGCCACACTTGCTTGCATCTCTCCATCAACAATAAGCTCAGGATGAGTAGCTTTTAATTTTGCTACAGCATTTCTAACTAAAATTGCTTCAGCAGAATCACTACTTCCAAAATTGGAATACGAGAGCATAGCAATTCTTGGTTTAATATTGAAATTCTCTACTTCTTTAGCCGCTAAAACAGTAATATCAACTAATTCATCCTCTGTTGGATTGAAATTAACTGAAGCATCGGCAAAAAAGATTGGCCCTTTTTTAGTAAGCATCATATACATTCCTGCTACCCTTTTCACTTCCTTTTTCATACCAATGATTTGAAGTGCAGGTCTTAGCATATCTTGGTATTTTCTCGTAATGCCAGATATCAATGCATCTGCTTCGCCATTAGCTAACATCATGGAGCCAAAATAAGCGCGCTCACGCATTACTTTTTTAGCTTCATATAAATTATACCCTTTACGCTGACGCTTTTCAAAAAACTTTTGTCCATATTCATATCGTTTATCTTCCATGCTATCGCATTTTGGATCTATGATTTGAATATTTTCTAACTGTAAACCGTGCTCTTCAATTAGCGCATTAATCTTTTCTTTTTTTCCTAATAAGATTGGTATTGCAATACCTTCATCATTTACAATTTGAGCTGCTTTTAGAATTTTTAAATTCTCTGCTTCTGCAAAAATTACTCGCTTAGGTGCTTGTTTAGCTTTATTAATGATATAACGTAATAAATTATCATCAGATCCTAAACGCTTGTACAATTCATTTTCATAAGCATCCCAATTTTTAATAGGATATTTAGCAACACCACTATCCATAGCTGCTTTAGCTACAGCTGGAGCAACCGTAACTAACAATCTTGGATCTATTGGTTTTGGAATGATATAAGTTGGTCCAAATTGTAAACTCTTTTCATTATACGCAACGTTTACAATATCAGGTACTGGTTTTTTGGTAAGTTCAGCTAAAGCTTTTACAGCAGCTAATTTCATTTCTTCATTGATAGTGGTAGCACGAACATCCAAAGCACCTCTAAAAATATATGGGAAACCAAGTACATTATTTACTTGATTAGGATAGTCGCTTCTACCCGTAGCCATAATAATATCTGGGCGAGCAGCTATTGCTTCTTCATAAGCAATTTCCGGAGTTGGATTAGCTAATGCAAATACAATAGGATTTTCAGCCATAGCTTGAACCATTTCTTTAGAAACCACATTGCCCTTTGATAATCCAATAAAAATATCAGCACCTACAAAAGCTTCTTCTAAACTAATACTTGCACAGTCTTTGGCAAAAATAATTTTTCGCTCATCTAACTCTTCACGATCACTTGTAATGAGCCCTTTACTATCAAACATATACATGTTTTTAGCTTGGGCACCCAAAGCAATATAAATTTTACAACATGAAATAGCAGATGCACCTGCACCACTAATTACAAATTTTACATCTTCAATTTTCTTGTTTACTAATTCTAATGCATTCAATAAAGCTGCACCAGAAATAATAGCCGTACCATGCTGATCGTCATGCATGATAGGGATATTCATAATTTTCTTTAATCGCTCTTCAATTTCAAAACACTCAGGCGCTTTGATATCTTCGAGATTAATACCACCAAAAGTTGGTTCTAGTATTTTAACCGTATTTACAAACTCATCAATGTTTTTAGTATTTAATTCTATATCAAAGACATCAATGTCAGCAAATATTTTAAATAAAATACCCTTACCTTCCATCACGGGTTTAGATGCTTCAGGTCCAATATCCCCTAAGCCTAAAACCGCAGTACCGTTGGAAATTACACCTACTAAATTTCCTTTTGCCGTATATTTATAAACATCTTCAGGATTCTCATGTATTTCCATACAAGGCTCTGCCACTCCAGGAGAATAGGCTAATGCAAGATCTCGCTGCGTTTTCGTTTCTTTTGTAGAAACCACTTCAATTTTACCAGGTCTTCCCTTTGCGTGATATTCTAAAGCGTCTTCCTTTCTAATAATATTAGCCATAAAAAGTTTTAATTTTAATTATACAAGCCTATAGCTCGATTGACCTATAAAAATACAAAAATTATTGAAGCTTTGCAAGGGCATTGCTCAATGCAGCAAGCATTGCTTCAATATCTTCTTTTTTGCAAGTACCTACACTTAAACGATACCAATTTGATGTAGCCTCTGCACCAAAAGCAGAGAAAGGTACAATAGCCAATCCGGCTTCTTTAAGTAGATAACTGGTTACATCACTTTGTTTCTCTAATAGCACTTGTTGGGCTGTGTGCTTTCCTACTAAATCAAATTGAATAGTAAGATAAATAGCTGCTTCAGGAGCAATGGCATCAACAGCATAACCTTGAAGTTTCAAATCCATTAAACCCTTGTAAATAGCTTCTAAACGATAAGCTATTTCTTTTTTAAATGAATCGATATACGTTACAATCGCTTCCTTATTCTTCAAAAATACAGCAGTACCCTTTTGCTCTGCCATTGGAGCCCAAGCGCCTAAATGGGTAAGGATAGCTTTCATTTTAGAGATTATTACAGAAGGACCAAAAGCCCAACCTACCCTAACGCCAGTTGCAGCAAATGATTTACTGATGGCGTCTAAATATATGGTGTAAGGCCTAATAGCTGGACAAACACCTACAGGATGCGCATGCGTTACTGCATCAAATGTAAGTTGACTATACATTTGATCGTACATAATATAAACCGGTTTTTGATTATCGCCTCTTCTTTGATTTTCAGCTAATACCAAATCACATATTTTCTTTAACTCTTCTGCAGATAGGGTTGTACCGGTAGGGTTTTGTGGCGAACACAAACAAAGTAAATTGGCCTCTTTGATAAATGGAGCAATGCTTTCAGCCGTAGGCATAAATTTAGTTGAAGCATCTGTTGGAATAAGAACATGCTTGCCCTCAACAAAATGTGTATAGTGATTATTATTCCAAGATGGCACCGCATATAAAACAGTATCTCCTTTATCTAATATAGTTCGGAAAATAGCATAAATCAATGGTCTTCCTCCACCAGCTACCAATAATTCATCGGTAGTATAGCTAATATTAAAAAACTCATGGATATACTCCATCAAAGATTCGCGAAGGTCTAAATTCCCTTCTGCAGCAGGATAATTGGTAAAATTATTTTGATAGGCCTTTATAATTTCATCCTTCAACAAAGTTGGAATGGGAAAAACATTAGGATCAAAATCACCTACAGTGAAATTATAGATTTTGGCACCTTGTTGTTGAAGCGCACGAATTTCTCCTCCTAATTTTACAATCTCAGAACCAATTAAAGTATCCGCTAATTTTGATAATTGCACGTTTTAAATTTTAAATGTGATAGAACTACGCAAAGTTAGAAAAGCATTTTTTATTAATTACGATTTGTAGAAAAAAGTTTACATTTACGTATCATATCACATACGAGCAGCAAGCTCTTACTTGCTTTAAACAATTTATGAATATCGAAATCTGGTCAGTAGGAAAAGAAAATGACCCACATATTGAAGTGGGTATTCTTAATTATTTCAAGAAAATTAAACCCTACGCTAGTATTCAGTTAGAAATCATCCAAATCCCCAAAAGCAAACTTTCTCAAGATGCTGAAAAAAACAAAAATTTAGAGGCAGAGTATATTTTAAAGAAATTACAAACCCATCATTATTTGATTTTGCTCGACGAAACCGGCAAGAAATTAAATTCGCCACAATGGGCCCAACAATTACAACAACTTATGAATCAACGGGTAAAAACATTGGTTTTATTGATTGGCGGAGCTTATGGAGTTACCGATGAAATTAAAAAAACATCTAAACAAATGTGGTCATTGTCCGACTTAGTATTTCCTCATCAATTAGTAAGACTATTATTAGCAGAACAAATCTATAGGTCTTATAGTATTTTAAATAATCTACCTTATCACCACGAATAAAGCTATTGAGCTTTGAATGCAATTTTGGTAATAGCAGTAGTTGAATTTTTAATTTTAAAACGTTCATCTAAACGCATTCCTACAATCCAAACAATACGCTGATTAGATTCTAATACCCAAGTTGATTCTTTAACATGCATCGGCACTTTCTGATCAATGAAAAAATCACTGAGTTTCTTTTTCTTATTCTTCATACCAAGAGGATAAAAATAATCGCCCTCTTTCCAATGTCTCAATAGCAAAGGAAATTCGAGACTTTCCCTATCTATATATGCAATATGAAGCTCATTGGGTATAGCATTCATGGGACCTTGCAGTATAGAAATCTCCAATAAGCCTTTATCTAAATGTACTTTTTCGTCACCTTCTTGAATAACATAAAAACAAGTTTGATCTTGTTCTATAGGGGTAATTACAAGGTGATGATTGAACTTAAATACTCTGTGCGTTGACGACAAAACCATTTTACCATTCTGCGCCTGCAATAATACTAATATGGATTTTTGCTGCTTAGAGTTAAAACCATAAGGCTTCAATAATTCAAATAGAATAGTTGAGTATGCGGGCTGAGCGATCAATAATCGAATTGGAATTTTAGTTTCGGTTGAAGTAGCAAACAACAATTTCTTTTTGAAATGATCCATTTGATCATGATAAATGGATGCTGCATCATTTAAGTGATGTATACTGGTATTAATTGCCTGCATTGCAGATGGAAATAGCTTTTCAATTTTAGGTATTACATTTAATCGAATAGCATTTCTGGTATAGTCATCGGAAAGATTAGAAGCATCTTGTCTGTAGGGAATCTGATGCTCTAGTGCATAAGTTTCAATTTCCGTTTTAAAAATGGATAGCAAAGGTCTAAAGATGGAATGAGCAAATACTTGCATGCCCGTTAGTCCATCTATACCCGTTCCTTTAAACAAATTCATCAACACTGTTTCTGCATTATCATTGGCATGATGAGCCGTAACAATTGCTATAAACTGATGTTTTTGCATTAAAGAACGAAACCAATCGTATCTAAGGATACGCGCTGTCTCTTGAGTGCCTTTCTTCAACTCAGCACTAATTGTTTTTGTGTCAAAACGTTGAACATGAAATGGAATAGCATGCTGCTGAGCCCAATCGCGAACTAGCTCCTCATCTAAATGAGACGCTTCTCCTCTTAATTGATAATTACAGTGAGCTATTTCAAAAGCGATACCCTGCTTTAAAAACAAGTTGGCTAATACCATAGAATCCACACCTCCACTGATAGCAAGTAAAAATACTTCCTTGTCTGAAGTAGTTGGTAAAGCATCAAATGATTTTAGAAAATCGCTAAATAATGACATGTTTAAAAGGTTAAATCTTCGAAAGCAGCTCTTAATTCATTAAGACTATGTTGGTCATTTTGAAGTTTTGCCTGTTCCATACCTTGTTGGTATACAGCAATTGCTTGATCTGTTTTTTGCAATGTTTCCAGCAATTTGGCAAAATGATAATACGTACCAATATAATTAGGATTCATGGAATGGTTTATTTCAAAACAAGCCAAAGCACTTTCTAATTGATTTTCTTTAATATACTCTAATCCCAAAGCATGATTTAAAAAAGCATCTTGGGGAGTTTCCTTCAAATAATTCAATAGTTTCTCAATACGAGGATTCATAGCTTCAAAATTACAATTAATACAGCAATTAGCATAGGTATAAAAAACAAAAGCCTGCATGCGCAGGCTTTTGTTTTTAAAATCTATCATACTTAATGGTTTACAACAAGCTTAGTTTTTGCTGTTGTCCCTAATTGATCATTTACATATATTAATTCATATATTCCATTTGCTAAATCTGCAACGGAAAGCGAATGTTGCGTGTTAGATACTTGTTGCTTAGCTACTACCTTACCCATTGTATTAACTACTAAAAGGTATCCTGCTACTTGATTTATATTGCTAAAGCTCAACTCTACCATATTATTAGCTGGATTAGGAACCGCTTCCATTTGTATAGTTTCATTTACAAGCGTAGGAATTTGAGCAGGCCAAGCAGTTGAGAAATACTGTTTAAATCCACAACCAAAATCACCAGAGAAATAATTTTTCAAAGAAAATTGAATAGGAATAGAAGTTCTAAAAACTTGAAAATAACCAACCCCTTGAGCAGCATTAGCCCAAAATTTCAATCCGTCACAACCGCCATCAGTAACTTCCAAAACGTACCAACTTGGTGGCAAATTTACCGTATCGGTATAAACCGTATTTGGCGCTAAATTTCCTGCATTTCTTTCTGCCACTATTACACCTGCAGCATTTTTAATAGTATAGGAAGTTTCTACTGCAGTATTCGTTTTAAATTTAACTACAATTTTATTTTCCCAAACTGGAGCTGCAGTAAAATCAACTGTTAAGCTATTGTTTGTTGCATTGGCATCATCGGTATTATTTACCTTTACAATACTAACTTGAAATGAATTTGTTCCTGATGGAGCTGTTCTTAAATCATAATTTTCGGGTAATTCAATAACTGTATCTGCTAATGGCGCTAATGCACCATTCCATACATAGGTATACAAACCTGTGCTGGCTCCTAATACTTTGTATTCAAATTTTATAGCGTTAATGGTATTCCCACCAATATTACGAACTCTAACAACAGGATTACCCACTCTATGATTTTCTCTATAATTAATCTCGTGATTACTTGGCGCTATAATTTCTTCTAAAGAAGCATCTAGTGCATTATTAAATGCTCCATAATGGTAGGCATAACCTGAGATAATATAGGAAGCAGACGGACTAGCAATTTGATAATTTTCAAATTCAATATCTACAGGCTTTGAAACTCCAGCTGACATTCCTGTTAATGGGAAATAAGAATCAAATACTTTATCACCAGGACACCAATTGCCCCTGTCATAAATCCAGGTACCTGATTGCGGATACAAATGATTTAAACCGCAATTTGCTCTCCAAATATCTTTATGAGCTATGGCATTTCCGTCTACTAAAACATCATAATATTTAGAACAAAATTCAGAACAACCATTAGCATCTGAACCATGACCACTGATGAGAAACTTCATAGCAGAAGAAACCGTGCCGGTCGGAGGTGTAATGGAAACAGGAGCAATTGTTGATGTTATAGGATTATTTGCATTCCCAAAAGGCACACTTCTATTCCACAGTTTGTTTATTGCTAATACATTTCTTGGAGGCGTACCTTCTATAAACGCAAAGGTAATATTAGCTGTAAAGCCACCAGAGTAGCCTGAATAGTGGATACGAACTTTTGCAGTATCTTTTAATAAAGGGTACATATCGGTAACATCAAACGTATAGCGTTGTTTCCATGTCATTGGAAATCTTGCATACGAGGTATTAGCATAGGGAGTAATTAATCTACCTAACTCTACGGTATCACCTGTTTTAGTCATTAAAAAATTTTGCACGGTATAATCCCAATCCGCACAATATTGAGTACCTGCAGGACAAGCGTATTTACCTAGCGTAAAAATCATGATAATCTTCTGGTAGGTTTTATTTCCTGAAGGGAAGACAACGGTGCTATCAAAATTGTTATAATAATTTAAGTTTACAATGTTCCCTTGAACAAAAGTTGTGTCGCCAACTGCCGCAAATGATGTTAATCCAAACAAACAAAAAGCGACCAATAGAAGTAATTGCTTCATAGTATTTTATTTAATTTTAAGATAGCAAATCTAATTAAATCCAATTGTAGTTTAAAATAAATTTATACATAGCCGATACTTGCTGTTGTATTATGCCATAAAACAGCATAAAATACGCTATCTTTGCAGTTCAATAACGTGTATGTCAGGATTTACAGTAGCGATTGTTGGTCGACCTAATGTAGGAAAATCGACCTTATTCAATCGACTTATAGAACAAAGAAAAGCCATTGTAGATAATATCTCAGGGGTTACACGCGATCGCCAATATGGGGTTTGCGAATGGAATGGAAGAAAATTTAATGTCATTGACACCGGGGGGTTTGTGGCCAAAACCGACGATGTATTTGAAAAAGAAATCAAAAAACAAGTACATATAGCCCTTGAAGAAGCCAATCTGGTCTTGTTTGTATGTGATACCGCAACGGGCATTACCGGACAAGATGAGGATATGACGATTCTTCTCCGACGCTCTACTAAACCTGTTTTGTTAGCCGTTAACAAAGTTGACAATTCAGAAAGAGCACTAGAAGCTACCGAATTTTATGCATTGGGCTTTGATCAAACCTTCTTTATTTCTTCTATCTCTGGTAGTGGCACCGGCGATTTATTAGATGAAATAACAAAACATATTCCTATCCAAGAAGAAGTTATAGAGGAGCAAAGAGAAGATTGGAATGCCATGGTAGAGGAAGGAATGCGAGAAGGCGAAGAATGGCTAGAAGGACAAAATTTTGACGATCTTAATGAAACTCTATACGAAGAAGAGGCTGATTTAATTGAGGAAGATTGGGAAATTGAAGAGCAGGAAGAAGAAGGTGCATCTTATGATAAAGCACCAAGAGCACAAATAGGATTACCTAAAATTGCTATTATCGGTCAGCCCAATGCTGGTAAATCTACTTTGTTGAACGCTTTGATTGGCCAGGAAAGAACCATTGTTTCTAATATCCCAGGTACTACTCGCGATAGCATTCATACACAGTACAAATTATTCGGCAAAGAGTTTATTCTTATTGACACCGCAGGTTTAAGAAAGAAAAAAAATGTACACGAGGATCTAGAATTCTATTCGGTTATTCGAGCGATTAAAGCTATGGATGAAGCCGATATCTGTATGATGATTATCGATGCAGAAAAAGGAATTACCGCTCAAGATATTAGTATTTTTAGTTTAGCGGCTCGTAAAGGGAAAGGCATCGTGATTATGATGAACAAGTGGGATTTGGTAGAAAAAGAAACCAATACAGCGAGAGATTATGAAGCGATGATCAAACAACGTATTGCTCCATTTAATGATGTGCCGGTAATTTTCATTTCAGCAACTGAAAAACAACGTATTTTCCAGGGTATTGAAAAAGCACTTCAAGTATTTGATGCTAGAAACAGACGCATTAAGACTAGCGCTTTAAACGACGCTATGTTGAAAGAAATACAGTACTACCCGCCTCCAATGTCGAGAGGCCATGCGGTTAAAATCAAATTTGCAACGCAATTACCTACCGCATTCCCAACTTTTGTATTTTTTGCGAATCACCCAGATGCCATTAAAGATGCCTATAAGAAGTTTTTAGAAAATAAAATCCGTAGTCATTTTGATTTCAATGGGGTTCCTATTCGAATATTCTTTAGAAAAAAATAAACGATTTCACATTGAAAAACAAGTCCATAAAACCCAATAAAGTCAATATCATTACCCTAGGTTGTTCTAAAAACTTAGTGGATAGTGAAGTACTTAGTGGACAATTGCATGCCAATGCAATTGACGTAGTTCATGAAAATAAAAAATTAGACCATAACATTGTTGTGGTTAACACCTGTGGCTTTATTGATAAAGCGAAGGAAGAAAGTATTAATACCATTTTAGATCAGGTAGAACTTAAACGCAGAGGTAAATTAGACAAGGTTTTTGTTACCGGTTGTTTGAGCGAACGATACCGATCTGATTTATCCTTAGAAATCCCTGAAGTAGATGCTTGGTTTGGCACCCTAGAATTGCCTCAAATTCTCAATCAATTTAATGTTGATTACAAACAAGAATTAGTAGGCGAACGCCTTTTAAGTACGCCTAAACATTATGCTTATTTAAAGATAGCAGAAGGTTGTAATAGAACCTGTTCATTTTGCGCTATACCGCTTATGAGAGGCAATCATGTATCTAAAACCATTGAAGAAATTGTTGCCGAAGCTAAGAAATTAGTATCGATGGGTGTAAAGGAGATCATGCTGATTGCGCAAGAACTCACTTATTATGGCTTGGATATTTACAAAAAAAGAGCCTTAGCTGATCTATTGAAATACTTATCGGATATAGAAGGTTTGCATTGGATTCGTTTACACTATGCCTATCCGTCTAAATTCCCTTTAGATATTTTAGACGTTATGAAAGAACGTTCTAATATTTGTAATTACCTTGACATGCCGCTCCAACATATTTCTGACCCTATGTTGAAGGCCATGAAACGCCAAATTACCAGTCAAGAAATATATGAACTAATCGATACTATTCGCGATCGCATACCTGAAATTTGTATCCGAACTTCTTTAATAGCCGGATTTCCAGGTGAAACGAGAGAAGATGTAGAAGCAGTAAAAGCCTTTTTAGCTAAAACTAGACTCGACAGAGTTGGAATTTTCACCTATTCGCATGAAGAAAACACCAGCGCCTACGAATTAGCAGACACCTTGAGTAGTGAAGAAAAAGAAGCGAGAGCTCAAGAAATCATAGAATTCCAGCAGGAAATCTCTTTTGAAAAGAATCAAGAACGAATTGGCCACACTTACAAGGTGCTAATCGACCGTAAAGAAGCTGGTCGATATATTGGCAGAACGGAATTTGATAGTGTTGAGGTAGATAATGAAGTTATTATCAATTCAAGTAAAGCACTCAAAATCGGTGAATTTGTACAGGTGAAAATTGATAAAGCCTATGATTATGATTTAGAAGGCGAAGTGGTAGCCTAAGAATCAAATTATTTTATAAATAGCCGTTTAATTAGCAGTCTAATTAAACGGTTTTTTATTTATGCTAATGACGAGCTAAAAAAGTAAAAAAAAGATGAAAAATGAGGGAAATTGATCAAAAAACATCAAAAACAGACAAAAAAGAGCTTAAAATATGTATAAATTGAACTTAATCCTTACATTTGCAGACGCAAAATTTTAAACTTAAAATCACTATGGCAACAACCGCAGACATAAGAAATGGTATCATTTTAAAATTAGACAACAGCCTTTATTCTGTAATTGAATTTGGTCAAAATAAAACAGCTCGTTCGGCTGCAAAAGTTTGGGCTAAACTTAAAGGGGTTGACAATACAAGAAGTATTGAACACACTTGGAACTCTGGTGAAAACATTTACCCTGTTCGTGTAGAAAAAAGACCGTATCAATTCCTTTATAAAGATGATAGTGGCTTTAACTTAATGGACACAGAATCTTATGAGCAAATTTCATTGGCAGAACACATGATTGACAATCCAGGTTTATACAAAGACGGTCAAGAGTGTTTTGTAATGGTCAATACAGAAACTGAAACACCTATGAGTGTTGAATTACCTGCAAATATCGTACTGCAAGTAACCTACTCAGAACCAGGTGTAAAAGGCGATACAGCTACCCGTACATTAAAACCTGCTACTGTAGAAACTGGTGCAACGGTAATGGTACCTTTATTTGTAAACGAAGGAGAACTTATTCGTATCGATTCAAAAACTGGCGCTTATATGGAGCGTGTAAAATCATAAACCCTCTCAAACTCTAATTTTATGGAATACAAACAAATACAAGAGCTGATTAAAACGATTAATAAATCTAATATCTGCGAGCTTTCAATAGAAGAAAAAGATTGTAAAATTACAATCAAACAAGAGCAAACAACAGTAGAGCCTCAATACATTATGACTGCTCCTGCTGCAATGCCTGTAGCTGCGCCAGCAATGGCTGCTCCTGCACCTGCTGCGGCTGCGGCTGCACCTAGTCCTGCTCCTGCTGCAGCTAGTGCAAATCAAATCACTGTAAAATCGCCTATGATTGGTACGTTCTATAGAAGTGCTGGTCCAGATAAAGCTCCTTTTGTAAACGTAGGTGATGAAATCAAAGCTGGACAAGTAGTTTGTATTATTGAAGCGATGAAATTATTTAATGAAATAGAAAGTGAAGTGAGCGGTCGTATCGTAAAAGTATTGGTAGATGACGCATCTCCAGTAGAATACGATCAAGCTTTATTTATTGTAGAACCTGCATAAGCTGGTTTTATTATTACTTAAATCATTAAACGAACTACATGTTTAAGAAAATTCTAATTGCGAATAGAGGAGAAATTGCTCTTCGTATCATACGTACGTGCAGAGAAATGGGTATCAAAACGGTAGCTGTTTATTCTACTGCAGACAAAGATTCCTTGCATGTTAAATTTGCTGACGAAGCAGTTTGTATAGGCAAACCACAAAGTAGCGAGTCTTATTTAAATATCCCGCACATTATGGCGGCAGCGGAAATTACCAACGCAGATGCTATTCATCCAGGATATGGCTTTTTAGCTGAAAACGCTCATTTTGCTGAAATTTGCGCAACCTATAATATAAAATTCATCGGACCAACACCGGAGATGATCCGTAAAATGGGTGATAAAATTACGGCTAAAGAAACCATGATAGCTGCTGGCGTACCTTGTATTCCAGGTTCTGAAGGTTTATTAGAAAGCGTAGAAGAAGCAAAAACCCTAGCTAATAAAATGGGTTACCCTGTTATTTTAAAAGCAACTGCTGGCGGTGGTGGTAAAGGTATGCGTGTGGTATGGTCGGAAGACGAAATCCAAAAAGCATATGATACAGCTAAACAAGAAGCGGCTGCATCATTTAAAAATGATGGCATTTATATGGAGAAGTTTGTTGAAGAACCTCGCCATATTGAAATACAAATTGCAGGTGATCAGCATGGTAATGCTTGTCATTTGAGCGAACGTGATTGTTCTATTCAACGTCGTCATCAAAAATTAGTAGAAGAAGCTCCTTCTCCTTTTATGACCGATGAGTTGAGAAAGAAAATGGGTGAAGCTGCAGTAAAAGCGGCTAAAGCTATCAATTACGAAAGTGTAGGTACCGTAGAATTTTTGGTGGATAAACACCGTAACTTCTATTTCATGGAAATGAATACACGTATTCAAGTAGAGCATGGTGTAACGGAAGAAGTAATCAGTTATGATTTAGTGAAAGAGCAAATTAAAATTGCTGCAGGTATCGAAATCTCTGGTAAAAACTACGAACCTACGATGCATGCAATCGAATGTCGTATTAATGCAGAAGATCCATACAACGACTTTAGACCAAGTCCGGGTAAAATTACGGTATTACATACTCCTGGTGGACATGGCGTTCGTATCGACTCTCATATTTATGCAGGTTATACCATTCCTCCTTTTTATGATTCTATGATTGCAAAAATTATTACCATTGCACAAACTCGCGAAGAAGCTATTCAAACTATGGAAAGAGCCCTAAGTGAGTACATTATAGAAGGTGTAAAAACGA
>JACCDI011004769.1_pt1 | contig 13484 bp, 10 predicted proteins | sample 7442791 | NCBI WGS metagenome assembly JACCDI01 (sample SAMN15323434, study PRJNA562643) | freshwater metagenome | isolation source: river surface water | place: USA:Blue River Watershed | collected 2017-08-15
CCCAAGGCCGAGACAAAGCGCAAGCGCACATGCTGGACATGCCAGAGACGCTCACGCGCCTGACCCAAGCCAGAGAGCAGCATGAAACCTTGGGCCAACTCGCCCAAGCGCACCAAGCGCATGAGGCAGATGACCAAGACGCTGTGGCGCAGCAGATCAAACAACACAACGAGGCGATCAGGGGCAATGCGAATGCGAATAAGAACGCAAATGCAAATACCCACGAGAGCGAACACCCTGAACTAAACGAACCGCACATGGTCCTAGCAAGCCCTGCTGGCATCCACACCACAGCCGCGCAGAGCACTCATCAGCACAGCCAAGCGCACCACGCCATCACCAGTGGTGAGCACATCAGCCTGAGTGCGGGCAAGAGCTTGCTCGCCAGTGTGAAGCAACACATCCGCATGTTTGCACAACAAGGCATACGCTTGTTCAGCGCCAAGGGGCAGGTGCAAGTGCAGGCGCAAGACAACAGCATGGAGTTGATTGCCAAGCAGGTGTTGCAGATCATCAGCACGCACGACTGGGTAAATCTCAAGTCGCCCGTTGGCATTCGCATACAAAGTGGACCGACTGAGCTCACCATCACACCGGCGGGCTTCAAAGTGACCACTCCCGGTTACGACTACGTGCATGCAGCGCAGCACCAAACATTTGGCGCTGCGAGTGCAGCGGTTAAAGAAATGCCCATGCTGCCACAGACTGCATGTATTCCTTGCATGCTCAAAGCGGCCAAGCAAGCAAGTGCAGTTTTTAAGTTTTAAGTCATATGCATCGTTACATCTTGATCGACGGCGCTATGACGCTCTATTCACTCGCGAAAGAAGTCGTGCTTGGCGGCAAGGGAAGTACTTGTTGTTATCCACTTTTAGCAGTGCCTGATTTACGCATGCATAGCGCTGTGTTGATTGACCTTGAGAAGATTGAACAGCATGGTGAGCTATTGCCAAATGCAGTGGATGAGCTGATCAATGCTTGCCCTAGTCGTTTGCATATTTCACATCTGCAAAGTAATTTTGATTTAACAGCGTTAGGCAGTCATCTTGCAACTTTTGCCTACTTTCATGACCAAGATAGCCAGCTGTTTGGTTTGCGATTGGCAGACTGTCGGGTGCTAGACACACTCCCGCATGTCTTAACAAAGCTGCAATGGGCAACATTGACGCGCCCCATTGCCAAATGGGAAATCCATAAGCGCACAGGGGCTTTGGTTGAGTTGCCCTTGTCAGATAAAGAAACACAAGTTGATCTTGCAGCTCAATTCACCCTTGATGTTAACCAGCTTGACGCCTTGTTTCACCAAGCACAGCCTGATGCATTGCTTGCGAACCATGGTTTTGACTTAAACACCATTGCGAGCGACCCCCATATCTATTGGGTTTGGGCTAAAAAATGCATTCAGCTCTGGGAGCAGAGCGCCAACACAAATCGGGCTGTTTTGAATGCGTTTGCAAAGCGTGTATTGAATACCAATGGCAAAGCTTTGACCGAGAGAGATTGGGTAGCCGTTTTAGCCACTGCAACAGAAGATGACATGTTGGGTAATGGGGGCTTAAATGACTAAGCCTGGCAAATGGCTGCGATGCCTATCGTTCGTGATGCTGACCATGTTTGTCGCCAGTACCAGCCAAGCACAGAGCGAAACGATCGGTGCCAGTGTGACTGCCGTAGGGCACTACGGCAAAGGAATAGGCGTTCCCGATTTTTTTGTGAATGGTCAATGGGGTGGCGCCGTCAAAGGCTGGGGAGGCGGTGGCAAAACTCTTTGTTGTGTGAGCTTCAAGCGCATACCCAACGAACCGGTGATGGCGACTGTGAAATGGCGCACATACCGAAGCAATGTTGAAGAAAGTTTGTGGCACGAACAAACGGTTGTCGTGAATTTTGCGGTGCCAATGGGTGATGGTTCTGGTTTCAAGGTGCATTTCTTACCCGGGCACCAAGTTCAGGTTTGGTACACGGCAGGAGGCGCTTGGGGAGATGCTTATCCAGGTCCCGCATTCCCCAAAGGCCCCGCCCCCGATTACGCCCCTTTACCGGTTGAAAAACCCAATCCACCAACGGAGATCAAGCCATGACAGTGCGCACAGCATTAGACAAACCCAAAGTGTGTTGGCAACAAATGATGCGTTTTTACAAACGCCTACGCGATTCAGTTGTCTTCGTGATGTTCGTGTTGCTAGCCAGCACCAGCCAAGCACAGAGCGAAACGATCAGCACCAGTGTGAGTGGTGTGGGCCACCTTGGTCGCATGACAGGCATCCCGAATTTTTATGTCAATGGTCAATGGGCCGGTGCAGTGAGGGGCTGGGGAGGGGGTGGAGGAAATGTTTGCTGCGTGAGCTTAAAGCGCACACCCAACCAACCGGTGATGGCGACGGTGAAGTGGGAGACGTGCGACATCAGTCACATCAAGTTTGTCAACGGGCGGTCAGTAGACCCAGATGCGGAATGCAAATCTTCATGGCATGAGCAAACGGTTGTGGTGAATTTTGCTGAAAAGGATTTGCAGTATTTGTACGTTCACTTTTTGCCGGGGCACAGAGTGGAGGTTTGGTCTTCGCTGATTGCGCCGTTTGGAGCGGAATATACCGGCCCCTCTTTTCCCAAAGGTCCTGCCCCTGACTACGCCCCTTTACCGAGTGAGAAACCCAATCCCCAAAAGGAGATCAAGCCATGACCGTGCGCACAGCCTTAGACAAACCCAAAGTCTGCCGTCCCCCAGCCTACCCAGAGGCGATGGCGCACAAGTGCGAATTCATACTCAACATTGGCTTGTTCTTTGACGGCACTGGTAACAACTGGTACGAAGACGCAGTCAGTCAAGGCCACACCAATGTGGCCAGGCTTTGGCGTGCTTACAAAGATGATGCGATGGAGGGGTTTTTTAAGCACTATGCCCCTGGCGTTGGTACGCCATTTAAAGACATTGGCGAAGAGGGCCGCTCAAAGCGTGGCTTGGCTATGGGCTGGGGCGGTGAGGCACGCATTGTTTGGGGGCTTTTGCAGGTGCTCAACTCGACGCATATGTTCTTGAAGAGCGGCAAAAGTATGTTTGATCGCCCCCAGATGCTAGCCCTCTGCAGCAACACAGTAGTCCCCCACAACCCCGAGCTAGACGCCTCCCGCTACAACGAAGTACAAACCACGCTGAACAATCTAGGCCTGAGCGCAGGCTTGGTCGATCACTGGGCCGCACGCCACGCCTTCATCGCTGAGAGCGCGGGCAAGCTCACTATGCTGCACCACGATCCCAAGACCTCCATTCGGCTCGTGGGCATTCACTTGGATGTGTTTGGCTTCTCACGCGGTGCTGCGCAAGCGCGGGTGTTTTGCAACTGGTTGCAAGAAGGCTTGCTGATTGACGGCAAGATGTTTGGCGTGCCCGCGCAGGTGCGCATGTTGGGCTTGTTTGACACCGTGGCTTCGGTGGGGCCTCTGTCAAGTGGGCACGGCGACTGGAGCAGCTCGGAGAACCTGCGCATCCCTCCCGAATCGGTGGTCAAGAACTGCGTGCACTTTGTGGCCTTGCACGAGCTCAGAAAGAACTTTCCGCTCGAGAGCGTGCGTGTCAATGGCCAGTTACCGAGCAACTGCAGCGAACATGTTTATCCGGGCAGCCACAGCAATGTGGGTGGGGGCTATCAGCCCGGAGAGCAAGGCAAGGCCATAGGCGTGATGCGGGGAGACGGACGCTCGGTCAGGGCCGATCACTTGAAGCTGTCACAGGTGCCTCTCAACGACATGCTGCAAGCAGCGCGCAAGACCGTACCCATCAATGCTGCTGATGACCCTTGGATGGAGTTCGATACTGAACTGGGAAAGGCAAACAACTTGACAAAGGAGTTTGCTTCAACCAGATATACCCAAGAAGAAGTGGCTCAGTATTTCGAACTAATCAATATTGACCCGAACCTGCCGTTTATAGAAATGATTCAAGCGCACAGCGTTGCGTATTTGGCATGGCGTTACCGCCTCATGCTCAACAAGCGGTTTCATACGCTGATGAGTGTGAAGGATGCAGCACAGTTTGACCCGCAGGGCTTGGAGTACTGCAAGAAGGGGCAAGCCTTGCTAGAGGACCAATGCAAAGAGCTCGGGCGTTGGTTTCCAGAGGACACCAGACGGCTTCATCCCAAAGCGGGGGAGATCTATAAGGCCATGCAAAAGATTACGCCATCAGGGGTGGAGCATGGTTTTTTTGACGCATGGGTGCACGACTCGCATGCGAGCTTTTGGGCGCAAGTGGGGGGTTGGTACAAGCTGGTAGAGCCCGAGGGCTACGTGCGCCACCGAGGCATCTACATGGGCGAGGACACCCGTGTGGCAACTTTGTATTTCGACACGAATGAGCTCAACAATATTTCAGGTGAAGGATCTTCATATGCGTGATGCACAAAACAACAGTGTGATTCGTCTAGGCGACAGAACGAGCCATGACGGAAAAGTCATCAGTGCCACATCGACCCAAAAAGTGCACGGCATCGCTGTTGCACTAGAAGGTGATATGACCCACTGCCCAAAATGCAAAGGCAACTTCGCTATTTTGGCAAGCGGTAAGGGCAAACAGAACATGGGGCGCTGGGTGGCCTATGCGGGCACTCAAACAGCATGCGGCGCTGTCTTGATGCCGAGCTTTCAATAGCCAATTTAAGGGATAGATACATGAGTCAAGAGACTGAAAACATGAGTGAACAAATCAAACCTTCATCTGAAGTGACGGATGGACACGATAAAAAGAGCATCACGATTGCTGACAAAAGTTTGTCAGGTCTGGTGTTTCAACCAGGCCCCAACCACGAAGAACGTCTGGCCGCAGTGTTGAAGGTGCAAGAGCAAAGAGGAAATGCTTTGCTCGAAGCCGCTTCAGTGCTGTTGCGTTGCTTGGCGGAAATGCCAGACGCTTTGGATGAAAAAGGTGTGAGAGGTTTGCTCGAGTTGTTACGACAAGAGATGCAAAGCTTCACGCGTATCTGTGAACAAGCCAATATTCGGCGCGAGCACATGCTGGCGGCGCGCTATGTGTTGTGTACAGCACTAGATGAATCGGCTAACTTGAGAAATTGGGGCGGCGGTGGCGACAAAGCCAGCACGGGCGTTTGGTCAACACAGGCATTGCTCAACACGTTTCACAGCGAGGGCGAGGGTGGAAAAATTGTTTTTCTTTTGATTGGGCGTTTGGCCAATTCGCCAAGTGAGCATGTCGATGTGCTGGAGGTGATACACCACGTGTTGAGCCTGGGGTTCATGGGTGACTATCGCGTTCAAACGGATGGGCATCGCATGTTTGAAACCATTCGGCATCGTCTCTATACCATGGTGTCGGCTAACCGTGAGTCCGTGCCACGCGAACTCTCACCCCATTGGCGCGGGGTGACAGCGGGAAAGTTGCATGTCTTGCGTTCATTGCCAGTATGGCTGACCGCCACTGTTTTGTCTATTGCAGTCTTTGCGCAATTCGGTTGGTATAAGTATCAACTGGCATTGCGTGTGTCCGCGGTTGAAAAGCACACCCAAGCCGTCTCGCAATGGAAGACGGCAGATAGCCCCGTGGCCACAAAAGCCTTAAGACTGGCAGAAATCTTGTCGCCAGAAATTGCAAGCGGCCGTGTCAAGGTGGATGAGGCGCAGGGCCGCTCTGTTGTGATCTTCAAAGGCGATGGCATGTTTGCAGGGGGGCTCTACAAGCTGAGTCCAAGCTCGCGCACAACGATCGAAAAAGTGGCTGAAGCACTCAATGACGTTCCCGGCAAGGTTCGGGTGCTTGGACACACCGACAACGTGCCGATGACCAAGGGGATATCGGATGTCACAACCAACCTTGAACTGTCTGAGAAACGTGCACAGGCGGTGAGCCAAGTGCTGACTGAGAAAGGTGTGGATCCTTCGCGCATTGTCTCTGTGGGGTTGGGTGATACACAGCCGATTGCACCCAATGAGACAGCAGTTGGACGCGGCATGAATCGTCGTGTTGCCATTGAGGTTTTAGCTTCTGAAGATGCGGCATCTGGTGCAAAAAAATAAAAGGAAATGAAAAATGTCTGAATGGATAAAACCCTCTGTGATACGTACCATTCTTGCCTTTATGGCGTTGGTACTGGTGAGTTTGTGTGTGTGGTTTATCGGACCTTACATTGCATTTGGCGATATGCGGCCGTTTGGTGAAGTAACAACGCGTCTCACGATGATTGTGTTGATGTTGGTGACGGTCATCGTTTGGTTGATGGATTGGACTTTGATACCAATGGCCATCGCAGCATTCGCACTCATGATTTGGTACATGGGGCCTTTGTTTGCGTTCGGTGACACACGCCCATTTGCACCGGTGTGGGCTAGGGTTTTTTGTATTTCTGTTTTGGCCTTAGGTTGCGCCATATGGGGCGGCTATACGTTGATGAAATACATTCAACGCGACCAAAAGCTGAGCGGCAAGTTTTTCACCCCCAAAGACCCAGAAGTGGACAGTCTGGTCAAAAAAGATGTGCAGGAGATTGCTGCCATCACGCGCAATGCTGTAGACCAGCTCAAGCAAATGCATTTGTCTCTGACAGGAACAACAGGATCCTTTTGGTCAGGTCTGCGTCTGTTGTTTGAAGGCAAGCGGTATTTGTATGAGTTGCCTTGGTACATGATCATTGGCAATCCGGGCGCAGGAAAAACAACGCTGTTGCTCAATTCTGGTTTGACATTTCCCGTTGCTGAACAAATGGGCGTGGCCAGTGCCCAGATGACGCTTGCAAAAAACTCAGGTACCAAAAACTGCCAATGGTGGTTTACCAATGAGGCGGTGTTGATTGATACGGCAGGCCGCTACACCGCACCGGATGACGGCGCAGCAGACAAACCGAAAATGGATGAGCAGCCAGAGAACAAAAAAAGCGTGGCAGAGAACACAGCGGAATGGTTTGGTTTTCTGAATGTACTGAAGAGCGTCAGGGGTAGAGCGCCTATCAACGGTGCTTTGATTGCCATCGATGTTGCTGAGTTGTTGACCTTTGATCACAACCAGCGTTTAACACAAGCCGCACAGCTGAGGGCGCGTTTGGCAGAGTTGCGTCAGCATTTGGGGATTCGCTTTCCTGTGTACGTCATGTTGACAAAAACAGACAAGCTGCGTGGGTTCAATGAGTATTTCGGCAGCCTCACGGCTGAAGGGCGTGAGCAGGTTTGGGGCTTCTCGCTTCCCTGGGGAGAGCAGGAAAACCAGCTGAAACATCAATTGCAAGATGAGTTCAATGCGTTGCACAAACGCTTGGCAAATGGTGTGGCTTTGCGTTTACAAGAAGAGTTTGAACTGGATCGGCGTCAGGCTTTGTATGTTTTGCCGCAAGAGTTGGAGGCCATACAGGCCCCCATCACTGACTTGCTCGATGCTGTGTTTTCAGACTCTCGGTTTGACACCACACAACTCACGCACATGTTGCGCGGTGTGTATTTCACGAGCGCCATGCAAACCGAGGACCTCAAGCCGGTAGCTGATCAGCGTGCCCTGATGCCGCGCTTGCAAGGGGCATTGCAAGCATTGGGGAAACGCTTGCAGCCAAGAAGCGCATCACAAAACAAAACGACCAAGAGCTATTTCGTAACGGATGTTCTCTCGCGCATCGTGTTTGTGGAGTCCTATCTGGTCAAGCCTAACTTGGCTTGGGAAGCGCGGATGAAATTATTGCGCGTGCTTGGGCACTCTGTGGTTGGCATTGTCTTTTTTTGGTTGACGGGCGCTCTCACACTCAGCTATGAAAACAATAGCAAGTACCTGGAAAGCGCAGACACCAAGGCGCTTGCCTTGGCCAACAAAATGACGGGTGACAAAAATGCTTTGGCAATGTCACAAATCATTCGCTTGTTGAATGAGGCCAAAGAGGTGCCCATGTTTGATGGACTGAACCTGAATGAGCCGTCTGCTGCTTACATGTACGGCCTGTACACCGGTGATGCGGTGAAAAAATCATCGCAAGTGGCTTATCAGTATCTGCAAGACTCATTGGTATTGCCCATCGTGTTGCGCCGCATGGAAACGGTGCTGCGCGAGGCGCTCACAGTCAAAGACCCCACCTTGTCATACGACACTTTGCGTGCCTATTTGATTTTGCACGATCCTGTTGAATACAAAAAATCAGCACAAGATGTACAAGCTTGGGTATTGAAAGATTGGCAAGAGAGTTCTGGTCGCGATAGCAAGGACAGCAGCGGCGCTTCTAAAGGATTGGCGCAATTGTTTGAAAACAGCTTTGCCATGGTTGGGCATTTTGAGGCCATGTTTTCTGGCGAACGTGTGATTCAGTCCAGCACCTCGGTAGACGAGGCGCTGGTTCGGCAGGTTCGAGAACTGCTGGACAAAAGCTCCAGCAGTGAAAGGCTCTATCAGCGTGTCAAGACTGCCTTGTCATTGCAAGCACCCCAAGACTTTACCTTGGCAAGAGCACTCGGCCCTCAGTCTGGCACCTTGTTCAGTCGTCAGTCGGGTCAAACGCTTGAAAAAGGTGTGCCGGGATTGTTCACCTATGAGGGGTACCACAGTGTGTTTGCCAAACGCATGGCTGAAATCTTAAATGTGGTGCAACAAGACGATGCTTGGGTGATGGGACGGCAGAGCCAGAATGCGGCGCAATTGAATGATGCCGCACGCACGGCGTTGTTGGAGGAAATCAGACGCCAGTTTCTAAATGAATATGCGATGCTTTGGACCGATTTTTTAGCCGACATCCGGCTGGTTCGCAATGATGGCGGCGCAACGTTGGCGTTTGATTTGAATCTGTTGCGTCAACTGGCGTCCCCCGATTCACCCTTGATCCGCTTAAGTCGGATGGCCGCCAAAGAGACAACGCTGTCGCGACTGTTGCAATCCAAGACTGACGAGGAAACGTCAATCTTTGAAAAGGCCGCGAATCAACTCGATCAACAACAAAATAGGGCAAGCAAAGGTTTGGGATTAAGGCCTGAGCAACGCATCGAAAAACAATTGGTTGACGATCGCTTTTCAAGTTTGCGAGAAGTGGTCACGGGCCAATCAGAGGGCGGGATAGTCTACGGCGGCAAACCTGCGCTCGAGTCCGTGAGCAATGTTTTAAATGAATACTACACAGTGTTGGTGGTTGCAGAAACGGCCATCAACGCTGGCAGTCTTCCGCCTGCAGGCGCAGAAGCTGCGATGAAGTTGAAAATCGAGGCGGGAAAATTGCCTTCCCCTTTGCGCGAAGTGCTGCTTGGCATTGGTGACAGTGGGGCGGACAAAGTGGCGCAGGGCTCATCCAATATTTTGCGTGAACAGGCCAGAGTGCAAATGGATCGCTTGGTTGGGATGTTGGCATTGACCGTCAGCGAGCCCTGCAAGCGAGGTATTGCAGGGCGGTATCCGTTTGCACAGAGTTCGCAAGAAGTATCCATCGACGATTTCAATGGCATGTTTTCAGCGGGTGGTGCATTTGATGAGTACTTCACAAAGCATTTGAAGCCACTGGTGGACACAAGCGTTCGGCCTTGGCGCTATAAAACACCGGCAAGCCTCTCCGCCCTCAAGGGGGTTGATTCAACCACGAGTGAGCAACCTGCGATGACGGTGGCTACGGGGCCTACGCTGACGGGTGAGCTGTTGAAATTGTTGGCGCAATCCGGTCCCAACCCTGAGGTGTTTGCACAAAGCATGCAAATACGTGAATTGTTTTTCAAAGAGCCAGGAGCACAGCGCATGTCTTGGCCCATTGAGATCAAAGTCCAGTCTTTGGACACAGAGGTGGATGAGTTATTGCTTGACCTCGATGGGCAACCCTTGCGGTATGCACACGGCCCCGTGCAAGCCAGCAAGTTTCAGTGGCCAGGCCCGCGTGGTGGAACCTTGGCCGAAGTTGCATTGCTCAACAAAGGCAAGCCTGAACCGGGAAGCATTCAGATGCGTGGACCGTGGGCGTTGTTTCACCTCGCTGATCGTGGCAAGCTGATTCAAGGCGCAAACAGCAGCAGCGTTGTGGTGGAGCTGATGTTTGGTAGCAAAAAGGCAGTTTTGGAATTGGTTGGCGCAAGCGGTGCAGCACTTGCCGGTGATTTGCTGCGTGGTTTCAAGTGTCCGACGCGAGTGTGATCATGCCACTGAAGAAAATAGACCATGTGAAAAAAGGGTTGGCGCACTGGTGTGCCGCCGAACCGCCATGCATCTGGGGCAAGTGGCCATCGCATGGCGACTACATACGTCACAACGTCACACACGAGCAGGCTGAGTATTGGATGAAATGGACATCAGCGTATTGGTATCGCAAACCATCCACGCTCAACAGCCCCATTGCTTTTATTTTGCCGCCGCATTTGACGGCCTTTTCTGGTGATTTTTTTGTTCATGGCGTGATCGTTGAATCGTGGGACAAAGTCGGGCGTGACTGTCCCTTGGTGGTGTTTCAAAAACTCACGCACTGGCAAATGTCACGCTTGCTGTCGTTGCCCTCGGCTGAATCGGACGTGGTGCATGGCCAAGACATGTTGTATTGGTGGTCTCGGCTGATGCGCGGGGTGGAGCCTGAGTCGTTTGACTTCCCGAGATTGGTGGGTGTCCTCGATCGTGTATGGCGCATTTTTGAGCCGGGTTTATTAGATGTTCTGGGAACCCCAACAAAGGGGCCAGATGTGCGTGCATTGGAAACTTTGCTTCAAGAGGTGTCTGCTCTTTCAGACAAAAACCAAGATGAGCCCTCGCCAAAGGGTGTCAAGTATCTGCCCTGGGCAGATTGGCCTGATCGTGTGTTGCGCGACAACCATTCAGGGCCAGCCTATTGGATGCAGGATGTTCACGGTGGCTATCTTTGCGCGAGTGACGATGTAATGAAACTATGGGGGGTGCGTGTATGACATTGCGCTTGATTTATTCGCAGGAACAAAAGTGGCAAGAGCTGATCGAGTGGCAATGGCCAGGCGACGCCCGCAGTGTGTCATTTGACGAGATCATGGCCCAAGAGCGCGATCTGTCTAGCCTAGCCAGTGAGTACGGCAAGTTGTTGTCGATTGAGCGTGGCGTATCGGCGCATGTGAAAGTGTGGTGGATTGTCAATCTCGTTCAAGACTTGGTATGTGCTGTGAACGGAAAGATGCTCAAAGTAGGCTTCAAACGTCGCTTGAAAAATGGTGATGTCATTGAGTTTGGCTTCTCCAGATTCAACGTCACATTGGAGGGGGCTGATAGGGTCGCCATGGATGTGGAGCAAGCCGATGAGGTTGCGTTCTCGTTAACGGATTTGGCGGGTACGGATGACGCGCCATTAGAGCGTATGCTTGGCCAAGATTCACGCATGTCGCTCGAGATGTCAACCATGCATGCATTGAACAATACCTCATCAGAAGCGGATGTGATGACGCAATTGCATGCGCAATATTTACGGCAACTACAAGCGCCTTGGCTCAGCTCCACCGATGGTGATTCGTGGATGCCTTTGCAACAAGCAACGCAAAGAACGACGGTTGACCCGATGGATCAACTGCAAACAGCAGCTGGAACACGGAGTGATTTGAGTGATCTGCTGGGCGGCCCGCAAAACATGAAGGACGTGATGGCCAGCTTGAATCGTCAAGGTGAGCAAAACATTTTGACGGCCGATGTGCAGCCCAGCGTGATGAAGTTGTTTGCCCCCATCGGCTATTCAAGCCATGCTGTCAGCGGTGCCATGCCATCTGATGTGCCAAGCTTGACGCAAAGAGAGCACCACAGTGTTTCCTTGGACAGTGCCGTACCTTCCAATTTTTTTGACAAGCCAACAGCACCCAAACATGCTGAGTGATGTATGCCACTGAATCATCCTGAAACACCACCAGTATCCGCTGTGCCGGCGACCAAGACCAAGGGCGTTGCAGTGCGGCGGCGAGGTGAGCCGCGTTATTTGCCAACCCTGTTTGATCGCTTGTGCGACGACATGCCTAGCGAAAGTGTTGAGTCGTCCAGTACCTATTCATTGACACGCACACAGCTGCGCGACATTGTCTTGCGTGACTTGAGCCTGTTGCTCAATACGACCAATCAGAGCGATTTGCTCAACCGAGAGCTGCATTTGGCAGCCAGTGATTCCACCATTAACTTTGGCGTGCCTGCTTTGGCAGGCGGTTATTTTTCAGAAAAAAGATGGCATGACATTGAGCAAATGATTCGTCACGCCATCCATGTGTTTGAGCCAAGAATTTTGTCCGAAACACTGATGGTGCGCCCCTTGTTGAAAAAGCAGGAATCAGCCAACTACAACGTGTTGATATTTGAAATTTCAGGTCATGTGCAGATGCAGCCATACCCCATGGAATTCATGGTGCAAAGCAACGTGGATTTGGAAACCAATCGAATTGAAATCATGCATCGCTGATTCAATCACTTCAATCTAGGAAACTTATGGAACCGCAACTGCTGAATTACTACAATGAAGAGCTGACCTACTTGCGTGAAAGTGCGGGTGAATTTGCACGATTGCATCCCAAAATTGCCAGTCGGTTGGGAATGCATGGCATGGAGGTTGCTGATCCGTATGTAGAGCGCTTGATTGAGGCGTTTTGCTTTATGTCTGCGCGCACGCGTATCAAGTTAGACGCTGAATTTCCACGTTTCACGCAGCGTTTGTTAGAGGTCATTTATCCCAATTACGTCAGCCCCACACCATCGATGGCGGTGGCTCAACTCCATCCCAATATTCAAGAAGGTGATTTCAGCCAAGGTTTTTCTATTCCGCGTGACACCGCGTTTTTGTCAAAAATTCCGGACGGTGAAGTGTCTGCGTGCCAGTTTCGATCAACGCAACATGTGACGCTTTGGCCTATTGAGATTGTCGATGCCAAGTTGACTGGCGTGCCTCCAGACATTCCTGCGCTCGATCGGTATTTGCCTGCCAATGTGAGTGTCTCGGCAAGTTTGCGACTTCGCTTGCGGGTTCTTGGCGAGTTGAACTTTTCTGACTTGAGAGGGCTCGACAGCCTGTCCATTTATTTGTCAGGTGAAGAGCAACTGGCCTCCCATTTGTTTGAGCTCTTACACGTGGGTTCAGTTGCAAGTGTGATTGGTGCGCCCAAAAACATGGCCGAAAAGCCGCATGTTGTCACTAAGAATGCGTTAACGACCGATGGCTTAGACCCAACGCAGAGCGTGCTGCCATTGACATGGAACGCTTGGCACGGACACAACTTGTTGCATGAGTATTTTTCATGCCCCAGCCGGTTTTATTTTTTTGCTTTGAATGGGCTCTCTGAGGGCTTGTCTCGCATTCGAGGCAAAGAGGCAGAAATTGTCATTTTGCTGTCGCGTCAGTCTGAAGCTTTAAGAGGTTTGGTCGATAAAGACCAGTTCGCCCTGCATTGCACACCGGTCATCAATTTGTTTCCACACCGAACAGACCGCATTGAGGTCTTACCGGGTCAGCCTGAACTGCATTTGGTACCGGATAAATCAAAGCCTCTTGATTTCGAGGTTTTCTCTGTGTCCGAGCTCACGGGGCAGCAGGTGGGTTCAACAGACTCTAAAGTCTTTA
>JACCDI010185509.1_pt1 | contig 13483 bp, 13 predicted proteins | sample 7442791 | NCBI WGS metagenome assembly JACCDI01 (sample SAMN15323434, study PRJNA562643) | freshwater metagenome | isolation source: river surface water | place: USA:Blue River Watershed | collected 2017-08-15
CCATGGTCAAAGTCGAAACCTAGGTAACGGACAACCTTTTCGCCGAATGCAATCTGTTGCGCTTCCGGGAAGACACGGCGAAGGACGGAGTCATCGATTTCTGGAGTCGAGCTTACTTTGGCAAGAATGGATGCGATTACTGGCTTGATGGAATCGAAGACCTTTGCTGCATCGGAGGACTTCAGCCCTGGCTCGTAGCGGTCGAGGAGTGCATCGTAGGGGGTTTCATCGTAGCCAAGGCAGTCAGCCTGCCGTCGCACGAGGTCCAACAGTTTTTGGAGGGTTGGTGCGAAGGTTTTGAAGTCATCGTTTTTACGTGCATCCACCCAGACTTCGTGTGCAAGCATCGACTCGCGCGTGAGAGCTTCAACCAGATCGGTAGGGAGTTTGGTTTCCTGATCGTAGTCGCGGCGAAGTACACGGAGGATTTGTGCATCCTTGGATGTTTCATCCGAGCCAGCATTATCACTTTCCGCAGCGCTTAGGAGGTCACCGGTGGCGGCTGATGTGAACATTTCATGGGTGATGCGCGAGATGACGGACGTTTGTGCGGCGCGGGCTGCCCCCCCGCCGTGAGGCATATAGCATTGTTGATCCCATCCAAGGACGGCATTGGCTTGTCCCAGAAGGCGGACATCGTTGTAGCGTGCGAGTAACTGTTCCAAATTCGACATACGGTAATACCCCATCATCAGGCGGAATCTGCCCTGCAAAGAATACCGCGTTGAGGCGGAAAATCCTATCGGTTTCGGTTGTGTCCGAGAGCGGCTGAAAGTGCATCTGCGACGGTCTTACAGCCATGCAGCCCGGGAGTACGGATGTCATCCTGATTGCCCGAAGGAACGATGGCATCGGTAAAGCCAAGGCGTTTTGCTTCGGAGATGCGTTTGCCTACCTGCGAGACCGAGCGAAGCTCGCCCGAGAGTCCGATTTCCCCCATCACAACAGAGTGTGGGTCGACGATTTTGTCTGTGACGCTACTTGCGACGGCGAGGGCCATCGCCATGTCGAGCGCGGGTTCATCAACCGAGACACCACCGGCGACGCTTACATAGACATCGGATGAACCAAGCTGAATACCAATTCGCTTTTCGAGGACGGCAAGAACGACGGCGAGGCGATCCCGGTCAACACCATTTGCGACGCGGCGGGGAGTAGCCATCGGGGATGGCGAAACGAGCGCCTGTACTTCAACAAGCAGCGAGCGGGAGCCTTCGATGACCGGACAAACGACGCTGCCGCTGGCCGATTCGGCCCGTTCGCTCAGGAGCAGCCCGGATGGATTATCAACGCCCTCAAGTCCCGATTCGCGCATTTCAAAAATGCCCAGCTCATCGGTTGAGCCAAAGCGGTTTTTGACGGCCCGGAGTATTCTATGATGGCTATGTCGGTCCCCTTCAAATGCAAGGACAGTATCAACCATATGTTCGAGAACACGCGGGCCCGCGATGGCGCCATCTTTTGTAACGTGACCAACGATAAACACGGGAACGTGTAGCTCGCGGGCGATTTGAGCGATACCGCTGGTAGCTGCCCGGACCTGAGAAACGGTGCCGGGAGCCGATTCCACAGTGGATGACTGCATCGTCTGAATTGAGTCGATAATAACCGCAACGGGCTTCGTCGTGCGGATATCGGATGCAACCGCTGCAACATCGGTTTCGCTGGCGAGGAGGAGACGCTCATGTTCGGCATCGAGGCGTGTGGCTCGCAGCTTAATTTGATGAACACTTTCCTCGCCGCTTACGTAGAGGACAGTTCCTTCGGTGGATGCCAAATTACCAGCAACGCGTGTTAACAGCGTTGACTTCCCAACGCCAGGATCACCGCCGATAAGCATCAACGCCCCAGGTACGATGCCACCGCCGAGTACCCGGTCAAATTCCCCCACTCCGGTTGAGATCCGCTTGCCAGCGGTTGCTGCAATTTGTGTAATGGGAGCGGGCCTCGATGACGATGTGCCCATGAGGGTGCGTGCTGCAGGTTCCTTGATCGCGACCTGCTTTTCTTCCTCAAATGTGTTCCAACCACCGCAATCGTTACACCGGCCTTGCCACTTTGGAAGCTGCGATCCGCAAGCTTGGCACACGAATACGGTGTGGACTTTTGCCATTATTCTCCGGGTCCGTCCTGAAAGTTCACCTTACGTCGGTCCTTGGCATCGATTTTCGGGACTTCAACCTTCTCGCCTGGCTTCAGGCCACTGATAACTTCTGTTACAGAATCACTTCGCAGTCCCAACGTTACCTTACGTGGCGTGAGGACAGGTTTTTCCTTAGTCCCCGTCATGATCATGACTGTCTCATCAGGGCGAATAGCTTCGGTTGGAATCCGTGTTACCTTTGACTTGCGATCAAGGAGGATATCCACCGATGCCGTCATGCCAGGACGAAGCCTTGCATCGCCATCTGTGACGCGAACTTTCACCTCGAAGCGAACAACCTGATTTGATGTAGCAGAGGCTGCGGAGTTGGTCGCACCTGCCTGCGAACTTGAGAGACTGGCAGGGGCCTTACTCGCAACGACTCCATGGAAGGTCACGTCCCGAACGCCATCGACGCGGATTTCAACGGGCTGTCCGACATTGACTTTAACAACATCGACTTCGTTAACATTCGTCCGAACCTGCATTTGCTTGAGATTAGCAATCGTGACAATGGCTGCGCCTTGCGCAAATCCAGCCGTTGCGGATGCGACAAGCTCGCCTTCCTCAAGGTACTTTCCAGTAACCTCACCGGCCATCGGTGCAACGATTCGTGTCTCGGTCAGCTGAACGCTCTGTTGTGCAAACCGGTTTTCGATTTGTGCGACATCGGCGCGACTACGCTCGATGTCCCGCTTACGCAGGGCAACCGTTCCAAGGTTATTTTCCTGATTTTGCAGCTCAACCTTGCTGTTCCGAAGATTGATTTTTGCCTGAGCGACTTTGATATCGGCCTGCTTTAGGCGGACATTTGCCTGCTCAACACGGATTTTAGCGGCATCCACGGCGAGCTTTGCCGTGTCAATGTCTTCTTTTCGCGGTCCTTCTTTAAGGAGCCCTACACGCTGCCTGGCACTTTGGATGTCAGATTCCTGGAGGCGTACCTGTGTCTCAGCGGTATCGACATCCTGCTGACTAATAAAGCCCTTAGCAAGGAGGGTCTTTCGTCGCTCAACCAGCCGCTTTTGGTCATCGAGCTGGTCTTCTGCGCGCTTTAGCGCTGCGACTGCTTGCGCAAGTTCCTGTGGCCGGGTCGGTGCGGCTGTTTGTGCGAGGCGCTTCTCTGCCGTCTCTACACCAAGCTCAGCATCCCGTAGATTGACTGCTGCATCCGCCTTGGAAATCTGAGCATCTGTCACCTGAGACTCAGCCGTCTGCACACCGATTTTCGCGCGCTCAACAGCTATCGCAACCTGACGCGAGATCAAACCTTCGTTCTCTTTGGTCTGCTCCAAACCTGCACGTGCTGACCGTACCTGTGCGGCAATACCGGCTACTTCTCGCGCAACTTCCTGTGGGTCAACGGTCGCAAGCAGCTGGCCGGCAGCCACAAGGTCGCCAGGCTTTACGTAAAAACGGCTCAGACGTCCGGCAACACGGGATTTGACATCCACCTTGATAACAGGCTCGAGCGTGCCAGATTCGGAGACGATTAATGCTACATCACCGGTTTCCGCGGTTACGACACGCCCGACGGAAAGCGCAGGCTTCGCAGACTTCATACGCGTGAAGTAAAAACCACCGCCAGCGACAACCACGAGTCCGATGGCGATGAGCGCCTTTTTGTTAACAGCCATGCTTAGCGATTTCCATCCCGTCCTGAAGCGCCGCGTTCAGCGACTAGCCTTCAAGACCATCCCAACAAATTTAGGAAGCAGTTTTTGCTTCTGAATACGATTACGGAGCTGCCGTGGATCTGATGTCAGCCTGTAGAACCATTCCAATCCACGTTTTTGCATCCACACAGGTGCCCTTTGAACCGTCCCGGAAAAGACATCCAGTGTTCCCCCGACACCTATACACACCTTTGCACCTGTGAGATTCCCATATTGGGAAATCCATTTTTCCTGTTTGGGAATGCCCAAGGCGACAAGAAGAATATCCGGTTTACAGGCAGCAATCTCGGATGCCACCGCGGCACCGGATGCAGCATCAAAATATCCATCCCGGGTACCAACAATATTGCATCCCGGATACCGACGTTGCATCTCAGTTCCAGCCAGTGCAGCAACTCCGGGTGCAGCACCAAAGAAGAAGATACGCCACTTTCGCTCAATACTCTCCGCTACCAAACGTTCAGCAAGATCGACACCACTGCATTTGTTTTGGATACCGAGGCCAAGTTTACGGCTGGCCCACAGAATTCCAGCACCATCGGATGTGACCATCGCGGCAGCTTTTGCGATCGACAAAAACTCAGCGTCCATAGATGCCGTTACAACCATGCTTGCATCGGCTGTAACCACCTGATGCATGCTTTCCGTCTGGATAAATCCGGCAATGCGTTCGATTGCCGTATCCATGTCAACATCATCAACGGGTAATCCAAGTATGTCTATTCGCTCTGCAACCATTCCTTAGAAACTATACCGCTTCATCTGAAATCAGGTCAGTCCCTTGTGCATCCTCCATACGCTTGAGGTTGCGTAGAGATGGGACCCAAACAGCCGTTCCAGCAACGACAAGCAATGTCATAACACCGCCAAAGGCGACAGAACGGACGAGTCCCAGCCACCGTGCCATCAGACCAGACTCAAAGCCGCCCAGCTCATTACTCGCTCCGACAAAGAGGTCATTGAAGGCAGAAACGCGTCCACGCATCCGGTTTGGTACCTGTACGAGGAGCATTGTTGATCGGATTACAACTGAGATTGCATCAAGGGCACCCAATGTAAACAGACACAGCGCTGAAAACCAGACATTGCTTGAGAAGGCAAACCCGACGGTCGCGATGCCAAAGCCACCAACCGCCCAGAGCATCGCTGGCCCAGCTTGCTTCATCTCAGGTTGACGGGCGAGGTAAGCGGACATCATCAGGGCACCGATGTTGACCGATGCCTGTAGCCAGCCCAAACCAACTGGGCCAACCTTTAGGACAGTGTCGGCAAATGCAGGTAATAGGGCCGCTGCGCCGCCAAGGAGAACGGCGAAAAGATCCAAGCTGATTGCGGCAAGGAGAGCTGGGCGTGTTTTGAGAAAAGAAAAGCCTTCCAGAGCCGAGCGCCACCCCTGTTCATCCGTTTCCTGTGGCGGTTCAGGAGCCACTTTTGGAAGCCGGGCATAGCCGTATGCAGTGATGAGGCCAAGGACAATCTCGATGACATAGACGCGCCAGACATTTCCACCAGAGCCAATAATCCAGCCAGCCAGAATTGGACCGACAACGCTTGCGGATTGCCAGCCGAGTGACAGCCAGCTGACCGCTTCCCGAAAGTGTTTTTCATCCACAACACGGGGTAGCAAGTTATCGATGGCAGGTGAATAGAAGGTCCGAATCGTAGCAAGCACGCCGACAGCAAACAAAACCAACGTAACAGGCAGCTTTAGCAATGCAAAGACCAGGAGCATGACGCTGGCGATGAGCATCCCCAGACGCGTGATGACGGCAATCGCCCTACGATCGTAGCGGTCGCACACATGTCCTGCGACAAGCGCGAGTGCCAGCACAGGAACTATTTCAACGAGTCCAAGCACACCGGATGCGAATGGATCGCGGGTCTGGTGAAAGACCTGCCATGAGATGCCCGTGAACAAAAAGCGCCCGGCAAGGGATCCCGCGACACGGGTAAGGAAAAACTGTCTAAAACTAGGCTGGCGCAGCAGGCCAAGCCAATCTGATTGCATATTACGTATCTGCTTCCTCATCACCGGAGTATGTCACCCACGCTGTGTGGTCTTCTTCTCCATCCGGGTCGTAGTTGCCATTTGTATCGGGAAGACGCCAGACGCCGTCCCGACCAAGGATTCCGACGGGTCGAAACGTTGTTTTGTAGCGAAGGCTTCCACAGCCCGCGACATGATACCCAAAGTGCGCCCACGTGCGGTTCATCAGCTCGCCAAGGCGAATCACCTTCAACATCATAAACTTCCCAAGGGAACGATCCGCATAGTCAGGATCATGGTAGTGATACACGCCAGAGACGATGTTTCCTGTTACATCAAGCAGTGCGATTCCAAGGAGCACGTCATCCAACCAGACCGAGAGTTCCAGCGACTGTGTGGGGTTATCGAGAAAAGCATCCGAATAGCCATCCACACTGTGGTCGGAGCGATGCCATCCCCGATCGGCTTCACGCGCGATGTGATAGCGCCGATAGATGTCCATCCGTTGTGTGTCGATGACAGGTTGCCCAACTTCGATACGTAAATCGGAATTTCGATTCAAACAGCGTGACTGAGAACGGTTGGGTAGAAACGATGGAATATGAATGCGGGTGCTCCGACACTCCTCACAGTCATCACATATCGGACGATAAAGAAGCCGTCCAAACTTCCGCCACCCGGATTCAAGCAGCTGCTCATACTCGAGTGCGCTCATCGACCGGACGACAACATGTTCCATGGTGTTGCGCTGGTCCGGCAGATACGGACATCGGCACGGGTCGGTAACGGTGTGAGATGCTACAATCACGCCCCTATCCTACCCGCAGCACCGCTTCGCCTTGCGGCCTGAACCACATGGACATGGGTCATTTCTACCAATAACAGGGTAAGTGACAGCTTTTTGCCGACGAGCCCAGTCCATCACCATGGATGGCGGCCGTTGTTGCGAAAGTAGCTGGCACATGACCTTCATGGGCTCATCGATATGCTGAAAGAACATTTTGTAGCCAGCGCAGAGGTAGTTCAGGCCAAATTCGCCAGTGGATGTTCTGGTAAACCTGTGCTTTGGGCATTCGCCGTGGCAGGCAAATCGGACATCACATTCGATGCACTGCGTTGGTAACGAATCCAGCTTCGCATTTCCAAAATTTTGCTGTTCGGTGGATGACACTAGCTCTGCAAGCGATGTCTCGTTGATGTTTCCAAGACGGTATTCCGGATAGACATAGTGGTCGCATGAATACACATCACCGTTGTGCTCCATGGCGAGGGCTTTGCCACAGGTTTCTGAGAACACACAAAGTGCCCCGGGAGCTCCGTACCAGTTGCCCAGGGCGACATCAAAATGTTGCACAAAGACCTTTCCGACATCTGCGCGAACCCATTCATCAAAAACAGTGCAGAGAAAACGTCCGTAGTCGATGCTCCTTACGGACCAATCTGTCACCGGTGCAGAATCATCGTCATCTGCCAGGGCAGGCTTCGCCAGGTGCAGCTGAATGAGACCATCGATTGTGCGTGAGACATCCGGGATATTTCGTTCGACGAGCGGGATGAACTGAATGTAACCCGAACCTATTTCTTTGAGGAACTGATAGACACGCTCTGGCTGTTGGCTGTTCTTTCGATTGACGACCGTTAGCGTGTTGAAGTCGACTTTGTGCTTCCTGAGGACGGAGATGCCCTTCATAACGCGATCGAATGTCGGGCGCTGTTGCTTGTCTACGCGATAGGTGTCGTGGAGGTCTGCTGGTCCATCAATGCTGACGCCAACGAGAAACCGATTTTCGGCTAGAAAGCGTCCCCAGGCATCATCGAGGAGGGTTCCGTTTGTCTGAAATGCATTTTGAATCTGCTTGCCATTCGCATATTTTGCCTGCAAGCGGACAACATTTTCAAAGTAAGCAACACCAAGGAGCGTGGGCTCCCCACCCTGCCATGCGAACTGTACTTCGTGTCCAGGTTGTGCCTCGATGTACTGCTGGATGTACAGTTCTAGGGTCTCGGGAGACATCGCCCAGCTTGGATGAACCTTGCGATCAGAGGTGTAGTAGTTTTCCTTCTCGAGGTAAAAGCAATAGCGGCAGTCCAGGTTGCAGATGGGGCCGATGGGCTTTGTCATGATGTGAAAGCCGGTGTGCAACGTTTGGACAGACATGCTACGCCTTATACTTGCCCATTTACGGTATTGCAAGTGGAACAAGACATCTAGGGAATGCGGTATTGTTGAGAATATGCAGCAGTTTGAGCCCCTCACCAGTGAAAAAGTTGCGTCCGCGCGGTCGGTCTCCGAGGCCAACGAAGGATTGGAAACGCAGCAACAGGTTCGGCGTGCCACTTCTACCACGAATTCAACATCGTCGGATACCAAGGCAAAGCTGCGGTCAGTACAATTAATACTCCAGCCGGTTGTTGCTTGGGTTTGTTTGATGGCGACTGCGAAAGCCACTGGGCAATTTGAGTTTGACTATCGCTATCCGGCGCAATCTCAGATTTTGCTCACCGTCGTCCCACAGTTGATATTACTGTTTGTTGGACTCCGCCTCCGTAATCCACGACTAGCCTTTATCGCAGGTCTGATATTTGCGGTCATCACGACGATGATTTCATTGACACTTGTCAATGGGTCGGTTGGATATGCATCGGCAATCTTGATGCCATTTGTGGCAGCTGGATCGGCCGCAATGGCGAACCGCCCTGAGATGCGAAAGCGCTTTATCCCGGCGATGCTTGCCTGGCTTGCCGCGATCACAGGATTCATTGCTGTGTCATCCGGGGTTCGAAGTGTTACGCCTGGCGTTTCTGTTGCTGAAGCTCCAATGGCGATGACCGCACCAGTGTCACTTCCTCCGGTTACGTTCCGCAGTGAAAATTCCAGCACGATGACAATCGGTAATCAAGACTACGACTCAAAAATGGTTCTTGAAAGCCTCGAAGGTAAAAGCGCCATCTTCCCAGCTGAGCGCGCGTTTGAAAAGGGAATGTCACTCAAGAGCCCAGATGGCACTACGCAGGTTAACATTGACTCAGATGGCATCCTGCAGTGGAAACATGGCAATGAACTTGTTGACATTGTTGATACATCGGAAGTGCCGATTTCCGCAGTCTCTATGAACGCCGATGGCAACATGCTGATCTTCAAGCAAGCCGGGTTGTACATGGTTTTCACCCCAAGCAAGGGTGCTCGTGGTCTCGAGGAGGTCCTCAACCAGTTTAGCGGATCAGATTTCCAAGGTGACTCACAGCTCGGGATGATACTTCCTGAGGATATTCAGAGTGCTACTTGGCGCCCGGATGGTAAGCAGCTTACGGGTAGGCTTGCTAGCGGAACGTTTGGGGATGCCCGTTTTGAGTTCGATGTGGAGAAGAAGTGATGACAACTACGATTTTACATGCACCGGACATTATGTGTGGCGGTTGTGCTGCTAGCATTCAGAAGGCTTTCGCTGATGTCGATGGTATTGGTGGTGTTGACGTGGATGTAACATCCAAGCATGTCACCGTCACCCATGACGACAGCTTAGTTACGATTGATCACATCGTGATTCGCCTTGACCACGCTGGGTTTACCGCAACCCCGGTTGAATAAACTCGTTACTGGTAGATAAATGCAATTAGACCAGCCTCGATTGAGGCTGGTCTAGTTCGTTTATGAAACGGCTTCGCGCCTAACTAGCGATGCGCTTTGACATACATCAATGCACTGCGGAAAATCGTGAGTTCACCCATTTCTTTGGTGTCGACGGCCATCGCATGGTCATCAAACCACTTCACTTGGCCTTCAAACGTCTGTCCATTGACGAGGTAGAACGTCGCGGCTGTCTTTTCATCACGGAGGCGGATAAATTCCGCAGCACTGATCTGTACATGAAATTGGCGATCACGCCGAGGTCCCAAATCCATATCTGTTTTCCTTTATTTGGCCGCAGCGACAATCGCAGCGAAGTCACCGGCCTTGAGGCTTGCTCCACCAATCAGGCCACCATCGATATTCGGCATGCCTAAAAGCTCTGCAGCATTGTCAGGCTTCATCGAGCCACCATATTGAATACGCACTGACGATGCAGCAGCATCGCCGGCTACAGCTGCTACTGATGCGCGAACCACACCGCAAACACGGTCTGCCTCTGCCGCATCACAGGTCTTACCCGTGCCAATAGCCCATACTGGCTCATATGCCAGCACAAGTCCGGAGACTGCGTCCGAATCGATTCCATCAAGAGCCCCACGAACCTGTGTGTCTATGACGGAATCCGTAACGCCTTGTTCACGTTCGGCAAGCGTTTCTCCGATACAGACGATAGGAACGAGTCCCTGTGCGAGGACAGCTTTCGTCTTTCGGTTTACGGTCTCATCGGATTCACCAAAATGTGCAAGCACTACATCGGTGAAATCTGGCTCGGCAACGCCGTAGCGACCGCGTGTTTCCGAGTGACCAAGAATGACATACTGTACGCCGACGGCCTTTAGCATCCCTGGAGAGACCTGTCCGGTGTAGGCTCCGCTTTCTTTCCAGAAGGCATCCTGAGCACCAACCGCCACGGGAGAATCATCCGTCGTAGAAACGACGGTTGTGAGGACGGTGTATGGGACGCAGAGGACAACATCCGCGTGCGTTGTACCAGCAACCGCTGCGACGACTTCAGCCCCAAGTGCAGCTGCCTCATCGGGTGTGCCCTTATTGAGCTTCCAGTTACCAGCAAGTATTGGTCTTCGTGACATGGAAAGTGTCTCCCTTATTCCTTGTTATCCAGTGCAGCGAGTCCAGGAAGGACACGGCCTTCGAGGAACTCGAGGCTTGCGCCACCACCGGTAGAGATGTGACTCATGCGATCTGCATAGCCGAGCTGTTCGACGGCTGCGGCAGAATCACCACCACCGACAATTGTGATTGCCCCAGCAGCCGTTGCATCAGCCATTGCATCCGCGATGGCCTTGGTCCCCTTGGCAAAATTCGGCATCTCAAAAACGCCCATTGGACCATTCCATACAACGGTCTTTGCCGCCCGGATGACAGCGGCAAACTTCTCGATGGTTTCAGGTCCGATATCAAGACCTTCCTGATCAGCAGGCATTGCGGTGTTTGGAACGATGGTGCTTGGCGCATCATTGCTGAATGCACCTGCGACTACGCAGTCGACAGGAAGAACGAGCTTTTCGTTATCAAGCAACCCGGCACAGTATTCAAGTGAGTCGCTATCGAGCAGGGACTTACCAATTTCGCGTCCAGCAGCCTTATTGAAGGTGTAGGACATTCCACCACCAACAATCAGCGAGTCCACCTTTGGCAATAAGGCGTCGATGACCTTGATCTTGTCCTTGACTTTCGCTCCGCCAAGAATCGCAACAAATGGCCGTGCAGGGGTCGTCAGCGCACCACCAAGGTATGCGATTTCCTTGTCCATCAGAAGTCCCGCAACGCAAGGCTTGCCATGTGACCGAAGAACAGTGGCAACGCCTTCTGTGGATGCATGGGCACGGTGTGCGGCACCAAATGCATCGTTGACATAGACATCGGCGAGGGTTGCAAGCTGTGCTGAAAGGTCAGCGTCATTTGCTTCCTCAGCAGCGGTAAAACGGGTGTTTTCCAAAAGGGAAATGTAATCAGCTGATGGGATTACTGTCGTAATTCCAAGAGGATCTGCTTCCGTAGAAGCTGCGAGATGGACATCTAAACCAATCAGTTCACCAAGACGCGCTGCGACCGGAGCCAACGAATACTTTGATGCAATCTTGCCTTTCGGGCGTCCAAGGTGGCTCATTACAATCAGCTGCGCACCGCCATCAAGGAGTGCCTTGAGTGTTGGAACCGCCGCCGCGATACGACGGTCATCGGTAATGGTTCCGTCATCTTCCTGCGGCACATTAAAGTCAACGCGTACGAGAACGCGCTTACCTTGTACATCGATATCTTGGATGGTTTGCTTACTCATGTCCGAGCATTATACCGAGCGTAGGCTGGCCTCGTCGTTCACATTAGGCCTTCGCGTCATAACAACTCGGAACTCGCGTCCAACTCGTTCCGGGAATCCGACTTTCGCTACGCTGATTTCGATATCAAACCACGGGCCAAACAGGGTTCGCAGTTCGGCTTCTGATGTCTGAAACGGTGGTCCGATTGTAATGTCATCCGTATCGCGGGGCATCCAGTAAAAAGCACCGAGCACTTTTCCACCAGGTCGAAGAAGAGTCGCGCTGGCAGAGGCGTATCCGCTTCGCATCGCAACTGGAATCGCACAAAAGCAGGTGTGTTCGATGATGACATCCGCCGATGAAGGATGCTCAGCGGCATACTCCATAAAGTCGCCCAAAACTGGATTTACGTTTGGCTGGCGTTCAAAACGTCTGGCAAGTGTTGCAATGGCTTCCGGCGCTATATCGATACAAGTGACTAACGTTGGGTTCGCTTCTTGAATGGCAAGGACATCGTTTCCCGTCCCACACCCGGGTATCACGACGTTCGCATTTTGAGGAATTTCTGGGACAAGTTCACTTATCACCGGGCTAGGTGCGCCTTTATCCCACGGTGTGTTCTTGTCAAGATAGGCTTGATTCCAGTCCATTTTGCCCTCCGCACAAAAAAGCCCCCTCCACCCGGATCGGGTGAAGGGGGCGCGTTAAAACAGACTAGAAGCCCTTGTCGGCAAGGAACTTCAGGAGGTCTGCAATACGGTTGGAATAGCCCCACTCGTTGTCATACCAGCTGACAACCTTGACATGCTTGCCAAGTGTGATGGTGTCGATTGCACTGAAGATGGAGCTATGCTCATCACCACGGAGGTCCGTAGAAACGAGAGGCTCTTCTGTGTAGCGGAGAATCCCCTTGAGAGGACCTTCTGCAGCAGCCTTCATCGCAGCGTTGATTTGCTCAACAGATGCTTCATTCTCAAGCATCGCTGTGAAGTCAACCACGGAAACCGTAGGAGTTGGGACGCGGAAGGCCATTCCGGTGAACTTACCCTTGAGGGCAGGAATCACGAGACCAACAGCACGTGCTGCACCCGTTGCTGCAGGAACGATGTTCATAGCAGCTGCGCGAGCATCACGAAGGTCCTTGGTGGCTGTGTCGACGGTGCGCTGTGAGTTTGTGTAGGCATGCACAGTGGTAAGAAGTCCGCTTTCGATGCCCCAGTTCTCATGAAGAACCTTTGCAACTGGTGCGAGACCATTTGTCGTACAGCTTGCATTCGAGATGACATGATGCGTCGCCGGATCATAGACATCATCGTTTACACCCAGAACGATGGTGAGGTCTTCGTTCTTCGCAGGAGCTGAAATGACGACCTTCTTGACAGAGGCACGGCGGTGCGCAACAGCCTTCGTCGCATCCGTGAAGAAGCCCGTCGATTCAACAACGATATCGACATCTTCTGTTCCCCAAGGAATCGCAGCTGGGTCTTTCTCAGCGAAGACGCGGATTTTCTTGCCATTTACGACGAGATCATTGCCATCTGCTTCCACAGTTCCATCGAATGGACCGTAGTTTGAGTCGTATTTCAGCAAATGCGCATTGGTTGCAGCATCCGTGAGGTCGTTGAGTGCGACAACCAGTACATCGCCATCGAGACCATACTTGTTAACAATTGCCCTAAAGCTAAGGCGGCCAATCCGCCCAAAACCGTTGATACCAACACGTACCGGCATTGTAAATTCCTATTCCTTAGTTGATCAGGCGCC
>JACCDI012202433.1_pt1 | contig 13482 bp, 14 predicted proteins | sample 7442791 | NCBI WGS metagenome assembly JACCDI01 (sample SAMN15323434, study PRJNA562643) | freshwater metagenome | isolation source: river surface water | place: USA:Blue River Watershed | collected 2017-08-15
ACTGGCAGCTACTGGTTGGTATCCCATGCTCCTCACGCCAGGGCTTACATTCGAGTAACCTCCACCGACCGTCGTTCCTCTGGAAATAGATGAAGATGGCAATTTACCCGACTTGCTGCTGCTACTGCCATTGACGCTGCTACTGCTGGTGCTGCCATATCCACTGCCACTCGAAACACCATAGATAGGAATTTTACTCGCCTTTCCATAGAAGGCATTGACGGGATATTGCAAATGGGCTTCCACGGGAGTCGGTCCTGCAACGGGATACGAAGGATTGTTTTCTCCGCTTTCTCCCGTATAAGTTGGAGCCGATGGATCCACTTCTACTTCCTCTTCTTGGGGCATGGGGAGATAAACTGAGGGAAATGGCGTGGGTACATCATTGTTTGCATTATTGACATATTCTTCTTCGTCTTCGCCTTCATTTCCAGTACCATCCGTGACAATCCCCAAGGAAGTCCCGGCATCCGTGGGAATAGCTGTAGAAAGAGAGTCGAAAATGACCGTGGGACGATTGGAAGGGATCACATTAGTGTTCGGTCGAACCGTCTCGGGAATGCCGACACTCGTGGGAATGTCGTCGTTGCCGTCGTTGTTGTTCTCTACCTCGTAGGGGTTCTCTCCATTCAAGGAAATGACAATGGGAATGGCGTCATTGCATCGTTGTTTGGGGGAGCATAGTTTTCTTCGCGATGGGGTTTTGAGACGATGGGCTTGGAGGCGGTTGTTGGTTCGGAGGACGTGAGATGCCAGATGGGTGGTTGATTTCGAAACAGTTGTGGGCCCTATAGCTTGATTTGACGATAAGACGGTCCACGAGAATGAGGATGGTGCCGCTGCAGCAGAGGCAGTGGTTATGAGGGCCACTGTGAATGTTCGTCGTAGCATCGCGGCGTCCAATTTGATGAAATTGTGTTGTATTGTAATGTGTCGTAGGGTTTTGTATTGTTGGATCTGGAGTCTGGAGCCTTAAGTTGTCCAGCGAAATGAATGCGAAGGGGATAATCGATTAGTAATGATTGGAAGTGCCAAGACCCAGCACGCTTTGACTCGAGACGCTCTAGAAGAGTTAGAACCTCATGGAGAATGAAAATTGGAATGACTTTGGTTAGGGGACAAATGATACACAATAGAATTGATTACTAAGCCAAGTTACGGTGCAAAAATGTTGAACACTTTTTTTGCACAATGCTAAAATAACAATGCTGTGCCGATGACAATTCGTCATTATCATAATCATTATTTTCATATCTAGGATGCCACATGCCACGTCGCATAAAGCCACCACAGTCACCATCAAGGTGCATGACACAAGATGTGCAACAAATAATATCATCATCGTAGCAATCGTAGCTCGATCGTATGACATGCTGTTTTTGGAGCATTATTTTTGAATGGTTTCCTCCGACATAAAGACAAGATTGTACATTGACAACGGTGGTGGAACGAAGAAATGATGCGAAACATCAACAAACTGTGAAATATTTCATGTGAATTATTGGTGCAAAAAATACGCGTCTGGAAACGTTGATATATATCATATAGAGAATTTACCATTCTGTGTTGAGAGATTTAAATATTATATTATTTCACGAATGGATTGATGCAGTCAATGCTACAAATCCTACAAAGAAATGGATATTTTGGGTTCGAATTCAAATTGCAGTTTGAATTCAAATATAACATTTAAATTCAAATTTGCTTGTGAATGATTTAACAACTTACAACTAACGGTCATAATGAATCATAATATAATCTCATACTTTGTTCATTTCTTTGGATTGTACCAGATGGCAACCCGACCAAGAGAAATAAGTAGCCAACGATAGTCCAAAGCAAACATGTGTTAGCATTGTTTTAAACTTGAATTTGTAGCGGCCATAATTCAATTTCTATTATGCCCGTTTTGACATTTTTTCCATCATCCGTCGTAGGTAACAATCAATACACCCAATCTCGTTGAGAAACCCGAAAAAGCGGCTTGCATACTGCTGTTAACCCGCGTTTTATCAAAGACCTGGTTAAAAGGGCAAAACCTCGTCCACTTGAAGACGATCTTTCATCAAAAAAATCAACGAGTCAAGGACCAAAACTAGTCCAAAATTGATGAGTTTTGTTTTAAAAAAATGGAAGAGTTTTTTTTTAATTTCAATGACATCACATGTTCTCTGATGCACATATTCTGACACCAAAATAGGGTTTCACTCTAGAAATTCTTTTGATTCCATAAATAATCAGGAATGACATAATAACGAAATATATGATCCCATGGACAAGTAACTACAACAAAATTATTCATAGCATCCACAACACATCAAAAGTAAGTGAGGATATCATCAACAGGCGTTAGTTACTATTAAATTCATCTTTTGCCTTGATGATCACTGTCTTGTGAATAAATACTACTGCTTCCCCAGATCTATTCAAACAAAGTTATCTTGGTGTCATGAAAAAGTATCCCAAGAATATATGATTCAATATACTAAAAGCACACAGATAATTTTGATGGAAGTAAACTTGGATACAAAAATAGAATTTCTATTCCCCTCTGTCTTAAAGAATTAATTTTTATCCCTGAGTCCTGACACTTATAGAATTTAAGTTGGATTTGCCTATGCTGGTGGGAAGACTATGTATTACATCAATGAGTGTCAACTAACACGAGGAGAAGTTTTTCACATTCAAGCCATTGTCAGACAAGATATTATTGATAGGTTTATTCAACAATCACCAAACCCACATGCATGGGAGATATTTAACTCAGGGAAGGTGAAAAGTATGACTTGTCTTGATCTATGATTTAAAGAATTGGATTCATTCATTCAAACAATCTGTCAAAATATGTATTGCATGCATTGGATGCAAAGAAACAAGATGTAATTCCCCAAAAAAAACAATGACAATGAAAAAACACCAAATGAGAGGGGGAAATGAAACCAAGGCCTTCCTTTTTGGAATTGTTGTAATGTAGTAGGCAGTTTGTAATGTAAGGGGAATGTTTTCTTAATGATATTTTTAAAAATCTGTCAAACTTGGTTTTAGAACAATAAATATTTGGTTTTAAATTAATTCAACTAGTTTCTATCATCATTGAGCTTTACCTTGACATTAAACAGTAAAAAAAGATATGTATTATCTTTTTTTGGGACAATCACAAAAAATTTCATTTTCACCATCAAAACTGTGAATGTATGTGGTTAATCCATTGTCAAGACAGAACATAGAATTAGAACAAATAACCCTCATTGTCCAATGTGGATTAAGATATGAGTCTTGGAGACAAATGTAACTCGTTTGATTGAAAAAAGTTTGATGATGGTGATGTATTATTACAATGGTCTATTGTGTGAAAGAATTTTGCAAGTTTGTACATACTGACTGTCTTGAAGCAATTGTCAGCACTCAAAGAATAGGATTCTGTAGTGGGAAATGAACATAAAAGAAGGTTTCATGACTGAATCTGGGAAATGAACATAAAAGAAGGTTTCATGTCTGCATATGAGATATTGTCCTTGTAATACCCCAGGAAGACACGATAAAGTGAGCCTTCAAGCAAATACAAAAAGTAATCAGGGAATACATTCAAATTCAAACCAATTCTTTTGGGGTGTTTGGTATGATAACTAACTACATCACCAGCATTAATCATTTCACCATTGGTCCAACAGAGTAAAATGAATCTTCCTTGAATATGTTTGAACAACATACTTGAATGTGACAAATCCCAAAAATATCGATTTGAGCCGCTTTAGTTGCATGATTTGCATACTGAAAGTCAATTTGTTGCTTATATCAGTGAGTCCATATACCAGTCAGCACATTTCTACCCCAAATGTAAACAGATCTTTGATAGAAACTTCTATCCCAACAATAAATTTTTTAGCAAGTCAGACATGATTTCGCCAAAATGCATAGGAACCAAACAAGTATCAGCAACTGACAAATGGCTATTGATAGTGGGCACTTTACAATTGACAACCACTGGGTTGAATACTCAAATTGTGACATAAGTGGGATTTTGTAAATGGGAATGCCAAGACAACACCAGTAAAATAGAGGTATCCTTGAAGAATATTCCACATAATCAGCATTGATGATTGCATATGGGTACTGTTCTTTGACTTGTGATCTCACTATAATGTCCAATTTCATACATTTATTATTGTTTTGTGTTGACTCTTTTTTGTTGAAGTATATTTCCTTCCCTTTTAGGTACATGATTCCTGATGATCTTCCCAGATATTCCAAGGTAACTCAGCCCACTGTATCCAGGCAAACAAATTAATGTTTGATATTGTTGATGTTTCAGTCCATTTGGGCATGTCTACATTGTCTAACCAAAATAAAGGTACATTTTTTGTTCAAGCATAATGCCAGCATGAGAAATAGAATTTGATTGCATCATCAAATTGTACAGGCAAAGTTTACTAGGTAATTAAATTCCCCTTGTTGGTTGTCTGACACTATTGTTTAAGTCAGTCCCATTGCTAAATTCCATAGGAGTTTGTACATTGTCCATGTCAATGTATATCTCCTGCAATGGTCAATGTAACCCAGGATGTGATTATGACAATACCATAAGTTGTGTTTTTTGTAGTTGAGCAACTGGATTTTGTAGTCAAGGAAACAACAAAAATGTTGATGCATTAGAACCTTTGGAGGTTGTAAATTGTAAGATAAGCCTTTCCAATATAACACTGCTTCAATAGTCCCATTGTTTGTGTTGTCATTGTATGGTTGGAATGTGTTCGGGTTTGGTAAAGAACACTGGTATGTTATTGGAATACCCCCCCCCTGGGAGTGGATCCATTTGATCAAATTGATAGTCTTTGGTCCATCTGGAATAAGATTTTCTTCAAGCATGGAATAGAAGACAGTGCGTTTGAGAGAGAGAGATGTTGGTGATTTTGACAGTATATCTGTTACATATTGGTAGGCAGGACGTTTGTTCCTAACCTGATGATCAATTGAAGCAATTCTTTCCGCCATATCCATCCAGTGAAAAATTATCAATTGAAGAGTACTCTTTGGATGAACAAAATTGACAAGTTATATTTCAAGATAAGGAGAAGAAAAAGTAGAATTGATTTTGTTTGTACTAAGGCATGATTCTCATTCATATTTGAGTTTGTGGAGTACTCTAATGTGAAATAACAAATGATTCAATAATACAATCAGCAAAGTCAACTCCTGGGCATGTAGATCTCTATGAAGGAAATTACCACACAGTTGCCTGCCATTGCTCAATTTTCAAACCTATTCAATGAAATTGGAAAACACTTGGTCAAAAATTTGTAGTATAAAATAAACAAAAATATCTTTCCATTCGTGTTTCATGTTTCATGTTTTGTTCACTATCTTGAATAGAATCTTTTGATATTTGACCAGTACTGAAGTATCTTTTGTTGGATAATGACTGTTCCTACACATCAATGATTGTATTATTATCAATCACAATTTCGTTTGACTTGACATAATTTCAGACAAACAAAAATTAAAAACAGATCAGAGGAATGGATTAGAAAATGAATTGGGTAAAATGAATGTACATTGTAACTGTTCCCCCATATTGGACATTTGATGATACATCCTAAGATTACTGTCATCAGCAAACTGGACTGTTAATCCATCTGAACATGGTTTTATGGTAAATTCCATAACTCTGTAATGCATTGATGCATTTTTAGAATCTAATGAAGAAAGAGAATAGGGTGACATGATACATTCATGGATTAAACAGAACAGATTTTTGATTTGGATACAAAGTAAGGCAATGATTGTTTAGATATTGGTTTTTGGTATTATAATCAAACTGCATTATTGATTTCTTAGTTGTTTACATACTATGAAAAATATATACATAACATGTGTAGTAAGTGGCAATAGTGAATGTCATATGGGCTAAACTATAATATATTATCAGAAAACACAAAATAAGATAATATCTTCAAACAATGAACAGGAAAAAAGACGTTTCCATTCCTAGAGAACTTTGACTAATTTCAATGTCTGCTGTTTACTTCCATTATCAAAAATGAACAACAGAAAGATGATTTTGTCAATGACTCATCTGCAATTAAAGATATTGCAAAAATATCCTTGATACATTTTATGATGGTACTGTTGATGAAATCAAATATGAAGGCATTTGGCAGAAAAAGTTCTTCAAAAGATCATCAATTCATCAACAAATGAGGGCTTTCAATGGTGTCCATTGATATTGGGAAAGCTATAAATGACATCAAAAGAAGTCCCCTTGAATGAATCACAATTTGGCCAGAAATGAAGATAATCACAATCAACTAATGAATACAAAGAAATTTGACCAATAATTTGAATAAAATTTTATTATCTAATAAATTTATTCTAGGTTTTACTATATATTTCTCAAAGCTGATTGTATATTGGGTGTACAGTCAGGGTCAATTTTTTTGGTGCAATTTGGTTTTCTTTCAAGGGGAGAGAAAAATCTGGTAGATTTCTTGTTGTGAGTATTTTCAAAACAAAAGTCTTTCCCACAAATCCAAGTAATTGTCATATGTAACATTTGTTCTTGCTGTTCACTTGTGAATGAGCAAATATTCCACAATCTGGTATGTTACATTGGATCATATATTTTTGCCCCTACAACAAGTATCCTTTTTCAAGATGCCTAAACTTGTGTGCATGCTAGTTTCCAGTTTCCAAACTACACAATTTTTAGTTCCTGTTTACCGTCATAAATCATTACAAAAACGTTCTCCAAAATCTTCTTCTTCTTCTTCTTGTTCTGAAACAAGATCTTTCTCAAGACGATCGCCCCAATTAGACATTTCTTGTGCAACATAAACCATCCAGTTTTTGTTGTTTACTTTTTTGCCTAATGATACCATTGATGACTGCAGACATATTCTATGCAACTCTGTCATCTACTAATATGAAGTCCAATATACCTAGTTTGTACCATTCACTCAAATCCCCCTCTAATTTTTCACCAAAATCCACCAAATCCAAATAACGAATATATTGATTATATGAAATCAGTGCATTTGGACAAGGACACACCAAATTTTCCTTCTCACATTGCCTGGAAGCAACCCCCTCTCCAACTAACAGTAATGTAGAAATAAAATAAACTACCTTGTAATCATTCAATTGTCCAAATAATATTCCATTAACCTTGTCATAGAACACTTTTAATGTGTCACTATTTGAATTTTTCAATAGATTCATTTGGCATAGATCCCAGCCCTTCCAATTGGAATGAACAGTTCCATAGGTGAGGATCTTATGCTGTGTTTTCAGCATAACAAACAGTTCTGGTGCTCTACACTGATTTTCTATAAAGAGTTCTTGATATCCATCTGGATCTTTTTACAATCCAGAGGATACTTTGTGTAGTTGGTAAATTCCACAGATCCTTTGCAATGGATACATATTTAATTATTTTCCCCTGGTAAATATCAATGTGGTGTATGAAATTGTGTCCACCTGATATGAAAGCAAGGATAAAAATCTATTGGATACTTAACTGGATTGCTGCTGTTGTATTGTCTGATTGGATTTCATTTCAATCTGCTGGGAACACTGCCCTTGTCAAATGACATTTCTTTACCAGGAATGAATGCCCTTCCTGCTGCCTCATTTAGGTGAGCATAGCATTTTTCAACTGATGGCATTTATCTCCTTCTTTATTAATCCCACTCTCTAGATGGTATGCAGCCCAAATGTGGACAAATCTTTCATATGACATATACTCCTTTGTTCAAAAATGATAACCTTTGATATCAAATTGACAAGTTAGAGAAAGGGATGTATAAGTTGGAGGATACCATAGTGAACGATAGTCATTGACATCAGATGAAACAAGAGACATGATTAGGAATACTTTTTCTTACAACTGTTATGTTAGTCCGCTTGTAGCAACTGAAGATATTATTCTTGTCAATATGTGTCTGTGCAAATTTGCTTGAATGATTAGTCAGATGAGATAATAATTCCCTATGTAGACCTCCTGCCACTGTACATTCCTCAAAAAGTGATTTAAACCAATTCAAAGCAATCTCTTTAATTGCATGTAAACTTCCATTATAGCTCCTTTTTACTGATATGTTGTTAGGCTCCTTATTGTAGGTAAAAGTCAAATGTGTCTGTATATTTTCTTGTATTTGTTCCCTGTTTCCATAAACACTAGATTGTATAGATGTCTGGTACATAGTTATTTATAAAAATTGTGTCTTTGGAATGATGGATGGTCAAATCAAAGACCCTTTCATTGTACTTGCTGTCATCAGATTTGCTTTCATCATCGATCATTAGGATCCGCAGCTTGTGAACATTTAGTTGTAGTCAATTTCACTTGTTTATAATTATTGTTAGAAGTTACGGGTTTCATTTTCAAATGGGAAATAGCTATTTCTGCACAAAAAGCAAGTAATGTAGGATCAGCATTTGATTGATTATTTGTTGTCAAAGACTTTACATAGTTATGACTTTTCTGACTCTTCCAAAACATTGTAACTTGTTCCTGTATGTTATGATTTTTTGTTTGTTTCAAAGCCATTGTTGCACTATGTGAAAAACAAAATCCTTTCTTGCTAATTTTTTCACAGTTGAATTTCATTTTGTCACTTCTTTGCACAAACATTCTGAACCTATCTTGGTTTTATTCTTATTCCTTTGGTTTCATCACTCTTCCAAGATGCCAACATTGAGAATGTTTTGAAGGAATTCCAACAATACTTCCTTCCATAACAGAGTCCTCACTAAAGTTGATGCCTTCTAGGTAATTTTCAAGCAGAACTAGATCACTTTTTGCAAGTATCCTGTATTGAGACATTTTCATATAATTTCTCTATTTGCTCCATGTATTGGTTGTTAACAAAGAATTTTTCTTCAATCAATAAACAAGATTTCATTTTAAATCCATTAGGTTGGGATCAATTGTCCTTTTTTACAAATCAGTTTTGTTGAAGAGTTGGTATACAGTGTGATATGAGTGGTGGTTTGGGGATGAAAGATAATTAATGTGTTGGTGTTTAGGAATGACTAGGCAATATTGAATCAGAAGAACATTCAACTTTGTTTCCAATGTTAGCCATTTACCATTGATTAAGGTTTGATATTTCAGTCATGAAGTCTTTTATCAGAGTTGTGTTGAAAAGATTATCATTTTTGAAGATGTGTTGAGATTCACCTAAATGATACTTCAACCTAATAGACACATCCATCAGCATTTTTGAATTAAATGTTTCTGTTGTTCAAACTTCAAGGTGAACTGAAGGTGAGAAGATGAAAAATGGCTTTTCTCTAGGTGAAAAAGTGAACTTTGCTGAGAAGCATGACTTCACTGATGCCCTCATTGGTAAAAATAATCAAATCCAAGAACACTTGACCACTCCAGGATTTGTGGTCCTTGTGTTGGTACTGCCTCCAATATCAATTTGGATCTATGTTAAAACATCTATCCTGGCACTGGATGCTTGTTATCAGCATGTATTGAGTCAAACAATCCATGCAACATATCAAAGCTCATAAATCTACTACTGTTCATCATGAAATGCCTTTTGAATCATCCTCATTTTCAAATCTTAACCAAACCTCAACACATTTCCTCTTTGTCAGTTGCATTAACTTTCTTGTGTACCTGGAGTCCATCAACCTGCCATGACCCTTGAACATCAAGAAGTGGCAATGTCTCAAGATTCCTTCAAAGTTGGCAATTTTGTCTCTGCTTACCAATATGTGGTCAATACCACATACATATTGTTTTCATGTTCTGTGCAACAGACTCCTCTAAATGATTATCATTGTGGTACATTTTTATGATGCTGTTACTGGTTTTATTTCGGCTGAAAATCAATTATCTCTAGGTGCTAGAAAAACTGTGTTTTTAAGGAACAATTTGACAATGGATCTAGGAATTGGCTGCTGCAGAAATTTGCCACCATGGTGATGACAATGGAATGTTCAACATTGAACTCTTTTTTGATTATTGCATTCACAGAGAACAAACTCAGTCGTTTTCTGGATTAATGTCCACAACAACAATGCACTTGCTAATGTTCCATCAAAATAATTATATATATTGCTTGAACTTGCATGGTACATGTTTCATTGCACTGGAGTCAATATGGAACATATAATCTTGCACTTTGGGTTTTGCCATGATACATTTGGTGCAGCTTCACAATCATATTTCCAATCATCTGTCTAGTGTCACATCTATGGAATTATTTACAAAATCAAAGGCAAAGTATTGTGGCCTTCTTTGTACTCATGCGTTGGGTTGCATAGTCTATGATCTTCATGCAATTCTCCAAGATGGGCACAAGATTCATGAGAGGAACTGTTGATCATGTTTAGTACCATTATGCAGATTCACTGATGTTGATTATTGTCTTGTTGCAAATGCTCATCACCTATCAACAGATTATGTCTTTGCCTTAAAATCATTTGGTTTTTGATGGTCTCTTTGGGATGGTATTTAGCACTGGAAATGATGCCTTACTTGATGATAGCTGCAATCGATTTTTGACTCTGATTGTAATTATTACTTCTATGATCATGATTTCATCTCTGATGAACCTCTCATGTATCATCAATGTCCATTTGATGAATTCCTTGCCTTGAACTCCAAGAGCTTTGTTGTCTTGCTGAAGATTATGAAAGTATCAAGTGGATTGATAAAGCTCCCAATGACCCTCCTTGATTGCTTCCATTTTTGGTTGAGCTGTATAACAGTGACAGTGAAACTTCAGACCATGCACCTCCACTTTGTTCCAGAGGGTGGAAATAGCCAGCTCAATTTGCTTATGATAATGAGTCTCTTATATTTGTCATCACTCTGGAGGAATTACCCTCCAACAGTCCTTTTGTTGAATCTAATGATGCTGCTGTTGCCTCTGATACTGCTTCATGATTCTTACAATCCTGATGAACCTGATCCCAAACCCTTACACCAATGCATGCAAATCTTGAAATGCCAATCTGGTCACCTTAGAAGAACTGAAATGTTTACCTGTAAGTTTGGACCCAAGCAAGTTCCAAATTCAGCTACCAGACTCTCCTACAAGAAACATAAGAGCAAACATGCTATAATATTAGGATTATATTGGTGATTTTATATCAAATGCCACGCCCTTAGCTCCCTTACCATTGAAGACCACCTTGCAAATCCTCTCCTGAAATTCATCATCTTTGCTTCCAATGAGTTTGGACATGGTGGCTCTTTCACTGATTTATTTGTTACTGCACTCTACCCCTTTTCTTAAAAGCCCAACTCAAAGCAAGTAAAGAGGATAGTTGCAATTGGCATCAAGCCATGAATGGACAATTTCCAGATGAATGAAAAACTGCTTAAAAATTAGTCCTTGACAGAAATGAGTGCCTGGGATGTTGTTGAGTGCAAAGACAACATGATAATTGATGAAACTTGGGATTTGCAAAATTCAAGCAATTTCTAAATGAAGCAATGAAGAAATTCATTACTGTGTTTTTGTGTGTGGTAATCAACATATAGAAGGGAATGAGTTCTGTATGATGCACACCTCAGTCATCCAGTGGACCACTGTTGGGTTCATGCGAATTCTTGAAATTCTACAAGATCTGAAGTCAATGCAAGTTGATGTCCCCACTGTCTTTCTTCATGCTACTCTTGGAGAAGATAAGGAAGTCAAAGTTGAATTTTAACTTCGTTTCAAGCAGCATGGTTCCAATGGAAAATACAATGGTTTCTTTCCTTGACAGTTTACATTAAGTCCTCATGCCTTCTGAAAGCATCTCACTAAGAAACTGGCAATTGTGGCCTATCTCAAGCTCCATTGACAACTGCCTCTTAATTGGCAACAAAGTCATTGTCATCTGCTATGTTAATGATCTGATCATCTGGGCAAGGAATGAGAAGGACATTGTTGATCTAGCTTTCAAGTTGCAGAAGGTATTGATTTTGAACAAGAGAATGATGCTGCCAGATTTTTTGGAGTTTACATTGAGCATGATTGTATGCTTGAATTTCTTTATATAATGTAAAAAGGCTTGATAAAATGTATGTTGGATACTCTTGTTGTCATTTTTTGAACTTTAAATGTAAAATAAACACCTGCTAAAGGAGAGAATCTTGGCAAATATGTGCATGGAGAACTTGCCTCGGGTGATTTCTACTACAGTACTTTGGTTGGAATTCTCTTGTACCTTACTGGTAACACTCATCCTGACATTACATAAGCTGAAGTTTTGGTCACAAGAGATTTTTTGTCAGAAGTTTATGCACAAACATGCCCTCAAGTGGATTGGATGCACATGGGATTGATACTGAAACCTTCACAAAGTATCATCAAGATTGATGGTGATCCAGTTGCCAATTTTACTGAGATGTATAGGCACAAAGCAGCAGATGATCCTGTCTATATTAAGAGGTTGACTTGATATGTTATTATTGTAGTCAATGGACATTTTATGTGGAAGTCCTATATGCAATTTGAGATTGCCCTGTTTACTATGGACACTTAGAAAGTTTCCCTAGCTCATAGCTGTTCTAAATCTTTCTTATGATGGATGGAGATAGTATCTTTGGTAAGGCTATAGGTCTTTCTGTTGGTAATACAATCATTCAAGTTTTGATCCACTATAGTAATGCTCAAGCTCTTGCTCTGGTCAATTCTGAACTGCTGCAAAATTAATCTCAAAGGGGGCACTACCACACTAGGACTACTTGGATTGAGAAGATTTTGTGTGAAGTATGGAATTTGAATTTCTTTAGATTTCTACAACCAAGCAACTTGGGGATTTATTTACAGAGGGACTACCTAAACCAGGATTTGAACATCTCAGAAAGAAGTGGAGGGGATGGTAATTTTCTGCTGTATTGATGCTTGAGTGGGAGTTTTGATAGTCATTTTAAATAATTTTTACTTAAATTTGTCATAACAGAGAAAGTGAAGGCATTCAAACAAGATTGGAAGGATTTATTACCTTGCACTTACTTCAAGAAGCAAGTCCCTATCTTCCAGAATGGCAAGATTCCAAGTTTTATTTTGAATATTGAAGATGTTAAATCCAAAGATCCTGATTGAAGATCTTGAACACAATCTCTCATTAATTGATCTGTTCTGATATCATATCACATGAGAAAGAACAATCATATCTCAGTTAGTCAAAACAGACCATAAAATTCGATACTGATCATTTTACTATGTACTATTTACATATATTCAACATCTATTTTATATTTGGAGCAGTGCAAAAATTATCATGTGCCAAGAGCTGGAAGGCATCGTATAGGTGACAGTTGGTCTGCTTCCTTTTTTGTCTTGATGTAATTAAGAGTCAATGTCAACTCATTAACATTTACTCATGTCTTTTGGATACTTTGTTGGCATTATCAATTGCTTCTGTCCAAAACTTTAGCACCACAAGAGATTCTTCCTATGTGTCAAACCTTAGATGTAGATAGTTGAATGTGGTCCATTCCTTTCTTTTCTCCTCAAATGGGGCTATTAT
>JACCDI011287716.1_pt1 | contig 13475 bp, 11 predicted proteins | sample 7442791 | NCBI WGS metagenome assembly JACCDI01 (sample SAMN15323434, study PRJNA562643) | freshwater metagenome | isolation source: river surface water | place: USA:Blue River Watershed | collected 2017-08-15
TCCGAAAACAGATTTTGTCGAAAAATAGGTATTTTTATGCATCGTAATTTATATTTTGAAATACAAAAATACGATTCTCTGAAAGAAGCCATTAATTTGGCTTCTTTTTTATCGGACAACAATGAATAAAAATACTATTTTATAAGTTTTATAAGCGTAATAATTGAAACAATGCCTGTTAGCATGGCAAAAATATAATTGCCATTATTTATTAGAAATGAGGATTTTGATTCTCGCTTTTTGAAAAATAAAATATAGAGATAAAATACTAAATAAGTACCCGAAACCGCACCCGCTACAAAAGCATAAATAAAAGAAGTTATAAAGTAAAAATAGCCATAAGTTGCAAATGTAATAGAGATAAACACATAATACGGAATAGGAAATAAATTTAATGAGGCTAAAAATATTCCGAAAAAGAAACGATTGGTTTTACTACGAACTTTAATTTCAGGGTTACTATTTTTTGTTTTTTGGGCTTTCCAAAGAAAATAAATGGTGAGACTAATAAAAACAGAAAGACCAATTTCTTGAAGGCTATTGATTATATAGGGATGACTATTAATAAAATTGGCAAATAATAAGGCTAAATAGGATTGAAAAAAAACAGTTACAGTAGCTCCAACTGCAAAAAACATCGCCTCATTTCTACCTTCATTCAAACTAATTTTTGCTGCAGTCATATTGATTAAACCTGGAGGAATAATACCGATTGCTGCAACCAAAAAGCCAAGAAAAAAGGGTAAAATTAGATTCATAGTTAAGTTTCTGATGTAAACGAAAAACTATTTTATTGTAAAACGTATGTAGGTAATTGATTTGTTAATTTCTAAATATTGTTTTTCATAAAAAGTTTGAAAAGCAGTGACCTCCTCAGGACTTCCTTCGTTGACATATATATTATGGTTGGCATACAAAACCTCGTGTCCTTCTCCGTGAAGCAATCCAAGGGTGTACCCATGCATGAATTCGCTATCGGTTTTAAGGTTGACAATTCCATCTTTTTTGAGAATTTTTTTATACAATTGTAAAAAATCAGAATTGGTCATTCTATGCTTGGTGCGTTTGTATTTGATTTGTGGGTCGGGAAAAGTAATCCAAATTTCATCTACCTCATTTTCGGAAAAAATATGATTAATTAATTCGATTTGGATACGAATGAAAGCCACATTGTGCAATCCTGTTTCAACTGCTGTCTTGGCACCCCGCCAAAAACGAGCTCCTTTGATATCGATACCAACGAAATTTTTGTCAGGGTATTTTTCGGCTAAACCTACAGAATATTCGCCTTTACCACAGCCTAATTCTAGCACAATTGGATTATTGTTTTTGAAAAAATCAGCGTTCCATTTGCCTCTGAGGGGAAATAAATTACTCACTACTTCTTCTCTAGTCGGTTGAAAAACATTGTCGAATGTTTCGTTCTCCTTGAATCTTTTTAATTTGTTTTTACTTCCCACTTCTTTATATAATGTTTTACTTCGTGCTTTTTATTACAAAGTTCTTAGTCGGCAAAATTAGGAAAATTATTAGATGGAATGCTGTGATTTGTGAATTCTATTTTTGATTACTTTTATTTGGCTTGTCTTCTTTTGGTTTTTCTACTGAAGGTTTGCCAAATTTGATTTTGGTTTGTCCATCTTTACCATCAACTACCATTAAATTCACAACAATGCCCTTGTATCTTACTGCTTCTCTATCTTTAATGTCTACAATTTATAATCATCTTTTGGATTTCTCAAAGGAATTCTCACGGCTATATTGGTGCCCGTATTGCTCAATGAATAGGTTCCTTTTGCATCTAAATTTAGAACATTTGAACTTATTTTCAATTCTTTGAGATTGATTAAACTACCATTTACAGTTGCATTTCCTTCTAAATCACTAAAAGTAATATTCTTCACATCTCTATTTGGCAATGCTGTTTTTCCAATTTTTAGTATAGGATCGAAATTAGTAAGAGTTCCTTTTTTTACAAGAAACGAAACATCTCCCGAAATAGAATTCATATCTAAATCTTTCTTCATTGAGTATATCTGATAGTGAAGTGGAAAGAGAAAGTTTGCCTTTGATATCTTTGGAACTAAATGATTTTATACCGAAATTATTGAATGAAGCTAAAAACCTAGTAATTTCAGCATCATTAATTTTAACTTTGGTTGTAAAAAACAATGATTCCCCTTTGGGCACAACATGGGTATCAAAGAAAAGATTGCTCCCTGTAGAACCCTGAATAGATAGATTATTTACAAACAAACCATTTTTTGCAATAACAATATTGACTTTGAAATTGTTTGCTGCCATTTGTTTATAGGTCATTTTATCAACTTTCAAATCGAGAGAAACCTGAGATTTTCTTATTACTACTTGGAGTTCATATTTGTTTGAGGTAGTATTATTTTTTGGTTTTGAATCTAACGGGTGATAATGATAGGTTAAAACACTAACAATTTGTTTTATATCTAGATATGGACTGTAAACTTTCCAATTAACAATCATTTTTTCGGGGTTGTCATAATATAGATTTAGGAAGTTATCTACTCTTCCTTCCATAGTAACAGTATTGACTTTATTTTGAAATTTTATTTTTTTAATTAATAATGCTTGTTCGGTAAAATGTAGGTCAATATCGGTTTTTTTAAAATTTACGTTTTTTGATTTCAGAAATAGATTGGCTTTTTTTATAATAATTGCTCCAGTAAATTTAGGTTTGTTCAATTTTAAATTGACTATATCAACTTTAAAATCAAGGTTTACTTTGGTAGTTCCACCTGAAAAAGTAATAAATTCTTCATTGATAAAATTCCCCATATTGATTAAATCAAAATCAGCATTGAATTTACCAGTAGCTACTGGTTTTTTCAAATTATTGATAATTGCAGTTGGAATAAGTAGAGGAATATCTTTAAAAATTCCATTAAAATCAGTAATAATAATTGCAGAATTGATATCATTTAAACCCAATCCTTTTTTAAAATTATTGGTAAATTTAGCTTTAAAATTGCAGTTTTCGATGTTTCCATAAGAAGTCGTCAATAGGTTGTCTTTGATTGTGGCATCAACCCTAGTTTCAGGTTCTCCTTTCACTTTCAAATCGCCTTTTATAAGACAATTCACTTCAAGAGGCACTTTCAAATCGAACTTATTTAATTTTGAACTAATGTTTTTTGTCAATAAATTATAGGCGTTGCTCCATTTAATTTTCGTTTTGATATCAATATCAAATGCAGAATTTCCTTTACCAACATTGAAATTTGCACTAATATCAAAATAATCCTCTCCTATTTCTAACTCTTTTGAAAGGATACTCATCTTGCTAAATTCATTGGAAAATGTTAGCAACAAATTTCCATCGATCTCTTTTTTTTTGCAAAACTTCCTTTTAAGTAGTTAAATGCCAGACTTTTGACGAAGGATTTGAGTTTAACATCTGCATTCCAACCTCCACTTTCATAGTTAATATTAGTTTGTAATGATTTTATTTCAATATTGAAAAGTTTATTGGCTAGTTGGTTTTCAGAAATAAAATTCACATTTTCCAAATGCACTTCGTCTATAACAATCGAAGTGGAATTTACTGTTTTAGTTTTTTTCTCTTTAGTTTTGAAAACATTCGAATTTTTAACCCCATTTTTGTCTTTAAATAAATCTATTGTTGCATCAATTATTACAATTTTTGAAATGTCAATTTCTTTTTTTAATAACTTTAAAACATCCAAACGAACTTCTATTTCACCTGCTTTCAATACAGGTCGCTGATGTATCGCAATCAAACTGTCTTTTAATTCAACCTCATTTAAAACTACGGTAAAATTGGGAAATCCAATAAGGAACTTGTATCCAATGGTACCTATTTTAGCCTCTCCTTGAATATTATCATTGATAATATTGTTTATTTTTTTAACTATTTCAGTTTTGTTATTTTCAAAATAAACCCTTAATCCAATAGCGCTTACTAGTGTAAAGACAAATAATCCAATAAAGAAATAACTATTAGTTTGAAAGTTTTCTTAAACCCATTTGAAGTAAAAAAACTTTTAATTTTATCAATACTTTTTTTCATCTAAGCAGTACTTTATTAGGTATTAAAGATACTATATGTTTTGTTAAAAAAAGGCATTAAAAATATTTAGCTTGTATCAAGCAACAATTCAAGAAAAAAAATAGACTTCATTTCTATCTATCCATTTTATTTTTAGAAAATCAAAATATTTTATTCTAAGTAGTATGAACAAAAAAAAACAGTCGAAAAAAGGGTTGCTTTTTTAGACTGTTTCAAAATTTATAAAAAACCTTAAAAAGTTAGTATTCAAGTTGTTTTTCAAAAGTGGTACTTAATGATTTCTTGATTTTTTCAGTCGCCTGAAAAAAAGCTTTCTCTATTGAGTCGGCATATGTTGTAACCGCAATTGGTTTTATTTTGATAGGTCTCGCTTCAATCATACAACGTTTGTCGTTAACTCCTCCCTTGGCACTATTTTCGTCACCAAAATGCACCTCTATTCTAGTCACCTTGTCGTCAAAACGAGCCAACTCTTTTTCTAATTCTGAAGTAAAAAACTTTTCTAATCTTTCGTGACCTTCGATGTTTTTGTCTGTATTGAATTGAATTTTCATAAGTAAATTGTTTATTGATTATTCCAAATTTAAGAAGATTATTTTGTAAATCTGAGTATATTAATAAAACTTTATGAAATGAGCATGACCTAAAATTGGTCGCAAACACCGATGAAGATATATGCGGCTCGAACGAAGTGAACAGGCGAAGCAATTACATATGACCGATAAAAAACAATAAATAACTACATATGAAATCGCCATTAACAACAAGTTTGCGTAAGCAAATGAAATTCGCTGAACACATATAAAAAATATAAACTCAGTGAAGCAAATGAAATTCGCTGAACACATATAAAAAATATAAACTCCGTGAAGCAAACTCCAATAAGTAAAAGCGATTCCATATATGACCTCTGAAAAAATAATGCCTTATAAATAGCCTCGAGTGCAGCGGTATCCTTTTACAAATCTTCCAGTTCCAGCTTGCGGGACTGGAAGATTTGTAAAAGATATAGCGAAAAGCGGGAGCAGAGCCCGTAAAAACCCCAATAAAGTCTTGCTCCTAAGATCAATCCATTATCTTTGGAGAATTATTTTGCAGTTCAAAATAAAAGAATTACTTTTGCACACCTTTTGGTGAATAAGAGTTTCCTTTGGGTAAAAACTAAGTATATACAAACAACTTCTGTTGTTTTCTAGCACGTTATGAAACTCGAGAAAATGCAGAATACAAATTTTTAATCAGCATGTCTGAAATTTTAAAATCACAAGAAGAGTTTTTATCCAATTTTAACTGGCACAACTTCGAAGAAGGTATTGATGCAGTTGATGAGAAAAACTTACAAGAATTCGAAGACCTAGTTTCAAAAACTTTTATCGCGACAGATCAAGAAGAAGTAGTAGAAGGTATTGTTGTTAGAATTACAGATAGAGACGTTATAGTTGATATCAACGCAAAATCGGAAGGTGTTATTTCATTGAATGAATTCCGTTACAATCCAGCACTTAAAGTAGGTGACAAAGTAGAAGTATTGATTGACATCCGTGAGGATAAAACAGGTCAGTTAGTATTATCTCACAGAAAAGCACGTACTATAAAATCATGGGATAAAGTTATTTCGGCTAATGAAACAGGAGAAATCGTTACCGGTTTTGTAAAATGCAGAACTAAAGGTGGTATGATCGTGGACGTTTTTGGAATTGAAGCTTTCCTTCCAGGTTCTCAAATTGATGTTAAACCAATTAGAGACTATGATGTATATGTAAATAAAAACATGGAATTCAAAGTGGTAAAAATCAACCATGAATTCAAAAATGTTGTTGTATCTCACAAAGCACTTATCGAAGCGGATATTGAAGTACAGAAAAAAGAAATCATTGGAAAATTACAAAAAGGACAAGTATTAGAAGGTGTAGTGAAAAACATTACTTCTTACGGTGTGTTTATTGACCTTGGTGGTGTTGATGGATTGATCCACATTACTGACCTTTCTTGGTCAAGAATCAACCACCCATCTGAAGTTCTTGAATTAGATCAGGTTCTTAACGTTGTAATCCTTGATTTTGATGATGAAAAAACAAGAATCCAATTAGGATTGAAACAATTGAATGCTCACCCGTGGGACGCTTTGGATGCTAATTTAACTATTGGTGATAAAGTAAAAGGTAAAGTAGTGGTTATCGCTGATTATGGTGCATTTATCGAAGTTGCTGAAGGTGTTGAAGGTTTGATCCACGTTTCTGAAATGTCTTGGTCTACTCATTTACGTTCTGCTCAAGATTTTGTAAAAGTGGGTGATTCGGTTGAAGCGGTTATTTTAACACTTGATAGAGATGATCGTAAAATGTCATTGGGAATTAAACAAATGACACAAGATCCTTGGACTGATATTACTTCTAAATACCCAGTAGGTTCTAAACATTCAGGTATCGTTAGAAACTTTACCAACTTTGGAATTTTCGTAGAACTAGAAGAAGGAATCGACGGATTGATTTACATCTCTGACCTTTCTTGGACTAAGAAAATCAAACACCCATCTGAATTTGTAAATGTTGGTGAAAAATTAGACGTAGTTGTATTAGAATTAGATGTTGACGGACGTAAATTATCTTTAGGTCACAAACAAACTACTGTTAATCCTTGGGATCAATATGAAGATTCATTCGCAGTGGGAACTATCCACTCAGGTGAAATTTCTGAAATTGTTGACAAAGGCGCTACTGTTGAATTTGGTGATGATATCGTTGCATTCATTCCAACCCGTCACCTTGAAAAAGAAGATGGTAAGAAATTGAAAAAAGGCGAAACCGCTGAATTCAAAGTAATTGAATTTAATAAAGAATTCAAAAGAGTAGTAGCATCTCACACAGCTATTTTCCGTGAGGAAGAAGAAAAAGCCGTGAAAGCAGTTGCCGAAGCAGTTGCAGCAAACACAAATGCTCCAGCTTCGACTTTAGGCGATGCTAATGATGTTCTTGCTGGTTTGAAAGCCAAAATGGAAAAAAACGAGAAAAAGAAATAATTTAATTTCTTGATTTTGAATATAGAAAGCTCCGCAGGAATGTGGGGCTTTTTTTTGTAAAATTTTTAAAGATATTGTAATTAGATTTTTTTTGTAAATTTGTTCAAAATCTATTCATTATGAATGCAATTTCAACCATAGAAATGTATAATATTCTTAAAGGAAAACTTGGTGAAAACGAAGCCAAATCACTTAAAGAATATGTTGAGAGTAAAGTTGAAAGAACTTTCGAAAAAGAGAAAGATGTATTGGCAACTAAAGAAGATTTAGCCAATACAAAATCTGACATCATAAAATGGATGTTTATTTTTTGGATTGGTCAAATAGCCGTTACTTTAGGAATTGTTTATTTTAGAGGTTAAAAAAAAATATTTCAGATATAGAAATCTCCGCTCCCAAAATTTTGGGAGCGGATTTTTTTTGTGGTTTGAGTCATTGTGTGGCACGAAGCAATCTATTCAACCCAAATTACGCATTAAAAAAAAATCACTAATTTTGAGTTTAAAAATCCAACTGCGTAGCAGTAGAATAATATTAGTTATGAAATTCGAGTTATCCTTTACCAATAAAGAGATTACCCCTTGGGGCGGAATGGTATTTTTAAAGCAAATGTTGGAAAAAATTGGCTTTCGAGAACAAATTGAAAAGTGTGAATCTTTACCTGTTTCACTTTTTAATAATAAAGGAAGCTCGAATGCACGATTTGTGAAGGAATAATTTTTTATGACAAATTAGGAATTGGATTCCTAATTAGCCAGAAAAAGTAGAAGATATATTTTAATATAATTCAAAACTATACCACTTAAATGAACTTAAATGCCTTATATGGTTAATTAAATTACCTCAAACTTGCACCCAATTCCGTTTCGAAATTCTTTTGCAATTTGCTCATAATTTTGTCAATTTGAACATCAGTCAGGGTTTTGGTGTTGTCCTGAATCGTAAAACTCACCGCATACGATTTTTTACTTTCTGGTAAATTTTTGCCTTGGTACACATCAAATAGACTGATTTCTTTTAACAATGATTTCTCGGTTTGACGAGCCAATTTATAGATAGCGTCAAAGGTAACCGCATCATCTAGTAACAAAGACAAATCTCTACGAACTTCAGGATATTTAGGAATTTCGGTGAATTTTATTTTATTTGAAAGCAGTTTTAATATCAATGACCAATTAAAATCAGCATACAAAACTTCTTGCTTGATATCAAAATGTTTTAATATTGATTTTTTCACCACACCATATTCTACCAAAATGTCATTGCCAAAACCTATGGCGATTCCTTCAGAAAAAACATCAGAAGTTAAGGGTAGATTTTGAGTTTTTTGAATTCCCAATCGTTCCAAAACGGCATTTACATACCCTTTGAATAAGAAGAAATCGGTTGGTTTTTGTGCATTGGTCCAACTTTCTTGGTTTCTATTTCCGGTGATGAACATCGTTAAATGTTTGTGCTCTTCGTAACCCGATGGAAATTTATGATAGCTTTTCCCGAATTCGAAAAATTTCAAATCTGAATTTCTACGGTTGATATTATACGATAAAGCTTCGAGTCCAGAGAATAACAACGATTGACGCATAACTGCCAAATCACTGCTCAATGGATTCAACATGGTGACATTGTGTTCCTCTTTCAACATTTCCGACAATTTAACGTAGGCAGATGTTGTCAAGGAATTGGCCATCATTTCATGGAATCCTTGTGAGTTCAATTGGGTTGCAATAACATTTTGAACTTTATAATCTTCGGTTCTTGGTGCATTAGAAACTGTTGCGTTCAATTTTTCAGAAAATTTGATATTGTTGTAGCCATATACACGGAGAATTTCCTCGATAACGTCTATTTCTCTTTGAACATCCACTCGATACGATGGAATTACCAATCCTAATCCAGCGTCAGAAATACTGTTTACTTTAATTTCTAATGAAGCCAAAATGTTTTTAATGATTTCTTTAGACAATTCTTGTCCAATAATTTTCTTCACATTATTGAAATTCAAAAACATAGGAAAGTCTTCAATTTTCTTTGGATAAATATCCACAATATCAGAAGTGATTTCACCCCCAGCTACTTCTTGTATCAGTAAAGCGGCACGTTTTAAAGCATATTCTGTTATATTGGGATCAATTCCTCTTTCAAAACGGAACGAAGCATCGGTATTTAATTGATGTCTTTTGGCACTTTTTCGAATGCTAACGGGATTGAAATAAGCACTTTCTAAGAAAATAGAAGTGGTAGTTTCAGTAACTCCAGAATATTTTCCACCAAAAACTCCTGCTATGCATAAAGGACCTTTTTCATCACAAATCATCAAATCTTCTTCATATAAACTTCTTTCTACATCATCAAGTGTTGTAAATTTGGTTCCAGCACTAAGTGTTTTTACAATTATTTTTCCATTGATCTTTGAAGCGTCAAAAGCGTGTAGTGGTTGTCCTAATTCGTGTAAGACATAATTTGTAACATCAACAACGTTGTTTTTGGGATTTATTCCAATGGCTTTTAATCTATCTCTTAACCATCTTGGAGATGTTTTTATCTTAATTCCTGAAATGGTTACACCACAATATCTTGGAGCTAATTTAGAATCTTTCACATCTACATCAATTTTTAAGGTCCGCTTATCAACTCTAAAATTGCTCACTGAAGGGGTTATGAATTCTACATTCATTCCAGTTTGCATTAAGCCAGCTCTTAAATCTCGTGCGGTTCCCATATGACTCATAGCATCGGCACGATTGGGAGTTAACCCAATTTCGAAAACTTCATCATTCTCAATATTAAAAAGACTTGCAGCTTTTACTCCTTGTAAAACTGAAGAGTCTAAAACCATTATACCTTCATGGCTACTTCCTAATCCTAATTCGTCTTCAGCGCAAATCATTCCGTAACTTTCTTGACCCCGTATTTTTCCTTTTTTTATTTGAAAAGCAACACCTTCTTTGTCATATAAAGTAGTTCCAATGGTTGCGACTAAAACCTTTTGACCTGCCGCGACATTAGATGCTCCACAAACTATTTGTACAGGAATGCCATCTCCCAAATCTACAGTAGTTACTTTTAATCTATCTGCATCTGGATGTTGAACGCAGGTGACAACCTTTCCCACGACGATTCCTTCTAATCCACCTTTTATTGATTGGTATTTTTCCACCATTTCCACTTCAAGGCCTAAATCAGTTAATAAGGCAGCAGTTTCATCGGATTGCCAATCTATTTTTATGAATTGTTTTAACCAGTTATATGATATTTTCATCTGTTTATAATATTTGTTTTTTATTGGAAGATGGAACGCCTATAATCATATTGGTGTGTGTCAATGATAATTGTCGTGGGTGTTTCATCTGTTTATAATATTTGTTTTTTATTGGAAGATGGAACGCCTATAATTATATTGGTGTGTGTCAATGATAATTGTCGTGGGCGTTTCATCTGTATATTTATTGTTTTTCATCAGACATGTGTAATTGCTTCGCATGTTCACTTCGTTCGAGCCGCATATATCTTCATCGGTGTTTGAGACCAATTTTAGGTCAAGCTCATTTCATAAATGAATATATTTTGGGCAAAAAATATAATTTAATCGATTAAAAGTTTGTTTTTACCGATGAAACACAGGGTAAAAGTATGATAATTTTCAAATCAAACAAATTAATTTTTTAAATTATCTTTCAAGAAATAAAATCAAAAACTATTTGTATTTACTGTGAATTGGGGAATTATTTTATAATATTCCCACATTATTTAAATTAGATTTCAAGTTCTTTAAGGCTTTACAAAATAGAAAATCCATAATTATTCTTGATAATTATGGATTTTAGTACGTTACTATATGTTGGTTTTTTTAATTAATTTTATGAGGAAGCCCAATTTATTTTACAACTGAGAATCTTTTCTAAAAATATTTTCAAATACTATTAAAAACCACCACCTTGAGTTTCATTGGCTTCTCTTGCTTTCCTTTGAATGGCTTTGTTTTTGCCCGAGCCAAATAGGTAATTAAATCCTATAAATGCAGTTTGGCTTTCCCAATTAAATTGACCTTTGGTAAGCTTTGGTTCACTTCTTTCGAAAGCAAATTGCATCGAATTGAACACATCATTAACACGAGCTGTTATGGTACCTTTTCCTTTGAAAACACTTAAACTAGTTCCTGCATCGACTTTCCACATTGGTTTTCTGAGGTATTGAATACTAATGTCTTCCCCTCTATACATCGCTGTCAATTGGAATCTTAGGTTTTTATTGGCTTTAAAATTGTTGCTGATTCTGGCATTGAATGTGGTTAAATTGACTTCTAAATATTTATTTTCTGAATATCCCTTTACTGTTTTATTATAAGCGTCAAAGCTAATATTGGTATTATACCATTTTGTGAATTCAAGGTTTCCTGACACTTCGATACCTAAAGCATTATTGTCATCTAAATTGTCGTAGGACAAAATTAATTGTTCTGGATCATTTGGATTTTCAAAAACAGTACGGGTTATTTCCTCTTTGATATGTCTGTAAAAAAATCCAAAGGTTATGGAACCAATTTTTGTTTTTCTGGTGTAGTTGATTTCTACTGAATTTGTATATTGAGGATCTAGATCAGGGTTTCCTTCAGAATCAATTTGAGGCGTGCTCCATTCTCTTATGGGATTTATTTGTGAAATACTGGGTCTATCTACCCTTTTTGAAATACTAAAATTATAGGAATCCTTGTCGTTTGGTGCATAACTCGCAAATGCCGATGGATAAATCGTAAATATATCGTCTTCGAATGTACCATCATTTTTATTTATTTTCTGAAACAAAGCATCAGCACTAAAGTTTTCAAATCTTGCTCCTATTTGTAAATTCCATTTACCAATCTTTTTGAAATAATTTCCATAGGCCGAATATATTTTTCTCTCATAATTAAAGGAAGAATTGTACGAATTATCAAGAAGAAAAATATTGTCAGTGTTTTCAATTCTTGCTTCTAAACCCATCTCTAGTTTGTCCTTTTCTGATAATGGGTTAGTGTAATCCAAATTGATTAAAGTATTTTCAGCCTTATTAGTAATATCATTAATTACTGGCGTATTAAATATACTGTTTTCATTATCTTCTCCTTTGTTGTAATTTATTTCCAACTCAATGGTATGTCCTTCTTTATCAAAATTTTTGCGATAATCTAGATTGTAAGTTTGGGTATAATTGTCGCTATTGCTATCTAATGTTTGAACAATATCTGGTTTTGAAGCATTATCAAAGTCAACAGATGTATTAGAATTTCCTTGATTGTAAGAAATATTTTGAGTAGTATAAAACGAAATGGTGTTTTTTTCATTTACATAAAAATCCATTCCCATTTTAACTAAATGAGAAGTGGTTGTGTTATCGAAATCAAATTTCTGGTAATTTTCTTCATTGGGTTCTAAAACTTGTACATAACCGTTTCTGGTGTTTTTACCACTATTTAATCCATAATTCCCAAAAAGGTTGATTTTTCCAGAACGATAATTAATATCGGTGGCACCATTGAATTTTGGTGTCTCTCCAAAAGTTACCCCACTATTGATGCTTCCATTAAAACCAATTTTACTGTTTTTATTTAATACAATGTTTATGATTCCACTCATTCCCTCAGGATTGTATTTTGCCGAGGGATTTGTAATTAGCTCCACTTGCTTTATAGAAGTTGAGGGTATTTGTTGTAACAATTGATCAGCCCTAATGGTTGTTGGTTTTCCATCTACAAAAATCCTTACATTAGAATTACCTCTTAGGCTTACTTCGTTAGATTGTTGATCAACACTTACAGAGGGGATATTATTCAATATTTCTGCTGCAGTTGCACCAGCACTCAACAAATCTTTTCCAACATTGATGATTTTTCTATCCGTTTTTTGTTCTATTAGTGATTTTTCTTTTACAATTTCAACTTCATTAAGTTGGGTTGCATCTTCAATTAAAAATATAGTATTTAAATTCACTACACTTTCTTTAGTTGTTAGATTTACAGTTTTACTAACTGTTTTGTATCCCATAAATTCAATCAAAACTATATAATCGTTCAAGGCTAATTTTTCGACCTCAAAAAAACCTTTGTCATTGGTAACTCCACCCGAAACCAATTTATCGTTGGCTTTGACTAATACATTAATATAAGAAAGTGGTTCGTTTGTTCTTTTATCTATGACCTTACCAATAATGCGTCCCTTCTTTTCAGAATTGTTTTGAGCATGAATCGAAAAAAACATTCCAAATAGGCTAATAATTATATATTTAAATTTCGGCAACCTCTAAAAACTTAATTTTTAAAATTAAGGCTCAAATATTTTTTTAAACAATTATAAATCAGTATTTTGCGTTCATTATGAAAACATTTAAAAGATACAGAGATTATGGTTTTTTTGACCA
>JACCDI011369336.1_pt1 | contig 13475 bp, 10 predicted proteins | sample 7442791 | NCBI WGS metagenome assembly JACCDI01 (sample SAMN15323434, study PRJNA562643) | freshwater metagenome | isolation source: river surface water | place: USA:Blue River Watershed | collected 2017-08-15
AAAACACAAAATGATTGACGAGTCAAAAAATGCAAATATTCTTGAATTATAATCAAACATTAGATAATATTTATCACAAATGATTTGTATATTTTTAATTGATTGATATATTTAATTTTGCTCATAAAGCTAAACAATAATTAGCAGCACCATTGCTTTAATATGTTGATTGCTGCATTGCTCTCTCCCTCAAAATTCAGAATAGAATTATGGCTATAATGCTGAAAATATTCTGGCTGACTCCTTCATTTTTGCCTGTTGATTGTTGAGTGGATATGTCCCCAATCTCAAAATTTCCCTATCACCTTTTTAACCAACCCCTGTCAAGACCCATGCCTCTAACACAAACAAGCAGCTGTAAGATTCAGATAGTTTCATGAGGTAAGCAAATAGTAATTTTGTGAAACATTGTAAATGTGAAATTTTTATATTTTCTCATCAGTGACACCCCCCCATTAAAATTTCCTAAAAAATTCAAAGCATTACATTGAAATAAAAGCTCACAGCATCATTGTGTAATATTTTATATAAATGATCCTCCCAAAATTGTTCATATGAAAAATTATTTTTGTGAGAAATGTTTCAACACACCATGATAAAAATATGTTTTCTTCCTTGTCACTGGCAATATGTATTGTGCAGTGGACATCATTGACATCTGCAGTGGAATTTAGCAGTATGCTTTTCGAAATTGAAGGGTGTTGCAAGTCATCCATTTTTTCACCAACAGGCTTTAATAAAATGCAAAAGAAGAAAAAATTCTTACAAACAGAGCAGAACAGGGGAGGAGTGACAAGATGCATTTCAATACAATTCAATTCATTGAACAAACCACCTTTTAATGTCAATAATTACTTGTTCATTTAGTAATTAATAAAGAATTTGCTTTTGCAAAATCTTAGCAAATTCTTTTTCAAATCTTCACAGCATTTGTTGGCATTAATTGTGATGTTTTTTGTAAAAAATATCTTTGAAAGATTTTTCTGTTTAGGTTCAACTATCACTCACCTTTATAAGTGACCATGACAGGTCTCTGACACATGACTCAAAGATCAAAAAGTTTTAACTCTGCAACCTAGGAATCTTTTTTGAATTCCTTGACATTTCTGTCTTTTGTCAACATGTTGTCAACATGTCTACAACATTTTCAACTAAGCATCAGCAACAATATTATGCCTGTCATTAATACACACAAATTTAGGGCAATACTCTTTTAGCAGGAGTTGCCACCTGAGGATGCAGTCACTTACACTACCTAATACTTAGGTAGAAATGCCATTGATGTACATGGACACATTGTAATGTTGGCCAGTTGTCTTAAAATTCCAAAAAAGTTACATATTTTGTCAACACAAAGCTGTTTTACCTCTGAGTCACTTGTTGAAGGTCTTTCAGGGTCACAAATCATGACTGAATGTCATCCTATGCAAGATTTTTTCCAAAAATATTTTATAATGCATCAAAATGTTGAAAATAATTATCACAAATGTTGTGAAGTTACAAATAAGTTATTTGCAATTACAAACAAACTATCAATTCTTAAATTCAAAATATTATGAGTGACACCAAAAGTTATGCAATGCAAACATGTGAAAGCTTTGCCTCACCCCTTGCTCCTTTCTTGAAACACCCTGGCTACACTCATGATTACACAACATCATATCATTTAGTAAGTTTGATTCCTTTTGAAAAAGATCTTGAAGAGATGTGAATTAAAATTAGCAAAAGAGATCAAAGCATAGTAAATTTTGGTTTGGGCAGGGGGGCATAGATTATGGATGCATTTTTGAGGCAAATTTTTTTCTTACTTTTTTGCTTAGGTAATCACAATGCAATGATTTAGTCAAGCAATTTCTAAGGCATCTTATCTGAAAAATCCCTTTTGAATAGTTTCAGATTATTCATCATGATTTTTTTAATGAAAGAATTCTTTGATAATCATGGTTTATGTAAAATACCTTCAAGCTTTGCAACAACCTTGATGATTTTGGTAAATCTTTTGCCCCTGAAAACTGACAATCAAATTCACTCGTTCCTAAAAAATTCGTCAAGATTATCTGCACTAAGTTTCTCAACTCCAGTTGCATCAAATATCTTGTCATCATACACTCCACTACAATGACCAAATATTCTATGAATGCCTCTAGTTGCAGCAATTAACTACATATTAGCATGAGACAAAATCCAAGAATTTAGGTCAGCAACAGAACGCTCAAGATCTTTATAGTTCTCCAAATAACATATATTGAGATCCTTTGCATAACAATCAATAGTCTAATCTCATCTTACAGATTGATTGCGTCAAGAAACATATTGAGAAATTCTACCTTTTTGGTCAGGATGAAGAATCAAAGCACACATCTTCACAAAAGAGCCAAGAATGCCCTGCTTATCACCATGCCAAAACAATGAGGAATTTCCTTCTTTGGAGGAGCTCAATTGATCATCATCAGGGACATGTTTCTGTCCAAATCATTAACAGATCTGAGAATTACATACAAAAGAAATATTTCTGGTCTTGTCCAGATGAAATCAGTTACCTGTGACACCTGATGCTAAAATGTAGTTTTTCTTTTCATAAAGTTGGATCCAATTCATGTAAGGCTTTGAATGAATACATGGAATGATTGATTTGATAATTCCTCCATAGAATGCTTTTCTCACAAGTGGATATGCTTTTCTTACTTCTGCTTAGAAGACTGCCCAGCCATACATGACAATCTATTGGGCAAGAGTTTTCCTTGTAATGATCAATAAGTTCTGGATTCATTGGTATTTTTTATATGATGCCACCATATGCAGGCTTACTTGAAATGTTCAAGTATAAAGTCAAATATGATTGATCCTTTTGTTAGATCATTTTTCAAGTTCTTGACTTGGCTGTTTGTCTTGGCAATTGTCTACTTGTGTTTTATTAATTTACTATAAGTTTGTTATTTCTGTATTTTGAGCTCTATTCTTGCCACATGAACAAAGGATATTTTCCATTTAGGTCCACCTCTCTGATGTCAACCCACTCAATTATTTGAAAAGCTGATTGTGTGTAAGTTGGTCAACAAAAAACAGGGTTGATGCTAATTCTGAAAATGCAATTTACAGGAAAACAATATCTGTTTATTTCATTTTGATAAAAACAAAATCTTTTGGATGCATATTGTCAAGTGTCAAGATTCCTTTCCCTATTGATTGAAAAAGAATGAAGGTAAAGAGTGGCAAATCAGCTCTAGGGGGTAGAACTAAAAACTCCAAAATCTCCTTTGCTCATGGCTGCAAATTCCTTAATTGTATGACCCCATTCAATCATAACAAAGAGTCACTGAAGATTTCTTGCAATTGATGGTAGACTCTTTTACCTGATTCAATGATTGTGGGACATGGTATGGTGAAATAGACTCCAATAGTGTTGATTTTGAGTACGTGGAGATCATAGATTTAAATGATGACAGAGGTGGTGACAAAGATGTCAATGGCATTTTGAATAGCAATGCTTTAAATGAAGGATTGTTACAAAGAGTTTAATATTTTTTGACACAAAGACTTACAAGATCACTTATGTTGGATTGAGTAGTTCAAATATTTTTCATGTCACAATATCTAGAAACTAAAATTTTTAAGCAAAGCCCCCACTACGTTTTGCTTTCAATGCACCATTTAGATGGCAATCATCATTTGTATTCTTCAGATATCTAATTTCACAAGTTCTTGACAAATTGTTGTGTATTTTTGTTGAATTCTTCAGCTACAACTGTGACATTTTGTTAGAGCCATTGCAAAAACCACCTCTAAATTTAGTGTTACATAAATACCACCACTAATAGAAAACAATGGAAGTAATTTTTGCTTCCACTTTGAAATGAATCAAATTATGCCTGATGTTCCATGTTGTCAAAAGTTCCATCCATCATTTATTTTTTATATCAATTGATGAAGTATGCTGCTATTGGTCAACACTCCTTGTTATCCATGTGAACAATGCTAGAAAAAGCATTTGTAATCTGAAATGAATTTGACAACAATCAATTGCTTACCTTCTTTGTCCTTGAAACTCCCTGCCAATCTTTTGTCAATTTTTGTATGTATGGGTGCAATCCAAGCTACTAAAATGTCTTTCAATGTCATGAGCTCCTTTGTACAGGATACAGATATTTTGTGCATCAGTCTTCCAGGACAGGCATGTATTCATAATGATAACAAGCTGTCATTGATTCATCAATGACACTGTGACAATCTTGAGCAAGGCACTCTGATGTTGCAAAGAAGTTGTGCAAACCTATGGCAGGCACACCACAAGCCAGTGTCTTTAATGACAACATCCATCACGCCTCAACAGAAGCAGAAGGAGTTCCATGTCTGGTTTGAATACTCTGATAAATTGAATTTTTTCTTCCATTACATCTTCCATCATATTTTGAAATCTTTGATGCAAAATCTAATGATGGATTGCAAAATCTTTACTTGTAAGGGCATTGGGACCTAAATAGTAAAAACCACTTAGCTCCAATGCCAACTCAGAATCATACACATTTCTCCTTGAATGGTGGGACATCTTGTGATCAACAATTTGGAAATCATTATCCCTATCATCATCTGAAAAGTCAAGAGTGCCAACTATTTCCTCCCCCAAAATGAACATATTCACTAGAACATCATCATCATTGGAAGTATCAGTAATATTACATATGTTGTTTGATGACACCAAAGGTGGGATGAGATCCATTTTCAACATGCTTTGAATTTCATTTTTATGATATTTTTACTCCATAGTTGATTTGACTGGAATTATTTGCATTTTTTATGACATACACTTTGGCACCCACAATGGAAAAGTGTCTAATCCTTGCTGACAAAAAGGGAATTATTTGCATTTTTTTATGACATACACTTTGGCACCCACAATGGAAAAGTGTCTAATCCTTGCTGACAAAAAGAATACTTTTCAGTGATGATAGCAGACTAAATTTTTTAACATTTTTTAGCCATGCCACATAGTTAGACAATTCCTTATTGCTGGGCGCTGTTCAAAAAGCTATTTTGTATGTACATCAAATATAGTTTGTCAAACTGTTTTTTCTTAATCAAACCATATTTGTGCAAATATTGAAAAGCCAAAAATAGCTCATACAGCTTCTCCCTTGCAGCAACTTCACATGCCCTCACCCACCAACCCATGCCACCTTGACACCCTCCTTACAACCAGATGGTGAGATCTGCTGAAAATAATTTCTTTTAACACCCTTTATTCATAAACTAAGGACAAGATTTGTGAGAATTAAAATAATAAAAATTGAAACAAATTTATTAATTTCCAATCCATCTCTACAAGCATTGATGATGATGCCTCAGCATGTTTGTCAAAAGGCCTCAACTACAATGTCTTGGCCTATTCCTCAACATGTGTAAAGAACAATGGTTTGGCATGTATCTCAACATGCCTCAATGACAATGCATTGGCCTTGTTTCTTTACTTGAGTGAAAGACAACGACATCGTGTTGTAACTTCTGGCTTTTGTACTTGACTATTGATTGGATTCAAAGATGACGACATCTGGCTTTCATCTCATCTGTGTATGTACATAGAAACATACCCAGAAAAAAATTGATCGCTGGAGCTATTTTCCTTTGATTAAAAGATCAGGATCATAAAAGCAGCATCGTCGAGATCGTCTGCACACCAATATATTTTATGAAAAAATATCTTTTACCTATCTCTGTTAAATCTCAAAATAGCTTTTGAAATACATAGCTCCTAAGACCAGTGCTTATGGACTCGTGACTGGATTAAAGTTAAGTTAAGTTCAACTTATGGTCGTGTTTCGGCGATTCTGATGAGAACAACGGCACTGACATGTTTGATGCTATTGTCATGGGCATAGTCGGAGTCTTAGTTCACTTTGCAAATTGGTAGCAAATTGGGTCAGGTTTGATACCTCGGATCAAATTCTGGATTAAATTTTTTTACTATTCCCATGCATGTACAGAGTTTAACATGAGTGGCGAATGTCATCTTTGAAAATTATCCCAAGAATCTCCATAAGCACTGGAAATATGCATAGAAAAGCAATTTTCAAGTGTCGCTAACAATAATTTCTTCTTAATTCTTCTCTATTCATCCTGGCGATATTCGTGAACTAAATTTCAGTCCCACAAATTTAATTTACTCCTCCGTAGGCACCGGTCTAACGATAAGGAATAATCTTGTGTGCTCTTGGCCTTGTACAGAACATATGCGTGTAGATTATTGTACTCCATTGTATGAAAAAGAGATTTGACAGTATGAACCTCTGATCAATTTAGTCTTACGGTGTATTTTGTATCATATCAACAACGCAATAAGTGGTAGGTAGAATGGTTTTTATCATACACAATTATTACCCTTCCTTTTTGCGTGCGATTATCAATCGTAGCATCATTTTTCAACGATGCAATCAAAAATAATATTGGGGCTAGATTTAAGGTGGCTTGACCGAGCGTAGTATATTTGTGCAGTTTTCCCGTCCTTAGGAGGCAAGTCCAAAGAACCATTTGTGGCTTAGTATTTTACCATCTGCGTCGTAGCTGGCTTGCTTGGAATGCTTGGGGCTGATAGTCAATGACAAGCTTTCATCTCGCACTCATTTTGCCGACGGCCAATGTTTGAAAAGATATTGCGTCAATTTGTTTTCGTCGGATCCAAGTCGTCGACCATTCTTTAACCTGTTCGATCATTCGTTTTCTCATTTTGAAATATTTATATTTCGTTACGGTCTGCGTACGTTCACACAGTAGGAAGTAATCGATTTTTCTCCTCGAAACCTTCATTTATTTTTCACATCTTTCGACATGGAAGAATTAATCCCCATAGCCTCGAAACTTCAAGACGTTCTCGGCGCATTGGGGCAAAATACCAACTTGGACCTCCCCCAAATTGTAGTTATTGGCGGCCAATCCTCTGGTAAATCCTCTGTCCTCGAAAGCGTTGTTGGAAGGAGTTTTTTACCCCGAGGCACTGGAATAGTAACCCGGCGACCACTGGTTCTACAACTGTTCAACACGGCGGGTCCGGACTCGGCTGTTGACGAGGAAGATGAAACCGACGCGAGTGGAAGGGGGGGTCGTGAAAACGACGAGGAAAAGAAATTCGGTCAATCAGATGATGGTCCGAACTCTCGACGGACGCAACGAAGTAAAGATTCTACAAATAAAATCAATGATGCCAGATCAAATGCTTCGTCATTGGAGGGACAAGAGTGGGGGGAATTCCTCCACCAGCCAGGGAGGAAATACTTCAACTTTTCCGACATACGTCAAGAAATTGTGGCTGATACTGCCCGTCTTACTGGGCCTACGTCAAAAGGAATAAACCCAACTCCGATTAATTTGAAGATTTTTTCTCCAAAAGTGCTGTCTCTCACGATGGTTGATTTACCGCGGTTGACAAAGGTTGCAGTTCAAGATCAGCCGCCGGATATTGAACACCAGATTCATGATTTGAACGTGCAATACGCCAGTAATCCAAACGCCATTTTATTGGCTGTTACCAGTGCCAACACAGATTTGGCAAGCAGCGATGCTCTCAAATTAGCTAGGGAATTGGATCCTCTCGGTGAACGGACGATTGGCGTGTTGACCAAATTGGATTTGATGGACCCGGGGACGGACGCCTCCGAAATTTTGCACAATAAAGTGATACCCCTTCGACGAGGTTACATTGGAGTTGTTAACCGTGGGCAACGCGATGTGGACGCAGATTTATCCATTCAAGTGGGGCTGCGCAATGAAGAACGCTTTTTTCGAACTCATCCGACTTACAGTCGAGATAGATCTTTGATGAACAAACTTGGAACCACGAACCTGGCGCGGCATCTCAATGGTACGACTGTGACTTTCATTGAAAATCGTTGAGCCCTATATTTTACGCAAGAATATTTGTTGACACAACCTTCTGACTATTTTCTCCCTCCCTGAATCCAGGAATTCTGATCAGTCACATACGTGAATGTTTACCTGAACTAAAAATGAGAATCACGGGCATGATGGGGGATGTGCAAAGCGAGTTGGACGCCTTGGGGAGCCCGGAAGATGAAAACAATGAGGGCGGGAGTAGGAGTGCCCTTGGGGGAAAGCTTCTTGGTCTCCTCTCCAAATTCTCTGCAAACTTTGCCGCAATGATTGATGGGCGAGCGAGTAATACAAACCAGCATCATGATGGGATGCCTTCTATTTCAAACGGCGGTGGAGGTAGTAATAGTTATGGAAATGGCATGGGAGGTATCCGCATGGGTATGAATAATATGAGCATCGGGGGACCTAACAACAACAGCGCTGTCATTGGCACTAATGCTGACGAGCTTTATGGAGGAGCCCGTATTTCGTACATTTTTCACCAAGTATTTGCGAGGTCACTTAATTGCGTTGGGGCATTTGACGGTCTATCCGAAGAAGAAATCCGAACTACCATTGGAAATGCAAATGGTACAAGGCCTGCTTTGTTCGTCCCAGAGATCTCGTTTGATATTCTCGTGAGAAGGCAGATTAGAAGGCTAGAACAACCGGGCGTCCAATGCGTGGATTTGGTCTACGACGAATTGCAACGCATTGCCAGTCAATCCGAACCATCTGAATTGATTCGATACCCGAATCTACGCGACCGAATGATGGACGTCATAGGAGCGTTGCTGAAACGCAGTGTTGGTCCAACCCAAATGTGGGTATCCAACCTAGTCCGGGTTGAACTATCTTACATCAATACTAATCACCCCGACTTCATCGGTGGTAGCAGAGCAGTTGCAAGGTTGATGGAAAAAATGGCGAACGAGAAGGAAAGGGCGTCAAAGCAAGCGGCAATGAATCAGGTCAACCAACAGCAGAACAATGGAGGATCTGGCCATAATGGTGCAACTATGACTCCCCCGAAGGAGAGCTCCAATGTGAGAGGAGAAGAGGAGATTGGGGCAACTCCGCTGTCTTCCTCATCGTTGGAAAAATACATGGTAGCAGATGACGGTTATTCATCCCACAATAACGGCGCATTACCACAGCATGTTGTCGTGGACAGGAACGGTGCGAGTAATCCAGATGGTGGAGGTATAATGAATTTTATCTTCCGTGGGAATAATCCCTCGTCTTCAGGTAGTGTCGGAGGGGGAATTAAGGGCAACAGCGCCTGGAGCAACAACAGCGCCAAAGACAACCGAGAAAAAAGTGCTCACGGTAGATCAACTAATTCCAAACAAAAACCATCTGGCGGCCCTCCGGCTATAGTTCAGCTTCCCCAAGTCCCTGATTCCATGCGCCAAACTGATGCCCCTCCATCTGATCGAGAGCGAGTCGAGACGGAAATTATCAAATCTCTAATCGATTCATACTTTTCAATCGTGCGCAAGAATTACATTGACATGGTCCCGAAAACAATCATGTACTTTCTTGTAAATCACGTGAAGGATGAAATGCAAAATGAGTTAGTCTCGGAATTGTATCGGGAGGCTGAGGTTGGATTTTTGATGAAGGAAGCCGAGGATATTGCTCTGAGGAGGCGAACTTGCTTAGAGATGAGGGACCTGCTCAGCAAGGCTCTAGAAATCGTCAACGAAGTTCGGGACTTCAATACGTTTACGAAATAAATAGTGTTACTCCTCAAAAAATTCATAAGATATTGGGAACAGAGTTGTAAATTGTAAGGCAATGGTAACCATTGTAGATTGTTTTGACAACCTTTCATAATATTATATCTTTAAGAGGACTTGCTTGGTTAGGACGAATCGAAGGGTACGAAAATCAAAATACGTTGAATGTCCTCTCATGAGAGAGGAAGAGAGCTGCTCTGAAACGAGAGATTTTTTGGTGGAACTACCATAGGTACTGTCGCGAATTAATTGTGGCGGAAAGAAAAAAGATCTTTGTTCCCCTATCATCTCCCGATTTCATTATCTTTGTCGCGACTTGGGATATCGCCAATTGAATGATAGAGAATGGGATATTATTTACGTAAAAAAATAACTGCTGGAATTGGTATATGTTATTTCTACTGACTCGCAGAAACCATTAGCAAACAAGCCGTCATAGTGATGTCATCATTTTTCCGGCATAAGATACGCTTTACTCTTTTTCTCCATTTTTTTTACCCACTCAGTCGAAAGTCCAAAAAATTCGAGTACGTGGCTTACGTGGCGATCCATCGGCGCTCAGAGGTGCCGTTCAAGGCTTTGGCGGCGCCCTCGTGCTCTCGAATGATGTAAGAAGAGACCCACTATGTATTTTATGCTAGGTGCTAGGTAGTACGTTAGAGCACCGTAAAGCCCAAATTAATTTTATGTTTTAATCCGCCGCCTCCAATTAACGAGAGAGATGAAAAACAAAACCTCCAAACCATCATTATTATAATTTTATTGTCATTTTTCTTTCTCGCGATAAACTTTTTTCTTCCGAAATCACAATGCCCGTACCATCATCATCGAGTTTCCTCTTTTTCGGCATTGCCATGACCTTTGTCTCCAATGGTAACGTCTCAGCTTTCTCAGCACATAAAGTGTCATCGGGGTACAAGTCATCGTGCCTGAATGCGTTAAACGAACCCTTGAATACGTCCGTAACTTCCAGACGCGGAATCCTCTCCTCCTTCCTCACTCTTACAGCCAGCGCAACTATTGGTTCATCACCTGCATGCGCCTCCCTCTTGGAAGACTTTGGCAGTGATCCTTCGAACTTGTCCAAACAACCCGAACCGAAAAAAGAGAAAGAGCTCGCTGTGAACAAGGGCAAGGCGGAGTCCAACCTCGAACCTAATCTCCGTTCCAACTACTACTATCCTACCAACAAAGTTCGATACCTCCCACGAATCAAAAAATGCAGTGATTCGATTCCTGGTGTAGCCGAAGCCATTGGAAAGGAAGACTGGGATGCAGTCCGTGACTTCGCGACAGTTGTTGCCGATGACACTATCTTGCCAATGAAGCTGTATGTATCGTCTTTGACTGGTGGGGGTACAAACGTGAAAGTTGGATTTGCAAAAGATATGTTGAGCGCAGCGAAGTCCTTCGAAAAAGCCCAGAAAGCTCTTGTCAACAGCGTGGAGAAGAAAGATGTCGCGAAATGTTCCGCGGCCTTGGAGACTATGTCAGAAGCGTTGCTGGCGTATCGTACCTCGGGAAAATTGCTGGGGCCAGATGGTGGTGGAGATATTCCCAGTGTTGACGAGATCAGAAGGAGTACCAAGAGGTTCCGTGGCGATGCATATGAAGCAAAAGTGAAGGAAAGGGATGAGAGGTTGAAGAAGGCTTCTTCGAAAGAGAGCTAGTATGTATGGTCTATTCTATGTTTTATGAAGCATGAAAATTGGATGTGAAACTCGCTCTTACTTGGAAGAATTAGTGCGATCAAGCTTGCAGCTTGCTACAATTCAGGAAAAGGTTATGTACTTAAAAAATCATTTTGTCCTTGTGTTGAACGAAGAATCTCAATATTACATATAACCTGTAAATATGGTAATTGAGTTCATTTTGAATTGTCCGCGATAACCATTGTCGTGATCTGTTCTACATTATTTTTGATGGTAAGCTTTAGTGGACGACCTAGACTACGAGTATTGAATACTTGATGTATATACTGCAAAATTTCAGATAACCAGAAATCGCTACCACAATGCGACAAAATATCAAAAGATAATACAACGATATACAACCATGATAGTTGGATGTCAATCGAGATAGTATTACTATTTGAAACGAATCGCTAATTCCATTGTTAGAATATGCTATGAATTACTAGAAAGATACAAATGACCATCCCAACAAAAGTATGACACATTACTTCCATCCCAAACTACCCCAAGCATTGCAAAGAAGGTAAAAACGTTCATCATACTACTGTAGCTGTAACAATATGTTACCTGTAAAGCACTGACATAATTACTGTATCATACATAGACTTTGATGGAAGTACATGAAGCATTGAGCTGGCCTTAAAACATAATTACAATGACAAACAATTTCACCTATTCATTGAATTATGCATTGAGCCTGTCTTGTCTGGTGGTTGAATAATGGATCAAGTCAAGGCAATGATTCTCTATGGCCATACATATCATTGCATTAAGAAATGCTAATGCATATCATCTTTGTAGATGACATGATCAATTGTCCAAAGTATCATAAAGAGAATACTACACTTTTTCAAATATAACAATAGAAAAGAAGAAAAAGCAAAAAGCACAGTTAGATTTCCAACCTTACAGTCAGAATCATGTTTTTAACAAACTTATTTAATTTATGGTTGGCCCTAGATTACAGCCAAGAAGTCCTCAGTGAAAATGTTGTATAACTATACCTTGTCATCATAAATTCTTCTTAAAAAATTTTCAATGCTGTGTTATGATCTTTTCTGTCTTTTACCCAATGATAAAAAACAACAAATGGTTTTCAAACACAAACAATTTAGTAAACATGACACTTTTCAATAGATATTTGAAGCTGTGCTTGAGTGAATTTTTTAAACAATTTACTGAATGTCTGTATGCTGGAACATAACTTAGACAATATAGAAATGAGTAATTCACTTAGAAGTGATGAAATATCAGTTAAATGCAAGTAAATCATCTTGGAGATTATCTTTGAAAGGATTCTTTGAATTGATGACTGATTCTCCTTTCCTTATTATTCTTTAACTATGACTCCTCTCTGGAAGTAAACCAATTCACAAGTCAGACGCCACATTCATCTTTCTATATAAGCAAAAAAAAAGTAAACTTGATTCATCAAATTTTTCCTTGCCTTGCAAAATGATTACATCTTCAACCATCTTGAATATTTTTCTAATTTGAATGTACATAGTTGTATGACATGACTTGGTGCCATGAAAGAGTTGAATCTTGAAAAATTTTTTCAATATTTTTTACTTCAAAAAAAGACAAACACTGCAATCCATTAATATTCTCCATCTTATCAACATTACAATGTTCAAAAAATTAAAATGAGTTACCTATTTCATACTTTTATCACTCAAAACTTCTCTCTCTTATTTTTCAACTTCACACTAGATTCCTCATTCTAATTATCATTCTCATTCTATTTCTATTTCTCTTTTGTACTCTCTTTCTCACTTTCTTTCAATGTTGCTGTCACATTCTCTCTCACTCGCTTTTCCTTTCACTTCCTCTTCCTCTTCCTCTACATCTTCCTTACCTCTATTCTCTCCCTCTTCATCATCCTCTTGATATTCATCTACCTTTCCTCTATTCTCTTTATCTTTCTCTTTCTCCCTTTGTCTCTTTATCTGTCTCCTTATGTGTCTCTTTATCTGTCTCATTATCAGTCTCTTATCTATCTTATTGACTTCTGCATTCTCATTCTATTCTTCTGTTCTTGATCTCATTCTCCCTCTCTCAGTTTACCTATTTATTTATCTGTATCTTTACATCTTTCATTCATATTCTCATTCTCATTATCATACTCATACTCATACTTAATCTCATTCTTGTTATCACTCTTGTTCTCATTTTAATT
>JACCDI011804733.1_pt1 | contig 13474 bp, 8 predicted proteins | sample 7442791 | NCBI WGS metagenome assembly JACCDI01 (sample SAMN15323434, study PRJNA562643) | freshwater metagenome | isolation source: river surface water | place: USA:Blue River Watershed | collected 2017-08-15
CCTTCCAGCTTTGGCTTCGCCTGCCAGAAATTCCTCAAGCAATTGAGCATGTTTACTGACTGTGATGGCGCGCTCACCAAAGCCCATGACCAGAGCTTCATCCTTGAGTGTAAAGAGGCAAGATGGCTCAAGCCCAATGATGGGCACTCCTTTTTCCGCATAAGGCGCCAGATGAGTCACTAACTCATCCAGACTTGTTTTGGCTTTATCAACCATACCCGCTGCTAAGTAAGTGCGTCCGCAACAAAACTCTTTAGAGCAGGTGTTGGTAGGATTAACAGTAGATTGGGTCTTTTGCGGAATATGAACGCGATAACCTGCTGCTTTTAAAACATCTAAGGCAGCTCGTAAGTTTTCATCTTCAAAATAGGCGTTGAAGGTATCTGCTAAAAGCACGACACCCTTATTCCCATTCTGATCAGCTTGAGCAAGTTCGGTTGCCGTGAATTGATAGGGCGCGTTTTGTTTTTTATTGGACCAAAAATTTTTTGATTTCCAAGTTGGCAAACTTCTCTGCGAAGAAATGCCCATAAATTTTTCTTGCAACTTCGCAATGAAGCTGATGTGATTGCGTAGATTAAGTACAAGCGCTAGACCTGGAATGTTGCTTATCATTGGGGCATATTTTGGTAGGTGGGCAACTGCTAAATCACGCAGTGAGTGGCCAACCCGTTTTTTATATGCTGATAAAAATTCAATTTTCATTTTGGCCATGTCAACGCCTGTAGGACACTCTCGTCGACAGGCCTTGCAACTCACGCATAACTCCATCACTTCTTTGATCGCATCACTACCAAGAGGAGAACTCTCATCTTTGATATCGAGTTGATTAGATAACGCTAGACGTAAGGTATTAGCGCGACCGCGAGTGAGGTGTTTCTCATCCCGAGTAACGCGATAACTTGGGCACATTACTTCAGCATCAAATTTACGGCAGTGCCCATTGTTGTTGCACATTTCCACGGCTTTGGCTAAACCCATAGCAGGGTCACCGCCAGTGCCTGGGGCGCTAGTCTCCTCGGTCACTGGATTGTTCTGCACATTCCAGGCAGACCAATCTAATGCTGGTTGCAATGGAATGACTTTATAGCTGGGCGGGAAGCGGAAGTTGCTTGAGTCATCCATCTTGGGTGGATTGATGATCTTGCCTGGATTAAATAGACCTTTGGGATCAAATGCATGTTTGATTTCACCAAGAGCCTCGGTAATCTTGGGGCCAAATTGCCAAGAAATCCATTCTCCTCGGCATAGTCCGTCACCATGCTCTCCGCTATACGCGCCTTTGTATTTGCGCACTAAAGCAGATGCTTCTTCTGCAACGGCTCGCATCTTCTGAGCGCCATCGCGACGCATATCCAAAATGGGGCGGACGTGTAATGTACCAACTGAAGCGTGCGCATACCAGGTGCCACGTGAGCCATATTTAGAAAAGACATCCGTGAGGGCCTGCGTATATTCGGCTAGGCTTTCGAGGGGAACAGCGCAATCCTCAATGAAGCTCACTGGTTTTCCATCACCCTTCAAGCTCATCATGATGTTTAGTCCAGCTTTGCGTACTTCCCATAAATTCTTTTGCAATCCTGCATCAGGCATGGGTACAACCGAACCTGGTAAACCCAGATCCCCCATCAAACTTTGTAAGGAGGTTAGTTTTTCCAACAGTGGTGCATGCGACTCGCCAGAAAATTCCACTAACAAAATGGCCTCAGGGGTTGGGCCACTAGCATCAATTAAGGCGGTCTCAATGGTCTTTTTAAAGCTTGGATTATGACGTGCTAAATCAATCATCGTGCGATCCACTAGCTCTACCGCCGTAGGCTCAAGCTTGACGATATGTTGTGCGCTGTCCATTGCTTTAAAGAAGCTGGCAAAGTTCACGACGCCCAGCACTTTATGTTTTGGCAGTGGTGCTAGCTTCAGTTCTAAAGATTTGAAATAGGCTAAAGTGCCTTCACTACCAACTAGTAGGTGGGCTAGATTGACACTTCCGTCGGCTGTATAGGGGCGTTCACTTTGAGGATGAAAGACATCTAAGTTGTAACCTGCAACGCGCCGCAATACTTTGGGAAAGTTTGCCTCTATCTCTGGCTGCAGTGTGGTGGCTAGATTTTTTACAAAATCACCCAGCTGCTTTGCTGCCCCAGAGCTCTGTGCGTAATTGCCAAAATTAGCCACTTGGCCATTCGCTAGCCAGGCATCAATTCCCAAAACGTTATGAACCATATTGCCATAAGCAATGGAGCGACTACCGCAAGAATTATTCCCAGCCATACCGCCAATAGTTGCTTGCGCTGCTGTTGAGACATCAACTGGATACCAAAGTCCATGCGGCTTTAGGGCGCTATTGAGGTGATCTAAAACCATTCCTGGTTCAACAATCGCGATTGCTTTCTCTGGATCAGCATGGAGTAACTTACGAAAATATTTCGTGTTATCGATGACAAGCGCAGTGCCCGTAGTTTGCCCGCATTGGCTGGTGCCGCCGCCACGAGGAAGGATGGGGATATTGAGCTCGGATGCGATTTGAATGGCAGTAGCAATATCCTGTGCAGTTTTTGGCACAAATACTGCCACTGGCATTGCTTGGTAGATTGAAGCGTCTGTTGCATAGCGACCGCGGCTAGCAATGTCCGTCATCACCTCACCAGAGGTTTCTTTTCTAAGGCGCTTTGCTAATTCCGCTTTGTTTGCAAGAGATTCTGGAAAAGGCAAATCAAGTGGCTTATTCATATGCGTGATTTAGTGAGATTTTCTTGGTCTATTAACTGAATGACTACATCACGTTTATTCATCACGTGTTGCATCATGACTTTGCGCATCCGAGCACTATCGTGTGCTTTGAGTGCATCGAGCATTTCTTGATGTTCACCAACGGCCTTTTCCCATTTCACGCCATCTTGATTGGAGCGAAAGCGCAGTGCTTCAATGCGGGCATTCACTTGTGAAAAAAGCTGTCGCAAAACCGGATTATTTGCTGCTTGGTTGATTGCGTTGTGGATCTGAATATTTAAGCGGTAATAGCTGGATAAATCTCTGCGCGCATAGGAGGCCATCATTTCATATTGCAATGCCTCGAGTTCTGTGAGGGCTTGGTCACTAATATTTTTTGCTGCTAACTCTCCAGAATAGCCCTCTAAGGTAGCAATTACATCAAAGGTATGAATGATGTCTTCGCGAGTGAGCTGAACGGCAATAGCACCCCGATTGGCAATGAGTTCAACTAAGCCGTCGGCTGCCAGGCGGCGAATGGCTTCACGAATGGGAGTCCTAGAGACATTCAATTGCTCGGCAAGTTCACGTTCATTTAATTTGCTACCAGGCGTGATGGCACCTTCAACTAATAAGCTTCTTAGCTTTTGAAAGGTAGCCTCGTGCAAATTTTGGGTGTTTGGCGGGGTTGTCAGCATCATGGCAAAACTCTAAATTTTGTATACATTATGACTATAACTGATGAATTAGCAAAAATAAGCAATTAAATTGGGTATTTTTCACCTTATGGTAAATTATTTTGCATACAAAATTGTAAATTTGAAAAAAGTGTCTTACACTGACCAACAAGACTAACTACAAGAACCAAGCGAGACTAAGCATGCTAAAACTTGATAATCACCCTTCTGGACGTCATTTCCTCCATATTCCTGGTCCAAGTCCTGTTCCTTCACGCCTTTTGCGTGCTATTAGCTATCAGACGATTGACCATCGCGGTCCTGAGTTTGGTCAATTTGGCCTCCAAATCTTAGAAGGCATCAAGAAGATTTTTAAGACTGAGCAGCCTGTCATTATTTACTCGGCTTCAGGAACGGGCTCATGGGAAGGTGCCTTGGTCAATGTCCTCAATCCTGGCGATAAAGTGCTGTTTTATGAGACTGGCCAGTTTGCGAACTTGTGGCGTGCCTTAGGTAAGCGCTTGGGTTTGGATGTTGAAGTGGTTGGCAAGCCTGGTCAAGATACTTGGCGCTGGGGTGTCGATGCATCAGTAATTGAAGAGCGTTTGCGCAAAGATACCGGACATGAAATTAAAGCTGTTTGTGTGGTGCATAACGAGACATCTACCGGTGTTACTTCGAATATCGCAGCAGTTCGCAAAGCCATCGACTCCCTAAAACATCCTGCGTTGTTGTTGGTTGATAGTGTTTCTGGCTTAGGCTCAGCTGATTATGAGCATGATAAGTGGGGCGCTGATGTGACTATTTCTGGCTCACAAAAAGGTTTGATGTTGCCTCCCGGTATTGGTTTTAATGCTTTATCTGCTAGGGCAATTGAAGTAAGCAAGACAAACAAAATGCCAAAAGCCTATTGGGCATGGGATGAGATTCTGGAATCAAATAAGTCAGGCTATTGGCCAACCACTCCAAGCACTAATCTCATGTACGGTCTACATGAGGCCTTAGATATGATGATGGCTGAGGGCTTGGATAATATTTTTGCTCGTCACCAACGTTTAGCAAGTGCTTGCCGTGAGGCAGTCAATGCGTGGGGTTTAGAGATTCAGTGTCAAGACAAGGATTGTTATTCTCCAGTACTCACTTGTATTGCAGTGCCAGAAGGTATGGATGCTGACAAGTTGCGCAAACATGCCCTAGAAAAGTTCAATCTTTCCTTGGGTACTGGACTAGGAAAAATTAAAGGTAAAGCCTTCCGCATTGGTCATTTAGGTGATTGCAATGAACTCAGTTTGATGGCTGCACTTTCAGGTGTGGAGATGAGTTTGGGTGCCATGGGCTACAAACCGAAGGCTAGCGGGGTGCTTGCTGCCCAAGAATTCCTCAAATAATCAGTAAGTTGGGTGGAGACGGGGTGTAGTCGGATTTATGAAGATAAGTCTGCCTACACCCTTTATAATTCAAGTACTTATATTGATAGTACTTTGGGCAAATAAAACAATTTGAGACAGAAAGATTAACCATGTTGGCTACTAAACCTTATTTAACTCAAGCTGATGTTCAAAAGATTTTGGATGCAGCAAATAAACATGCTCAGGAAAATAATTGGGCGGTGACTATTGCAGTTTGTGATGATGGTGGCCATGTTTTAGGATTAATTCGTCGTGATGGTTGTGCTCCAGTGTCTGCGTATATTGCGCAAGAGAAGGCACGCGCAGCTGCAATGGGTAAACGCGAGAGTCGCGTTTATGAAGAGATTATTAATAACGGACGCGTCTCTTTTTTATCTGCCCCACATATTTCGGGGATGTTAGAAGGTGGCGTCAATATCGAGGTAAATGGGTTTACCATCGGCGCAGTCGGCGTTTCCGGCGTTAAATCGACCGAGGATGCGCAGACTGCAAAAGCTGGCATTGCGGCCATCCTGTAAGTTACCTTGACTAATACTGTTCCTGAAATAAATTCCCCGACCGGCGCTACTGCTACTTCTGAGAGTAGCGCCCCCCAAGCAGCCATTACATTTGCTGATTTTGGTTTAGATCCGAAGATTCAAAAAGCGGTATCTGAACAGGGCTACAACACTCCAACTCCGATTCAAGCGCAATCCATTCCGCATGTATTGGCGGGTCGCGATCTGATGGGCGCTGCACAAACTGGTACCGGAAAAACGGCAGCTTTTGTTCTGCCGATTATTCAGCAGATTCTTCGTCACGCTAGCAGTAGCGCATCACCTGCACGCCATCCGATTCGTGCGCTCGTCCTCACGCCTACAAGAGAATTGGCTGTTCAGGTTGCCGAGAATGCCGCTGCTTATTCCAAACATACTGATTTGCGAGCTGCAGTGGTTTATGGTGGCGTCGATATGAAAGAACAGGTTGCAATCCTGCGTAATGGCGTAGAGATTTTGATTGCAACCCCAGGCCGATTGTTAGATCACATCGGTTCAAAAGTTGCCAATCTTTCTCAAGTAGAAATATTAGTACTTGATGAAGCTGACCGTATGTTAGATATGGGTTTCTTGCCTGATCTACAACGCATCATTGATTTGATTCCAGCTGCTCGTCAAACTTTATTATTTTCAGCAACTTTTTCGCCTGAAATCAAAAAGTTAGCGCAAAGTTATTTGCGCACTCCCGTAACTGTCGAGGTGGCGCGTCAGAATGCGGCTGCTGACACAGTGAAGCAAGTGGTGCATATGGTCTCAAGCGCTGATAAACAGCGAGCAATTGTGAAGGTCTTAGAGGCAAGAACGCGTCAAGGTTTATCACGTCAGTGCATTATCTTTACCAATAGTCGTTTGGGCTGTGCACGCTTAGCTAGGGCCTTAGAGCGAGATGGTATTAAGGCTGGAGCAATTCATGGAGATAAGAGTCAGGGTGAGCGCACTCTTACTTTAGACGCCTTCAAGTCTGGTGCAATTGAGGCTCTGGTGGCCACTGATGTTGCAGCCCGTGGTTTAGATATTCCTTCAATGCCATGTGTGATTAATCATGAATTGCCTTTCAATGCAGAGGACTTTATTCACCGTATTGGGCGTACTGGGCGCGCTGGTAGTAAAGGTGATGCTATTGCTTTGGTTGACGAAAGTGAAAAGCGCTTGCTAGATGACATCGAGAAACTGATGAAGCGTAAGTTGGAAGTGGCACCATTGCCCTTAGTGACAACTGAGCCGGGACAAACCTCCGATCCATTTTTTTACAAGCCCTACGAAGCAAGTAGTTCGTCAAAGACCTCTGTGGATAACGATGTTGTAAAGGCAGACGAGAAAAAAGTTGGTATCACACCTGCAAAACCATCGGTTGGTGCTTTGCTCGGCGGCTTTAAGAAAAAATAGTTGAACTTTTCCAGGCTTGAGTGGCTGAGAGCAGCCACTGCGCAATAGAAATATTCTCCCCATCTGGTAAGTTTTTCAATCCCAAGTGAATGGCTGCTTGGCGCAATTGCGCTAATACCGCTTTTGGGTCCTCGGTAGGAATGGCGGTCGCCAAAGTTTGTTTGCTGAGCTTTTCACCATTTACATCTAGTACTAGTGGTAGATGAAGGTATTGAGGGTGTCTGTAGCCCAATATTTGTTGTAAGTACATTTGGCGTGCGGTATTGCTCAGTAAGTCTTGGCCACGTACTACGTGGGTAATGTCTTGCTCTGCATCATCTATCACTACAGCTAGTTGATAAGTGAATAGCCCATCTCGACGACGCAAGACAAAATCCCCTACATCATGGCTCAGGTTTTGGCTTTGATGTCCCATGATGAGATCATCAAACTCCATCGCTAGATTGGGGGGTAAAGCTAGCCTCCATGTGACATGAGTAATTAAACCCATATCTCTTTGAGCTACACCCATTTCTAAGGGTCTACACGTGCCTGGATAGACAACTTCTTGATTGCGCCCAGGGCTCACTCCTTTGGCTGATAGGGCCTCCAGAATGGTTTGTCTAGAGCAGGTGCAGGGATAGATCAAATTAAGCGTATTTAAGCGCTCTAGGGCCCTTTGATAGCGCTCAATATGTTTAGATTGCCAGCTCACTTCCTCATCCCATACAAGGCCGTATGCTTGTAATTGACGCATGATTTCGAGGTCAGCCCCAGCAATACAGCGGGGTGTATCAATATCTTCAATGCGCACAAGCCATTTCCCCTGGTTAGCTCGGGCATCAAGCCAGCTTCCAAGGGCAGCCACCAAAGACCCAGCATGCAGTGGGCCGGTGGGGGAGGGGGCAAATCGCCCGCGATAGCCCTTGGATCGGGACGGGGAGTTTTCGAGTTTCATCACAGCTAAAATGATCTCATGGCTTCACCCCGTTTTGTTCATCTACGCGTTCATTCCGAATTTTCAATTACGGATGGTGTGGTTCGTATTGATGATGCCGTTGCTGCCGCTCAAAAAGATGAGATGGGTGCTTTAGCACTTACCGATCTAAGCAATCTATTTGGTTTGGTGCGTTTTTATACTGCCGCACGCTCTGGTGGCATTAAACCGATTGCAGGAGCTGATGTTTGGATTAGCAATCCCCAAGATCCTGATCAGCCATATCGCTTGTTATTGCTTGTGCAAAACCATTCTGGTTACCTAAATTTATGTCAGCTGCTTAGTAGAGCCTCTTTAGATAATCAGTCGCGAGGTCGCGCTGAGATCGACCCTCAATGGTTCAGTGAGCCCGCTGCCAAGGCTGAAGATAAAGCGGCTAAGAAAACCTTATCCGATGGATTAATTGCCTTATCCGCCGGTCGTTGGGGGGAAGTTGGGGTAGCCCTCTTAGCTGGTCAAGAAGCGTTGGCTAAGCAAGCAGCCAAACGCTGGGAAAAGTTGTTTCCAAATGCTTTTTATATTGAGGTTCAGCGTGGTGGTCATCCACAGGATGAAAAACATCTCCAATTAGCCTGCCATCTTGCAAGTGATCTAGATTTACCGATTGTTGCCACCCATCCTGTGCAGTTTATGCAAAAGAGTGATTTCACGGCGCATGAGGCGCGGGTGTGTATTGCTGAGGGTGAGTTGTTGGGTAATCCCCGTCGCCAAAAGAAATTTAATGAGGAGCAATATTTTTTATCTCAAGCGGAGATGGAAAAGCGCTTTGCAGATTTGCCGATAGCACTTGCCAACTCGGTCGAGATTGCTAAGCGTTGCAATCTCTCTCTCACTTTAGGTCAACCACGCCTTCCTGATTTTCCGACGCCACCTGGCATTACTCTGGATGAGTACTTATTAGCCCAATCTGAAGTGGGTTTAAAGCGTCACATGGAGCGGAACTTCCCCGACCCAGAGGTTCGCGCTAAGGAAGAGGCGCGTTATCACGAGCGCCTAGTATTTGAAGTGAAAACGATTTCACAGATGGGCTTCCCGGGTTACTTCTTAATCGTTGCCGATTTTATTAACTGGGCAAAAAATAATGGTGTGCCTGTAGGGCCCGGTCGTGGGTCGGGTGCTGGTTCTTTGGTGGCGTATTCACTCGGCATTACTGATCTTGACCCACTGCGCTATAACTTACTCTTTGAGCGCTTCCTAAATCCAGAGCGGGTATCGATGCCCGATTTTGATATCGACTTTTGCCAACACGGGCGTGACCGCGTTATTCAGTATGTCAAAGATAAGTATGGCAAAGAGGCGGTTAGCCAAATTGCAACCTTTGGAACGATGGCTGCGCGTGCGGCCATTCGAGATGTGGGCCGTGTGCTCGAGCAGGGTTACAACTTTGTTGATGGTATCGCCAAATTAGTTCCTAATAAGCCTGGTCAATACATGACCATTGAGATGGCCAAGAAAGAGGAAAAGCAGTTAGCTGAGCGTGAGAAAAACGAAGATGAGGTTCGTCAACTTTTGTCCTTAGCCCAACAATTAGAGGGAATGACCCGAAATGTGGGCATGCACGCGGGAGGTGTATTAATCGCTCCTGGACGCCTGACAGATTTTTGCCCCCTTTATACCCAAGAAACTAAAGATCAAGATAGCAGCTCGGTCATTAGTCAATTTGATAAGGATGATGTAGAGGCAATCGGCCTAGTGAAGTTCGACTTCTTGGGTTTGACGACCTTAACTATTTTGGCAGCTGCTGAAAAATGGATTAAGACTCTGCATGCTGATCGCCAGAATTGGAATATCGGTGAAATTCCATTGGATGATCAAAGGGCATTTGAGGTTCTGAAAAACGCCAATACAGTTGCCGTCTTCCAGCTTGAAAGTCGAGGCATGCAGGGCATGCTTCGAGAGGCTAAACCAGACCGTTTCGAAGATATTATTGCGCTCGTTGCTTTATATCGCCCAGGTCCTATGGATCTTATTCCGGACTTTATTGAGCGCAAGCACGGCCGTCAAAAAGTTGAGTATCCAGATCCCCGTATCGAGCCTGTTTTGCAAGAAACCTACGGCATCATGGTGTATCAAGAGCAGGTGATGCAGATGGCTCAGATGATTGGGGGCTACTCATTGGGTGGTGCCGATATGTTGCGTCGTGCTATGGGCAAGAAAAAGCCAGAAGAGATGGCGCAACATCGCAAGATTTTTAGTGACGGCGCTAAAGCCGGCGGCATTAGCGAAGCTAAAGCAAATGAAATCTACGATTTGATGGAGCGTTTTGCGGGCTATGGTTTTAATAAATCCCATGCAGCAGCTTATGCTCTTTTGGCTTATCAAACAGCCTGGCTCAAAGCGTACTATCCCGCAGAATTTATGGCGGCCAACTTATCGCTTGCTATGGATGACACCGATAAGGTGAAGATTCTGTATGACGATTGTTTGGCAAACCAGATTAGAGTATTTTCACCGGATATTAATACGGGTGTTTATGCATTTACGCCGTTGCGTGCCCCTGATGCTGCTCCCGATGCGCCTATTAGTCATATTCGTTATGGCCTAGGGGCAGTGAGAGGAACTGGTGAGGCGGCTATTGAGGCCATTGTGAAGGCGCGCGAGAGCGGTGGCCCATTTAAAGACCTATTTGATTTTTGCGCACGTGTTGATCGTAGACAAGTTAACCGCCGTGCAATCGAGGCTTTGATGCGTGCAGGCGCTTTTGATAGTTTGTACAAAGATAGCGTTCCTGCTGGTGGAAATTTATACGATATTCGATCTACGTTGTTAGCTTCATTAGCACGTGCTATAGAAGCTGCGGAGCAGGCTGAGGCCTCTGTTAATCAAGTCAGTCTATTTGAGGTAGCTGGAGAGTCTGACCGCCATCTACCAGAGCTAGTTCGCGAGCCAGTTTGGTCTGAGAAAAAACGTTTGCAAGAAGAAAAGACTGCTTTAGGTCTTTGCTTAACGGGGCATATGTTTGATGCCTATCGAGAAGAAACATCACACTTTATTCGTCAACCATTGGTCAAAGTGACTGAAGGCAAAGATCAGCTCATTGCTGGAATTATTACTTCCGCTCGTATGCTCACTGGTCAGCGTGGACGTATGATGATTGCCACGATTGATGATGGTACCGCCGCTATTGAAGTAACGCTTTACAGTGAAGTCTATGAACCGAATCGCTCTTGGCTTAAAGAAGATGAATTGTTGGTCGCCAAAGTGAATGTCACGCCAGATAAATTTTCTGGTGGCATGAGAATTGTTTCTGAGGCGGTCATGGATATTACAGGTGCACGCATGCGATTTGCACGCAATGTCCATCTCAATATCGAGGCTGGCATTGATCTAAAGTCTTTGCGCAGTCAACTTGGTCCTTATTTGATGAGTAATCGCGTGCGCGATCCAAAACTAGGACCTGCTATTGCCTCAATGTCTAGTGGTAACGAGGGTATGAAAGGACTGATGTTGACTGCGGCAGTTACTACCAGTGGTGGAGCTTGTTTAATGCAGTTTCCTGAGGAGTTGCGTATTTACCCGGATGATGCTTGCTTGCACAGCCTTAATCAAATCCTGGCAGCCAAGCAGAGTAATTCAGTACAAGTTCAGTACCACTAAAAAATCATTTTGATACTTTAGTGGCTTGTTGCAGTGCCTCTATCACTTGCGCAGGCTCTAGATGATCTAGGCATTCGCTATTGCTATTTGCTTTGTCTTCACAACCAGCTTTGCGACAAGGAACGCACTCTCCAGGGCCTTGCAAAATTGTGACATTTCCAACGGTTTGAGAACGGGCTCGTAACAGATAGGGTTGCTCACCCATAAAGCCATTTGGCCATGGGCCAAAGTTTGTTGGTGGGGTTGGCCCAAACAGGGCAATTGTTGGTGTATTGCATGCTGCTGCCAAATGGGTAATGGAAGTATCTACACCAATATAAGCGAGTGCCCCACGAATCAACGTACCCGCCTGTGGAATCGAGAGCTCGCCTAAAGTATTTACTACGTTTTGGCGCGTCTGTGAATCGAGTAATGACAAAATATCATGATTGAGTTGCAAATCTTGTTTGGCTGGTGAGGCACTGAGGACTACTTGCCAACCTTGTTTCACTATCCAGGTGATGAGAGTCTGCCAATACGCCAACGGCCAGCGCTTATATGCCGTTAAGGGGCCAGGGTGAACAACAATATAGGGTGAGCGAAGTTGCTTGGCAACACCAGGCGTAAGCGCTTCTCCAATAGGAGGGGTCACGAAAATTGCTTTGTTAAATACATCGCGGGGATTATGAAAAAACACCTCGAGTAAACGCAGTTTTTCAGCAATTACATGTTGCGCAAAGTAATCAACATCAACCGTATGTAAGGATATGAATTTTTTCCAGGCATTTTGCTTTTCACTTTTACTGCGCTTGCTTGCATCATGCTCGGTCAGTCCCTGTGGGTGGCCTCCTAGAACGCCTACTCTACGGCGGGCTGCCACAAGGCCGTAAAGATAGGCGCGATCACTTGGTTGAGTCACTATGGCTAAATCGTAGCGTTGGAAGAGTTGTCTAATCAGGGAAAGATATTCAAAAAGGCCAGGTCGATCAGAGGTCTCAATCATTTGACTGATATTGGGATTGCCCTTGAGCATATCCAATTTTCCGCGATAGCCTAAAAAATGAAATTTGGCATCTGGCCAAAGTTCTCGCGCCTTTTCTATCAAAGGGGTGGTGACAAGTACATCACCAATTTGGCGAGTAGCAATAAATAAAACTTTTTTTGGTTTTAAATTTGAAAAAGAGGACATGAGTTTTTTCTGGGCAATCTATTTATTGATTTGCCTTAGTAAGAATCTTTTCACGTACATGACGTGCGTTCTCGGCTGCATGTGATTGATCATTGATGTGATGATGGAGGTGAAGGACCTCAGTTGACCAAGAGCCAGATTTACGAATGAGCCCAGTGTTCTGAAGCCTAAAAACAAAATCGGCATCTTCATGACCCCAGCCAGTCATGCTCTCATCAAAGCCACCAATAGCCTGGGCATCCGATTTCCAGCAGGCCATATTGCAACCCTTAATGCGACGCCAAACAAACTTTCTATAGTTGCGCCAAAAGCCATCACCTAATTTTATTTTGAGCGGCCAGTACTTATTAATTGCGCCAGATGCTCGAAAATTAAGGAGATTTTTCCAAAAGTAGGAATAATTCCACTGGGGCCAAGTAAGTAATTCTTTAGTGAGTCTATCGCTTAATAAAACACGACTACCGGTGACTAAATATCCATGCTGCGACAGAGCGCGATGCTGCGATACAAAATCAGGCTGAACAATGCAGTCACCATCAAGAAAAATCAAATAGTCACCTTGTGCTGCAGTAATTGCTTGATTGAGAATGCGGGTTTTGCGAAAGCCTAAATCTTCTTGCCAAAGATGGGTGATGGGCACGGGAAATTGAGGTTTGATCTTTTCGATTAGATCTCGCGTTTCACTCTTTGAGCCATCGTCGGCGATGATGATTTCAAAGTTAGTGTCGGTTTGACTAGCCAGCGACTCAAGGCATTTCTGGAGCGCTTCTGGCCAGTTGTAAGTAGCCAGAAGAATTGAAATCATTTTGAATCTGGGCGGCGTTTGTTTTGCGCATCTTGGTGAAGATGCCATAACTTGATATACCGATAGTAGGTTCCTTGCCCATTAGAGATGGCTAGAGCAAAACCCTGGGCCCCATCTAAGAAGCCGGCACGCAGAAAATAGGTGCGAAAGAAGGACCACATTCCATGAAGTATTGCTTTTAGGGGGTTACTGGTTTTGCCTTTGGCAAAAG
>JACCDI011531311.1_pt1 | contig 13465 bp, 13 predicted proteins | sample 7442791 | NCBI WGS metagenome assembly JACCDI01 (sample SAMN15323434, study PRJNA562643) | freshwater metagenome | isolation source: river surface water | place: USA:Blue River Watershed | collected 2017-08-15
ATAGAAAGTGGCTTGTCGTATCGCTTCCAACGCTTGAGCTCAAGCTCGAACCTTTCATCAAAAGCTGCACGATTCGGCAGTTCTGTTAGCGCATCTTGCAAGCTTCGGAATTTTTGCTCGGCCAATCGTTTCTTAAATTGGGCCGCTTCCGCTTCCAATTCACGCAAGCGCATTTCCATTTCTTTGACAGCAAGCATCAACATCTCACGCTCTTGCCGCTCTAGTAACTCTTTTTGTTGCAACGAGTTGGTAATCGCACCTAACTTGCCGGTCACTAAAACTTGCAGTTGCTCTAAGGATGTTGCTGTTTGAGTTTCTTTGCCTAAAACTGAAATCTGATGTTCTATTTGCTGATTTAACAACTGCATCTTTTCTTTGATGCTGTTGCTATTTTGCTGCGATGAAATCAGTGACTGTTGGACGCTGGTCAGTGCTTCATTGAGTTTTAGTAGAAAATGTTGAGCTGACTGTCGTTCTTCATTAATGCTCGAAATGATTATTTCGATGGTGCGTAAGCACGCTTCTAACAAACGCTCGATTGTCAGTTCTGCTAACAAACTTAAACGGATGTTTTCAATCGCTCGTGCATGTTTGCCTTCGAAGGCTAATTCACTGAGTAAATTTGTCAGTTCTATAGAAATCTGCCGACAAATAGCATCGTAGCGAGTGCTATCGGAAATTTCCTGCAGATCCATGTCTTGTTTGGCGCTTAACGCTGTTTGATATAAAGCGGTCAAATCGGTCAAATGCGGAATAAACGCTTGGAGGCTTGGCGCAGGTTCTTCTACTTTGCTTAACAACTCGCGAAGATCTCGGCGCAATTGATTCGGCAAGCCCTTTTGTTTTTGCAAAAGTTTGCCTGCCTCGGAAATCGAGTATTGCGCTTTTTTCACATCAAGGGTTTGTTTGACTTCGATCTGTTTCAGCTGCTCAGTTGTTGCATCAAGCTGCGGTAGCAGTTTTTCTAAATCGGTGCCCCGATTTAAATCCTGACGCAGACGAGCTAGTTTATTGTCGAGTTCTACATCAATACCTTTACAGACGAGACTCAGCCGAGAGACAAATTGCGTCAGGATTTGAAACTGACTTTCATAGGTCACTTCGAGTTGCTGTCTTGCTTTGACGGCCGCAGCTAATTGCTGCTTGGTGTTATTGTCTGCGTCCACTACTTATGTATTCCCGGCTAAAGCGCTGTGCCATGTGGCGTAAGTATATCGTTATTAAGTTATTTTGCGCAGTCCAATTCTATATTTGCCGATAAAAAGCTGCAAATTCGCGGTTAAATTTTGTAAGGATTTTCCCGCGTAGCGAGGTCGTGCCTAGTCTCGTCTGGTTTTTGCTGGCATCAGTGTTGTCGCTGAAATGAAAAAGCCGGCTGTAATCAGCCGGCTTTTTCTTTGAACCATCGAGGGTTCTTATTTTTTTGTCAGGTAGTAGGGTAACCAGCTTTGTTCTTCAGCCGAGGTCAGATAGTTCATTACAGCCGTCCTTCAACAGATATTTGGTTTGGGGTTGGTGTGTCTGGCACCAACGACGATTATTTAATCATATTTCGAAACGAAAGTAAAAGTTATTTTGTTGGGTTACATAATGACTTTCATATTTCGACAGCGTAATTTGCCGGTTTTGCCGCAAAACGCTAGCCAATACGCAGTGAATGCCTTAGTTTGAGCCAAAAAAATTGGAGTCGTTATGAAACATTTCTGTCGCATCTTCACAGGCATTTTGTTGTTGGCGGTTTTTTCCGCTTCAGCCGAAGTGAATTACCAAATTAAAATCTCACAGCCGCAACACCATTTAGCTGATGTCGAAATGACTATGCCAGTCGATGCTGCGGGCTCGGTGCTCGTGCATTTACCAGCTTGGCGCAGTGGCAAGTATCAAATTTTAGATTTGGCGAATGGTGTGCGTCGTTTTGCTGTAGCAGACGCGAATGGCCAAGCACTATCATTTAAGAAAACCGAAAAAAGCACTTGGCAGATTGATGTCAAACAACAAGGTAACATCACCGTTCGTTATCAAATATATGCAAATCAATTAGATACTCGAACCAGACATATTGATGATAGCCATGGTTACCTCAATCCTTCAGCTGTGTTGATGTACAGCGAAAGCACAAGACTGCAACCAGTTACTGTGCAATTAACCGTGCCTGCAGGCTGGCGCAGTACTTCTGGTATGGCGAAAGGGCCGAAACCGCATAGTTTTGTTGCGGCGAATTACGATGTGTTAGCAGATTCGCCAATCGAAACTGGTATTCACCAGAGTTTCCAGTTCAAAGTGGATGGTCGTGATTATGAGGTAGTTATTTGGGGGGATGGAAATTATGACGCCAAACAAATCGTTGCTGATCTGGAAAAACTAGCCGGACAAACTTCAAGCATTTGGCAAGGTTACCCGTATCAGAACTACCTGTTTATCATCCATTCCTCTGTAGGCGCTCGTGGTGCTACAGAACATCTTAATTCGACAGTGATTCAACGCGATCGCTTTAGTTTTAAAACCCGTCAACATTATTTAGATTTCTTGAGCACGGCGTCGCACGAGTTAGTTCACACCTGGAACGTGAAGGCTTATCGGCCTGCAGAGCTAGTGCCGTACGATTATCTCAACCCAAATTATACCAAATTGTTATGGATTTCAGAGGGGTCCACCAGTTACTTTCAAAACCAATTGTTGCTGCGCGCAGGCCTGATGACGACCAAAGAGTTTTATGCAGACCTTGCTAAGTCGTTAGATAGATTTGATCGTTTAGCGGGAAAAACCGAGCAGTCAGTCGCAGAATCCAGTTTTGATAATTGGATTAGTTTGGGTGGCGACCACGGCGATAATTTCAGCGTTAACATCTATTCTGAAGGTTATTTAGTGAGCTGGATGCTTGACCATTGGTTGTTAGATAAGAGTCAACTTCGAGCTAGTTACCGTAGCTTACATTCTGAATTGTATAAGAAATTTTCGAAAACAACTGCGTTCACTGATGTCGATGTTCGTAATATTGCAAAGCAGTTAACTGGCAAATCTTTAGATGCTTGGTGGCAACAGCAAGTCGAAACTCCGCTGGAATTAAATACTGATGAATTGTTGGCATCGGCCGGATTAGTGCGCACCGCTTCGGAAAAAGTTCAGGCCTTCAGCGGCATCACCAGCACCTTTAAAGATGGCGTGGCGAAAGTGAGCAAAGTTGAGCGGGACTCCCCAGCATGGCAAGCAGGTTTAACTTCTGATGATGAAATCGTTGCTGTTGGTAAACTGCAGTTAAAATCGGCGCTTACCGATCGACTGAAGGATTTTAAGCCAAAAGAACGCATTGTCATCAGTTATTTCCGCAATGGTCGTTTGCTAGAAGCTGAGCTTACCTTGGGTTCATTGCCGGAAGGCCCTAGTACTATTAAAGCAATGCCAAATGCGAGCAAAGCTCAAAAAGCCTTTCATAAGGCCTGGCTTGGAGTTGACCACGACTTACCAAAATCGTGATCAAAAAGGACAAAAAAACCGTGATATTTCACGGTTTTTTGATCTAAGGTAGTTTAAATTTTGCGAGGAAGTTTCGAAACGAAACTTCCTATTGGCGAGTGAGTCGGATATTTGGCGGAGTGTATGGCTCGCTACAGCGCATCGGATTGATATCTAAACCACCACGACGGGTATAACACGCGTACACCGCCAAAAACTCGGGTTGTAGTAAATCATAAATATCTTTGTAAATCCGCTCTACGCATTGTTCATGAAATTCATTGTGTTGCCTAAAGCTAATCAAGTAACGCAACAAACTTTCATGGCAAAGCGCTTTTCCGCGGTAATGAATGAACACACTTGCCCAATCCGGTTGCGAAGTAATCAGGCAATTTGATTTCAATAAATGCGAGTGCAGTTTTTCTTCAATGACGCTGTCATTTCCAGCAAGTTTTAATAACGAAGCGTCATATTGATACTGCTCGATTTCCAAATCTAAATCGTCAATGCAACGGCCTTGTAGCCAAGTAGGCTGAAAGGCAATGAGCTCATTTACATGATGGATCGTCACTTCTACCGGTTTACCAGCACAAAGCGATAAATCTTCTTTTAACCGCAAATAGACTTGGCTGATGTCGCGAAACCGCGTTTGATTAAAGCTATTGAGATACAGCTTGAAAGATTTAGATTCAATCAAATTTGCTGAGTCAAAAGGCACTACCACGGTTGCTAGGGCAACCATTGGTTTACCTTTGGCATTTAACCAAGATAATTCGTAAGCATGCCATATGTCATAACCGACAAAAGGCAAGGCTTGCGCTGCATTTAAGCCAATCGCGTCACGGGCCAACTGTCTAGGGACGGCTTGCAAGAGGGTTGCATCATATTGATCCAAATATTCAGTTATTTTCCCTAGGCTAAGATGGGCTAGGGCATTTTCAGCATGTTTTGTCATAAGGCGCTCTGCCAAGTTAGAATGGGTTTATTTTATCATAGGAACTAGGCAGAACATGGCAGAAGTCCAGCAAGTTTTTCAACATTTGTTGACCGAGGCAGTGTCACTCGCAAAACAAAATGGCCAAACCTGGCAAAGTTACGCAGATCCCGAGCTGGGCTCGCCCGCACAATATGGCGAAGTTCAGGACGATTTAGTTGCTTGGTGGCCAGTCGCTCGCACTACAACAGCCGACTTCTCTGGCTTACAACAAGCGCTTGAGTTCAGTTTACATGCTGATGTCCAAGCTTTTTATGGTTGGGGCTATGGTGGTGGCTTAACGGCAACGCATGCACGTGGTCCTTTAGAGTTATTGATGGTTTGGCATGATGAAGATTTCATCCGGTTACAGCACAACATCATTGCCCATATTCTGATGAAGCGGCGACTCAAGCAGCAAGAGACAGTGTTTATCGCCGCGACTGATGACGACGAATTGCTGATTTCGGTGCTCAATAGCACGGGTGAGGTGTTTCTAGAAAAAGTTGGCTGCGAAGTAAAAGAACTGTTAGCCCCTGATTTAGCGAGTTTTTTACAACAACTAAGTGTGCAAAACGCGAACTAATTGCGGTTAGTTCGCTCTTGCAAGCCCTGCTGTATTAGTTGGCTTATTGGCATTGCCAAGCGATATTGCTGACTAATAAGCAGCGGTCACACTGAAAATCGAAAAGATCGGCAAGTGGCGTTTTGCGTAACCACTCGCCTTTGCAGCTTGGGCATAGGCGTTGTGATTCCTTCGCGCAATCGCTGCTGGTGCCTCGATATAATGCGTAGTAAACCGGCTTAGCCAATTTGCTCGTCAGCTGTTTAGCAAACTGGCGACCTTGACGATTTAACTTACTGTTGAGATTCTGCAATGCACGTTCGGCGGGGCCTAGTAACACGCTTTGTTGCTGCATCTGGATCTCATCAAGTGCTTGATATTGCAGTTGCCAACGCACAAGATCTTCGTGATCGACACCATGAGTAGGTGGGATCTTAAACAGCGGTATTGGCGCCAAATGTTCAGCGCAATAAACCACTGAGTTCATCTGGGCGAAGCGGCAATAAAGCACGTAAGCCGCTGAGTCGTCGCAAGGATCTGTGTGATTGGACATCAGATCCATCCCCAAAATTTCCACACTTGGATATGCAAGTCCACCGGTTGCTAACTGTTGTAACGCCTTGAGACCGGGTTGGCGATGCCATGAGGTGTGTAACGCATCTTGGGTTGGCATAATTACCCGGGCAATAAACTCGTCTTGCAGTAAATGGGTGGGAAACTCGCGTCCGAGAATTTGACCATTAAAAATCAAACTCTCCAAGTAGCCGCGCAACGCTGTTTCGGCTTGTTGATAATTGGTATCAGCAATGATCTTAAACCGCAGTTCAGCGACCCACATGATCTGTCCCTGTCTGCAGTAATACTAAAATTTGGTCGAGTTTCGCTTCAAGTCGCGCCACATCCGCTCGAAGTTGTTCGATTTCCGAAGCGTCATTGCTGACGGCAACTGGAACTTCAGGGCGATCTTCAACCGCCCCGGCTACTGTCGGCGGACTATTTCGCCATTGTTGATAAGCACTAAACAGTTTGACTGGATCGGTACCACTACCAGCGCGTGCACGCACCAAGGCTAAGCTCGGTGTTTTGCCTTCTTGCTGGAGTTGCGACGCGATCTGGCAAATGCGTTGATAAAGTGTGTTCATAATGAGGTCAACTTCGCTAAAATTTGGTGGAATTAACTACTTTTAGCCACAACAGAAATTAATAATTACATAAACTATTGAATTGTAACACTTTAAGTTCTGGCATTCTCTTTGCTCTAAGTCCATTATGGCATTATCCATATCAGCAATCATCAATACTAAGGATCAATAATGAAAACAACATTGAAATTCATCACTGCAATCAGTTTGGCGTCAGTGTTATCAGGCTGCGTTATTGCAGTTGGCGGTCATGACGAAGAATTCAACGGTAATGAAGAATGGCAGAAAATTCAGCAATTTAACCAAAGCTACATTAATCAATTAAACTTAGGTGCTGAATCATCAGCGGTACGTAAAGGTTTAGGTGCGCCGGCGTTTGTTGAATTGTTCAATAAAAATGGCGAAGAGATTGAAGTGTTGTTTTACCGCACTCAGCACGAGCATAGCGATGGTGAAACTTCAAAAGACGAGTGCACTCCGTTGGTATTTAAACGCGGTGTGTTAGTAGGTTTAGGCGATAAAGCTTACCAAAACCTGTAATTGCTCGCGTGTGCTGATACTCTAGTGTCAGCACGCTTGACTTAACGATTGGCTCAGATAGATTGCTAAGAACGTCAGACAACTTAGGTAATTGCAAGTGGCCGCTAACAACCCTGATTTCAAAAGTTTTGCCGCATTTTACCCATACTATTTACTCGAACATCAACAACCACTTTGCCGCGCGTTGCACTATATTGGCAGTAGTTTGGTGCTAGTTGTGCTGGCGGTGATTGCACTGACCGGTCAATGGTCATGGTTCTGGCTGTTGTTTTTAGTGGGTTATGGCTTTGCTTGGATAGGTCACTTTTTTGTCGAACATAATAGACCCGCCACCTTTAAGTACCCATTTTATAGTTTGATGGCGGATTGGGTTATGTTGAAAGACTTTCTCACTGGGCAGCTCAAGGCCAAACTTGCGCAAGCTACATCCGAAAAGGTGGCAGCTCAAACGCAGCTAAACGCAGACCTTTAAGCCAAAGTTCTGCTTGGTATCGGCTTTCACCATCACCGCTAAAATCGACTAAGTACAAAGTGCGTAAGCGCTTTTTGCCATTAATTGATTGCAGTTTATGACCGGCACGCGCACATTCCAAAAACTGCACTTGTTGCTGTTCACATAATTGACGGGCGAGCGCTGTGGCGCGTTCGTCTTGTTTCCGTTGTTGGATAAACCAATAGACGACCAGCATTCCGCCAATTAACCAAAAATAACTAATCATACCGTCCTCAATAATTTTCAGATGACCGCTTTGACGCCTTGGTCATCAATTTATGCTTGCTGATCATGTGGGGGCTGCAGAGGAAATGCAAGACTCATGTTAAAATGATGCGCTAAAGGAGTCGAAATGATCTATCAAAAAACTACTCAGCTGCTGAATGCGCTGCAAACAGAACTGCAACGGCTTGATTTTTGGCAAGAATTGCCACCATCGATACAAGCAATGCAAAGCACAGCGCCATTTTGCTGCGATACAATGCCGTTACATCAGTGGTTACAGTTCATTTTTTTGCCGAAAATGCGGCAATTGATCTTGTTAAAGCAGCCTCTGCCGAAAAAAATAGCCATTGCGCCTTTTGCCGAAGTCGCTTACGGCAATGAAGCGCAAAATGTCACAACTTTAATTGCCATGCTCGCCGAAATCGATTTGCTGTTAAGTTCGCCGCATAGTGATGGTGATGTTTTGCAATGACAATTTCGGAGCAGAGGGATCCCGAGTTAAGTATGTTGCAAGCTAATGATGATGCTCAACATGAGCTTCCGTCGAGCGAGCCCACAGCGCCCGTGTTGCAGATCCTTTATCAAGATCAATGGATAGTCGCCATCAATAAACCAGCCGGAATGTTGGTGCATCGTTCATTTTTGGACAAACACGAAACAGTTTTTGTGCTGCAGACCTTGCGCAATCAGCTCGGGCAGCACGTGTTTCCGCTACATCGCTTGGATAGACCGACTTCGGGGGTCTTACTCTTTGCGCTATCGGCTGCAATCGCGTCGCAAGTTTCTCAGCAACAATCGCCGTGGCAGAAATATTATTTAGCCACAGTGCGTGGTCATTTGCTTAAGCCGTTTCAGCTTGATTACCCGTTGTATGAAGAGCTTGATGCTATCGCTGACAAATTTGCTGATGTTGATAAAGCTGCACAATCCGCTCTGACAGCAATTTACCCGCTTGCAGCCATGGAGTTGCCAATTGCTGAGAGACGATTTGCTACCTCACGTTACTCGCTGTTATTGCTGCAACCTTTTACCGGTCGTAAACATCAATTGCGCCGTCATCTAGCTCATTTATTTCATCCAATTCTTGGCGATACCACGCACGGTGATAATAAAAATAATCGCAGGTTTAGTGAGTTTGCAGAATTAAGTCGTTTGCAGTTGCATGCTTGGCTGCTGTGTCTGCAGCATCCGGTCACAGGTGAGCAATTACATATTTGCGCTGGTTTACCGGATTTTGCCGAATTTTGGCAAAAATGGGCTGGGGCATTCGATGAAAATAACCTCAAAGCTTTGGTTGCGAGTCAGATCCTGACCCAATTACCTGTTCGCGTTGATGCCGTGGTAGAAAAATAAACCCCCTAGCAGTTAGCTCTGCGAGGGGGTTTCAAGTGGGATATTGATGTTAGCCGCTTAGGCTCAATCGCTTCAGCGGTAAATCAGCACTTTGCTTAATCGATGCTCCGCAGCAGTGCATTGATGCCAACTTTCGCGCGAGTTTGTGCATCGACGCGTTTGACAATGATTGCAGCATACAAGCTGTGTGTGCCATCTTTTGCCGGGATTGAGCCTGGCACAACTACGGCGCCTGCTGGCACGCGGCCATAAGTGATTTCGCCGGTTTCGCGATCGTAGATGCGAGTAGATTGGCTAATATAAACGCCCATCGATAAGACTGCGCCTTCCTCGATGATCACGCCTTCTACCACTTCTGATCGAGCGCCAATGAAGCAATTGTCTTCGATAATGGTTGGATTTGCTTGTAATGGCTCTAACACACCACCGATCCCAACACCGCCTGATAAATGCACATTTTTACCGATTTGCGCACAAGAACCCACAGTGGCCCAAGTGTCGACCATAGTGCCTTCACCAACATAAGCACCGATGTTGACGTAAGATGGCATTAGTACCACGTTTTTGCCGATAAAACTGCCTTGACGTACTGCCGCTGGCGGTACTACCCGCACGCCGTCAGCAACAAATTGTTCGTGGCTGTAGTTCGCATATTTCATGGCGACTTTATCGAAGAAGCGGTTTTCCGCACCGTCCATTACTTGGTTGTCGTTGATCCGAAAAGACAGTAAAACCGCCTTTTTCAACCACTGATGAGTTACCCATTCACCGGCAATCTTTTCAGCAACACGGGCTTGGCCGCTATCTAACAACGCAATGGCAGCTTGCACTGCATTTTTAATCTCGGTTGAGACAGTGGCTGGAGTGATCGACATGCGTTCTTCAAACGCTGCTTCGATAATTGTCTTTAAGTCAGTCATGGGAGCTCTTTTAGCCTTCTATTACATCGGTCAATTGTTCCACCAGAACCCGGCGCAAACGCGCCTGTTCATCAGCTGATAAAGCTTGGTCCTGACGGGTCGAAATCATGAAAAAGTCTTCTGCGCGTTCACCAATAGTGGTGATTTTCGCCGCGTGAATATTAATCTCACATTGAGAAAACACTTGGCCTATGGTGGCCAACAATCCCGGCATATCAAGTGCGGCCAACTCCAGCATGGTCCGCTGTTTATTGGATGCCGGTAAAAACACCACTTTCGGTGGCACGTGGAATGCCTTGAGCTGTTTGTTTGGCCTTGCTTTGCTGCGCTCAACCACGGCTTGTTGACTGATTGCGCCTTCGAGCGCTTTCTTCAGACTTTGGATCCGTGAGGTTGCAGTGACCGCATTGCCATTTTGTTCCAACACCACAAAGGTATCCATGGCATAACCGTCTTTGTTAGTCATAATCTGCGCATCGAAGATACTGACTTTTTTACCATCCAAAGCCGCAACAATCCGCGCAAACAAATTTGGTTGGTCGGCGGTATAGATGAACACCTGAGTGCCGCCACGCATCGCGGTCGGGCTGATGAGTACCATCGGTTGGCTGAAATCTGCATGCTGCAGCAAGTTTTCAGTATGCCAAGCAATTAACTTAGGGTTGTAGCGCGCGAAATAATCTGCTTTGAATTTACTCCAAAGTGGCGATACTTTGCTTTCGTCGATGCCTTGTTCAGCCAATAAACGCAGGGCTTCCGCTTGATGTTCCCGGATCTGATCACGTAGATCCATCGGTTTTTCCAAGCCGCGACGAAAGGCTTTTTGCGTGCCCAAATATAACTCACGCAACAATGAGCCTTTCCAGTCATTCCACAAATTGTCATTGGTGGCGCGGATGTCGGCAAGGGTCAAGCAATACAAATAGTTAAGACGCGTTTCGTCACGAACCTTTTCGGCAAACTCAGCAATAACAGCAGGGTCATGAATGTCACGACGTTGTGCTGTCACCGACATCAACAAATGTTGTTCAACCAACCATACGATTAGTTTGGTATCGAATTCGCTGAGTTTGTGTAATTTGCCAAATTCACGGGCGTCGAGTGCGCCAAGGTCTGAGTGATCGCCACCGCGGCCTTTTGCGATATCATGGAAAATGCCGGCCAAATACAATAACTCGGGTTTTTCCATGCGTTTGACGATATCGGTGCACAGTGGAAATTCGTTAGCAAATTCGGGCACCGTGTAGCGATGAATGTTTTTCAGCACGCGATGTGTATGTTCGTCAACTGTGTAGGCATGAAACAAGTCAAACTGCATCTGGCCAACAATGTTACGCCAAGGCAATAAATACGCCGCAAGAATGCCGTGACGATGCATTAAGGTAATGGCTAGGTCGAGGCCATTGGGATGGCGAATGATCGCCATAAACAGTTGGCGACAAGCTTCGTAATCCTGCAAATCGCCCATCAAACGACGTAGCACTTGGCGCAGCAACCGAATGGTTTCAGAATGAATGCCATGAATTTGCGGGCAATTGGCAACATGCCAAAATAGTCGCAGGATGTTTTCTCGGCGAGCAAAAACGGCTTTATCACTGGCATGGATTAAGTGTCCATGGATTTCAAACATATCATCCAGTTTTTGCACTTTGTATTTGCTGTGATTTTTTAAAATGCTGCCTTCAAAATGCTGCAGCAACATTTCATTTAATTCGCTGACGCGTTGCACGGTGCGGAAAAACCGCTTCATCATGCGCTCAACGGAGGCCTTGCCATCATCACCAAAACCAAGTTGTTTGGCCACCGCAGGTTGATAATCAAACAAGATCCGGTTTTCATTGCGGCCAGCTTCTATATGTAAGGCAAAGCGCATCTGCCAAAGATAAGCCTCACACTCCATCAACTCTTGATATTCGTCTTCGGTCAAATATTGATAAGCCACAAGTTCGCGCATAGTACGGGTGCGAAAATGCTTTTTCGCGACCCAACCAATGGTTTGAATATCGCGAAGACCACCAGGATTGGCCTTTAAATTCGGTTCAAGGTTGTAAGCGGTGCCGTGATATTGCGCGTGGCGCCCCTGTTGCTCATGGCGTTTGGCTTGGAAAAATTGATTACTTGGCCAAAAATTATCTTTGCTGACTTCGACAGAAAGTTGGTCGAATAACTGTTTGTTGCCACATAAAAAGCGCATTTCCATCAGGTTTGTGGCAATAGTTATATCATCTTTGCCCAGCGACACTGATTCTTTAATGGTGCGAACGCTGTGACCAACCTCGAGGCGAAGGTCCCACAATAAAGTGACAAACTTACCGATTTGCTCTTGTAAGGCTGGATTTAAGCGTGATTCGGTGAGGATCAATAAATCGATATCAGAAAACGGGTGCAATTCACCGCGGCCATAACCACCGACGGCAATCAGTGAGAGTTGTTTTTGCCGATCAAGATCGAAGTGACGCCACAACGACGCCAACACATCATCGATGAATTTAGCGCGGGCCCGCACCAAATTGGCGACGGGCTGCGTTTGCGCTTGGACTTTCAAGTACTCCAGAAAGTCCGCAAAATGTTTCTTGTAACTGTCTAGGGTAAATTGGCCCGGGACGGTTTTATCAAAAGCTATCGCCGTTGTCATGCACTGTTACCCTGTATCGACAGGGGACTAGTTAGGCGTCCGCTGTCAGGATCCGTTCAATTGTGTCATCTGATCGCAGGGTCAGAATTTCACAGCCCGTGTCCGTCACTAAAATGGTGTGCTCGAACTGTGCTGATAAACTACGATCTTTCGTCACAACCGTCCAGCCGTCTTTTAACAATTTACTATGACGATCGCCGGCATTCACCATTGGTTCGATAGTGATACACATGCCTGACTTCAAAACATCGCCTGTGCCCGGGCGGCCGTAATGCAAAACTTGCGGATCTTCATGGAACACAGCACCGATGCCATGACCACAATATTCGCGAACGATCGAGTAGTTGTGCTTTTCCGCATGTACTTGGATAGCATGGCCAATATCGCCAAGACGGGCGCCGTTTTTCACTTTGCGCAGACCTAAGTACAGAGATTCTTGGGTCACTCGGATTAAGCGATCCGCTAAAATGCTCGGTTTACCCACCACGAACATCTTTGAAGTATCACCATGGAAACCGTCTTTGATTACCGTAATATCGATATTGACGATATCGCCATCTTTCAGCACTTTTTCGTCATCTGGAATACCATGACAAATCACATGGTTTACTGAAGTACAGATAGATTTTGGGAAGCCGTGGTAATTAAGTGGAGCAGGGATGCTCTGCTGCACATTTACCATGTACTCATGGCAAATCCGGTCAAGTTCGCCGGTGCTGATGCCTGGCTTCACATGAGGCTCAATCATTTCAAGCACTTCTGCGGCTAAACGGCCAGCAATACGCATTTTCTCAATTTGTTCGGCGGTCTTAATGGTGGCAGCCATAAGGTCTCTCTCTGCTGTAAAACTACACAATGGATTGTGTTTAAGGGGCGGCTATGGTATAAAGCGCACCGCAATTTGGCAATTAAAGCTGCTGTATTTTAGTGAATAAATCTGTAGCCGCCTTATATGCAATCATAAATTAATTAAACAACACACATATACCGTCACATAAACCGGGGTGCTGTAAGAGATTACAGTCGGATTTATGGGGTATATGGAGGCCTAACCCCCATTAAGGAATTACTCAAAATGGCTAAAGTTTCAATGCGCGATATGCTCCAAGCGGGCGTACATTTCGGTCACCAAACTCGTTACTGGAACCCAAAAATGAAGCCTTTCA
>JACCDI011044886.1_pt1 | contig 13463 bp, 13 predicted proteins | sample 7442791 | NCBI WGS metagenome assembly JACCDI01 (sample SAMN15323434, study PRJNA562643) | freshwater metagenome | isolation source: river surface water | place: USA:Blue River Watershed | collected 2017-08-15
GGGCCGGTGCAGCACTTGCAATCGCTGGTTTGGGCTCCTTCTTTGCCGGATCTGTTGCAACAATGCTTATCGCTGCCTTTGCACCTCCACTCGCAGAGCTGGCGTTCAAGTTTGGCCCTGCCGAGTACTTCTCCTTGATGGTTCTAGGCTTGGTCGGCGCTGTGGTGCTGGCTTCGGGCTCACTGCTCAAAGCAATTTGTATGATTCTGTTGGGCCTGCTGTTGGGCATGGTCGGTACGGACGTCAACTCAGGCGTTGCCCGCTACGACTTCGGCATCCCAGAACTGCAAGATGGCGTGGGTTTTGCAATCGTTGCGATGGGCGTGTTCGGTTTTGCCGAAATCATGACCAACCTGGAACTGAAAGAAAATCGGGTTGAACTCGATGCCAAGATCGGCTCGCTCTATCCAAACAAGCAAGAGTTCCAAGAGTCATGGCCAGCAGTTGTGCGTGGTACAGCAATTGGCTCCTTGCTCGGCATTTTGCCTGGCGGTGGCGCTGTACTGTCATCGTTTGCTTCGTACACGGTAGAAAAGAAGCTCTCGAAGAACCCTGAGCGTTTTGGTAAAGGCCATCCTGCCGGTTTGGCTGGACCTGAAGCCGCGAACAACGCTGGCGCACAGACATCGTTCATCCCGTTGCTGACACTGGGTATTCCTAGCAACGCCGTGATGGCGCTGATGGTTGGTGCAATGACGATCCACAACATTCAGCCTGGTCCTCAGGTGATGACAAGCCACCCACAGCTGTTCTGGGGTCTGATTGCCTCGATGTGGATTGGTAACTTGATGCTTATCGTGCTGAACCTGCCCCTGATCGGGATCTGGGTGAAGCTGCTGAAAGTGCCTTACCGCATTTTGTTCCCGGCCATTTTGGTGTTTTGTACGATTGGTGTGTATTCGCTGAGCTACAACACATTCGATATTGTCGTGACGGTTATCTTCGGCATCATTGGTTACTTCTGGTCTAAGCTGAAATGCGAAGGTGCACCGCTGTTGCTTGGCTTAGTCCTCGGCCCGCTGATGGAAGAAAACTTCCGTCGCGCCCTGCTCTTGTCACGCGGTAACTTCATGACTTTCTTAGATCGTCCGCTGTCTGCTTCACTCTTAGGGGTTGCGGCCTTGCTGGTCGTGATCGTGGCCCTGCCGTCGATCAAAGCCAAGCGCGAAGAAGCCTTCGTGGAAGACTGATACATGCCTAGCATCAACAGCAAAACGTACGAACCCTCATCTCCCCGCAAAGTTGCTTTTCTTGGCTTAGGGGTGATGGGTCTGCCGATGGCCGGCCACCTGGCCACGGCAGGACACCACGTCACGGTCTACAACAGAAATGCACAAAAAGCGCAGGCCTGGGTAGCAGAGTTTGGTGGTCGCGCTTGCGCGACACCCCGCGAAGCTGCTGCGGGTGCTGAGATTGTGTTTTCGTGCGTCGGCAACGACGACGATCTGCGCAGTGTCGTGCTTGGCGAAAATGGTGCGTTTGCCGGTATGCAGGCAGGTGCAACTTACGTTGACCACACCACGGCTTCTGCGTCTGTGGCGCGCGAATTGCATGCTATCGCTAAACAGAAATCAGTGCGCTTCATTGATGCCCCGGTTTCTGGTGGACAGGCTGGCGCAGTCAACGGTATGTTGACTGTCATGTGTGGCGGTGATGCGGCAGAGTTCGCTGCAGTGCGCGATGTCATCGCAACGATGGCACGGGCTGTCACACTCGTGGGTCCAGTGGGTGCAGGTCAGCTCGCCAAAATGGTGAACCAGATCTGTATCGCAGGCGTAGTGCAAGGCTTAGCTGAGGGTGTTGCTTTTGGTGAAGCTGCTGGTTTGGATATGAAACAAGTCCTGGACGTGATCAGCAAAGGGGCAGCTCAGAGCTGGCAAATGGAAAACCGCGGCAACACCATGGTGGACGACAAGTTCGACTTTGGGTTCGCGGTTGACTGGATGCGTAAGGATCTCAACTTGGCAATGGACGAGGCGCGCCGCAACGGTGCACGACTCCCAGTTACCGCGTTAGTGGATCAGTTTTATGCAGACGTTCAAAAGATGGGCGGTAATCGCTGGGATACCTCGAGCTTGCTAAAGCGGCTCCGGTAATTCTGGTGCTTTATCGTGAAAAACGGCGCTTTAAAGCGCCGTTTTTGTTTCTAAGACCAAACCCTCAGCGTCTGGCCGAGTGTCCTGCCCGCGTTTAAAAATCAGAGTCGCCAACTCATTGAGCGCAAGCGTGTAGACGTCTCGTTTGAATTCTATGACGTCATCCAGCGATACCCAGTAGTGACTCCAGCGCCAGGCGTCAAATTCAGGGTGGGGCGTCGCGCGCAATTGAACATCATGGTCGCGCCCAAGCATTCGCAGCAAAAACCAGATCTGTTTTTGCCCTCGATAATGCCCCCGCGACTCGCGTCGGATAAACGTATCCGGCACGTCATAGCGCAACCACTCACGTGTGCGTCCCAAAATTCGGACATGGTCGGGCTTTAAACCGACCTCCTCATGAAGTTCGCGAAACATGGCCTGCACAGGACTCTCTCCCTGCTTGATGCCACCCTGGGGGAACTGCCAAGCATGTTCCCGAATGCGCTTACCCCAGAAGACCTCATTTTTTTGATTAACGAGGATGATTCCAACATTAGGACGGTAGCCTTCGCGATCAAGCATGGCCACTCCCAACGAATTCAATACAATTGCATTTGATTATACGTACCTGTCGGCAATTTTGCCCCAATAAAATTTATCGGTCCTCCATGCGCGCCTCAGCCTTTCACATCACCACCCTAAAAGAAGCCCCAAACGATGCAGAGATCACCAGCCATCGCCTGATGATGCGCTCGGGCATGATCCGCAAGCTCGCAGGCGGGATTTACAACTACATGCCACTAGGCTTGAGAGTGATTCGCAAAGTCGAACATATCATCCGTCAAGAAATGGATGCGGCGGGCGCCCTAGAGTTATTGATGCCGGTCGTGCAGCCAGCTGAGCTGTGGATGGAATCAGGGCGTTGGGAACAATATGGGCCCGAGCTGTTGCGTATGAAAGATCGCCATGGCCGCGACTCTGTCTTGCAGCCAACCTCTGAAGAGGTTATCACCGACATCGCCCGAAACGAGATTCAGAGCTGGCGTCAACTTCCAGTCAACTTCTATCACATCCAAACAAAATTTCGCGATGAACGACGTCCACGTTTTGGCGTGATGCGCGGCCGGGAATTTACGATGAAGGACGCCTACTCGTTCGACCGCGACGTAGCCAGCGCTCAAAAAAGTTATCAAATCATGTTCGACGCGTACATGAAGATCTTTTCACGCCTGGGCCTGACTTTCAGAGCCGTCTCGGCCGACACAGGCTCGATCGGCGGGTCGCAAAGCCATGAGTTTCAAGTGATTGCCGATATTGGCGAAGATCTGATTGTGTATGACCCTGCCTCCAATTACGCCGCCAATATTGAGCTGGCGCCAGCGCCCTGCCTGATTACTCAGCGCCAAGCGGCATCAGCCCCTCTGACCTTAACGCCCACGCCAGGAGCCGCCAAATGCGAGGCGGTCGCCGAACTCCTGGGCGTCGCGCTCGCACAGACGGTGAAATCCATCGTGCTGGCCACGGACCCAGAAAAAGGCCCTGCGCAAATCTGGCTGCTACTGCTGCGTGGCGACCACGAACTCAACGAAATCAAAGCGGGCAAGGTTGCTGGTTTGAATAAGGGCTTTCGCTTTGCGACCGAAGGGGAAATTATTGAACACTTCGGCTGCAAGCCGGGCTATCTCGGTCCGGTAAAAATGGCTAAGCCCGTCAAAGTGATCGCCGATTTAACCGTTGCAAACATGCACGACTTCATTTGTGGTGCGAACCAAGAGGACTTCCACCTCACCGGCGTCAATTGGACACGTGACCTGCCAGAACCAGACCTCATCACGGATCTGCGTAACGTGGTCGAAGGCGACCAGGCTCCAGACGGCAAAGGCACTTTGGCTATTCAACGCGGCATCGAAGTCGGTCATGTTTTTTACTTAGGTACGAAATATTCAGAAGCATTGAAAGCTACCTTTCTAGACGAGAGCGGCAAGCCAGCACTCATGGAGATGGGGTGCTATGGCATTGGCGTCACACGCATTGTTGGCGCCGCCATCGAGCAAAACCACGATGCAAAAGGTATCGTGTGGCCTCGCGCAATCGCTCCCTTTGAGGTTGCGATCTGCGCGGTCGGCTGGGGCAAAAGTCAGGCAGTGCGTGACGCTGCCGAGGCACTTTACGCCGACCTTAAGTCCAAGGGTGTCGACGTCATTCTGGATGATCGCGATCTACGCCCAGGCATTATGTTTGCGGAGTGGGAGCTGATTGGCCCGCCCGTGCGCATCACAATTGGCGAGCGTGGGCTCAACGACGGCGTAATCGAGTTGCTTGGTCGTAAGCAAACAGAGGCCGCCCGCGTCCCATTGTCGGACAGTTGCGCTCAAACGCTGGCATTGCTTGAGACATATTGATGCAACACCGTTTTGATGTGCGGGTGTACTACGAGGACACCGATATGGGTGGGGTCGTGTTCTATGCCAACTACCTAAAGTTCATGGAGCGCGGCCGTACCGAATGGCTGCGTGCCTTGGGCGTGAATCAGTTTGAGCTAGCGCACTCTGCACAACGGATGTTTATGGTCGCCAAGCTCGATATCAAGTACCTTTTACCGGCCAGACTCGACGATTTGCTACAAATTGAAAGCGAAGTGACACGACTCGGCCGTGCTTCGTTACACTTCAGGCAATCGATTCGTAGACAAGGGGAACTCTTGACACAAGGGAATATCCAAGTTTGCTGTGTAGAAACAGTTAACATGCGAGTCGCTGCGATTCCGGAATCGATTCACACAAAATTTGCTGCAATTACTCGGGACTAAGTGATGCCAACACCTTCAGATATGTCAATGCTTTCCCTGATACTGAACGCCAGTATTCCCGTTCAGTTCATCATGTTGATGCTGATTGTCATCTCGATCGCCTCTTGGACATTTATTTTTGCCAAGCGCTCAACGATTAAAAAGGCGTTGACGCAAACGCGCCGCTTTGAAGACGACTTCTGGTCGGGCGGCGATTTGGCCTTGCTACATCAGTCCATCTCCACGCGCCGCGCCGAACAAGGTGCCCTGGCTCGTATCTTTGACAGTGGCATGACAGAATTCCTCAAGGGACGCCGTGCTGGAGCTGGCGCCGAAACTACTGCCAGCCTTGATGGCGCCCGTCGCGCAATGCGTGCAGCGTTCCAGCGTGAAATGGATGAGCTCGAGTCGCACCTGAACTTCTTAGCGTCTGCCGGCTCGGTCAGCCCTTACATCGGACTGCTCGGTACGGTTTGGGGCATCATGCACGCTTTTGTTGGACTCGCAAACGTACAACAAGCCACACTAGCCTCTGTCGCGCCAGGTATTGCCGAGGCCCTGATTGCCACGGCTATCGGTTTGTTCGCGGCCATTCCAGCCGTCGTTGCTTACAACCGCTACACACACGACATCGATCGCTTGTCGATCCGCTTTGAGACTTTTGTCGACGAGTTCTTGAACATCTTGCAACGACAGGTGCGCTAATGTCCTCCGTTCGCTCGAGCTCAGGGCGCCCAGGCCGACGCCTGAAAAACGAAATTAACGTCGTGCCATACATCGATGTGATGTTGGTACTGCTCGTGATTTTTATGGTGACTGCACCACTTATTACGCCTGGGGTCGTTGAATTACCCTCAGTCGGTCAAGCGGCGAACGTACCACTGACGCCAATTGAAATCCAAATTACCGAAGACGGGAAACTTTCCTGGCGCAAGCGTGAACCAGGCGCCGTCAACGTGCCCGTAGAGCGTAGCGCCCTTGCGCAAACCATTCTGTCTGAACTCAAACCAGACCAGCCCGTCGTGATTGCTGCAGACGGCAAAGTACCCTATGAATCCGTCATGAAAGTCATGGATGATTTGCGTAAAAATGGCGTGACCAAGCTCGGGTTGTTAGTCGACCAAAAAAGTGACGCGCCGACGCCAAACGCCAAGCCGACCGCCAAACCTGCCGCCAAGCCAACCAACAGACGATGAGAAGGATTCGCGCACGCACGCACCAAGCCTGTTGCACCGCCCATGACGCCACATAAAGCAACGCCTGCAAGCGGACCTATGTTGCCGCCCAAACAAACGCTAAATATGTGGGCGTTGGGCTGGGCTTTACTTGCACACCTAGTGCTGGTGTTGCTGCTGGTGGTTAATCTCAACTGGAAGACCGAGGCCGAAGGTCCTATGCAGATTCAGTTATGGGCTGACGGTAATAGCCCAGTGAATCCACCGCCGCAGCCTCCAGCAAAAGCAGAGCCAAAGCCGGAGCCCACTCCAGAGCCCGAACCGGCGCCTGCGCCCCCTCCTCCTCCGCCACACCCACGCCCTCCACATCGGCGCCTCCGCCGAAGGCTGAGGTCGACCCCGAGATCGCACTCGATGAAGAGCGTAAGAAGCGCGCTGAACAAGAACGGCTCGAGCGGGAAGAGGTCAGAAAAGAAGAGGAACGGATCAAGCGTGAGCGCGAGCTGGCCGCTAAGCGAGAGCGTGAGCGCTTAGAGCAACAACGCGAAAAAGCAGAGCGACTCGAAGCAGAAAAGCGCGCCAAGGAAGAAGCAGCCGCTAAAGCTGCCCTAGAAAAGAAGAAAAAGGAAGAGGCCGACAAGAAAGCCAAAGAGAAAGCCGAAGCTGACCAAAAGGCAAAAGAGAAAGCGCAAGCAGATCAAAAGGCCAAGGAAGCGGCTGCGGCTGCGGCAAAACGCGAACAGGCTTTACGAGACGCGTTCCGCAACGACGCAATGGGTGCCGCAGGCATTCCAGGGGGCACTGCGGATCGTAACCAGGCCGGCGGGGGTCGCAATGACGGGTATGGTGCCCAGGTACGTGCCTGCGTGCAGCCTGGCGTTGCGTTCCCAACACCACCACGCAGTGGCGCAACCAACCCAGCGGCGGTCTATCGCGTACAGCTGCGTCCCGATGGCACGATTGCCGACGTCAAACTCACCCGCGGGTCAGGCAATCCGAATTTTGATCGGGCGGTGGAAACGGGGATCCGGCGATGCACTCCCTTCCCCAGACCACCCTCCGGCACCTACCCAGGTTACATAGACGTCAATTACAATATGTATGATTGACAGGAGCTCGCAAAAATATGACGTTCACCCGCTCGTACGACACTAGGGAAGCTACCCGCGCTCTTTTACAGAACGCTCGCGTATGGTTCGCACTTTGTCTCGCGCTGCTAGGCTTGGTCGCAACCATCCCCGCGCAGGCGCAGCTTAGGGTAGATATCTCGGGTACTGGCGCACAGCAATACCCGGTTGCCATTGCAGACTTCAGCGGTGATGCCGCAGGTGCTCAAATTGCTGAGATCATTCGTGCCGATCTGACACGCTCGGGGCAGTTTCGCCTGATCTCGACCTCAGGATCTAACCTCACGGTAGACACGCCGATTGCCTACGATGAATGGCGCACACGTGGTGCAGACTTCATCGCATACGGCACGGTCGTTCGCACGCCAGATGGACGCTTCGAAGTCAAATACCGTCTCGGTGACACCGTCAAACGTGGTCCACTCGACGGAGTTGCCTTCTCAGGTACTGAGAAAGAACTTCGGCGCATCGCCCACCAAATTGCCGATCGCATCTACGAAAAAATCACTGGGATTCGAGGCGTTTTTGCAACGCGTATCGCCTACGTCCTCAAGCAGGGCAATACATACGAGCTGCAAATCGCCGATGCAGACGGTCAAAACCCTCAGGTAGCCCTACGCTCACGCGAGCCTGTTATTTCACCGGCCTGGTCCCCAGATGGCTCACGCCTGGCCTATGTCAGCTTTGAGTCTGGCAAACCGGTGGTGTATGTACATCAACTGGCCACAAGCAAGCGCTTCCCAGTTGCCAATTACAAAGGCAATAACTCGGCACCAGCTTGGTCACCAGACGGCAGCCAACTCGCGGTGGTACTAACGCGGGATGGTTTGTCACAGATTTACACCGTCAGTGCTGCAGATGGCTCAAACTTGCGTCGAATCACGCGCTCGCCACTCATCGATACCGAGCCCGTGTTTAGTCCTGATGGGCGTTCCATCTACTTCACAAGCGACCGTAGCGGCAGCCCACAGGTTTATCAGGTTGGGCTTGATGGAGGGGAGCCTCGCCGCGTAACCTTCAACGGCGGTTACAATATCTCACCTAGAATTTCTCCAGATGGCAAAACGTTGCTTACCGTAACGCGCCGAGACGGGGCATACCGTATCGTTTCGTTGAATCTGACGAACAACACCGAGTCCTTCTTAACAGCTGGACGAGATGATCAGTCGCCAAGTTTCGCCCCTAATGGTATGCAAGTGTTGTACGCCGCCGTCCAAGGTGGTCGGAGTGTCTTGGCAGGCGTGTCTAGCGATGGGCGCGTGCGTCAAACACTATCGATCTTGAACGGTGAAATCCGCGAACCCACCTGGGGCCCGTTTTCCAAATAGTCGAATCTCCTAGCAAAGGAAACATCATGAAAGCTCGTATCGCCAAAGCATTAACCATTGCAGCAGTTGCCGCAAGTCTCGCTGCTTGTAGTTCAGTGTCCCTGGATGATCAGGCTGGCGCTGGCGCCGGCGCTGACGGTTCGGGCATTCTTGACCCGTTCAACCCACAAAGCATTCTGGCTAAGCAGCGCTCTGTTTACTTTGACTTCAACAGCTATAGCGTAAGCGAGCAGTATCGTGGCCTCGTTGAAACACATGGTAAATATTTGGCGAGCAAGCCACAGCAGCGTGTTGTGATTGAAGGCAACACCGATGCACGTGGCGGTTCAGAGTACAACCTGGCACTGGGCCAGCGCCGTGCAGAAGCAGTGCGCCGCATGCTGACACTGATTGGCGTGTCTGACACCCAAGTTGAGACCATCAGCTTCGGCAAAGAGAAGCCAAAAGCTTTGGGTGATAGTGATGCAGACTACGCTGAAAACCGTCGCGCGGATTTCAACTACAAGCGTTAATTCGCACTGCCATTGTTAGACCTGTGCAGGGCGGCTGATAGGCCGCCCTGTTACTTTCGAAAGGAATTACTCATGATTCTTAAATCATCGATTGTTCGCCAAGCCGTGATCGGACTCACACTTTCGGGCGGCATTCTCTTTAGTCATTCTGCATTCGCATTTGCCGACGACGACGCTCGCAAAGCGATCGTTGACTTGCGTCAACAAATCAAAGTTTTGACAGAAGCTAATCAGCGTGCGCGTATGCAACTCGCTGACCAGATCGAAGGCTTAGAGCAAGAAGTCGCTCGTTTGCGCGGCGAGATGGAGCAACTCACACGTCCAGGTGGAGCGGGCGGTGGTGCGAGCGCTGCAGGCGGAGGGCGTGCGCCGGACGCTCAGTCGCAAGACCCCAGAGAGCAATCGGCATTTGATCAGTCAATGGAAACCTTTCGTAAAGGTCAATACAAAGAAACGATTCAGAACCTGACAGCGTTCATGACGCTTTACCCAGACAGCACCCTGACGCCTACCGCACAGTTTTACCTTGGTAGCAGCCGCTATGCGATGAAAGACTTCAAAGGCGCCATGGGTACCTTGCAAGCAATGGTTCAGAAGTATCCAACCCAGCAGCGCGCGCCTGACGCTCTGCTGATGGTCGCAGCCTGCCAGATTGAGCTCAATAATCGTGCAGGCGCCAAAGTCACCTTGCAGCGCATTATCAAAGACTACAAGGGCACACCTGCAGCTGACACCGCAGCCAAACGTCTACCGCTTTTGCAGTAGGCCTAGCCCCCTTAGGGCATCGTCAATAAGAGACAGGCGACGCCGGCAACGATTAGCACAATGCCGAGCGTCTCCCGTCCTGTGCTCTTACTCAAGAACACACGCCAGGAAAGTAACTGGGCAAACAGCACCTCAACCAAACCGAGCGTGCGAACGTTGGCTGCTGCGGTCAACGCAAAACCAAGAAACCATCCTTGCGACGCAGACGCACCAAGCAACCCACCCCAGATTGATATCCGCCAGGCTTTCAAACACTTTACCCACGCTTCGTAGTGAAAGGTCATCATCCACGCTGCTAGCAGCACGGTTTGCAAGCCGAGGCCGCAGGTTAACGTCCAGGAAGCCCGCACAAAGAAATGCGCCTCACCCAGGGCAAGTATGCCGCCTCGAAAGGACACTGCGGCGATAGCAAAACACGCTGCAGCCGATAAGCCCAATACAACAGGTTGCCAGGCAGGGCCTGAGTCGCCGCCGGATGCAGGCTTAGACGCCATGACGGTGACGCCCACAGTGGCCACAATAATCGCACCCATCGCGAGTAAAGAGATCTGATCGCCCAAGACAATCATTCCAAAAAGGGCAACCTGCACAGGCTCAGTTTTTGTCCAAGCTGTGACCACAACAAAAGCCCGTTGACGCATCGCAGCCAACATTAGCGCCGTCGCTGCAATCTGGGATAGTGCCCCGGCCAGAACAAACAACACGAACTCCAAATTCATTTTAGGCAGAACCGAGCCCGTGACAAATATTGCGATCAACGTAAAGAGAAACGCAAACGGAAAACCATACAAAAACCGGACTTGCGTTGCGCCAAGCGTACCAAGCTGCTCAGTCAGACTGCGCTGAATCGCGTTGCGCCCGGCCTGCGCAGCCGCCGCAAAGATTGACGCCGGAATCCACAACCATGTCCATTCATGCACTGTCATCTTGGCCAACCCATTTCTAAAAATACGTTTAACGTTCGGCGTTATTTTTGAGCTTTTATTTCGCGCTTGCGGCGTGCTGATGCAATAACGTCACAGTTGCTGGATCGAGCTTAATACCCTCTGCGCGCTGCTGCCTCATTTTGTTCAATTCGATTTCACCAGGAACAATCACCTGCCGACCCTCAACTGCAGCTGGACTGTCATGCAAAATAGACGCAAAGTCTGTCATGCGCTCGGTGAGCCACTGCGTCGAGCCAAGCATCTGGGTATTGATCAAAATAAAGAAATGACCCAAGTTTTGAGGCTCGTCGGGCGCGTCCACCCACGACTTCACATGGGTTAGGTAGGCGGCGTTGGACAGCAGACCAGCGAACAAATCCACTAGCAACGCAAGTCCATATCCTTTATGCCCACCAATCGGCTGCAGAAAGCCATCGAGGGCAGCTTTGGGGTCTGTCGTCGCGCGCCCTTTGTCGTCTGTGGCCCAGGTGTCCGGTATAGCCTCGCCACGCTTGAGTGCGTTACGAATTTTGGCGCGGGCCACCACACTCATTGCCATGTCCAGCAAAAAGGGATCTCCCCCGGGGTTGGGCACACCGAATCCAAGAGGGCTATTTCCTAATCGGGCATCACTACCACCCCAAGGCGCGATCGTCGTCGTCGCATTGCTTCCGATAATGCTGGCGAAACCTTGTTGTGCTGCGATCAATGAGTACGGCGAGATCGGGCCGAAATGATTACTACCGCGGGCAAACGCCATTCCAATGCCGCATTGTTTTGCTGCATCGATCGCAGCACGTAGCGCATGCATTCCTACCAACGGCCCGACGCCATTGTCTCCATCCACTAATCGCAATGCAGGGGCCGGCTTTTGCACTGTGATATTGGGGCGAGCGTTAATGCCATTGACGAGCAAGCGCTCGCCATAAGACTCGACACGCGACAAACCGTGAGTGCTCAGACCAAACAAATCTGCCATCACCAGCACTTGTACAACGTCTTTGGCATCTGCCTGGGTTAGGCCCAACCCTTGAAAAGCCTTGACCGCCAAAACTGAGAGTTCGTCCTCAGGCCAGACCGTTTGTACTTGCGCATGTTGAGTCATTTACCGCCGCCTTGTTTGATGTTTGCGTGATTGTACGCAATGGCGGCAGGCATAAAAAAACCCCCGGAGAACCGGGGGTTTCGTGCATGCCCGGAGAAATCCGGGGAGGTGTCTGAAAGACCTGAGCTTAGAAGCCCATGCCGCCCATACCACCCATGCCGCCCATGTCGCCACCAGGCATGCCGCCGCCAGCGGCAGGCTTGTCTTCAGCGAGTTCGCAAACAGCGGCTTCAGTTGTCAGCAACAAGCTGGCAACAGAGGCTGCGTTTTGCAGGGCTGTACGCGTTACTTTGGTTGGATCCAGAACGCCTTGCTCGACCAAGTCACCGTACTCGCCGGTGGCGGCGTTAAAGCCGTAATTACCTGTGCCGTTCGCAACGTTATTGACCACAACGCTTGGCTCGTCGCCAGCGTTAGCAACGATGGTGCGCAGAGGCTCTTCGATGGCACGCAAGACTAGCTTGATACCAGCGTCTTGGTCGGCGTTGTCGCCTTTGACCTTCGAAACCACAGCGCGCGTGCGGATCAGTGCAACGCCACCGCCAGGAACAATGCCTTCTTCCACCGCTGCACGTGTTGCGTGCAAGGCGTCTTCGACACGTGCCTTCTTTTCTTTCATTTCGACTTCGGTCGAAGCACCAACACGGATCACAGCAACACCGCCGGCCAACTTAGCCACGCGCTCTTGCAGTTTTTCACGATCGTAGTCTGATGTTGCTTCTTCGATCTGAACACGGATCTGCTTGACGCGTGCCTCGATCGACTTGGCATCGCCATGACCGTCGATAATGGTGGTGTTTTCTTTGCCGACTTCGATACGCTTTGCCTGACCGAGTTCTGCCAGCGTAGCTTTTTCAAGCGACATGCCGGTTTCTTCGGAAATGACGGTACCACCGGTGAGGATGGCGATGTCTTCGAGCATTGCTTTACGACGGTCACCAAAACCAGGAGCCTTAACAGCTGTGGTTTTGAGAATGCCGCGGATGTTGTTGACAACCAGCGTGGCCAAAGCCTCGCCTTCGACATCTTCAGCCACGATCAGCAGTGGGCGGCTCGACTTAGCAACTTGCTCAAGTACGGGCAGCAGGTCACGAATGTTGCTGACCTTCTTGTCGTAAATCAGAACAAACGGATCATCCAACGCTGACACTTGCTTGTCAGGGTTGTTGATGAAGTAAGGCGACAGGTAACCGCGGTCGAACTGCATACCTTCCACGACGTCGAGCTCGTTTTCGAGCGACTTACCGTCTTCAACAGTGATGACGCCTTCTTTGCCGACTTTGTCCATTGCGTCAGCAATGATCTGGCCGATTGAGAAGTCGCTGTTTGCCGAGATTGAACCGACTTGTGCGATTTCTTTGGTTGTAGTGCAAGGCTTCGAGAGCTTCTTGAGCTCGGCCACCGCTGCAACCACAGCCTTGTCGATACCACGCTTGAGGTCCATTGGATTGATACCGGCAGCCACATACTTCAGGCCTTCGACAACAATCGACTGCGCCAACACGGTAGCTGTGGTGGTGCCGTCACCAGCGTTGTCAGAAGTCTTGGAAGCCACTTCCTTGACTAACTGAGCACCGATGTTCTCAAACTTGTCTTTGAGTTCGATTTCTTTTGCAACCGACACGCCGTCTTTAGTGACGGTTGGGGCGCCAAAAGAAC
>JACCDI010949794.1_pt1 | contig 13461 bp, 11 predicted proteins | sample 7442791 | NCBI WGS metagenome assembly JACCDI01 (sample SAMN15323434, study PRJNA562643) | freshwater metagenome | isolation source: river surface water | place: USA:Blue River Watershed | collected 2017-08-15
AATCCTCTGACGCCTCGACGTCAGGTGGGGACCATATGTGCCAGACCAGGGTCCGACCAGGGACAGCCCCCATGGATTGCTTATAGCCTCAGGGATTTTCGAAGGCTCGCACCGGGCAGTACCCGTCATGTCCCTAGATAGGGAAGGTCTGCTCAACCCTCAAGGGCCAGTGCGCAGGCTTCGAGCTTTGCCGCAATGGATTCGAGGCGTTCGGCCTGCCCATCGTCCGCCACCGGCCCTGATGGCGCGGAGCGGGTGGCCGACTTAGCCTCATGGACTTCATCGGCCAGCAACAGGGCGGCGAAGAGCAGTTGCCGGGATTCGGTGGTCCCCGCAGCACCCATTGACTGGATCTTGGCGTCGATGGCGCGACCGAGCCCGGCGACATGCTCCTCTTCGCCGGCAGCGCAAGCAACGGTATAACTGCGTCCACCAATGCTGAGGGTGACGTTGCTCATGCCTGGGCCCCCTCAATCAATTGGTCGAGTTCAGTAAGGGAATCCGTCACGGCAGCGCGCAGACGCTCATGGCGTGACCGCAGGTCGGCCAGTTCATCCGAACTGGCGGCGTGATGTGCCCTGTTGCGCGTTGCGGCTTCAATCCGCTCCAGCGCTGCCTCGATCCGCGCAAGCGCGCGGCTGCTGCGATCCCCGCTCATGGTTAAGGGCTAGCGCAAAGCCGCTGGCGCGCAAAGACCATCGCTCTGGCTTTCCCACCATTTGCAATGATCAGGAGGTGGGCCGCGCTTGACGGGGCGGGGTGCCTCCGCAAAGGAGACCGGACATCGAATCGGTGGCAAACCAGCCCTTTTCGGGAGCGACCAACCATGACCCTCGACCCGTCCCGCCTCGCGCCTATGGCCAATGCCATCCGCGCGCTTTCGATGGACGCTGTCCAGGCTGCCAATTCGGGGCACCCCGGCATGCCGATGGGCATGGCCGATGTGGCGACGGTGCTCTACGCCCAGTTTCTCAAGTTTGACCCCGCCGCGCCGAAGTGGCCGGACCGCGATCGCTTTGTGCTTTCGGCGGGTCACGGGTCGATGCTGATCTATTCGCTACTGCACCTCACCGGCTACGCCGCGCCAACCATGGCCGACATCCGCAACTTCCGGCAGTTGCATAGCCCTTGCGCTGGCCACCCCGAGAATATCGAGCTGGAAGGGGTGGAGTGCACCACCGGTCCGCTGGGGCAGGGCCTGGCGATGGCGGTTGGCATGGCCCTGGCCGAGCGCCACCTGAATGCGACTTTCGGTGACGCGCTGGTTGATCACCGCACCTGGGTAATCGCGGGTGACGGTTGCCTGATGGAAGGCGTCAATCACGAAGCGATCGGCCTGGCCGGGCATCTCAAGCTGGGCCGACTGAACGTGCTGTGGGACGATAACCGCATCACGATTGACGGCGATACCGACCTTTCGACCAGCGAAGATATTGCTGCCCGCTACGCCGCGACCGGCTGGCACGTCACCACGTGCGATGGGCATGACCATGCGGACATCGCCCGCGCGCTGGCCGAAGCTGCCGCCGATCCGCGCCCCTCGCTCGTTGCCTGCCGCACGGTGATCGGCAAGGGTGCGCCCAACAAGCAGGGCACACACAACGTCCACGGCAGCCCGCTTGGCGCTGATGAAGTTGCCGCAACCCGGGCCGCCCTGGGCTGGACCTCAGCGCCGTTTGAAATCCCGGCGGAAATCCTGGCGGACTGGCGGACGCTCGGTGCCAAGGGTGCCGCCGCCCGTGCCGATTGGGAAAAGCGCATTGCCACCGATCCGCAGGGCAAGGAATTCGCGCGCCGCATGGCTGGCAAGCTGCCCGAAATGGACGAGGCCAATGCCGCGTTCAGCGCCTGGCTGGGCCAATCGCAAAAAGTTGCGACCCGCAAGGCTTCGGAGCTGGCGCTGGAAGTGCTGACGGCGGCCGTGCCGGAAATGGTCGGCGGTTCGGCAGACCTTACCGGCTCGAACAACACCAAGACCAAGTCGACCGGCCCTCTGTCGGCCGATGATTATGCTGGCCGCTATGTCTACTACGGCATCCGCGAATTCGGCATGGCGACTGCGATGAACGGCATGGCGCTGCATGGCGGCGTGATCCCGTATGGCGGCACCTTCCTGGTCTTCTCTGACTATTGCCGCAACGCGATCCGGCTTTCGGCCCTGCAGCAACAGCGGGTAATCTATGTCCTGACCCATGACAGCATCGGGCTGGGTGAGGATGGTCCGACTCACCAGCCGGTTGAGCATGTGATGAGCATGCGTCTCATTCCCAACCTCAACGTGTTCCGCCCTGCCGATATCATTGAAACGGCCGAGTGCTGGAACATCGCGCTGCAGAGCGAAGCGACACCGTCGGTCCTGGCGTTGACCCGCCAGAACCTGCCGCAACTGCGCTCGGAAGGTGAGATGCTGAGCGCGAAGGGCGCCTATCGCCTGCGCGCTGCGGGTGCCGCCCGCAAGGTCGTGCTGGTGGCAACCGGTTCGGAAGTCGAGCTGGCCTGCAACGTCCGCGAGGCGCTTGAAGCCAAGGGCATTGGGGCTGATGTTGTGTCGATGCCCTGCATGGAGCTGTTTGACGCCCAGGACGCGGCCTATCAGGCTGACATTCTCCCGGCCGATGCCCTGCTGGTTTCGATTGAGGCTGGCGTGACCTGGGGTTGGCAGAAGTATGTTCGCGATGGCTTGACCATCGGGATCGACAGCTTTGGCGCTTCGGCCCCGGCCGAGGTCCTGTTCCCGCATTTTGGCTTCTCGGTTGAAGCCATTGTCCCGAAAATCGAAGCCAGACTGGCTGCTTAAGAGGAGTTCCTAACAATGGCGATCAAGGTAGCGATCAACGGTTTCGGACGGATCGGGCGCAATGTAGCCCGTGCGATCATTGAGCGGACCGACCATGATCTGGAACTGGTTTCGATCAACGATCTCGCCTCGGCTTCAGCCAATGCGGCGTTGTTCAAGCGGGATTCGGTCCATGGTCCTTTCGCCGGAACGGTTGAAGTTGATGGCAATGACCTGATTATCAACGGCAAGCGTATTCATGTAACCGCTGAGCGTGACCCTGCGAACCTGCCCCATGCCGCGAATGGCGTTGACATCGCGCTGGAATGCACCGGCTTTTTCACCGATCGCGCCTCTTGCGAAAAGCATCTGGCAGCGGGCGCCAAGAAGGTGCTGATCTCTGCCCCTGGCAAGAACGTTGATCTGACCGTCGTTTTCGGCGTCAACCATGAGAAGCTGGAAGCCGGTCACACCATCGTGTCCAACGCTTCGTGCACCACCAACTGCCTGGCACCGTTCGCCAAGGTGCTGAACGATGCGATCGGGATCGAACGCGGCCTGATGACCACCGTCCACGCCTATACCAACGACCAGAAGATCCTTGACCAGATCCATGAAGATCCCCGCCGCGCCCGCGCTGCGGCGATGTCGATGATCCCGACCACCACCGGTGCCGCCCGCGCTGTGGGCGAAGTACTGCCTGAACTGAAGGGCAAGCTGGATGGTTCGGCAATCCGCGTGCCGACACCGAACGTTTCGGTGGTCGACCTGACCTTCCAGCCGAAGCGTGATACCACCAAGGAAGAGGTCAACGCCCTGCTCAAGGCGGCGGCGGAAGGCCCGCTCAAGGGTGTACTGGGCTATTCGGACGAGCCGCTGGTTTCGATCGATTACAACCACTGCCCGAACAGCAGCACCATCGACAGCCTGGAAACGGCGGTGATCGATGGGAAGCTGGTGCGCGTGCTGAGCTGGTACGACAACGAATGGGGCTTTTCCAACCGCATGGTCGATACGGCCGGCGCAATGGGTCGTTTGCTCTGATCCAATCCCAACACCCGTTCGTGTCGAGCGAAGTCGAGACGCGGGTGCGAGGCATCTCGACTTCGCTCGATGCGAACGGAGCTTGGTTTAGCAATGGGTAAGTTCAAGACGCTTGATGATCTGGGTGACCTGACCGGCAAGGTTGCGCTGGTGCGCGTTGACCTGAACCTGCCGATGCAGGACGGAGCGGTCACCGATGATACGCGCGTGCGGGCTTCGGCGCCGACGATTCTGGAACTGGCAAACAAGGGCGCCAAGGTCTTACTGCTGGCCCATTTCGGGCGCCCGAAGGGTGAGCGGGTTTCGACCATGTCGGTTTCGATGACGCTCGATGCTGTGCAGGCCGTGTTGGGCAAGGAAGTGATGTTCGTTCCCGAAGTGGCAGGGGACGTGGTCAAGCAGGCAATCGGTATCCTGCGCCCCGGCGACATCGCCATGCTTGAGAACACGCGGTTCTGGAAGGGCGAGGAAAAGAACGACGCCGAACTGGCCAAGGCGATTGCCGCCAATGGTGACATCTACGTCAACGATGCCTTCTCGGCCGCGCACCGTGCACACGCCAGCACCGAAGGCTTGGCGCACCTGCTGCCAGCCTATGCCGGTCGTTCGATGGAAGCCGAACTGAAGGCGCTGGATGCGGCACTGGGTACGCCAGTACGGCCAGTTGCCGCGGTGGTCGGCGGGGCCAAGGTTTCGTCCAAGCTCGATGTGCTGACGCACCTGGTAACCCAGGTCGATCACCTGATCATTGGTGGCGGTATGGCCAACACGTTCCTCGCTGCGCGGGGCGTCAATGTTGGCAAGTCACTGTGCGAGCACGATTTGGCGGCCACGGCCGAAGGGATCCTGGAAGCTGCGGACAAGGCCGGTTGCACGGTTCACCTTCCTTATGACGTCGTGGTGTCAAAGGAATTCGCGCCCAATCCGGCCAGCTTGCGGACCTGCAATGTCCATGAGGTTGCGGCGGACGAGATGATCCTTGATGTCGGTCCTCAAGCCGTCGAGGCGCTGGCCGATGTTCTCAAGACCTGCCGGACGCTGGTTTGGAACGGGCCGATGGGCGCATTCGAGATGGCGCCCTTTGATGCCGCGACTGTTGCGCTTGCCCGTAGTGCGGCTGCCTTGAGCAAGGAGGGCGTGCTGACCTCGGTCGCCGGGGGTGGTGATACGGTCGCAGCCCTCAACCATGCCGGGGTGGCGGCTGACTTTACCTACATTTCGACCGCGGGCGGGGCCTTCCTGGAATGGATGGAAGGCAAGGAACTGCCGGGCGTCAAAGCTCTCGAAATAGACTGACAACAACTTGGCCAGCGCGCTTGCGGGGGCTCCGCAGCCTCGCTAAGGGCCAGCTCAGCATACGTATGCAGAGATTAGCGACAGGACAGGGACCGAACGCATGAACTTCGCCGAAATGACCGCCAAGATGGCCGCTGGTAACGGCTTTATCGCCGCGCTTGATCAGTCGGGTGGTTCAACGCCAAAGGCGCTGGCCGGCTATGGCGTGAGCGAGGATGCCTGGTCTTCGGAAGCCGAAATGTTCGATCTGATCCATGCGATGCGTGAACGGATCATCACCTCACCGGCCTTCACGGGTGACAAGGTCATCGGTGCGATCCTGTTCGAGCGCACGATGGATGGTACCGCTGGTGGCAAGCCGGTGCCCGCCGCGCTGATCGAGAAGGGCGTGGTGCCCTTCATCAAGATCGACAAGGGGCTGGAGGCTGAGGAAAACGGCGTCCAGCTGATGAAGCCGATGCCGGAACTGGATGCGCTGCTGAGCCGGTCAAAGGCGATGGGGGTCTATGGCACCAAGGAGCGTTCGGTGATCAATTCGGCCAATGCCGCCGGGATCGCCGCCGCTGTGGCCCAGCAGTTTGAAGTTGGTCGGCAGGTCCTGGCCCACGGCATGATGCCGATCCTTGAACCCGAGGTGAACATCAAGAGCGAGACCCGGGCCGATTGCGACGCGATCCTGCTTGAGGAAATGCTCAAGAACCTGGAACGGCTCGACGAGCAGGTCATGCTCAAGCTGTCGCTGCCGGTGCAGCCGGGCAAGTTCGATGCGCTGGTTGATCACCCGAAGGTCTTGCGCGTGGTCGCTCTGTCGGGCGGCTACAAGCGCCCCGAAGCCTGTGTCGAACTGAGCAAGAACCGCGGGATCATCGCCAGCTTTAGCCGGGCCTTGCTGGAAGATCTGCGCCATCAGATGAGCCAGACCGAGTTCGACGCCTCGCTTGGTGAGGCGATCGACCAGATCCATCGCGGGTCGACCCAAAAGATCTGACGCTACCTGCTTGAATTGTCTGCGCCGCTCGGCTTACCTTCCGGGTGAGCCGGTCGCGCGTCGTGCCGGGCAGGGGAGGCAGCATGGCCGGCACAGTGCGTTCGGGAAGCAGGCGCGGTTCAGTGTCGGTGGCCGATCTGGTCAAGCGGATCGAGGCGGGGCCACAAGGCCCCAAGAACATCGTGATCTTCGATTTCGACGGCACGCTGATTGCGGGCTATTCGGCCAGCGCCTTCTTCCAGGCCCACCTGCGCAAAGGCGAATACAACGCCTTTGACCTGGCCGAGGCCGGGGTGGCGATCTGGCAATCGGTCGCCAAGGCGATCGAGATGCAGGACCTGCTCAACAAGGCCATCGCCAAGTGGAAGGGCAAGAAGGAAGCCGAGCTGGTCGCATTGGGGGAGAAGATCTTCGACAAGACCCTGTCAGACAACGTCTATCCGGAGATGGTCACGCTATTGCTGGCCCACCGCCGCGCCGGGCATACCATCGCCATTGCTAGCTCTGCCACCCGGTTCCAGGTTGAGCCGACCGCGCGGTTCCTGGGGATCGAACACGTCATGACCTCGACCGTCGAGGTCAAGCGCGGGGTCCTGACCGGCAAGATGCTGGAGCCGCAGATGTGGGGCAAGGGCAAGGCCGATGCGGTCAAAGCCTTCGTCAAGTCGCACAAGGCCAAGCTCGCCGACACCTGGTTCTATGCCGATGGGGATGAGGAAATCGGCCTGATGAAGGTGGTCGGTCATCCGGTGCCGACCAATCCGGGCAAGGAACTGGCAGCAACCGCGCGAGCAGAGGGGTGGGACATATTGCGCCATTCCAGTCGCGGTTCGACCACGCCCGAGCTGCTCACCCGCACGGCAACCGGGCTGATGAGCTTGTTCCCGCTGCTCTATACCGGGATCGGGTTTGGCCTGCTGACCCGGAACAAGCGCAACGCCGCAAACCTGACCCTGCCGCTGTGGGCGGACAGCGTGATGCTGGCATCGGGGGTGAAGCTGCGGGTTTCGGGACGCCAGCATTTGACTTCGCACCGGCCGGCGGTGTTCGTTTTCAATCACCGCAACAACTTCGATGCCTTTTTCGTCGGGGCGCTCGTCCGAACCGACCTGGCCTGGGTCGGCAAGGCAGAGCTCAAGAAGAATCCGATCAGCGCTATGCTGAGCCGTCTGGTCCCGGTGGCCTTTGTCGAACGCAGCGGTGGTACGCCGGAAGAAGCGGCCAAAGCGCTGGAACCTGTGGCGAAGATGGTGCGTGAGGGTTGCTCGATCATGATTGCGCCCGAAGGGACACGGGTGCGGGACATGACGGTTGACCTGGGGCCGTTCAAGAAGGGCGCCTTCCATATGGCGCGGAGCCTGGGCGTGCCGGTAATCCCGATCGTAATCCGCAACGCGCTGGACGTAGCCGGGCGCGATGCGGTGATGCTGCGTTCGGGCACAGTCGATATTGCGGTCCTGCCGCCGGTTCACACCGTGGACTGGACTGAGAAGAACACGGGTCAAAAAGCCGAGGCAGTGCGGCAGATGTTTATCGATACCTTGAAGGATTGGCCCGATGCGGACGACTGAGTTTACTTTCACTGGCGCTGGCGGTGTGCCGATCTTTGCCACATCCTGGCTGCCAGAGGGCGCGCCGCGCGACCATCTGGTGCTGGCGCATGGCTATGCCGAGCATCTGGGGCGCTATCGGGCGGTCGCGAAGGTCTTCACCGACGCGGGTTATGCGGTTCACGCGCTTGATCACCGTGGCCACGGCAAGTCGGGAGGCACCCGTGCCGTCATCGACAGTTTTGCCAATGCCGATGCTGACATCGACCAGTTGGTTGACCGGGTTCGCAGGGAGAGCGGCTTTGCGCGGATCAAGCTGGTGGGCCACTCGATGGGGGGCTCGCTGGCACTGAACTATGCGCTGAACCATCCCGAGAAGCTCTCCGGCCTGGTGTTGAGCGGTCCGGCAATCGGCGGCGGCTTGCCCAAGGTGCAGGCCCTGCTGCTGTCACTCATCTCGCGGATTGCCCCCGCCTTGGGCATGATCCAGCTGGATGCCGAGGCGGTGAGCCGCGATCCGCAGGTGGTGGCCGATTACAAGGCCGATCCGCTGGTGTTCCTGGGCAAGGTTCCGGCCCGGACCGCGCGGGAGATGATGCACGCGATCAGCACCTATCCGGCTCGTGTCGGATCGATGCAGCTTCCGTGCCTGCTGATGCACGGCAACGCCGATAGCCTGGTGCTGGCCAAGGATGCCCAGCCGGTGTTCGATGCCATCGCCAGCCCGGACAAGACCGTCCGCATTTTCGACGGCCTCTATCACGAGATCTTCAACGAGCCCGAACGGCTCGAAGTGCTGGGGATCGTGAAGGACTGGCTTGACGCGCGGCTGCCGGTTTAACCGCCCAATGCCTCGCGGCACTGCACCTCGATTTCGTCGAGCGCGGACAGCGTAGCGCGCAGGACTTTGGAGCGGTTTTCGCGGCGGGCGGCAAGATCAGGCCCGGGTTCGATCAACCGGACGTTCCGCGCCAGCTGCCAGGCCGTGCCGAAGAGCTGGCGCGAAATCGCCTCCGGATTGCGAATGGTCTTTTCGAGCAGGTACTGGCGACCCAGCCCATCGGCTGCGGCAAGGACCTCGCTTTCCAGCGCTGGTGTATCGACCGGCATGGTCAGCAGAACATCAAGGACGATCCGGTAGGCTTCAAGAAACGGCCGCAAAGCTGCGTGGGCCAGTCCGACGTTGAATGTCGAATCCAGCAATTCGCGACCGGATCGTGCCTCGGCCAGCTTGCGCCGCCACTCGGGATCAATCAGGTCCATCTCTGCCGCCAGGCCCTGCTCGAATGCGGGGCGTTCACGGAAGAAGAATTCGAATTTCAGGGATTCGCGCAGGGCCAGCGCCGTTTCAAAAAACCGCTCTTCGCGGCGGGCAGCGGGAGCGGCCATTGCACCCAGGGCGGCGACTTCGGCAATCGCCCGCTCGAGCACGAAATGCAGCATCGAATTGCGATAGAACGCCGCGCCGATGTGTTGGCCTTCGGCGATGCCATAGACCGGGGTAGGGCCGCCATCATACCGCGTCACGATGCCCGAATCGAGCAAGGTTGCCAGCACCTGGTCAAGCTTGGCGGGATCACCCAGGTCAGCGCTTTCAGCCAGTGGTTGGCCGCGCTTGCGGGCGTGATCGACCAACATGGCCACGAACCCGGCAAGCCGTTCGCGCGGGATTGATCGACCGCCCGTTGCCAGCAGGGCAAAGCTGGCCAGCGCGATGCCGGTGATCGGCGTGGCCTGGTTGATCCGCCAGGAGACCGCGAGCGAGAGCTTTTGCAGCGCAAGTTGCGCCTCGGGTGCCTTGTAATCGGCATGCGGGTCAGGCGCGCCCAGCGCCTCGCGCATGGAAAGCGGCTTGGCCACACGCAGGTAGGCCTTGCCATATGGCGTACGCAGGCTGCGCAGATAGCGTAGCATCCAACCCAGATTTTCGGGCTTTTTCTTGGCTCCCTTTGCCTCGCGCGCGAAATCCTTGGTCTCGTAGACCTGATCATAGACCAGCGCGACCGGGACCAGCATGATGTCCTCGATCCGCCCCTGGCGATAGGCATCAACCACATAGGTCAGCAGGCCCAACTTGGGCGGGAGCAGTTTGCCAGTGCGCGAACGCGTACCTTCCGGGAACCACGACAGGTTGAAGCGCCGCTCAATCAGGTACGCCAGGTATTCACGCAGGACAAAGCGGTAGGTGGCGTTTTCGCGAATGTCGCGGCGCAGGAAGATATAGCCGGCGCGGCGCATGATCGGGCCCATCGGCCAGAACGACATGTTGATCCCGGCAAACAGGCTGGGCAGCGGCAGGCCGTGATCGGCCAGCACGGTATTGACCACGGGGGCGTCGACGTTGGCCTTATGCGCCGGGAGGATCAAAGCGGGGTAGCGTGCGAAGACCGCATGAAGTTTTGCCAGTTCCCCTGGCACCACATCAACGGTGCCATAGGCCTTTTCATAAGCGGCGCGGAAGAACCGCAGCATGCCCTCAATCGCAAAGGGGTTATGGCCGGTACGCAGTTCCTCAAGATAGCCCTTGGCTTCTTCAAGCAGGTCAGCTTCGGATCGGCCAGTTTCAGTGGCCAGTCGGGCAAGGCCGGCAGTGAACCCCGGTGCAGCGATGATGTCTGCCGGTTCAACCCGCGGCATTTTGTACCGCGATCCGTAAAGTGGATATTCGGCGCGTTCGAGCGAGAGTTCGGCCTGGCGGGCAACGAAGTCCGAAAAATCGGTGCCGCGACCGCCGGTGCGTTGTTTCCAGCGCGCGCGCAGCATACCCAGCGCAGCGGGCTGGGCCGCGACAATCCGCCAGCGGGGATCGCTTCTGTCCCGCTCACGTCGCTTGACGGATTCGGAGGGTTCGCGCGGATCACCCAGGCCCAGCAGGGCCCGCCAGCCGCTCCCTTCGCCCTGGCGGGGCAGCCAGGCCACGCGCAGCGGCGCCAGTTCGACCGCATCGTCATCCAATGAGGCAACCAGCCGTGCGACTTCCAGTGAAAAGGGCGCGTTGCCCCGCTCGATCGCAATGACCCGACCGGGCAGGCCAGTCGCATGCCGTTCCAGCAGTTCGCGCTCCGTGGCGCCGCGATAGAGCGCCAGATAAATCCGCTGTGCGTGCTTTTCCGGCGAGGAAAGGGAAGCTGCCGAGGCCATTTCAGCTTGGCACCACGGTGAAGGCGATCGGCCGACCGTGATTGCCATCGGCCGGTTGCTGGTTTTCAAGTTTGCGGTTGGGAGCCCCCATAGCCGCTCAGCCCCTCTCGTGGTTGTTTTTCGGTAGCTTGCGGCAGGATCGCAGATTGCGCAAGCGGCTTGCCTCTGGCCCTCCATCCTGCCAAGCCGTTGGCATGACCAAGGCTCGTGTTGTCCCGCTTGAAGGTGTCCATAACTTCCGCGATTTTGGCGGATATGAGACTGCGTCTGGGGCGCGTGTCAGGCAGAGAGTGCTGTGGCGATCCGCCCAGCATGGTGACGCGAGCGAGGCCGATCTGGCCGCGATCCACCAACTGGGGATTGCCCACATTATCGATCTGCGCGGACCAAGCGAGCGGGATGCCAAGCCATGCCGCCGCCACGCAGACTTTGCGGCCAATGTTTGGACCTACCCTGAGGAAACCGCCGGGCTGGCGCTTCATACCGAAGCCGCAGATGGCGTGCTGACTGCCGCTGAAGCCAGCGCAGCCATGATGCGGCTGTATGAAGGCATCGCCTTTCGGGAGAACCTGACGCCGATGCTGCGGCTCTATTTCGAGCTGCTTTTGCGGGCTGAGGGACCAAGCCTGGTGCATTGCGTGGCGGGCAAGGACCGCACCGGATGGGCTGTCGCCATGGCCCAGCAGGCCCTGGGCGTGCCGCGTGACGCCATCATTGCGGATTATATGCTGACCAATGATGCGAGCCGCCTGGAAGAGCGGATTGCTGCCGAAGCTTTCCGGGACTTGCCCCGTTATGCGTCTATGGATGCGGAAACGGTTCGGGCGCTTTGGGGCGTTAAGGAAGACTATATCGCGACCGCGCTCAAGGCGACCGAAGACCGATACGGCGATCTCGATACCTATCTGGAGGCCGTGCTCGGTATTGACGCGAACCGGCGCGAAGCACTCCGCGCACATTACCTAGAAAGTTAGAGAAAAGCCCGGACCTCGGCCATGAACCGGTCAAACTGGTCATGGTGGAGCCAGTGTCCCGCGTTTTCGAACTCAATCACCTTGGGATTGTTGTTGAACACGCCCAGGCGGCCGTCCTTTTCCGGGTTGGATGCCCAGGAATTGGCGCCGTAGAGCAGCAGCATTGGACAGGTAATTGCCCCCCAGAGCTCTTCGGTGCGATATTCGGGCACGTCCTCGAACGGCCAGACATTGAGATAGGGGTCGAACTTCCAGCTCCAGGTGCCATCCTCGTTACGGCTTGCGCCGTGGATGGTCAGGTGACGGGCCTGCTCGTCGGTGAGGAAGGAGTTTTCCTCCTTCATGCGGGCATAGGCGGCTTCGATGCTGGGATAGCGACGAGGAATCCGTCCAGCGGCGGCGCGGCGCTTTTCGATCCATTCGCGGAAGCGGTTGCCATAGCCGGCAGCCTCGCGCTCGGCGCGGGTCTTGGGTGAAGGGCCCAGGCCTTCGATATTGACGAAGCGGCGGACCTTTTCCGGGTAAAGCCCGGTAAAGCGCGAGGCAATGTTCCCGCCCAGCGAGTGCGCGACGATGGTCACCTGGTCATAGCCCAGCGTGTGAACCAGCTGGGCGAAGTCATAAACGAAGGCATTGGTTTCGTAATTGCCGTCCGGCGCCCAGGCACTGTCACCGTGGCCGCGCAGGTCGGGCGCGATCACGTGCCAGTCCTTGGCCAGTTCCTCTGCCACCCAGTCCCACGATCGGCAGTGATCACGGCCACCATGTTGCAGGATCAATGGCGGGGCCTCCGGATTGCCCCAGTCGACGTAATGGAGGCGGAGGCGCTGCGAGATGAAGCTGTTCGAAGTGGGGCCGTGGATCGTCATGCGCCAAGTCTTTGCGCGCTTCGCTGCGGTGCGTCAATCTGTGGGCAAAGGTGTCGTGGCGGGTTTGCGGATCGCACCTGCGCTCCCTAGATGGGCGCAAGAAATCAACAGGGAACTGCCATGGCCACCCACACCACCAAGATGCTGATTATCGGTTCCGGTCCGGCGGGCCTTTCGGCAGCCATCTATGGCGCGCGCGCCGGGATGCAGCCGATTGTGGTGCAGGGGCTGCAACCTGGTGGGCAGCTGACCATCACCACCGATGTCGAGAACTATCCCGGCTTTCGTGATGTGATCCAGGGCCCGTGGCTGATGCAGGAAATGCAGGCCCAGGCTGAACATGTCGGCACGCGGATGCTGTGGGATACGATTGTCGAGGTTGACCTGTCTGGCCCGCCGTTCCGCGCGATTGGCGATAGCGGTGATGTTTATGAAGGTGAGACGCTGGTCATCGCCACCGGAGCGCAGGCCAAGTGGCTTGGCGCAGAGGGCGAACAGGAGTTTTCGGGCAAGGGCGTTTCAGCCTGTGCAACTTGCGACGGCTTCTTCTATCGCGGCAAAAAGGTTGTGGTCATCGGCGGCGGCAATACCGCCGTTGAAGAGGCGCTTTACCTCACCAACCATTCGCAGGACGTTACCCTGATCCACCGCCGCGACAGCCTGCGGGCGGAAAAGATCCTGCAAGATCGCCTATTGGCCCATCCCAATATCAAGGTGCTGTGGAACAAGGCGGTCGAACGGTTCGTGGGTGAGGGTGGCCTGACCGGGGTGGAGCTGAAGGATACCGTGACGGGCGAAACCTCGGTCGAGCCTGCGGATGGTG
>JACCDI011214370.1_pt1 | contig 13461 bp, 13 predicted proteins | sample 7442791 | NCBI WGS metagenome assembly JACCDI01 (sample SAMN15323434, study PRJNA562643) | freshwater metagenome | isolation source: river surface water | place: USA:Blue River Watershed | collected 2017-08-15
ATGCACTGCCATAATCTTTCATTTTTTTACTAAATAATTCGCGGCAAACCGCTATAACTTTATCGTATTGTTGAGAAGTATTCGACATTATTTGCTGTATATTTGTATGAATTTTTTCCAAAAGTAATGAATTAAGTCAAAAGTGAAAAGTCAAAAGTAAAAAGAAATCAAATGACAATCAATTGCAACGGAACGCTTATCGATTTATCCCAACCAAAAGTAATGGGAATAGTAAACGTAACGCCCAATTCGTTTTATGATGGTGGGAAACACACTGAAATTAATGCCATTATTCGTCAAATCGATAAAATGCTTACTGAAGGAGCAGCTATTATTGATATTGGTGCATATTCAAGCAAGCCGAGTGCCGAATTCGTCTCCGAGCAAGAAGAAGCCAACCGTTTAAAAATGGTGGTAAAAGCAGTAATGGATACCTTTCCAACTGTTGTCTTGTCAGTGGATACCTTCAGGGCATCCGTAGCCAAATCAGCTGTTGATCAAGGAGTGGCTATGATTAATGATATTTCGGCGGGTTGTTTGGACGAAAGGATGTTGCCAACAGTTGCCGAATTGAAAGTTCCTTACATCATGATGCACATGCGCGGTACTCCGCAAACCATGCAAACACTTACCCAATATGATGATGTGGTGAAAGAAATGGTTTACTATTTTTCAGAGCGCATTCAAAAAGCCAGAAGTTACGGCATTTCGGATCTCATTATTGATCCCGGATTTGGATTTGCAAAGACCCTCACTCAAAATTATGAAGTGCTTTCTAAATTGGAAGTATTCAAACACTTAGAATTACCTATATTGGCGGGTGTTTCAAGAAAATCGATGATTTATAACGTATTAGAAACTACTCCGCAAGAAGCTTTGAACGGCACTTCGGTTATCCATACTATAGCATTACAAAAAGGGGCTACTATTTTACGAGTGCACGATGTAAAAGAAGCGGTGGAATGTATACAACTAGTCAGTCAATTGCCATGAAAAAATTTGTTTTAATAGTAGGGTTATGGAGTTTGTTTTCATGCCAGGAAAAAGCGGTATTATTACCACAAATCGATAATACAATTCAAGCGGATGTTGTAGATCATTCGCCAATTTATCTTTTTTTTAAAACAGAAGGAAAAGATACGTTGGTCGACGTGAATCGGAAAAATTCCATCAGTTCGACCCATTGGATTTTTAACATCGACAAGCGATTGCCTTTGCGTTTAGTGGTGCCTGAAGTAATCAAATTACAAGCTAAAAAGGAGGGAAGTGCTCATAAAAGTGCGGGTTCTGAAAATTACTTTTCGTATTCCGACCGTATTCAAAAACAATTGGCATTTCTTCCCATTACAAAAATGAATTTTACAATGGGAATGCCCAAATTTGGGGTTCGAATTTACTTTGATAAAAACAATACGATTTTTGTCGATGATGTAGCCATAAAAAACGAAGACTTGGTCACCTCTTTAGCAAAATTACCTAGTGACAAACCGCGAAGATTTACTTATTGTTTTGATAAAGACAGTTCGTATGAAAATCTTGTAAAGGGACTTGTTTTTGCACAAACTAAAGGATTGCAAGTTGTACATGTTTTTGTGTATTGAGGCAATACATTTTCCACTTACTGGTGGTGATAGGGTTCGTTTCGTAGTATGGTAAATCCTCTGTACAACTGTTCAATAACAAACAATCGTACCATTTGGTGAGAGAACGTCATTTCCGATAATGATACTTTGCCTTGTGCTTTTTGATAGACCGTTTCGCTAAAGCCATAGGGACCCCCAATGACAAAAACTAAGGTTTTGATACCAGCATTCATTTTTTTTTGCAAATAATCTGAAAAATCTACACTGCTAAACGTTTTGCCGTTTTCATCCAAGAGAATTAATTGGTCGGTTGGACCAATTTTTGCCAAAATGAGTTCGCCTTCCTTTTCTTTTTGTTGGGCTTCCGACAAATTTTTTACATTCTTGATGTCGGGTATGATTTCCAAATCAAATTTTATATAAAATGACAAACGCTTGGTGTAGTCATCAATTAACGACTGAAGGTCTTTGTTGTCCGTTTTACCAATGGCAAGAAGTCTAATGTTCATTTGATAGGCAATTATAGGTATATAATGAAAAAACCACGGGTTACGTGGTTTACATCTTATTCATTGGATGCAGATCCTTTTAAATCAACTTCGCAAGCATAAGAAAATAACTTTTCTTTTTTGATGATATCTGCTGTTCCATCGGGCAGCATTTCTTCCCAACCCGATTCATCGCTACAAATCATTTTAAGTACTTTGCGCGAGAAAATAGCCAAGTTCTTTTCTTCGTAATCTTTGATGTCTATTACTTTACCGTTGAATTTAAAGAATTTGTACAATTCTTTCATTCGTGGATGTACTTTTAAATTTTCAGAAGTAATGATGTTGCCGTCTTCATCTTTCATCGGATACAAATACACTTTTAAATCGCGATAGAAAAGTTTACCAAAGGCTTCTAATATTCCACCTGATAGATGACGGTAGTATTTTTCGTCAAAAATTTCGACTAAATTGCTCACTCCCATGGCTAATCCCATTCGGGCTTTTGAGTAATTTGAGAAATATTCAACAACTTTAAAGTATTCTTGGAAATTAGAAATCATTACGGTTTGTCCGAGTTTACAAAGTAATTCGGCACGATCTAAGAAATCGCGTTCGTCAATTTCACCTTCAGCTTTTAAGTTGGAGAGTGTAATTTCAAAAACCACAAAGGTGTTTTCTTTGTCTACTTTATTTTCTTGAATGAACATGTTATAGGATTCTTCATACATGTCCATGTTTACTTTGGTCACCGGTCTAAAACTTCCGCGAAGGGCTAAAATATTTTTCTTGTATAAAACGGCTGCAGGGAGTATGTTTTTTCCATCTGGGCCAAACATTACGGCATCCGTCATGCCATTTTTTACCAATTGTAAACTCATCAAACGGTTGTCAACGTTTGCAAAACGTGGTCCCGAGAAATTAATGGTATCAATTTCAATTTGGTCTTTATCCAGATGATCATAGAGGTAACGCAATAATTTTTTAGGATCATTGTATTTGTAAAAGGCACCATAAATTAAATTTACCCCTAATATTCCTAATGTTTCTTGTTGCAGTTTGGCGTCATTCTCTTTGAATCGAATGTGCAAAGTAATTTCGTTATACGCTTCATCGGGTTCTACTTGGTAGACAATTCCAACCCAACCGTGTCCTTTAAATTGTTTCGCAAAATCAATGGTTGCGACAGTATTGGCATAACTGAAGAATAATTTATTAGGGTGTTTGTCTCTTTTTAAACGTTGTTCAACAAGATTGATTTCGTGCGACAACATTTTTTTGAGACGACTTTCAGTTACATAACGTCCATCAACTTCTTCGCCATAAATAGCATCACTAAAGTCTTTATCGTAGGCCGACATTGCTTTTGCAATGGTTCCAGAAGAAGCACCTGCTCTAAAAAAATTACGAACGGTTTCTTGTCCCGCCCCAATTTCAGCAAATGTCCCGTAGATATTTTCATTCAGATTAATTCTCAATGCTTTATCCTTTGTAGATGGAATTTGTTCTATTGCTTTGTCACCACGAACTTTAATATCAGTAACCATATCAGTATAATTTGGGCTTTTGACCTACTATTTAATGTTAAAAATAGATTTCTCGCAAAGTTAGTTATTTTATCAAAAAATAAGGTAAATATTCTTATTTTTGTAAAAAAAGAATTGAAAGTCTACTTTTTAGGAACCGGTACTTCACAAGGAATTCCAGTAATAGGAAGCCAACATTCTGTTTGTTTGAGTGCCGATTCACGTGATCAAAGGTTGCGGGTTTCCATTTGGGTCCAAATAGATGATACTTCTATCGTAGTAGACTGTGGTCCGGATTTTAGACAACAAATGCTGACCTCTAAATGCCAACACATTGATGCGTTGTTGTTTACCCACGAACATGCCGATCATACCGCTGGATTGGATGACATTCGTCCTTTTTATTTCAAACAAGGTAATATTGCCATTTATGCACACGAACGGGTATTGAAAAATCTTGAAAAGCGATTTGATTATATTTTTCAAACGGATGATAAATATCCGGGAGCTCCTTCGGTGACCCCGCATCAAGTTGTTGAAAATACTCCTTTTTATGTACGTAATTGTACCATTGAGCCCATCAATGCTTGGCACGGAAGCCTACAAGTTTTTGGATATAAATTCCATGATTTTGTGTATTTAACTGATGTAAAAAGTATGGATGAGTCCGAAAGGAATAAAATATTAAAATGTAAGGTATTGGTAATAAATTGTTTACGAGAAGAATCTCATACGACACATTTTAATTTAGAAGAAGCGTTACATTTTATATCTTTGGTGCAGCCACAAAAAACCTATTTGACGCACATCAGTCATTTGTTTGGTTTTCATGCCGAAATACAACAACAATTGCCGCCTAATGTTTTCGTGGCCTATGATAATTTAGAAATTACAATTTAATTCCATACACATGAAAAATGTTATTTTATATGCGTTAGTTTTTTCACTGTTGTTCAACGTATTTCAATTTGTGAATTCCACTAAAATATTAAACGGAAAAGAGACAGAGGTTCAAAAGATAAAAGCACATTTAAAATCGTCTCGCGATTCTGTAATGCAACTGTCAAACGCCAATTATTTTGCATTAGAAAGTGATGAAGACGCACAAGAATATTTCTTCAGCAACAACTTGGACTATCAAAAAGTGGCGACTAAAGTTAAAGAAGATTTGATCGTTTTGAATGAAAATAAAAACGGAAATCGTTTAGTTCCCTATGAGCCAATCGATGGAAAACCTTTCATCGTGAATACCTCGAAAATTTTAAACCACAGATGGTTGATTGCCGAATTTTCAAATGGTGATTTATGGGGGCAAATACTTGTGAAATATTTTGTTAGTACCGATAAGTCAACCGATTTTGAGACCGTTGAAACGGTTTTGTATGAAAGACAAACCAAAGAATAATTGAACCGTTATACTGCGACAATGAAAAGCCAATTAGAACTTTATTTTAGCGAATTTAGAAAAGATATCATAGGGGTAGACCAAACGTTTACAACACCTTTTGGACCTCAAAAAATCATATATACGGATTGGACGGCCAGCGGAAGATTGTACCGACCTATCGAAGAAAAATTAATGAACGAATTTGGTCCGTTTGTTGCCAATACCCATACCGAAACTACGGTAACGGGCACGGCAATGACCTTGGCGTATCATGAAGCGCGTCATATTATTAAACATCATGTGAATGCCAATTCGGATGATATATTAATTACTGACGGTACGGGTATGACGGGTGTTGTTAATAAATTCCAACGTATTTTAGGACTGAGAATTCCAGAGAATTTAAAGGAATTTGCAGTGATTCCCGAAGCCATAAAACCTATCGTTTTTATTTCGCACATGGAACACCATTCCAATCAAACCTCTTGGTTGGAAACGATTGCCGATGTAGAAGTAATTCCGGCAGACGAATCGGGTTTGTTTAGTTTGGAAGCTTTACAAGTATTATTGGATAAATACAAACACCGAAGTTTTAAAATTGCGTCCATTACATCCTGTTCCAACGTAACAGGTATTCGAACGCCTTATCATGAAGTAGCACAACTGATGCACCAGCATAACGGGGTGTGTTTTGTGGATTTTGCTTGTTCGGGTCCTTATGTTGCGATTGATATGCATCCGCCAGCAGCAGACGCTTATTTGGACGCTATCTTTTTTTCACCCCATAAATTTTTAGGTGGCCCTGGTACGTCTGGTGTGTTGCTGTTTAATAAAAACCTTTATAAAAACAACGTTCCTGATTGCCCAGGCGGTGGGACCGTAAGTTGGACGAATCCATGGGGCGAACACAAATACATCGATAACATTGAGGATCGCGAAGATGGTGGAACTCCTGGGTTTTTACAAGTAATAAAAACCGCACTAGCCATTCAGTTGAAAGACAAAATGGGAGTTACCAATATTTTGGAGCGCGAACATGAGTTGGTTAACTATATTTTTTCCCGTTTAAATGCTCTTCCTAATTTACACATACTAGCCGATCAACACCAAGATCGTTTGGGTGTTATTTCGTTCTATATTGATGAACTCCATTATAATTTAGGGGTTAAATTACTCAATGATAAATTTGGTATTCAAACAAGAGGAGGTTGTAGTTGCGCCGGTACGTATGGTCATTATTTGTTGCATGTAGATCAAGAAACATCGCATCAATTGGTCTGTCAAATTGCTTCTGGTGATTTGATACAAAAACCAGGTTGGATTCGAATGTCGATACATCCTACCACAACGTCCGAAGAAATTCAATATGTCTGTGATAGTATTCGAGATTTGGCGCAACACCATGCGGTTTGGGGATCAGATTATGAATACAACTCCAAGACCAATGAGTTCCGTCACAAAGCCGCAGTATTGACAGAGAAAGAGCGGGTGAGTAGTTGGTTTACGGTTTAGTGTTTCTGTATTTCCAACGTTTGTGCGTCCACAAGTAATATTCGGGCGCTTCTAGTATTTGTTGTTCTACCAATTGTAAGAAACGATCGGTAATTTCATAATTAGGTACCGATTTTACATCATCTGACAAGACTTCAAAACTGGCTTCATAATACCCGCGTTTGATTTTTTTGGTTCGCAAAAAGATGACATTCATGTCAAAACGTTTGGCTAACATTTCGGCACCTGTGTGCACGGGAACTTCATGTCCCATAAAAGGAGCCCAATGATATGCCGCATTTTTCTTTGGCGATTGATCACTCGCGAAGCCATATAAAGACAGCTCTCCATTGGTATAATTATTGGTAATTGTGGCAATGGTTTCTTTAGTCGTAATCAATTCAGCTTTAAATTTCGAACGAATTTTTTTGACCAATTTATCAAAATACGGATTTGCAATTTTTTTATAAATGCCATAGCCTTTGTGATGAATGTAGTAATTCATAGATATTACCCACTCATAGCTAGCATAATGCGCACATAATACGGCCACACTTTTATTTTTTTTCTCTAATTCTAAGTAAACATCGAGGTTGCTAAATGTGAAACGTTTTTCGATTTCTTTTTGTGAAATACTCAAGGTTTTGATCATTTCTAAAAACATATCACACAAATGACTGTAGAATTTCTTTTCAATATTACGTCTTTCTGTTTCAGATAAATGAGGTAAAGCCAATGCTAAATTTTCTCGAACCGTTTTCTTGCGGTAGCCAATAACTCGGTAGGTTAAAAAACAAACACCATCTGAAACGAGGTAAAAAACCGGGAATGGCAGTATCGAAATAAGCCAAATTATTGGGTAAAATAAAATATATAGAAGTAGTTGCATTCGATTATTTTTTTACAAATATACTTTTTTAGTTCTAAGTTAATTCGCCAAACTATTCATAAATTTACAAAAAAAATAAAATGATGATAAGTATATTGGCTTTGATTGGTATAACCGTACTGATCAGCTACAAAGGAATTCAAGACCGCTTATTCTTTACTAAAAATGAATTTCATATTGGAAGTATTCAATCGGGGGAACAGTTTAGAATGTTCAGTTCGGGGTTTTTACATGTCGATTTTCAGCATTTGTTTTTCAATATGTTTACCTTGTATTTATTTGCGCCTTATGTTGTATATCATTTCAGTAACAGCTTTTTTTTCTTGCTTTATTTTGGAAGTTTGTTGGCGGGAAGTTTGCTCACTTTGTATTTTCACAAGACAGAATACCATTACAGAGCAGTTGGCGCTTCTGGAGCTGTAACTGGAATCATTTACAGTGCGATATTAATCGAACCCCATATGTATATGTATGGATTCATTCCAGGGTATGTTTTTGGATTTTTGTATTTACTCGCTTCGCTTTACGGTATGAAAACCAAACGGGACAATATAGGTCATGTAGCTCATTTTGGTGGTGCAATTGGGGGCTTTGTCATTACCCTAATTAGAGAACCCCAAATTTTTACAGAGCAAACAGTCACAGTAGTCGCTTTATTGGTGCCAATCGTCGTGTTGTTTTTTTTAGAAAAGACGAATAAACTGTAACTTTTGGCATACTCCTTGTAACTTCCCTTAAAAAAATTAAAAATTGGACCTATGAAAAAAATAGTAATTGTGCTCCTTTTGTTTGTATCCGCAGCACAGGCGCAAGAAACAAAGCAAATACCCCAAATTACCGTAACGGGTGAAGGCAAACTGAAAGTAATCCCAGATGAGGCATTGATTACACTAGCGGTTGAGAATATTGGTAAAGAGGCCCTCGAAGTCAAAAAGAAAAACGACGCCCAAATTGACAAGGTACTTAAAGTAATCAAACGTTTTGGTATTGCACCCGCCGATTTTCAAACACAGCAAGTGAGTTTGTATAAAAATTACGATGAAGCTTCCAAAAAACAATCCTATGTTGCACATCAAACGCTAACAATACATTTAAAAAATCTTTCCCAATACGATGCCTTATTGCTGGAAGTTATGGAGGCCGGTATCAATAGTATACAAGGGATCGAATTCAAGGCTTCTCAATTGAAGGTTTATGAAAGTCAAGTGCGTAAAAATGCGATGGTAGCTGCCAAACAAAAAGCAATGGATTTTGTATCCGAATTACCTGGACAAAAAGTAGGAAAGGCCCTGGTGGTTACAGATAGTTCATTTACCCAATTCCCTCGAGCCGTTTTTTCTGAAATGAAAACCTATGCCATGACAGCCGACGGTATCGAAGTTCCTGAAGAAACCTTAGCCATTGGATCTTTAGAAATTAGTGTTTCGGTAACCGTAACTTTCGCACTAGAATAGCATAAAAAAAGCCAGATAATTATCTGGCTTTTTTGTGTGAATTATTTACATATTTTATTGTAATCGGCAACAGCTTCTTCAAAGGTGCATGTTTCATATTTCGGATTTGAAAAATATATTTTTTTATATTCTTCGCATTCAAACATATACTTGCTGATGATTTTTATCGTTTTTAATCCTTTCAGTCCAGATACGTCATAGACCATGCCATCAGGCATTTTAACGCGACGAATGTATATTCCTTCTATGTTTTTCTTCATAACACCATTGGTGTTGAATGAGCCATCAAAGTTTTCTTTCAATCGATACGAAACGGTAACATCATCAAATACATCGACTATTATTTTTCCTTTAACAACCCTTTTGCCATAACGGTAATAGCCATCTGGCTTTTTAATGTTAAGGGGCATTCTTAAATATAAAACACCGTCTTGACATAATTTCTCAATAGCGGGTATTTCATTTTTTTTCAATCGGATGGTTTCGTTGTTTTGGTTTACATATTCAAAAACCACCATTTTACCTTGCTCATTGGTTTCAAAGAAGTTTATTTGTCGACAGGAGATGGAGTCTTTATCTAGAGTAATATAATAGTTTTGGCCAAAACTAAAAGTGAAGTTCATTACTATAAATGTCAGAATCCCAATAACAGTTTTTTGATTGATTTGCATTTGATTTATTTTTAGGAATATTCGATCCATTCAAAGATAGTTTTTTTTATAAAAAGTACAAACATTAGGTTCCGTTGAAGCACTTATTTTTTATCACGATTTGAAATACATTGGTGTGCGTTACTCATCTAATTAAAAAGTATCCTTTTATAAGTTGATTTGGATTTTCTAGGAAAAATGTCCTCTATTTACGTAAAACGAAGTCCCATTCTATAATTAAACCATTCAACTCTTTTACAATAAGAGCATACCTAATATGAAACACTTTTAATAATTACTTGTTTTTTAAAAGTAATTATTTATTTTTGGAAAATATTAATTAAAAAACTCATTTATGAAATTAAATTTAAAATTTGCGTATTCCTTATTGGTTATTTCCTTTTCATCAATAGCAGTTGCTCAAAATTCAGCAGCTGTAGGGAAAATTTTTAGCGAAGGTAAAGACAAAGGGAAGCAGTATGTTCTTGGAAGTGATAAGTCAATGAACATTGTATTGGAAAGTATGAAAGCATACAGCTCTAATGATGCAAAAAAAGAGTTGGCATTTTATACGGTTAAAATGGTTAAAGAAAACGGTGAATTTACAACCAATTGGCATAAGACAATGCAATCATTAAATCAGCAACCAATTGCCTTGGTTCCTTTAAAAATAAAAGGATCAAATGAAGATATTGTTTTTGCTATTTCGAAAGAGGATCGTGTTTGGAAAAATGGATCCAAACAAAAATTATATCTTTTTGAATTATACACGATTACTAAATCGGGGAAAATTTCAGATTTTAAACAATTTCAAAGCCTACCTACTACTAACGAATTTGGTTTAGCAGATGGAGGAAAGATATTTTTGAAAGACAGTACAGCAACTTTTACTTTTTCAAACAGAGGAGAGGTTGCTACTATTGAGAAAATGGCCGCTGCCATGAATAAATTAGATGGTGAAGCATATGCTAATTGTTTTGCGGATTCGATTAAATATTATCATTCAGATGGTACGAATGAAACATTTTCAAACAAAATGTGGGTTAACTATATTGCTAAAATGAAATCTGCAAATTGGACGGTAAACGGAATATTACCATTTAAAATCACAGATACAGATCCGGTTTCAGGAATAATTGTAAGTGCAACTATGAAATGGGAAATGAAAGATGGTACAACAGGACACAGAGATCAATTGCTTCAATATTCATATGATTTGAATGGAAAAATAACGACTGTCAACAGTTTTGGAAAAGACGTCAATCCAATTTCAGATGCGGATAAAATGGCAAAAATTAAAGCGGAAATAATTGCTTTGGAAAAAATCTGGGATAATTATTATAATGCAGGTGATATTGAAAGTTTGATAGGGCTTTATGCTGACGATGCTGTAAGGTTGCCAAACAACCAAACTGTAATTTCTGGAAAAGAAGCTATTAAGAAAGAAATGCAATTAGAACTAGCAAAGAAGCATAAAGGGTTAACCAATATCAGTGAAACTACGGATGTTTTTGGAGATGAAAACACGGTTACTGAAATTGGTAGAACGATCAGAAAAGATGCTTCCGGAAAAGTAAAAAGTACTGGGAAGTATGTGTCCGTTTGGAAAAAAGTAGATGGTAAATTTATCGTTGTCAGAGAAATGTGGAATGATGATTCTAAATAATCTAAAATAGTTTTATAGCGTATGTCAAAAGAGCAACATTGAGTTGCTCTTTTTTTATTCCTGGTATTGAATCTGAAGATTTGTCTTTGAACTTTATGCTATGAATAGACTTATAATAAAAATAAAAAAGACCTCTTAAGCAATTAAGAGGTCTTTCGGTTTAGTGGGGAGAGCAGGATTCGAACCTGCGAAGATGTAATCAGCGGATTTACAGTCCGCCCTCGTTGGCCGCTTGAGTATCTCCCCAAGCCATCTTGCTTAGCTAGTCTAAGCGGTTGCAAATATAAAATTGTTTTTAGAACAAACAAAGGCTTTGCCGACTATTTTCTGAGGTTTTTCCTAACGTTCTGTAAATGAAAAGCATAAAAAAATCTCCCGAAGGAGATTTACTGTTTTTGAATTGAAAATCTTATTTCGCATTCAAAAGTTCGGTTACTTTTGCTTTCAAAGCGTCACCTCGCAAGTCTCTTGCAACGATAACTCCTTTTGCGTCCAGAATGAAAGTTGCTGGAATCGATTCTACATTATATTGTTTGGCAATTGGTTCGTCCCAAAATTTAAGATTTGAAATCTGTGGCCAAACCAATCCGTCTTTTGCAATAGCTTCTTTCCATTTGGCAGCATCTTTGTCTAAAGAAACCCCAATGATATTTAATCCTTTAGCATGCATTTCTTTGTATAATGCCACCACATTTGGATTTTCTCCTCTGCAAGGTCCGCACCAAGAAGCCCAAAAATCAATGATGGTCACTTTGCCCATTGATTCTTTTAATGAAATTTGCTTTCCTTCCGGGTTTTTTGCTGAAAATTCTGGGGCTTTGCCGCCAACTTCTACTTTAGCAGCAGGATCATTTTTAATTGCGTCCAACACTTTTTTAATGTTTTTAGCACTTTTTGTATTCAATAAGCTTTTGTCAATTTTCGCAAAATAGCTTGTGATTTCTTCAGCGGTTAAATACTGTCTCATTAAGAAATTTTCCAACAACAATACCGATAAATAAGCATCTGGATTGTTCTTGATGAAATTTTTCGAAACTTTATTTAGGTCCTCTTGAAACTTACCGTATTCTTTCATGATTTGATTTACGGTAACCGTATCGTTGGCTTTTTTAGCTGCAGTTATGCGCTCAAGGTTTGCTTTTTCAAATTTCATTTTCTTATTCACAACGACTTTTGAAGCGTCATTAAAAGATTGAAATTTATCATTATTGTCGGTTCCACCAATTTTAGAGTTTAATATGGTATCGGTTTTAATGGCTACCGAAATTTTTCCCTCTTCTAATATGATGGGTAAGCTTATGCTTTGATCTTCAATTCGAATAAAACCTAAATCGATAGTTTCTGAAGTTCCTTTTAATTCAAATTTTCCATTTTCAACTACTGCGGTATCTTTAGCGATGAAACCCGTTTCTGTTTGCGTTTCAACAAATACTTTTTTTCCATTTTTAACACCATCTGCCGTTCCAGTGATTAAAAATTCATTGTCTTTTAAGTTGTTGCACGAAATCAAAACTAAGGTGCTAGCAACCAATAAGGTTATTTTTTTCATTTTAGATTAAATTAATTTTGACAAAGGTATTTAAAATTACTCAGTATGAAAAATTTTACCACAATACATCCGTAAAAGAAGCGTGTAAAATTTTGTAAATAAACAAAAAACACTATCTTTGCAAACCTTTTGGCGGAGTAGAGTTTCCATTAGGGATCAATCATTTATGTAAAATACTGTTGTCGTTTTCTATCCCATTAAGAAACTCAAGAAGCACAGCATACAAATTTTTAATCAGCATGTCTGAAATTAACAAAACACAAGAAGAGTTTTTAGCAAATTTTAATTGGCACAATTTTCAAGAAGGAATTGATCCAGTAGATGAAAAAAACTTACAGGAATTCGAAGAATTAGTAACAAAAACATTCATTGCTACCGATCAAGAAGAAGTAGTAGAAGGAGTTGTAGTTAGAATTACTGAAAGAGATGCCATCGTTGATATCAACGCTAAATCGGAAGGTGTAATTTCGTTAAACGAATTTCGTTACAACCCAAACTTAAAAGTGGGTGACAAAGTAGAAGTATTAATTGATGTTCGTGAAGACAAAACAGGACAATTAGTATTATCACACAGAAAAGCAAGAACAATCAAAGCATGGGATAGAGTTATTTCTGCTAACGAAACAGGAGAAATCGTAAATGGTTTCGTTAAATGTAGAACTAAAGGGGGTATGATTGTAGATGTTTTCGGAATCGAAGCTTTCTTACCAGGATCACAAATTGATGTGAAACCTATCCGTGATTACGATCAATACGTGAACAAAACTATGGAATTCAA
>JACCDI012089433.1_pt1 | contig 13459 bp, 14 predicted proteins | sample 7442791 | NCBI WGS metagenome assembly JACCDI01 (sample SAMN15323434, study PRJNA562643) | freshwater metagenome | isolation source: river surface water | place: USA:Blue River Watershed | collected 2017-08-15
AAAGGTTTAATGGCCGACTAAAAATTTATTGATTTTCGGTTACAACTGGAGTAGAAGTTACTGGTTTTGGAACCACGGGCGGATAAATCGGATAGTACAATTCGGTTTTCCACTGCGATGGTTTTTTCTCATCTACAAAGCTCAATACATATACTTGATAAGGTAAGATAGTAAAATTGCGTTTCAGTTGGTTTTCAAATAAATAATCCAACACCTTTTGATTGGCTTTGGGAAGATGCGAATAATCACCCTTTAAAGTGGTTTTTACCGCCGAAAAACCTTCTATTTTACCCGATGAAACATCACTCACCGGATCAATATAAACCGAATCTTTGATCGGCATACAAACCGAAAAATTGGTTGTTTTTTTGACATCGTCAACCGAATTAAAAATAACAAACGGCTTCCCATGCATTACCATATCATTTTTTTCAAAAAATGCAATCATCTTCGGAATCATGATTTTGATGTTTTTTAGTACTTTATCATTTTTACTGTTGATGGTTTGCGCGATGTAAAATTGTTTGGGTTTGGCGACAATTCCGTTGATTTTGATGTCGAAGGTATTGAGTTCGTAATCTAATGTGCGATCTAATTGTGCGAGTGTTTTTTCGTAAATTCCACCAATAGTATTACCGATTCCGCCGTTTACAAACGCTTTGATTTTCATCATCACACTCATGGTTCCTTTGGTCTTCCAAGTAACTTTAGTTTTTCCTAAAGTGTCTTTGAAAGTCCAATAACTTTCGGTTTCGGTTTCGTTGTACCTCATCTTTTGTTTGATGAAGAGGTTTTCTTTAACATCCAACGTTTTGAGGGTTCCAGTTGTCGTTCCATTCCACGAAAAAGAAGCGCTTTTACCAATGGTATTTTTAGGATAAATGAATTGTGTTTTACCTTTTTCATCCGACCAAGAGGCAAAAGTTTCCCAGTTTTTATAATCGTTGACGAAGTTGTAAACGGTGGCTCTAGGTGTTTTGATTATTTTGGAACGAGTTATGCTGTAATCGCCTTTTTGGGTTATGATGAATACGGTAAGACCGATAAGAAACAACAGAAATAATAATAAGATATATTTTAGTATTCTCATGATTGCAGTAGAAGTAGAGTAGTTTGTTGTCGTAAAAGTAGTAAAATTATCTTTCCGATGAACGATTGCTAAAAAACCGCAATAATTATCGTTTTCCGACAATTTTAATTACAAATAGTAACAAAATAAACACGATAAACCCTATCAAAATTTTGTAACTTCCTTTGTAAAATTTTTGGTGGAGTTGTTTGTCTCCTTTGTAAGCGTAAGTTGTGGCAATAACAAAAGCAATAAAGAATAAAGCAGCAAAAATGAGTTGACCTGTACTGAACATGAATTTTTTTAACAAAAATAGTTAATTGTTTTTGATCGAGCGTTTAAAATGAAAAAAGAAAACGGCTTATTTTTGGTTTTCTAACCACATAGAATTTAAAATTCCAAAAAACAAATTCCAAAAAATAAATTTTTAAGCAAATGCAAAAACAACTCAACGCGGTCAAAGAATTTCACACTTCATTCGGATTAGGAGTAAGCGAAACCATAAAAGGCGATTTAGGAGAACAAAAAAATATGCTTCGTTTTAATTTGATGAAAGAAGAAAACGAAGAATACCTCGAAGCGGTTCAGAATAATGATGTAATTGAAATTGCCGATGCTTTGGGCGATATGCTGTACATTTTGTGTGGAACTATTTTAGAACACGGTTTGCAACATAAAATTGAAGAAGTGTTCGACGAAATCCAACGCAGTAATATGAGTAAATTAGGCGAAGACGGAAAACCCATTTACCGCGAAGACGGAAAAGTAATGAAAGGACCGAATTATTTTAAGCCGAGTTTTGAAGCTATTTTGAAATAGTCTCAGTTTTCAGTCACAGTTTTCAGTTTTCGTCCTAATGAAATTACTGCAAACTGTGACTGCGACTGCAAACTATACTTTTACTGTCCAACCAAATGTATCTTCAGCCAATTTGTACTGAATTTTGGTTAGTTTATCTTTCAATTGTAGCGCAAACGAATTTTCAATTTTAGGTAATTGGTATTCGTTGTTTTGATAGCTGAAACTCACAATCGGACTAATTACAGCTGCAGTTCCGGCACCAAATATTTCTTTTAAAGTTCCGTTGTTGGCAGCATCGACTAATTCCTGAACCAAAACCGAACGCACTTCAACAGAAAAGCCTTCTTTTTTTGCTAATTCGATTATGCTTTTACGGGTAATTCCGTCTAAAATTCGCTCACTCGTTGGCGCTGTATATAAGGTGTCGTTAATTCTAAAAAACACATTCATCGTTCCGGCTTCTTCCAATTTGGTATGAGTGGCATCGTCGGTCCAAATGATTTGCTGATAGCCTTTTTCGTTAGCTAATTTTGTTGGATAAAATTGCGCCGAATAATTCCCAGCTGCTTTCGCTGCACCAATTCCGCCATTAGCTGCACGACTGTAATGCTCTGCTATAATTACTTTTACTTCACCTGAATAATACGATTTTGCCGGAGAAAGTATAATCATAAAACGGTATTCGTTGGATGGTTGCGCAATTACTCCATGACCAGTTGCAATCATAAATGGTCGAAGATATAACGTATTTCCAAGTCCTTTTTTAACCCAATTGCGTTCCAAATCCAAAAGAACTTTTAATCCTTGAATAAAGATTTCTTCAGGAACTTCGGGCATGGCCATGCGAAGAGCCGATTTATTAAAACGCTTTAAATTTTCATCAGGTCGAAACAACCAAACATCATCGTTTTCATCTTTATAAGCTTTCATTCCTTCAAAAATAGCTTGTCCGTAATGGAACACTTTAGAAGAAGGATCAATCAGAAAAGGTTCGTAAGGTTTGATAATGGGTTTTTCCCAAACTCCATCTTTACAATCGCAGATTAACATGTGATCGGTGAAAACAGTTCCGAAGGTTAGGTGTTCGAAATCTACTGAATCAATATGGCTTGATTTTGCTTTTACGATATCGATTTCGAGAGTGTTTTGTGAACTCATTGCATGTATAGGAGTTGTAACTTATAGATGTAACTTGTTGATTTTTATTAATTTAATTCAAGAAGAAAAATTTCTGTAAGTTGAGATTAATTTTTTGCTAAACTAATAAAAAATTAGCATTTATTGTAGAAGGAATTCGATTTTGTTTTTGAGATTCTCATTCTTAAACGGCTTTAATTTGATTTAGAATGAATTAAAAAAAGAAATGGATTGATAGTCCATTCCGAATATATCCTTACTTTTGCTATGCATTTTTAAAAAATAATTTCAATGAAAAAAATAGTTTGTGCAGCTATAGTAGTTTTAGCTCTAGCAAGTTGCAAAAAAGCGAAAACTGAAGCTCCAAAAGAGAAAGCAATTGCTTATCTATCATTCGGAGATAGCATTTCTGCAGATGGAGCAATAACCAAAGAAGAACTTTTCACTAAATATAAAACGTTAAAAGAAGGCGATACTTTAGAAGTAAAGTTTGCATCTACTATTAAAGAAGTTTGCCAGAAGAAAGGCTGTTGGATGCAATTGGAATTGCCCGAAGAAAATACTGCTTTTGTAAAGTTCAAAGACTATGGATTTTTTATGCCGCTGAATTCGGCCAAAAGCAATGTAATTGTAAACGGTAAAGCATTTGTGAGTGTGGAAAGTGTAGATGAATTACGTCATTATGCCAAAGACGCAGGAAAATCGCAAGCAGCTATTGATAGTATTGTTAACCCAGAAACTACTTATTCGTTTATGGCGGATGGAGTTTTATTACAAAAATAATTAAAGAATCATGAAGAAATTAAGTTATGTATTGTTGGTGTTATTCGTTTTTACTACTTTCAATAACCAAGCTCAAACCAAGAATAAAAAGGCAGCTTCTGCTTATAATGTGAGTGATTACGCTTCTTTTGGAGCTAAATTTCAACCCAATAAAGTACTTACAGAAAAGCAGATGTTGAAAAAATACAAATCACTTAAAAAAGGTGATTCGCTAAAAGTGCAATTCAAGTCGACCATCAAATCGGTGTGTAAGAAAAAAGGATGTTGGATGAATATGGATTTATCCGAAGGTCAAAAATCATTCGTAAAATTCAAAGATTACGCGTTTTTCGTTCCTTTGAATGCGGATAATTCTGAAGCGATTATCAGCGGAACTGCTTTTGTAACTGTTGTTAGTGTTGATGAATTGCGTCATTATGCTAAAGATGCTGGAAAATCACAAGCCGAAATTAATAAAATTACCAAACCAGAAGTTACCTATTCGTTTATGGCTGATGGTGTACTGATCAAAAGCTAATTCCGATGAATAGAATACTATTTTTACTGCTCATTTTGGGCATGGTTTCGTGTCAAAAAAGTGACAAGAAAGAAGCCAATACAGAAGTGGAAGCTTGTGCTACAGATTCGACTAAAGGCAAGAAATTTGAAATGTACGAAATGTCGGAAATGGCTGCTCTGATGGAACAAATGTATGTGGACAATCAACGCTTGAAAGAGCGAATTAAAAACGGTGATACTATTGGTAAATTTCCGAATCATTTTTTGAAAATTCACAAAGCAGTGATGACCGATGAAAGTGATAACGATGCTTTCTTCAAAGAACAAGCTGCCAAATTCATCAAAGCACAAGAGTTGATTTACGAAGACCCAAAAAACGCCAAAGAGCATTTTAACAACGGAATTGACGCTTGTATAGCTTGTCATCAGCAAAAATGCGGTGGACCAATACCTAAAATAAAAAAACTATACATAAAATAACCAAAAGCCAACTTGTTAGAGTTGGCTTTTTTATTATGATTCTACAGTAAAATACCGTTTTTATGGTATGATTTTAAGAATTCCGCATCAGTAATTTTACCTCAGAAACAGTAACAATGTTTTTAGCGTAACCCGAAAAGCTGATAGAGTAGGGAAGTTCTTAAATTTGTAGATTATGAAAAAAAAGATTACTAATCAAAGTAATAAAAATCGATTTTTTATTTTAATACTTGTTATTTCCATGTTATCACTTACTGTTCAATCACAAAATTGTACAGTCTTGAATGGCCCAACTGATTACAACTTGAACTACTCATCGACTAATGCGGTTAGTGTAACTAATGTTAATCAATCAGAACCTGTTCCTGGAGTTGGAACAGTTATTGTTAAAAATTACACTTTTACGATTCCTTTTTTTGAGACGAATTTTACTTCTACAGCTTTTTTATTTAGCAATTCAGTTGGAATTCCTCAGTGTGGAGTAGTAAATTCCCCACAAAACAGTGTTGCAAGTTTTTGTCCGAGTACAATTGAAGTATACAACTCATTTAATAGTGGAACTTTAATTGCTTCTAATCAAAATATGGCTCAAATAAGTTTGGGAGCAATCACTCAAGCAGTTGGTATTAAATTGTATAGAGTAGTGGGGAAATGCAATGGAAACATATACAGAACAACTTATTACAGAATAATTGTTCAAAAGGAGCCAATTCCAACATTTGATTTAGCCATTTCTGCTCAATGTCAATTAAATTCTTCTGGTCAAACTACAGGATGGTTCGATTTTAGAGCCAATGGAACGATGCCTACGATTCCAAACCTTTATCTAAGAACATCATTACCATCGGGATCAACATGCAGTAATTCGGATATTCCAGTTAATATCTTCAGTAATACCTCTACGATTTCGAATTTTGCATTTTTCAGTTGTAATACAATTGGAACCTACACTGTAAAAATGATTTATAAAAGGCCAAAAGTAGGTGGAGGCTTATACAATACTGAAGTCCCTTCGGGTTATGGTTGGTCTAACTTTACATGGACCAAAGGTTTTAATACTTGTCCACCACAATTTCCTTATGAACCTGAACGAAAATTTTCAGATTCTGATGTCAATAACGAAATTAGAGATGTGATTGTTTCTCCTAACCCTTCGGGAGGCATTTTTAAGTTAACAGGTGAGTTCAATAATAATCAGATGATAAGTATTGAAGTTTTTGATCTAATGTCGAAGCAAGTTTTTAATCATACGATTAATAAAAGTGAATTAGATGAAATAGAATTTGACTTATCAAGTTTGCAGCCTGGTGCTTATATTTTATTGATTAATCAGGGTGAAAAAAGCGTTACAAAGACAATTGTAAAAGAATAATTAATACCATTTAAAAAATAATCCCTACCGAGATTGGCTAGGGATTATTATTAATTTATTCATAATCAATTAGGTCTACTTTTTTTGAGATGATCTTACCGTTTTTGATTATGGTATAGGTAGTTTTGATGAACCATTTATTGGATTTTTTATCTTTAATCTCTTCAGTTAGTAGGTTTTCTTCCTGCAAAAGTTTTCCCAAATGATTATAATAGAGGGTTTTACTCAGATGATTGTTTAATCCGCTTTTGTATAAAAAATGTACTGTTCGTTGTTCTTTATCGACAGTGATTTCTGCTCCCGATAATTCTTTACTGTACTCAAATTGTTTTGTTTTTGAGTTGAAGATGAAGTTATCGTAAAACGAATTACTTGCGCCCGATTTGTTGTAATGATAGATTGAAAAATCCAAATAGCCATCAAGGTTGAAATCGATAAAATTTTCTATCAAAGAATCAAAACCACTTGTGAAATTTCCTATAATTACATCTTCATCAGTATTGAGAATTACTTTTTTAGTAGATGAATTGACTAGTTTTCGAATGATATTTTTAGCTTTTCGAATTTGCTTTTTATCGTCAAAAAAGAGTTCAAGTTCAGTTATCCAATAACATGAGATGTTGTTAGTTTTAAAAGGTTTACCGTAAAATGTATGTTTTTCTCTTGGTTCTTTAAACTCAGAATAATATTCTTTTTCGTATTTAAAAGTATCTTGTTCAATGAGTTGTAATTTGATGAATTGATTGTACTTATATTTTTTGATGATGGAATCGAAAGCATAAGCCATTCGCTCGTTATCATCGATTATAGTTTCACCATTAACTTGAGTGGTAATGAAAATCGAATCGTTGACAAATTCTGAACTCAAATTATAACTATTGGAATCACCACCAATCATCGCTAAAATGATTTCGCGAGTAGTGTCTTTATGAGTGATGCTTACTACTTTTTGAATTTCATCTCCAAATTGAGTTTTGTAGTACAATTGAGTAGAAAAGTCAACACCGTTTCGTTCCATAAACTGTTCTTCGGGATAATAATTCCCATTGAAGTTGTTAGAAGTAGTGTCATTTGGTACATAGTTCGGATCAGGTTTCGGAAATAATTCGTTGATGTTTTTTGGAAAATTTTCGTGAGATTCTTTGTGACTATTGATTAAATCAAAAGTATAGTTAGCATGTTTATTGGTTTCATTTATCTGTAAACTGTCTTTTAAAAAATGCACTTCATATACGTTTATGTTACTTCCCAATCGCCAAAAATCATCAACATAAAAAAGAAAAGTGGAGTCGTTTTTTTGATCAACCCGAAAGGTTTCTCCAGCAATAGACTGACTTTGAATTTTATCATTATAGAAAATATGACTTTCAGCAAAAGGATTGTAGGTGGCACCACCAGAATATTCACCAAATAAATTGAGTACTTTAAAATTTGCTTTTTTGGGGTAGAATATTTTTCCATCATAATAATTTGCACCCGATGAATCAATTTTATCAAGTTGATTTTTGTAGGCAAGAAATTCAGCAATTAGACTACTATCAGAATTTATTTTGGTGTAGTCAAGAATTGGTAATGAATCAACTCCAGTTGTAAAACGAATTGTTTTTTTTGAACAACAAATCACTAGAGAGCTGAACAACAAAACCAAAAGAAAATGACTACTTCTTTTCATGAATTACTAGTGATTAGTTTACCTCAAATATAGAAAAATCCCCAACTGATTGAACAATTGGGGATTTATATTTTCTCTTATAATTATGGATTATTCATTAACCAAAACCCATTCGCCACTGGCAATCATGCTTTCGGCTTTTTTATATTTCATGCTTTCGGTTTTGCCACTCATAACATGTTTAATAGTAACTGTATCGTTTCGATTGATTTTTGGCATTTCACGTACAATCGTCTCAGTTACTTGTTTTTGTTGGGTTTGTCCCGCTTCGCGATTGGCTTCTTCACTACTTTGAATTTCTTCTCTCGATTCGGTGTAGTTGTCTTTCTGACGCACTTGACGCGCTTCTTGAATGTTATTTTGTTGTTGTGGCAAATCGCCTTTGAATAAGAACGAAATTACTTCTTTGTTCACTCCATCCAACATCGCTCGGAATAAATTGAAGGCTTCAAATTTGTAAATCAGTAATGGATCTTTTTGCTCGTGAACGGCCAACTGAACCGATTGTTTCAATTCGTCCATTTTGCGTAAATGTTTCTTCCACGCTTCGTCAACTATAGCCAATGTAATGTTTTTCTCAAAATCAGCTACTAATTGTGCACCTTGAGTTTCGTAGGCTTTTTTCAAATCCGTTACTACATTCAAAGATTTGATACCATCCGAAAACGGAACTACAATTCGCTCAAATTTATTCCCTTCTTGTTCGTATACATTCGCAATGATTGGGAACGCTTCTCGTGCACTGCGCGCAGTTTTTTCGGAGTAGTATTCCATCGCCGCTTTGTACGTTTTTCCGGTCAATTCCATCTCAGAAATTTTATCGAATTCTGATTCTTTGATGGGCGATGTAATGGAGAAATAACGAATCAATTCAAATTCGAAATTCTTATAATCGTTTTTGGCTTTATTTTCACTTACAATCAATTCGCAAGTGTCGTACATCATGTTGGCAATGTCTAATTTCAAACGTTCACCGTGTAAGGCGTGACGACGACGTTTGTACACAACTTCACGTTGCGCATTCATTACGTCATCGTATTCCAACAAACGTTTACGAGTACCAAAATTGTTTTCTTCTACGCGTTTTTGTGCTCTTTCGATGGATTTGGTCATCATGGAATGCTGAATCACTTCTCCTTCTTTCAATCCCATTCGGTCCATGATTTTGGCTACTCTTTCCGAACCAAATAGACGCATTAAATTATCTTCCAAAGAAACATAAAATTGTGAACTTCCTGGATCACCTTGACGACCTGCACGACCGCGTAACTGTCGGTCTACACGACGTGAATCGTGACGTTCAGTACCAATAATTGCCAAACCACCAGCTGCTTTTACTTCGGGAGTTAATTTGATGTCGGTTCCACGACCAGCCATATTCGTTGCAATCGTTACTACTCCGGGTTTTCCGGCTTCTGCTACAATTTCAGCTTCTTTTTTGTGCATTTTCGCATTCAATACGTTGTGAGCAACACCACGCATTTTCAACATTCTACTCAATAATTCAGAAATTTCAACCGAAGTGGTTCCAATTAATACGGGTCGACCTGATTGTGATAATTGAGTAACATCTTCAATTACGGCATTGAATTTTTCACGTACCGAACGGTAAATTAAATCTTCTTTATCTTGACGTGCAATTCCTCTGTTGGTTGGAATTTCAACTACGTCTAATTTATAAATTTGCCACAATTCGCCCGCTTCCGTTACTGCTGTTCCGGTCATACCAGCTAATTTGCTGTACATACGGAAATAATTCTGTAGTGTAATGGTCGCAAAAGTTTGTGTCGCCGCTTCAATGGTAACTTGTTCTTTGGCTTCGATAGCTTGGTGTAATCCGTCAGAGTAACGACGACCGTCCATGATACGACCGGTTTGCTCGTCTACAATCAGGATTTTGTTGTCCATAATCACGTATTCCACGTCTTTTTCAAAAAGAGTGTATGCTTTCAATAACTGAGTCAGCGTGTGAATACGTTCCGATTTTACACCAAAATCTTGGAATAATTTTTCTTTGGCTTCGGCTTCTTTGTCTTTTTCTAGTTTTTGGTTTTCGATATTGGCAATTTCAGTTCCGATATCAGGAAGAACGAAGAAATTTTCATCGGTATCTTGTGATAGGAATTTGATTCCGTTATCAGTCAATTCTACTTGATTGTTTTTTTCTTCAATCACAAAATACAAGGCTTCATCCACAATGTGCATTTTGCGGTTGTTGTCTTGCATGTATTCGTTTTCGGTTTTCTGAAGAATTTGTTTTACACCTTCTTCGCTCAAAAACTTGATTAAGGCTTTGTTTTTTGGTAACGAACGGTACGCTCTTAATAATTGGAAACCACCGTCTTTTGCATTACCTTCTTTGATTAAACGTTTGGCTTCGGCTAAAAATCCGTTGGCCAATTGACGTTGTAAATTATACAGATTTTCAACTTTTGGTTTGAGTTCGTTGAATTCGTGGCGATCACCATCGGGAACTGGACCAGAAATAATTAATGGAGTACGAGCGTCGTCAATCAAAACCGAATCAACCTCATCGACAATCGCATAATTGTGTTTGCGTTGTACTAAATCCTCTGGCGAATGCGCCATATTATCTCTTAAATAGTCAAAACCAAATTCGTTATTGGTTCCATAAGTGATGTCGGCTTCATAAGCTTTTCTACGTTGTGCTGTATTGGGAGAATGGTTGTCAATACAATCCACAGTTAAACCGTGGAATTCAAATAATGGCGCTTTCCAAGTACTATCACGTTTCGCTAAATAGTCGTTTACAGTTACTAAGTGAACGCCGTTTCCAGTCAAAGCATTCAAATAGAGTGGAAGCGTAGCTACTAATGTTTTACCCTCGCCGGTTTGCATTTCAGCAATTTTACCTCGATGCAAGACCACACCACCAATTAACTGTACGTCGTAGTGGATCATGTCCCAAGTGATTTCCTTTCCTGCAGCATTCCACTGATTGGCCCAAATGGCTTTGTCACCATCCAAAGTAATGTACGATTTTGTAGCGGAAAGTTCTCTATCTAAAGGAGTTGCAGTAACAGTAACGGTTGAATTTTCTTTGAAACGTTTAGCGGTTTCTTTGACTACTGCAAAGGCTTCGGGTAAAATATCGTTAAGTACTTTTTCTGAGATTTCGTAAGCTTCTTTTTCAAGCGCATCAATTTCGTTGTAGATGTCTTCTCTTTTATCAATATCAGCAGTGTTTTCAGCTTCTTGTTTGAGATCGATGATTTTTTTATCTTTTTCAGCTCTAGCTTCGTTGATTTTTTCTTTGAAGTAAGTAGATTTAGCTCTCAAATCATCATTAGATAAAGCAGAAAGTTCTTTTTCAAATGCTTTAATTTTATTGATAATGGGTTGAATGGCTTTGACGTCTTTTTGGGATTTGTCGCCCACAAACATTTTTAATATGCTATTGATGAAGCTCATAATTGTAATTTTATAAAGTGTGCAAATTTAAACAAAAAAAAAGCCCCAAAGGAGACTTTTTTTGTTGTGTTAGTTTATTTTTTTCTAGTATTCATCCTCGTTCCAAAGATAATCTTCGTCAGTAGGATAATCTGGCCAAATTTCTTCCATTGATTCGTAAATTTCGCCTTCATCTTCAATAGATTGAAGGTTTTCAACTACTTCTAATGGAGCACCAGCTCTAATAGCGTAGTCTATCAATTCGTCTTTGGTTGCAGGCCACGGCGCATCGCTTAAATAGGATGCTAATTCTAATGTCCAATACATCTTCTAGGGTTTTAATTTGTGCAAAAATAAATTTATTACTGAAAAAGTCAAGTAAAAATTGATTTATTTTTAATAAAAGTTAAGAACGTCGATTTTTTAGTATTCAGTTTTCTGTCACAGTAGGCAGTGACTGTTAACTGAGACTGCGACTGAAGACTATTTTCTGGGTATCCATTGTACTTCATCCGCTTGCAAGTCAAACGACAACTTCCGTGCCAAGACAAAAAGGTAGTCAGAAAGTCTGTTTAAGTATTTAATTACGAGTTCATCTGTGGGTTCGATGTCATTCAAATGCACCGCTAAACGCTCGGCTCTACGGCATACGCAGCGTGCAATATGACAATATGACACAGTGGTATGTCCGCCCGGAAGTACAAAATGTGTCATTGGTGGCAAACTTTCTTCCATAGTATCAATCTCGTTTTCTAAAAACTCAATATCCGATTCGATGATGCCTAAATTTTTGAGTCGTTTTTCACCGCTTTTTAAAACTTCTTTTTCGGGCGGTGTGGCTAAAATGGCTCCTACAGTAAAGAGTCGATCTTGCACTTCGATGAGTACGTTTTTGTAGAGTTGATTTATTTCTTGATCGCGAATGAGTCCAATGTGCGAGTTGAGCTCGTCTACAGTTCCGTAACTTTCAATGCGAATGTGGTGTTTGGGAACGCGTGTTCCTCCAAAAAGTGCTGTGGTTCCGGTGTCGCCGGTTTTGGTGTATACTTTCATTTGGATTGTAAGATTGTAAGATTTTAAGACTGATTAGATTCGTGTCGTCTAAAAATCTAAATTCATTTTCAAAGGTAACAAAAATTAAAATGGATTTTAAATTAGCCCCGACCTGCCTGCCGGTAGGCAGGTTGGACGGAAAGCTTGTGAGGAACGAACAACTTGGAGGGAAAGCGGGAAAATGGATTACAAAAATTGACCAAGCCATTCGCTCCAGATTGCCACGTTTTCCGAAAAATCGGAATAAACTCTAGCAATGACAACTACAAATTATCTTTATTGAGGTTGTCGCTTTCGATTAAACCATCTTTCAAACGAATGATTCTGTGGGCGTAACGCGCAATGTCTTCTTCGTGAGTAACTAAAATTACGGTGTTGCCGTTTTTGTGAATATCGTTGAAAAGGTTCATGATTTCGACCGACGTTTTACTATCTAAATTCCCAGTAGGTTCATCGGCCAAAATAATTGAAGGATTGTTGACCAAAGCACGAGCAACAGCCACACGCTGACGTTGTCCGCCTGAAAGTTGATTGGGTTGATGGTCCATTCTATCGCCCAAACCGACTTGTTTTAAAACGGTTGTGGCACGCGCACTTCGTTCGGATTTGGAATAACCAGCGTAAATCATTGGTAAAGCTACATTGTCTAAGGCAGTTGTTCTGGGTAAAAGATTGAACGTTTGGAATACAAATCCAATTTCTTTATTGCGAATTTCAGCCAAATCGTCGTCGTGCATTTGACTGACGTCTTTACTGTTTAAAATATAAGTTCCCGAAGTGGGTGTGTCTAAACATCCTAAAATATTCATCAAAGTAGATTTTCCCGAACCTGATGGTCCCATCAAAGCAACGTATTCTCCTTTGTTGATTTGTAAATCAATGCCTTTTAACACATTGATGATTTCGCTTCCCAAAACAAAATCTCTCTTTATTTGTTTGATGTCTATTAACGAATTTGATGTTTTCAAAGTGTATTTTTTTAGGAATTATAATAGGCTAAACTTAATCAATAAGACCGATGTAATGCAAAAATGTTACAAAATAGTGCAACAAATTTAAACACGTACTATAAAATGTTCTTTTTCTTGTTCGGATCTAAAAAAGACAAAAATTATTTCGGTTGAAGGATGTAAGGAAACTTCATTATTCACAAGTAATAAATTTTTAAAATGCTTTAATTTAG
>JACCDI011494607.1_pt1 | contig 13454 bp, 8 predicted proteins | sample 7442791 | NCBI WGS metagenome assembly JACCDI01 (sample SAMN15323434, study PRJNA562643) | freshwater metagenome | isolation source: river surface water | place: USA:Blue River Watershed | collected 2017-08-15
TCAGTTGGTTAGAGCACCTGACTCATAATCAGGGGGTCCCAGGATCATGCCCTGGTGGGCCCACTCCTTGATAATCAAGCAGTTACAAGCAAGTTTTCATCGACTTTTTTGTAGCTGCTTTTTTCATTTGCACCACAATTTGCACCACAACTCTTTTGCTGAAACGTGCGCAAACATTGGAGATGTTGTTTTTGGGAATAATGGTTTTTTAGAGAATAAAACAAAAACACAATTAATAGAACTCTTCATTAAAATCATTTCTTGGAAATTTTATCGGAACATATTTTAATTATTTGTTTAAAAATGATAATGTGAAATTGTTCTGCACAGAAAGATATAACTTCATATGTATTATTTATTCTATGTCAGTAAACAAAAATGCTTTAATTAGATACAAAGTGATGGATTCATGTTTTCGAAACCATGCTAAAAAGTATTTTATTGAAGACCTAATTGATGAATGTTCTAATGTTCTTACAGAATTAAATTCTAGTACTAATGGTATTAGTAGAAGGCAAATATTTCAAGACATACTGTTTATGGAAAGTTCAGAAGGTTGGAGCATTGAGTTAGAAAAAAATAGAGTAGGTAAAAGAATTTACTACAGGTATATTGATCCGAAGTTTTCTATTAACAATATGCCATTAAATGAATTAGAAATAAATCATTTAAAATCTGCAATTGATATTCTTTCCCAATTTAAAGGTATGCCACAATTTGAGTGGATGAATGAAACGTTGCCTAAGCTACAACACCGTACTACTAAGGATTCAAACGAAAAAACAATAATTGAATTTGATTCTAATCAGTACTTGAAAGGCATAGAGAATATCGGAGAGTTATATAATGCAATCTTTTATAAAAAGGTATTATTGATAAAGTATTTACCATTTGAAGCTGCTAACGCATTTGATATTATCATCCATCCTTATTATTTAAAACAATATAATAATAGGTGGTTTTTGTATGGGTACAATCCTACTAAAAACAAGTATGATTGGAACCTAGCTCTAGATAGGATTAAAAATATTTCTGAATTAAACGAACACTATCATATTAATGATACAATTGATTGGCAAGATTATTTTGAAGATTTAGTTGGTGTAACAAAGCCCGAAAATGCAAAAGTTGAAAATGTTGTATTGCTTTTTAAGGGAAAAACTGGTCATTATATTGAATCTAAACCTATTCATGGCTCTCAAAAGTTGAAACGAATAGATAGTGAAACGGTAGAAGTTAATTTAAACTTGGTAATAAACTATGAATTAGAACGACTGATATTATCCTATTCGGAAAGTGTAGAAGTAATAAAACCAAAGAGTCTGATAGATTCTATCGTTGAAAAAACAAAGTTAGCTTTATCGCAATATAAATAGTTTCTTTCTGTGCAGATAGACTGCACAGAAAGATATTAGTTTTGTGTTGATATTAAATAAAAGAGGTTTAAATGAAAAAGGAAGATAAAATCAATATAGAACCAATTGCGAATTCATTCTTGGATAGAGCAATTAATATTATGAAGGATCAGTTGCAACCTAGCGACTATCACTACATTTTATATCTATTATTTTTGCATAAACAGGGCATAAAGATTGATAGTAATGAATCAGTTGAAATAATACATAATTCAGAGGACGAGGAAAAAATGTTTTATCATATCACATCTTCGTATTTAGAAATTAGAAGAAATATATCCTTGACTACTTATAAGCGATTGGCAGAATTAGTTGCAGAAGTAAATATTGATATTTCAAATCAGATATTTTCTGATTTTTTTGAACATATTCTAAACGGGATATTTAAAATATCTATAGTTAATCGGGATCTCCAATTTATACCTAAAGACCTAATTAGAATTACAAGTAATTTAGTTAAACTTGATGCTGGTTCAAAGGTATTTAATCCATTTTCTGGGCTAGGTGATTTCGGCATTATTTATAATAATGAGATTGAATATTATGGCAAAGAAATAAACCATACAACTTGGGTGATTTCAAGTTTACGTTATTTTGTACATGGTATAACTGGGACTCATCATAATGCATGGGGTAATGTAATAACTCAATGGCAAGAAGGATTTTTTGATTTAATTATTTCCTGTCCTCCTATTGGTGCAAAATTAAATGAGCCAGATATTCAAGAAAAATATATCTCACAAAATATTGAAAGTTATGTAATTGAAAGAAGTTTGAATTCAATGAATTCGGCTGGGATGGGAGTGTTCATAATTTCAAATAAATTTTTATTTTCTAATAATACTGAAAGAATTATTAGAGAAAAACTCGTTAAAAATGATTTCATTGAAAAAATAATTTCATTACCAGCAGGATTATTGTCAAATTCAAATGTACAATTGAATATAATTGTCTTAAATAAAAAGAAAGAAAATTCTAATCTAGTTCAATTTATTGACGTTTCAAATTTTTCAGAATATCAAACTGGTGTAAATAAAATTATTGATTTTAATATTTTAGAAAAAAAGATCACTAATAAAAATGCGGGTGTATTTATATCTTTAAACCAAATTGAAAAAGAAGACTTCGATTTATCAGTAAAGAGATATACATATATTGATCATTCATCTGAAAAAATATCTGGTCAAAAGTTTACCAATAGTAAATTTGCTAATAGAATTGTGGGTGATAGAGTTTCTGAGGGAATAGTTGGCAAATTTATTAGGATTAGAAATTTAAAAGAAGATCAATTAGAGTATCAACTTAATATTAATGAAATTGAAGAAGTTGAAATTCCTAGAAATGCGATTATTATTAGTGAATCTTGTTTACTAATTGCAACTAAATGGAGGACTTTTAAACCTACCTATTTCCAATATGATGGAACGCCAATTTACATTACTAATGACATTTTTGCTTACAGTATTAATACAGATAATATTGAGGTTGGATATTTGATAAATGAATTATTAAGTGATTATGTTGAAAAACAGGCAAATTCATTTAGGGTGGGTACTTTAGTTCCAAGTATTAGAGAAGTTGATCTAAACAAAATTGAAATTCATTTGCCTTTGACTAAGAATGAACAATCTGAAAAATTAAAATTATTAGCAGAAAGGTATGCTCAAAAAAAGGTTGACGATTTAGTTGCTTTTTCTAAATTACACGGATTAAAAGAGGAAATGTATGAGCACAATTCATATTTAAGACACACGCTTGCAGGCCCAGTTTCGAATTTATTAAGTGCATTTTCTAATATTAAACAAATTTTCAACTCAAACATCCTAAAAGAGCTACCGGGCGTTATGGAATTAAAAGTTAGTGAAAATCACCCTAGTATATTAAATGATTATTTTAAATTATTAGAAAGAGATTTAAAGATTATTTCAGAAGCTGTAAGAACCCAATTGTTACCTGATGTAAGAATTGATCATACTCAATTAGAACAAATTGATTTTATAAAATTCTTTGATTCCTATATAGAAGAGAATAGAGATAAATTTATTAACAATTTTTCTATAGTATATAATATTGATGAACTCTCATTATTTGATAGTGAAGAAAATTTATCAATTTCTATTAATGCAAATGGAAAATTATTAAGAGATTTATTTGACAACCTGATTGAGAATTGTATAAAACATGCTTTTATAAAAGAACAGGAAAATAGAATTGAAATAATGGTTCGCAAAGCAATTGAAACAAAAGATGGACCTTATTTAGAAATTTTGTTTGGGAATACCGGGAAACCATTCCCAAGTGGATTTACAATTAATGAATATATAAGAAAGGGTTCAAAATCTGCCGAATCAAATGGAGATGGTTTTGGAGGCTGGTATGTTAACGCAATATTGAATCATTTTTCCGGAAATTTTAAGATTATTAGTGAAAATGAAAGAGCACATTGGTCTGGTCTTACAACAACGTTTGAAATTCTAATACCAATTATATAATATTATGAAAAAATATAAAGTTATTTGGTTTGATGATAAGTTTGACAACTTGGAAATGATTTATGAAAATGCATTTATTAATGGGGTTGAACTTGTGGGTTTTAAACATGCAGATAAGGGAATTGAAGAGCTAAATAAAAATATCAGCGAATATGATGCAGCAATTGTAGATGGTATCTTTTTTAGAGAGTCTTCTCATAGTGGCGATGCTGTAACAGATAAAGCAATGTTAGATGTTGCAATGGCAATTGAAAGATTAAAAAGTATAAAAGTTTTACCTTGGTTTATATTATCTGGACAAACAAGTTTCAAGATTGGTGAAAATGCTTATGCTGACGCATTAAAAGAAAATAAAGTTTATGACAAGGTCAATGAGACAAATGATTATACTGAATTATGGAACGATTTAAAAGCTGCCGCAGATATTCAAATTGAAACACAAATTCGGCATAAATATAAGAGAGTATTTGATTTATGCAATAACAATTATATTGGAGAAACTACATCAGTAAAACTACTTAGTTTATTAAAACAAATTGAATTAAACCAAGAAATAGATTCAATAAACTCATTTAATGAATTAAGAGGCATTTTAGAATTAGTCTTCGGTATATTAAATAAAATAAAATTAATACCAGATAAATTATTTAAAAATCATGGATGGATTAATCAAACAAGTATTTTTTTATCAGGTAAACATTCTGTCTATAAGTGGCATGATGAAAAAAATCCGATCCATCCAACTATAAGTAATGCAATATATCAATTTTTAAAAATAACCCAAGATGGGTCGCATGAATTTTCTGATCATTTGCAATTAAAAATAAAGGACTTTGTAAGTTTTAATAAAACAGATTATTTATATAAGAGTACTTTATTTCAATTGCTAGATATTTTAGTTTATTTTAAACAATTTATCGATGATAATTCTAATGAAACAGAAAATATAAAGCTATGGTATGAGGAAATTGAAATTCCAGGTGATCGCATTAAAGCAATTATCTTAACTGGAAATAATGGCTGGGGGAATCTATTATTGAAAGATAACACAACAAAAATTGGTATACCTAAACAAATGATGGAATCAAATAATTTAAAGGTTGGCGATGAAATAGAATTTACTCCAAAATTTGATGTAAGTAAAGGAAGATATCACATTGAAAATATTAAAAAGGTCTAATAACACATAAAGATAAAATTATGATAACAGGTGAATTAAGATCGCAGATAGACAAAGTGTGGGAAGCATTTTGGACAGGAGGTTTGTCAAATCCATTGACAGTAATTGAGCAAATGACATATTTATTGTTCATTCGTAGATTAGATGAGTTACAAACTCAAAAGGAATCTCAAGCAAATTTGTTAAAAAAACCAATTTTAGAGCCAATCTATGGAGAATCAGAGTATGAACTACGTTGGAGTAGATTTAAAAATATGGACCCAGAGGTAATGCATAAGTTATTTACAAAGGATAAAGGTGTTTTTGATTTCCTAAAAAATGTAGGTAGTAAAAGCAATTCATTTACAAAATTCATGAAAGGGGCCACCTTCATGATTCCAACACCAAGATTATTAGCACAGGTTGTAGAAATGCTTTCTAATATAGACATGAATGATCGTGATACAAAAGGAGATGTATATGAGTACTTGTTAAGTAAGATAGCTTCTGCTGGTCAAAATGGACAATTTAGGACGCCTCGTCATATAATAAGAATGATGGTTGATATGGTTGAGCCAAATCTAGAAGATGTTATTTGTGACCCAAGCTCTGGCACTTGTGGTTTTTTAACTGTTGCAAGTGAATACATAAGAGAACACTATGAAAAGGATCTATTCAAAGATGATGTAAAACAACATTTTCAAGATAAGATGTTTATGGGTATGGAGTTTGACCCAACAATGATTCGTATTGGTGGTATGAATCTCATTCTTCATGGAATTGAAAATCCTCAATTAATTGATGTCGATGCATTAAGTGAAGCAAATACTTCATTTACGAGTAAAGCATCATTAGTATTAGCTAATCCACCATTTAAGGGGAGTTTAGATAAGGAGGCTGTAGATGGTAAAATTCTATCAGTGGTTGATAGTAAAAAAACAGAGTTATTATTTTTAGCTTTAATTTTAAAAGGATTAAAATTAGGTGGACGTGCTGCTGTGATTATTCCTGATGGAGTATTATTTGGTGGTAGTAAAGCGCATTTGCAAATTCGTAAAGAAATAGTTGATAATCAAAAATTGCAAGCAGTAATTAGTATGCCAAGCGGAGTATTTAAACCTTATGCTGGAGTTAGTACTGCAATTCTATTGTTCACAAAAACAAATAGTGGAGGTACTGATAATGTTTGGTTTTATGATATGCAAGCTGATGGTTTTAGTTTAGATGATAAGCGACAATCAATTGAATCTAATGATATATCTGATATTATAAAACGTTATCATAATCTTAAAGAAGAAGTTGATCGAAAACGAACAGATAAGAGTTTTATGGTGCCATTGCAGGAAATTAGAAATAATAAGTATGATTTGAGCATTAACCGTTATAAAGAAGTAGTATATGATAAAAAGACTTATGAAAAACCTACAGTAATTATTCAGCAAATAGAAGCATTAGATAAAGAACGTGCAGCATTATTAAATCTATTAAAATCAATGTTAGCATGAGTTGGGAAAAAGTTTCATTAGACAGTATTTGTACTATGCTTTCTGGTAATGCATGGACTGCATCAAAATTTAAAGATGAAGGGATAATTCCAATTATTAGAATACAAAATCTAGGTAACAACGAAAATGAAAAGTTCATTTGGTGGAATGAACCATATGACGTAAAATTCATTGTAAAGAAAGGTGATATTCTTTTGAGTTTATCGGGTTCGATAAAGGTTGATATATGGAATGATAGAAACGCATTATTAAATCAACGTATCGTTAAGCTTACTCCTAACAAAGATGTTAATCAAAAATGGTTTTATTGGCAGATTAACAACATTATATTAGACATTGAAAGGATGGGGAAATGGGCATTAGTTAATAATGTCTCAATTAGTGACTTAAAAGATCTCGAAATTCCCCTCCCTCCACTTGCCATTCAAAAACGAATTGCTGAAATTTTGGACGCTGCGGATGGATTAAGACGCAAAGATAAACTGCTTCTAAAAAAATACAACGAACTTGCTCAAGCCATTTTTATTGATACATTTGGAGATATAATGGAAAATAAACACAATTATCCATTAACTAAATTTGGGGATGTTTGTAATGAGCTTTTTCTTGGATTGACTTCAAAAGTTGATTATGTTGTAAAGGGTGGTTATCCTTTGATTCGTACAACTGATATTAACCAAGGTGAGTTATCTTTCAAAAAAGTAAAGTTTATTTCAGAAGCTCAGCACAGAAAGTTGACCTCAAGAAGAATAACAAAAAAGGGAGATGTCTTAATTAGTAAGTCTGGTACTCTGGGAACATGTGCAATTGTAGATTCAGATGAAGAGTTTAGTACATATGAAAGCATTTTTACTGTAAGAGCTAATCCGCAAAAATTAAATAATATATTTCTTGTGGCATTAATTCGAAATCCAAGTTTTCAAGATAAACTAATTGGCGGTAAAGTTGGAGCAGGTGTAGCGCATTTAAATTTAAATATGCTCCGAGAATTAATATTCCCATTACCTCCAATTGAATTACAGAACAAATTTAGAAATAGTTATACTTCAATAAATAGTCAAATAAAATTAAAAGAAAAGTCTTTTACGAAGTCGCTAGATTTATTTAATGCATTAATTTTAAAAGCATTCAAAGGAGAACTTGTATTATGAGTAATTTTTCTTTCATATCACAAAAGTGGTTAACTATATCTCAAACTCCACAGGAAGCGGAACAGCATGTTTATGGAGCACCATCTTATTGTGCAATGTTATGTAGAAAAAGTTTAGAAGAATGGGTCCGTTGGATTTACGAACATGATGCAGATTTAGAACTTCCTTATGATACTTCACTAAGCTCTTTAATTCACGATCAAGGGTTTAAAAATTTAGTTGCTCCTTTACAGTTCTCACAAATCAATACTATACGAAAACTTGGCAATACTGCTGTTCACACTTCTGCTAAAATTAAGTCAGAAGAAGCTTTACATATTCTGCAATTATTATATGGATTTATTGGATGGGTTACATATATGTATGGTGAAGAAAAGCCAAATATTAAACCTTTTGACATTTCAGCACTCATAAAAGAGAAAGGTAAAGATAAGAGCAAGGAAGAATTACAGCAATTAGAAAAAGCATATCATGAGCAACAGGAAAAACTAGAAAAATTAGAAGAAGAGCTAGCAAGTATTAAAGCAATAAAAATACAAAACGTTTCTTTTGTTCCACCACCAATTGATCCTAACGAAGACTTTACAAGAAAGATATATATAGATACTTTATTAAGAGAAGCTGGATGGGACCCATATGGACAAAATGTTGCAGAGTATCCTGTAAAAGGAATGCCAACTGGTGTTGGTATAAATAATGGTCCTGGAAAAGTAGATTATGTATTATGGGGAGATGACGGAAAGCCTTTGGCTGTAGTTGAGGCTAAAAGAACAAAAAGAGATCCAAGAGTTGGACAACATCAAGCAAAATGTTATGCTGATTGTTTGCAGAAAGAATTTGGTCAAAGACCAGTAATATTCTATTCTAATGGTTTTAGATCTTGGATGTGGGATGATTCAAATTATGCCCCAAGGGAAGTTTTTGGATTTTATACCAAAGACGAATTACAGCTACTTATACAAAGAAGAACATTTAAAAAACCACTTAGTACTCAAATAATTAATAATTCTATTACTGATCGTCCATATCAACACGAAGCTATTAGACGCGTTGGAGATGTATTAGAGAAGAATCACAGGGAAGCTTTATTGATAATGGCAACTGGAACCGGAAAAACTAGGGTTTCTGCATCAATTATAGATTTATTGAGTAAAGCCAACTGGGCCAAAAGAGTTTTATTTTTAGCTGATAGGACTGCATTAGTTCATCAGGCTAAAGTCAATTTAAATGATTACTTGCCAAACCTGCCGGCAGTAGATCTTACAAAAGAAAAAGAGGATGAAAGTAGCAGAATTGTATTTTCTACATATCAGACAATGATCAATATGATTGATGGTGAAACGGATGGAGACAATCGTTATTATGGTGTAGGTCATTTTGATTTGATTGTTTTTGATGAAATCCATCGTTCCGTATACAATAGGTATAAGCATATATTTAAATATTTTGATGGAATTAGAATTGGTCTGACTGCAACACCAAAATCTGAAGCAGATAAGGATACATATGCTTTATTTAATATGGAGCCAAATAATCCAACATTTGCATATGAATTAGAACAGGCGGTAAATGATAAGTTTCTAGTTCCTCCTAAAGCAATTTCTGTACCTGTTAAATTTCAGAGAGATGGAATAAAATATGCGGAATTGAACGATGAGGATAAATTAAAATATGAAGAACAATTTACTGATGCTGTAACTGGCGAATATCCTGATGAAATTGATTCAGCGGCATTAAATAAGTGGCTTTTTAATACAGATACGGTTGATAAAGTAATTGGACATTTAATGCAAAATGGCATTAAGGTTGAAGGTGGAGACAAACTTGGTAAAACAATAATCTTTGCACGCTCACACAATCATGCAAAATTTATTGAAGAAAGATTTAATAAACAATATCCAGAATATCGTGGTGAGTTTATGAAAGTAATTGACTATCACGAAGAGTATAAATACGACTTGTTAAATAAATTCAAGGATGTTAATAAGATGCCTCAAATTGCAGTTTCTGTTGATATGCTTGATACAGGAATTGATGTACCAGAGGTATGTAATCTTGTATTTTTTAAACCTGTAAGAAGTAGTTCCAAGTTTTGGCAAATGATAGGAAGAGGAACCCGACTTTGTAAAGATTTGTTAGGTTATCAGATCGACAAAAAAGAATTTATCATATTTGACTTTTGCGAAAATTTTGAATTTTTTAATGCAAAACCAAAAGGAATAGAAGGTGCTAGTTCAAAATCTTTAAGTCAAAGACTTTTTGAATTAAGACTAAGATTAGCTTTTGTATTAAAGAGTCAGGAGGAAGATGACGAATTAATAAAATATGGACAAGAAATAATAAACGGACTGATTTATCAAACCCAACAATTAAATGCTGAAAGTTTCATTGTAAGACAACACTGGGAAGTTGTTGAAAAATACAAAGATGCAAATGCATGGAACGCTCTTACTGATTTAGATATCAAAGAATTATTTGATCATATTGCTCCATTAATGATGGAAACCGATCAAGACGAATTAGCAAAACGTTTTGATGCATTAATGCTGGATATTCAATTATCAGTATTAAATGGAGAAAAAAAGCAATTAGGGCTGATACAAAAAGTTGTTTCAACTGCAGGCAAACTAAGCAAGAAAGCAAGTATTCCTTCTGTTTCAATGAAGATGGAATATATAAAGCAAGCACAAGAAAAACTATTTTGGCAAGCTGTTACAGTACCGTCAATTGAAAAATTAAGAATTGAATTACGTGAATTAATAAAATTTTTAGAGGTAGAGCATACTCAGGTATATTATACTATGTTTGAAGATGTATTAGATGAAAATGTAAGTGAACATCAACTAGTGTATAATTTTAATGATTTAGATGCTTACAAGAGAAAGGTTGAACAATACTTGAAAGAGAATAGCAACATATTAACAATCTCAAAGATTAGAAATAATATCCCAATAACTAAGACTGAGTTAAATCAATTGGAACAAATATTATTTGATCAGGGGTCATTAGGCACAAAATCAGAATTTATAAAGGCTTACGGAGAACAACCGCTAGGGAAATTTATTAGAAACATTGTAGGATTAGATATAAATGCAGCAAAACTTGCATTTGGTGAATTATTAAAAAATCAAACTTTAAACGCACAGCAGATTAAGTTTATTGATACTATTGTAAATTTCTTCAACGTAAAAGGAATAGTTGAACCGTCAAGACTATTTGAGCCACCATTTACAGACATTAATGCAGGTGGGATCATTGGATTGTTTGATGAGATAACTTCAAATCAAATCATTTCCTTGATTGAAAAAATAAACAAGAACGCTGAGGCGGCATAATATTAATTTATGGCAAAAAATATAACCTATTTATTAGGTGCAGGGGCAAGTGCTAATGCATTGCCAATGATAAATGAAATTGATTCTAAGCTAGAAGATTTTAAAAATATAATTAAGGACTTTATAAAGGAAAAACAAAGAAATCCAATTACAAATAACTTACATCCTGCCGCTCATGAGCTTTTTGGAAACATCAGTTGGTTGATAGAAAATACAAAAAATCATTTAACAATTGATGCATTTGCAAGAAAACTATTTGCAAAAAATACTAGCCACGATGATTTACGTCGTTTAAAAAGAGTCTTATCCACATATTTTTTATTTGAACAAATCAAAAATAATCAAAATGAAAAACTTAGAATAGACGAGAATGGTATTCAACAGATAAAGCAAACGCCAGATAAAAGGTATGATGGTTTAATTTCCTCTTTAATTAGCGACCAAATTAATAATAATGAATTAGCAGGTAATGTGAAAATAATTTCATGGAACTATGACAGTCAATTTGAACAAGCTTATAAAGATTTTTGGGATTTTGAATACTTATATCAAACACATAAACCCTTACAAATTATTCCAGGTAAGTGGTTAATAGAAAAAGGAGATTCTCAAGAAGTTGATTTGTCAAAGTTTTCTTTAATTCATTTAAATGGAATTGCAGGTTTTAAAAGCATAGTTCAAAAAAATTCAATAACACTAATTGACAAGTATAAGGATGCAAATACAAATTCTGAACTATTTTTAAATGATTTAATAAGTTATTTTGACGAGATTAGTAATATTGAAGACTTTAGTCCGACTAATGAAGAAGCAACTCTGTTTTTTAATTATGCCTGGGAATGTAAAGTAAATAATCATGAATTTCAAAGTCCACTTGTCCAAAGTGCAATTAAAAACGCAGAAATAATTGCAGAATTGACAGATATTCTAGTTATCATTGGCTATTCATTTCCATTATTTAATCGAACAATCGATAATTTACTTATTAGTAAAATGTCCAGAGTAACAAAAATTTATATTCAAGACAAAAAGCCTACTATAATAAAAGACACAATGCAAAATGCTTTCGAAAGGCTACAAGAGCCTTTTCACAAAGAGAAGTGGAGTGTTGAATTTGTTTTAAGCGACACTCTAAATCAATTTGTTTTACCGTATGAGATTTAGACAAAAATAAACTCCAAGAATAGTTCGTTCTAATTGTTTTTATAATTTCACTAGTTCCTATTTCCAAAATACCGACACATATCAGTCATATAAGCATAGGCGGTAACTAGTTCATGTACATCAATATTGACTCTTAAACCTAAGTCCCTATCATTTTCCATTTGCTGAACAATTCTGTAATAATGATTATCTAATACTTCTAAGTTAACTTCCGGTTCGTGGTTAAGGTTTAACATATTTGAATAGTAACTAAGTAAAGACCTATTTATTAAATTTTCATTAGAATAGTATAATAAAGGAGATTTAGCTAATCTGTTTAATTGGATATTATCTTCAGATTCATCTTTAGTGCTATATCCATCAATGAACTTATTAAATAGTCTAACCAACACAACGACGCCTAAAATTGCAGTAAATGGACTCATATAATACATTTATTAAAACGGAAACTCATCATCCCCGTTTATTCTAAGAAAAAGCCTTTGTCCTAAAAGTTCTTTATTATAAGTATCAAACTTGAAATTATTACATTCAAAAATATCAGTCACTTTATCATTTTCAGACATAATCATGAGTTCTAAATAGGTATCATCATTGTCGCCAATAAAAGCTACTCCAATATGCCCGTGTTGACAGCCCTTACAAATGCCATTAGTACTTACTAGTCTTATATTGCCTCTTTCTTTGAAAGTGTCAAATACAAGATTTAGCTTTTCTAAGAAAAACGGTTTATCAACATCTGAATATTCTCTGTAATCTAATATTTTATCTAATGCATAAATATCCATCCTACTTATAAAATACTCAACAGCATCCTTTTGCGTCATTCTATTTAAAATATTCTGCTCAAACTTTCTTTGGACATACTTACTGTGAAAATCATGAATATTTTTATACTTGCAGCCATTAAAATTAGCATTAGCAATAGATGGTAGACCTTCTGGTGCAATTGAAACTGATTTAAATAGGTCCTCATATTCGTTTATCCAAAAATCACGATCTATATCCCCAGCCTCTAGTTCAAGAGCCTCTTCACAGAACATATCAACAATATCATAGGATTTAGCGTCATTTAAGCCTCCTTCTTGCAAACCCAACTTAAACTTGGTAATTAAAGTAATGAGTTCTTTATATTGATAAGGATTTAAGCTCAATACTGCAGATTCAGCATGCTCATACTCCTCTAAAATAAAATAACTTATAGCCAAGCCAGCTTTGGCCTCATCTAAATCA
>JACCDI010134334.1_pt1 | contig 13450 bp, 10 predicted proteins | sample 7442791 | NCBI WGS metagenome assembly JACCDI01 (sample SAMN15323434, study PRJNA562643) | freshwater metagenome | isolation source: river surface water | place: USA:Blue River Watershed | collected 2017-08-15
ATCGGCGCGTCGCTCGTTGGCGCTGCAATGAAGCCCAGCAGCTTCCCAAGCTTGCTGTTCGGCGGGGGACATTTTGATGCGCGGTGCATCGTCCATCTGCGCACCCGCTTTGTTTTTCTGCAAGCGCTTGGCTAGCTTGGCGTGTGCTTCACCCGGCAAGGGCAAGGCGGGCAACTGGTATTTTTTGTGCGCCAAGATGGCTTTGATGACGCGGTGCACCAGCAAATCGGGGTAACGGCGAATGGGGCTGGTGAAGTGCGTGTAGGCCTCATAGGCCAAGCCAAAATGACCGCTGTTGATGGGCGTGTAAATGGCTTGCTGCATGGAGCGCAGCAACATGGTGTGAATTTGCTGCGCATCAGGCCGTTCTTTGGTGGCCTGCGCTATGTGCTGAAACTCACTGGGCTTGGGCTCGTCACTCACGGTGTAAGGCAAACCCAAAGACTTTAGGTAGTTGCGCAGCAAATCTTTCTTCTCGGGGGTGGGTCCTTCGTGGACGCGGAACAATCCGGGATGCTTGCTGTTTTGAATAAAGTCGGCACTGCACACGTTGGCGGCCAACATGGCTTCCTCAATGAGGCGGTGCGCTTCAGTGCGCACACGCGGCACAATTTTTTCGATGCGACCGTTGTCATCGCAAATGATTTGGGTTTCGGTGGTTTCAAAATCGACAGCACCCCGAACTGCGCGCGATGCCAACAGTGCGCGATACACATCGTGCAAGTTGAGCAAATCATTGACACGTGCTTTGCGTTTGATGGCTTCAGGTCCCCGCGTGTTGGCCAAAATAGCGGCTACTTCAGTGTAGGTAAAGCGCGCATGACTGAACATCACTGCCGGATAAAACTGATAGGCGTGAATGTCGCCTTTGGCTGTAATGAGCATGTCACAGACCATGCACAAGCGCTCGACTTCAGGATTGAGTGAGCACAGGCCGTTGGACAATTTTTCGGGCAGCATGGGAATGACGCGGCGGGGAAAATACACGCTGGTAGCGCGGTCATATGCATCAATGTCGATGGCGCTGCCGGTTTGAACATAGTTGCTCACATCGGCAATGGCCACCAACAGGCGCCAGCCTTTGGCCTTGCCAATTTTGGCAGGCTCGCAATACACCGCATCGTCAAAATCTCGCGCGTCTTCGCCGTCGATGGTGACCAAGGGAATGTCGGTTAAATCGATTCGGTCTTTGAAATCTTGCGGGCGAACTTTGTCGGGCAACTCGCGCGCCAATTCCAAACATGCCGCAGAAAATTCGTGCGGCACACTGTACTTGCGAACCGCAATGTCAATCTCCATTCCGGGGTCATCAATCTCGCCCAAAACTTCTTTGACGCGGCCTACTGGTTGACCAAACAATGCGGGCGGTTCTGTGAGTTCAACCACCACCACTTGGCCAGGCTTGCCTGCGCCAATGCCCACTTTGGGAATGAGAATGTCTTGGCCGTAGCGCTTGTCTTCTGGCGCCACAATCCAAATGCCGCCTTCGTTGAGTAAACGACCAATGATGGGGTGCGCCGGTCTCTCAATAATTTCAACCACACGGCCTTCTGGCCTGCCTTTGCGATCTTGCCGAACAATGCGAACCTTGACGCGATCTTTGTGTAACACCGCACGCATTTCGTTGGGTGGCAAAAAAATATCACCATCGCCATCGTCACGCATGAGGAAGCCATGACCATCACGGTGGCCTTGCACGCTGCCCTCGATTTCATCGAGAGGGCCGGAGGGTGGGCTAATTTTTTTGATATACAATCCTTTGTTCTTGTCCTGAGAGCCCAGGTGGCGGAATTGGTAGACGCACTAGTTTCAGGTACTAGCGAGTAACTTCGTGGGGGTTCGAGTCCCTTCCTGGGCACCAAGTTTAATCAAAGCTGCACACATGGCAGCTTTTTTTTCGTCAATATTTTTTTCAACTTACACCGGCACCGCAATGAGGTCGTGACCTTCAACACCTACAATGCGCGCCCGAATCAAGTCACCCGCTTTGTAAGTCTTGCTCAGTTTCTCGGGCGGCAGCAAGCGCACCACGCCATCAATTTCAGGGGCATCGGCATAAGTTCGGCCCACGCCACCTTTTTTGCCCATGGCGGTGGCAGAGTCCACCAAAACCTGCATGCTGGCACCAATGCGTTGCTGCAAGCGCTGAATAGAAACTTCTTCTGCCACGGCCATGAAGCGCGAGCGGCGCTCTTCTCTCAAAGCCTCGGGCAACATGCCAGGCAATTCATTGGCAGTGGCCCCCTTCACAGGGCTGAAGGCAAAACAACCCGCTCGATCAATTTGGGCTTCGCGCACAAAGTTGAGCAAGTGCTCAAACTCTTCCTCGGTTTCACCTGGAAAGCCCGCAATGAAGGTGCTGCGGATGACCAACTGCGGGCACATTTCCCGCCACTTTTGAATGCGCTCTAAATTCTTCTCGCCACTGGCGGGCCGCTTCATGCGCTTGAGCACATCGGGGTGGCTGTGTTGCAAGGGCACGTCTAAATAGGGCAAGACCAAGCCTGTGGCCATGAGGGGCAAAATGTCGTCCACACTGGGGTACGGATACACGTAGTGCAGGCGCACCCAAGCACCGTGTTTTTGCGCCATGTCGCCCAAAGCCTGAACCAGCTCGAGCATGCGAGTTTTGACGGGGCGGCCTTCCCAGAAACCGGTGCGGTACTTCACATCCACACCATAGGCCGAAGTGTCTTGGCTAATGACCAACAACTCTTTCACGCCACCTTCAAACAAAGCCTGCGCTTCTTTGAGCACATCGCCAATGGGCCGTGACACCAAATCGCCGCGCATGGAGGGGATGATGCAGAACGTACAGCGGTGATTACAGCCTTCGCTGATTTTCAAATAAGCATAGTGGCGGGGTGTGAGCTTGAGCCCGGCCTCGCCAAAGGCGTTGGGTACCAAGTCTAAAAATGGGTCGTGGGGCTTGGGCAAGTGCGCATGCACCGCATCCATTACCTCTTGCGTGGCATGTGGGCCTGTGACGGCCAACACACTGGGATGCATTTCGCGCACCATGTTGCCACCGCTGTCCGATTCTTTGGCGCCCAGACAGCCGGTGACAATCACCCTGCCATTGACATTCAAAGCTTCAGAAATGGTGTCCAAACTTTCCTTCACGGCGTCGTCAATGAAGCCGCAGGTGTTGACGATGACCAGATCGGCGCCTTCAAACGTTTTGGAGGTTTGATAACCCTCGGCACTGAGCTGTGTCAGGATGAGTTCGGAGTCTGTGAGGGCCTTGGGGCAGCCCAAGCTCACAAAACCCACTTTGGGGGCTGCCAATGAGGCGGTTTCAGAGGCGCTGACAATTTGGTTCATAGCCTTATTGTCCCAGTATTTTGGCCAGCAGGATTTTGATCAGCCGGAGCCATGCCCTTGAACCCATGGCGTCTGAGGTCAAATTTAGGGCTTGAGGCCAAAGGCGCTGAGAAATTGGGCAGTTTGCTTTTGCATCTGCTCTTGCATTTGGCTCATGATGTTTTGCGACTGGTGCCCCATTTTCGACTGCATGAGCATGAGCGACTGCAGATTGCTCTCTAAATAAGCCCCCATGTGGCCCTGCATGGCATGGCCATAAAAACGAATGATGTTGGCCAAAACCGCCTCGGTGAACATGGGCGCCCCAGACGATTCCTCCTCCAAAATGATTTGAAGCAGCAGACTGCGCGTGAGGTCTTCACCCGATTTGGCATCGCGCACCACAAAGGTTTCGCCCTGCATGACCAATTGCTTGATTTCACTCAAAGTGACATAACTGGAGGTGGCGGTGTCATAAAGCCTGCGGTTGGGGTACTTTTTGATCACCCGCTGCGGCTTGGCATCGCTGGTATGGGTAGCACGAGTGGTATCAGCGGCAGACGATTGAGCGGCAGTTTTTCTGGCCATGATTTTGATTATTTCGCAATGTGAACAATGATCTGAAGCGCTGTGCAACAATGAACCACAGTATGCTGCACCGCAATACATTTTAAGGATGTCATTTGACACTGTACTACGAGGAGTTACCCTCAAATTAGATCAACATTGTTTTCCCTAGTAACAGGCTCTTACACAAGAAGACACAATGAGCCCAATAGAAGGACTGCTCATGACCCAAGTAGATACGCTCATTCAAAATGCCCTGGTGTTTGATGGCTCTGGCGCAGAGCCTGAAGTGCAAGATGTGGCAGTTCACCAAGGCATCATTTTGGCTGTTGGGAAAAAATTGGCTTACACCGCAAAGCACTGCGTCGATGCAAAGGGCCTGGCACTCATGCCCGGCATCATTGATTCACACACTCACTTTGACGCCCAAATTACCTGGGACTCGCATGTTCGCCCTTCCCCTGCTTTAGGCGTGACCACCGCGGTCATTGGCAACTGCGGTTTCACCATTGCGCCTTGCCGCCCCAAAGATCGAGAACTCACCATGCGCAATTTGACGCAGGTCGAGGGCATGTCCTTGCAAGTTTTGCAACATGGCATTGATTGGGACTTTGAAACCTTTCCAGAGTATTTGGCCATGCTCAAACGCAAGCAATGCGCCATCAATGTTGCGGCTTACATCGGCCATTCGTCGGTTCGCACTTGGGTCATGGGCGAGGAGGCCAACAAACGCGAGGCCACATCTGCTGAAATTGAAGAAATGGCCGCCTTGGTTCGCGACGCCATGGCCGCCGGCGCCATTGGCTTTGCCACCAGCACCAGCCCTGCTCACAATGGCGAGGGCGGTTTTCCCATGCCATCACGCTTGGCCAGTGACGAGGAAATGATGCAACTCACCCTAGCCATGAGCAGTCAAGGGGGCGGCGTCTACATGGTGACCAAAGGAGGCCAAATGCCAGTGGCGTTTTTAGAATCCTTGGCGGCGGCCAGCCAACGCCCCGTCATGGTGGCCGCCCTGCTTCACAACTCAACCAACCCCAATGGCGTGTTCAATGATTTGAAAGCTATTAGCGAAGCCAACGAACGCGGCCGCAAACTCAAAGGTCAAGTGTCATGCTGCCCCTTGAGCATGGACTTTACATTTGCATCGGCTTACCCGGTCGAAGGGCTCATCAACTGGAAGCCTGCTTTGGGTTTGCAACACGATGCCCTGAAAGTTTGTTTGGCCAGCCCTGAATTCAGGGCCAAGGTCAAACATGAGTTGTTGCAAACGGCGTCCTTTCGTTTGTTCAACAACGAATGGGAAAAGGTCCACGTGGTTGAAACCTTCAAACCCGAAAACCAGATCTATGAACAACAAAGCGTGGCCAGCTTGGCCTTGCAAAAAGGCGTAGACCCCCTCGACTTTGCACTCGATCTGGCCCTGGACGAAGACTTGCGCACCGTGTTCACAGCCATGCTGCTCAACAGCGAAACCGAAGCAGTCGCCAGGCTACTGAATCACCCGCACAGCTTGGTTTCACTCAGTGACGCAGGCGCCCACCTCACATTTTTCAACGATGCAGGTTTTGGTTTGCATCTGCTGGGCTACTGGTCCAGAGAAATGGGCGCCATGAGCATGACCCAAGCTGTGCACCAACTCACCGCTCAACCTGCCGAAATTTTGGGCTTGAAAAACAGAGGCCTTTTGCGCCAAGGCTACGCCGCCGACCTGCTCTTGTTCGACCCCAAAACCGTAGGACGGGGCCCCAAAAAACGCGTCTTCGATTTGCCCTTGGGCGCCCCCCGCCTGCACACCGATGCCCTGGGCGTACACGGCGTCTGGGTAAACGGCCAACTCACAGCCGATCAAAACGGCATGCGAGAAAACACCCCCCTGGCCGGCCAACTCATCACCGAATTTAACTAAGAACAACATTACCTTTGTTAATTGGGGTCAGTTAATTGGGGGCATTAATTGGGGTCAGATCAACATTAATTTTCCAGCGGTGTTAAGGTTCAATTATGAAAACACGTTTAATCCTTGTCCTGTTCTTCATCTTTTGGAATCAATCCGCCATGGCCATTGAAGAACCCCGATTTACGCTGATCTTGAAGGCGGGCTCATTTGAAGTTCGCCAGTACGCCCCCATGCTGGTGGCAGAAACCGTGGTGGACGGCGACATGGATGAAGCTTCGTCCCGAGGCTTTCGAAGAATTGCAGACTTTATTTTTGGTAACAACCAGTCAGCTCAAACGGGTGGCTCCGCCAAAATAGCCATGACAGCGCCCGTCACGCAAGAGCCGCAATCAGAAAAGATTGCGATGACGGCGCCCGTCACCATGGGCGCTGCCAGCAACACGGCAGACAGCAACCTGGCCGGCAGCAACAAATGGCGAATTCATTTCGTCATGCCCTCACAGTACACCATGGCCAACATTCCACAACCCAAGAATGCTGATGTCAAATTGAGAGAAATCCCGGGCAAGTATTTTGCGGTTTACAACTACACGGGGTTCAACACAAAGTCGCAAGTGCAAGCCAAAACAGATGAGCTTGTGGCATGGGTTCAAGAAAAGAAAATGAAGCCATTGAGCAGCCCTCAGCTTTCTCGCTATGACCCGCCTTGGACCTTGCCCATGTTTCGCCGCAACGAAATCATGATTGAAATTGAAGAGTTCAAATCAGTCAATTAAGTGAGCTCGCGCCAAAGCAAGTACAAGCCGCTCAGAACCACCACGCTGGCACCCACCACCACAGCAAGGTCAGGGATTTGACCAAACACCAGCCATCCCCCCACGCTCATGTAAATAATTTGCTGGTACAAAAAAGGACCTAGCACCGCCGCAGTGGCGTATCGATGTGCCAGGGCTGAAGCAGCATGCCCCAGGCCCCCGGTCAATCCGGTTAAAACAATGACCGCCCAAACCACCCAACCGTCGGGGGCTTGCCATTGCCACAAAGCAAAAGGCATTAACAAAATAGTAGGTACCGCTGCTGACGCCAGCTGCGTCGAAATAGGATGATCGCTGCTTGCCAATTTGCGTGTCATCAAATTGAAAGCAGCATACAAAAAAGCATTGCCAATGCTGAGAAAAATTGCGGGATGAAAACTGTGACTCCCGGGTCGAATGATGATGAGCACACCGACAAAACCAACGCATATGGCAACCCAGCGCTTGGTGTCGAGTTTTTCGCCCAAGAACCCCGCAGAAATAAGTGCAATGAGAATGGGCACCGAAAACTGAACCGCAGCTGTTTCAGCCAGCTGCAAATATTGCAAAGCAAAAAAGTTGAGTCCCGTCATGAGGGCGAGCATCACACCCCTAAGTAATTGCAATCGTGGATTCTGAATTTTGAACAAATCAGACCCCATTGAGGGCATGAAAATAGCGGTGGTCAAAATGGTGTGAAAGAGAAACCGCAACCAAACCACCTGTAGCACGGGTATGGTTTGGACCAGCCACTTGGCGCTGGTATCTAGCACCGCAAACATGAGGGTCATACCCGTGACAAGGGCAATGCCTATTTGACGGTTGCGTGCGGTGTCGCTTAGATGTTGTGACATAAAGAAGGGTTTACTTTACAACATGCGAAGCCCATGCAAAGCGAATGCAATGCCAAATTTGATTGCTGGCCATGGCTGATCATTTTGCAAATCTGAGGGTATCAACCAATGTCGTGAATTTGGTGAGTTTCACTATACTGCATTCGCAATCACAGACGACAAACCCATTTAATAGACGCCCATGACCCAACCCACCATTGCGCTTTTTACAGGTGATCCCGCCGGCATCGGCCCCGAGCTGGTGCAAAAGCTGTTGCACCACAGCACTGCGCAGCAAGCTGCCAAAATTATTTTGATTGGGCAAAAAGACAGTGTGCAAACAGCCCCCAACGCGGTCTGGCACGAATGGTCTGGCTTCAATGCCCCCGCCTTTCCCAGAGCCACCTATGACGCCAAAAACGGTGCCTACATGATTGCCGCATTGGCCGAAGGCGTTTCTCTGGTTCGGGATGGCAAAGCCCACGCCTTTTGTTTTGCACCGCTGAACAAAAGCGCTTTGCGCTTGGGCGGCATGCACCAAGAAGACGAGTTGCGCTGGTTTGCAGAATTTCTGAATTACAAAGGGGTGTGCGGCGAACTCAATGTTCTGCAAGACCTCTGGACTTCGCGCGTCACATCCCATGTGGCACTGAAAAAAGTGAGTCAGTTGCTGAGCAGTCAAAAAGTGTTTGAGTCTATTGAAATGATTGCCAAGGCCCTGAAGGCCTCTGGCAAATCTCAGCCGCGTCTGGCTGTTTGCGGTCTCAACCCCCACAACGGCGACAACGGCAATTATGGCGATGAGGAAATTAAAATCATTGCGCCTGGCGTCCAAATGGCGCAAAAGGCAGGCATCCCTGCCGATGGCCCCTTCCCTGCCGACACGGCCTTTGTGCGCGCCATTCGAAAAGAAGGCGGCTACGACGGCGTGGTCACCATGTACCACGACCAAGGTCAAATTGCCATGAAGCTCATGGGCTTTGAAAAAGGTGTGACGGTGCATGGCGGCTTGCCCATCCCTGTGACCACGCCTGCGCATGGCACTGCCTACGACATTGCAGGCCAAAACGTGGCCAATCCCCAAGCCATGTTGAACGCCTTCGATTTGGCCTGCCGCATGGGGCAACACCACCAACGACAAAGCGCTTAAACAAATTCAACGTTAAAACTATCAAGGAGACCCCATGAAAAAAGTTCTGGCCGTCTTGGCTTCTGCCGTTTTATGGGCCGTCAGTGCCCAAGCCCAAACGGCCTACCCCACCAAACCCGTCAAGCTCATGGTGGGCGCGGGTGCTGGCGGTGGCACCGACATCATTGCGCGCATGTTGGCCGAAAAAATGACCGAGTCACTCAAAGGCAACTTCATTGTTGAAAACAAGCCTGGTGCGTCCAACACCATTGCAGCCGACCTGACCGCCAAAGCTGCACCCGATGGCCACACCCTGCTGGTGGCCACCAACACTGGCCAAGCCATTGCACCGCACTTGATCAAATTGGCTTTCGATCCCATCAAAGATTTAACGCCCATCGGCTTGGTGGTTACCGTGCCCAATGTGCTGGTGGTGGGCAGCAACGTGCCAGCCAACAACGTCAAAGAGTTGGTGGCACTCATGAAAGCCAAGCCAGAAGATTTCAAATACGCGTCTTCTGGCGTGGGCAGTACGCAGCACATTGCGGGCGAAGGCTTTGACATTGCCGCAGGCGTCAAAAGCGTGCACGTGCCCTACAAAGGCAGCGCGCAAGCTCACCTGGACATCATTGCAGGCAATGTGCAAATCATGTTTGACACCACCTCCTCTGCCATGGGTCAAATCAAAGCTGGCAAGTTCAAGCCATTGGCGGTCACCACGCCACAACGCTCAGCCGAGTTGCCCAACGTACCCACCCTGGCCGAAGCCGGCGTATCAGGATTTGAGATGAGCACCTGGTATGGCGTTTTTGTAACCGCAGGCACTCCCCCCGATGTGGTGGCCAAGCTTCAAACCGAACTGGCTCGCATCATCAAACTGCCCGATGTTCAAGCCAGACTCAAAGGCCTTGGCGGTGAGCCAGGCAACATCAGCCCCGAAGAGTTCAGCCGATTCAACCGCCAAGAATTTGAGCGCTTTGGCAGACTTATCAAGCAAGCCAACATCAAAATGAATTGACAGTGCAAGCTTCCATCCCTCTCTTCCCCCTTTCTCAGGGTGTGTTTCCCGATGGGATGTTGCCGCTTCAAATTTTTGAAGTTCGCTACCTCGACCTGATCAAGCGTTGTCACCAACAGCAGCTGCCTTTTGGCATCGCTTGGATTCAACAAGGCAGTGAAGTTCAGGTGCCTGGCGAAGTGCCTGCGCTCCATTCATTGGGTTGCTTGGCGCACATCAGAGAGATGGAACAAGTGCAGCCCAACTTTTTTCGCATTGTGTGCCAAGGTGGTTTGAGATTTCAATTGCACGACGTGCAACCAGGCCCCTACGGCGTGTGGCAAGGCACTGTGAGCTACTTGGCGCAAGATGAGGAAGTTGAAGTGCCTGCGGCCATGCAAAGCTTTGCCGACCGGCTTGGCAAAGTGATTGCAAAAGCTCAGCAGCAAGGCGTGATCGACAGACTGCCCATCTTCCCGCCCTACCAATTGGATCAGTGTGGTTGGGTGGCCAACCGCTACGCCGAAGCCATGCCCCTCAGCACTGCTATCAAGTTACAGCTGCTGGGCGAGCTCGATCCCTTGAAACGCTTAGAGGCTGTGACGCAATTAAGTCAATGACTTCATTGAATCACTTGCTGATCCCGAATGCGGTGCATGCTGTCAATATTGACCACCCAAACCAACCCATCGCCAATTTGACCTGTGTGACAAGCCTCTAGGATGGCAAGGCGAATGGGCTCCACCATGTCGTCTTCTACCAACACGCAAACCATCAATTTTTCAGTGAAGTCGGTGAGCTCGTCTTTGACGGTTCTTTTCACGAGGGCTGCAGGAGCCGTGAAGCCCTCTGCCTTGAAAATAGTTACACCTGGAAAATTGGGAATGGCTCGCAAGGCATCTCGCAAGCGGCTTAAGCGGTTAGGACGAACAATGGCTCGAATTTCTTTCATGGTAACTCCAGGGTTTGATCATGCTTCGACGGGTGATTCGTCAAACCAACGGTAAAGGGTGGGTAGCACCACCAAGGTGAGAAGGGTCGAAGATATCAAGCCGCCAATGACCACGATGGCCAAGGGGCGTTGGACTTCAGAGCCAGGTCCTGTGGCAAATAAAAACGGTACAAGTCCCAACAAGGCAACCGTGGCCGTCATCATGACGGGACGGAATCGCTGTACGCAACCCTCGCGCACGGCCGCTGCCACTTCCATGCCATCTTCTCGCAAGCGGCGAATGCTGGTGACCAGCACCACGCCATTGAGCACGGCAATGCCCCACAACGCAATAAAGCCCACCGATGCCGGCACGCTCACATATTCGCCAGATACAAACAGACCAATTAGCCCGCCAATGGAGGCAAAAGGCAGAACAAGAATGATCAAGCTGGCCAACTTCACTGAGTTGAAGAGGATGAACAGCAGAAAGAAAATGGCCGCAATGGTCAGGGGCACGATGATGGCCAATCTGTCCATGGCCCGCTCCATATTTTCAAACTGGCCGCCATACACAAAGTAGTAGCCTTCTGGCAGTTTCACTTCATTTTGAATGCGCAGCTGCACCTCGGCGACAAAACCTGCCAAGTCGCGACCTTCCACATTGGCTCCCACAACAACACGGCGTTTGCCAGTTTCGCGGCTAATCTGGGCAGGGCCATCGATCAACTGAATGCTTGCCAAACTTGACAACGGCACCTGAGCACCCGAGGGTGTGGTGAGCAATGTATTGCCAATGGCCTCAGCCGATTGGCGGAACTGAGGCGGGAAACGCACCACCACGCTGTAGCGGCGCTCGCCTTCATAAAGGGTGGTGACGTCCTTGCCACCAATGGCCGTCTCGATGATGCTTTGAACATCGGCCACATTCAGCCCCTGGCGGGCAATGGCCTTGCGGTCAATTTCCACCGTCAGTGCTTGTTGCCCAGACAGTCGTTCGATGCGAATGTCGCGACTGCCCTCCACGCTCTTGAGGATACGCGCCACTTTTTCTGAGATGTTTTTGAGTTCACCCAATTCATCTCCAAAGACCTTGATGGCCACTTGAGAGCGCACCCCAGTCACCATCTCATCGACCCTTTCAGAGATGGGCTGTGACAGGACAATCTGCACACCCGGAATACTGGCCAGTCGTTGACGAATTTCTTCGTCAATCTCGTCTTGGGTGCGTCCCGATTTTGGATCGAGCAACACAATGGGATCCGACTCATTGGGGCCAGCAGGGTCGGCAGGCGATTCACCTCGACCCAGCTTTGAAACCACCATGCGTACCCCAGGCACTTCGGCAATCGACTTCATGGCCGCCATTTCCATGCGAATGGACTCATCCAATGAGATGCTGGGCACGCGGTTAATTTGCGGCGTGAGGGCACCTTCTTTCATGGTGGGCATGAACGACTTGCCCAGCAGCGGAAACAGCGCCAGAGAACCCAATAGCAGAGCCACCGATACGCCCAGCGTGAGTCGATTTTGGAGGGTGGCCAAATCGAGCAAACGTAGGTAATGCTTTTTCAAGTACGCGATGATTCGGGTGTCTTCGCCCGACCCACCTTTGAGGAAATAGGAGCAAAGCACCGGCGACAAAAACAAAGAGACTACCAGCGAAACTGCCAAGGACATGGCAATGGTCAGTGCCAATGGGGCAAACATTTTGCCTTCAATGCCTTGCAATGTCATCAAAGGCAAAAACACCAAGATGATGATGGCAATGCCAAAAATAGTGGGCGTGGCCACTTCGTTGGTGGCATCTAGCACCGTGCGCACACGCTCGCCAATGCTCGTTCCGGCATGCCCCAGTCGGTGGTAAACGTTTTCAACCACCACCACCGTGGCGTCCACCATCAGGCCAATGGCAATGGCCAGACCGCCCAAAGACATCAGATTGGCCGAGATGCCGTAGCGGTTCATCAAAATGAAAGTGGTCAATGGTGTGATGATGAGCGTGGCCACCACAATCAAACTGGAGCGCACATCCCCCAGAAAAATAAACAGCACCACAATGACCAAGAAGATACCTTCAATCAACACCTTGGCCACGGTCCACAGCGCAGAGTCGACCAGCTCAGTGCGATCGTAGTAAGGCACAATTTTCAAGCCATCGGGCAGCATGTTTTCGTTGTTGATTTGTTCGACCCGCTGCTTCACACGCGTGACAATTTCTTTGGCATTGCCCCCGCGCATCATGAGCACGATGCCCGAGACACCTTCGGTATAGCCACCCTTGATGATGGCGCCTTGTCTTACCTCACTGCCAATCTCAACTTGCGCTACATCTCGCACAAACACTGGCACACCAGCTTGTTCTTTGATCACGATGTTGCCAATGTCTTCCAAGGAGCGGATGAGGCCCACACCCCGAATCAGGTATTGCTCATTGACTTGCGGCAAAACACCGCCGCTGGCATTGGAATTGTTGGTTGCAATGGCCTGAACCACCTGCTGCACTGAGAGGTTGTAATGCCGCAGTCGACCAGGATCGACCAGGGCTTGGTACTGCTTGACATACCCGCCTTGCGAATTGATTTCAGCCACGCCAGGAATAGACCTTAGCAAAGGACGCACCACCCAATCCTGCACGGTACGGCGCTCGGCCAATTCTTTCGGTGTCAAAGCTCTTTGGCCATCATCCGCTCGCTCAAGCGTGTATTGGTACACCTCACCCAAGCCTGTTGAAACAGGCCCAAGCACGGGCGTGATACCTGCAGGCATGCGGGGAGCCACTTCAATTAAACGCTCAGTCACGAGTTGTCTGGCGAAATAAACATCGGTTTTGTCGGTAAACACCAGGGTGATGATGGACAAACCGCTCTTGTTGAGTGAGCGCATTTCAACCAAACCGGGCAAGCCGGTAATGGCAATTTCCAAGGGCACCGTGACAAACCTTTCAATTTCTTCAGGCGACCGGCCTGGAGCCTCGGTGGCAATTTGAACTTGAA
>JACCDI011537286.1_pt1 | contig 13449 bp, 10 predicted proteins | sample 7442791 | NCBI WGS metagenome assembly JACCDI01 (sample SAMN15323434, study PRJNA562643) | freshwater metagenome | isolation source: river surface water | place: USA:Blue River Watershed | collected 2017-08-15
AGTTTGCGCCGGGATCGTCTTGGCAACCACCATTAGACCGGTCGTGTCTTTATCCAAACGATGGATAATACCAGCGCGAGGAACTTCAGCGATGCCAGGACAGTGGTGCAGCAAGGCATTCAATAAAGTACCATCGTGATTACCAGCGCCAGGATGCACAACCAAACCCGCAGGTTTATTGATCACTAGAATATGTTCATCTTCATAAACAATATTTAAATCAATTGGTTCTGCATCAAAGCGTTCATCTTCAGGTAGCTCAGCGTTGATTTCAACTTGCTCACCACCCAGTAATTTTTCCCGAGGCGTATCACACATCCGGTTGTTTACATTGACCCAACCCGCCAAAATCCATTCTTTTATCCGAGATCTTGAATAATCAGGGAACATTTCGGCCAGGACCTGATCTAATCGTTTACCGAATAGATGATCAGGAACAATTTCTGTAAGTTTTATCTGTTTTGTCATGTCGGAACCAGTTATCCTGTGTGCATACCCGAACAGTCTGGGGTAGAATCGGTGTATTCTGCCTATTTTAACGATTTTATGAGCGACTAGACAGCCAATTGGCTGAAGTAGTAGTGGATTTTTCAATGAAAGCGAAAATAATTGCCATTTTATGTTTAACCGCAGCGATTTCAGGCTGCGCTGCGAAGAAAGACCAAGAAGAATTGGTCAATACTAACCAGACCGCTCAACAAGCCTACAATGAAACCAAAGTTGTTTTAGACAGCGGTTTGTACGGTAGAGCCATTGAATTGTTAAAACGGATGGAAGGCCAGTATCCATTTGGTCCTATGTCTCGCCAAGTACAACTTGACTTGATCTATGCCTACACCCAATCAGGCGATATCAAACAAGCGCTGGCAAGTATAGACCGTTTTATCCGATTAAACCCAAATCATCCTGATTTGGATTACGTTTATTACATGCGCGCCGTGAATAATCTGCGTACTGATGCGAACTCTTTTCAAGAGTTCTTTGGTATTGACCGTGCCGACCGTGATTTAGCAAGTACCAAACAAGCGTTCGAAGACCTGAAAATTTTGACCAATACCTTCCCAAAAAGCCGCTACGCAGCTGATGGCAAGAGTAAGATGATCGAAATTAAAGAAAAACTTGTTCGCCACGAATTAAAAATCGCCGATTATTACTCTCGTCGCGGCGCGCACTTAGCTGCGGCTAACCGTGCTCGATACGTAGTTGAATTTTATCGTGACTCTCCATTAGTACCTAAAGCTTTGGAATTAATGGTGTATAGCTATAACGAGTTAGGCTTAACCAAGCTGCGCGACGACACTCAAGCGGTGTTGAAGTTGAATTTCCCAGAACAACAGGGTTAAATTCACCAATATAAAAAACCCGCTTCCGCGGGTTTTTTTATGTCAACTAATTACTAAAACTATAAGGCGTCTAGTGCTTCAGTGAGCTTAGTCACGCCAATCACCGTCATACCAGGTATCGCATCCTTCGGCACATTGGCTAAAGGTACAATAGCTCGGGTAAAGCCATGTTTCGCAGCTTCCCTCAGACGCTCCTGACCGCTCGGTACCGGCCGGATCTCACCTGATAAACCCACCTCACCAAATACCACCAATTCCATTGGTAACGGCTTATTGCGAAAACTCGAAACCAAAGCTAACAAGGTTGCTAAATCAGCGCCGGTTTCGTTGACTTTGACACCGCCAACCACGTTAACAAACACATCCTGATCTGACATTTGGATCCCGGCATGGCGATGCATCACTGCCAACAACATCGACAGTCGATTGAGTTCCATGCCAACAGTCACACGCCGAGGGTTATTTAGTGCCGAATAATCCACAAGCCCCTGAATTTCAACCAGCAATGGCCGAGTACCTTCCCAAAGTACCATCACCAAAGAGCCAGGGGCATCTTCTTTACCGCGGTTTAAGAAAATCGCTGATGGATTTTTCACTTCGCGCATGCCTTGACCAGTCATGGCAAAAACGCCAAGTTCATTGACTGCACCAAAGCGGTTTTTATTACCTCGTAATGTTCGAAAACGACTATCCGAGTCACCGTCTAATAACACCGAACAATCAATACAGTGCTCTAAGACCTTAGGGCCTGCCAGCGATCCATCTTTTGTCACATGACCGACCGTAATGACGGCTACGCCTTGCTGTTTGGCAAATCGCGTCAGAAAAGCGGCGCTTTCCCGCACTTGCGACACACTACCGGGCGCACTTTGGATATCAGCCATCTGCATCACTTGGATAGAATCAATCACCATGATCCGAGGTTTCTCTTGCTGCGCAAGCTGGCAAATAGTCTCCACTTGTGTTTCTGCCAGCATTTTCAATTGATCGGTCGGTAATCCCAAACGATGGGCGCGCATCGCAACTTGCTGCAGAGATTCTTCACCCGTGACGTATAACGCCGGGCCTTGGGCCGCCAGGCCACACATAATTTGCAGTAATAAAGTACTTTTACCTGCCCCAGGACTACCACCAATTAAAATCGCTGACCCCGGAACTATGCCGCCCCCGAGCACTCTGTCGAACTCAGCAAAACCGGAGCTAAACCGCGGTACTTCTTGTAAGTCGACTTGATCTAGTCGAACAACCTGTGCCGCAGTTGCGCCAGCATAACCGCCGTCGCGACGTGCTTTCGGATTGACCTGCGCCATACGCACTTCACTAATGGTGTTCCAAGCGCCACATTCAGTGCACTGCCCCTGCCAACGCATAAAATCTGCACCACAATCGTTGCATACGTAAGCACTTTTTATTTTCGCCATCTCATCCTCTAGATCCGAATATCTATATCAACAATCGCGTGCTAATCTTAGTGACAATTTACTGCAAAAACATCAATCTATAATCCTTATCTAACACATGGTGCTTGTCAGCACAAAGATACTCTTATAGATTTAAGTTGATTGGTATAATAATTGCTTTTAAAAAACAATATTAACACACGACGCGGCAATGTTGCGGCTGACTAGAGCACAATGACCACACCAGATTTGCAGCCCTTTGCAGGGATTATCGAGCGGCTAAAACCTTTACTGAATACTAGTGAGTTCAGTGAAGTCTTTAACATTTTAACCGCCGAAATTCCCAAGCCGAAACAGTTCTTATTGAAAATGGAACTGAAACGATTAGGCCAGCCTTGTGGTTACTATATTGATTTGCGTGGGAAAGTTGACGGTGAAGTACGCCCTTATGAACATAAAGGAAAAACTCATTACCTAGATGACACCGCCATCAAAGCCTTTGAACGCGGCATTAAACGCTATGGGCAATACACCCTAGGGCTCTACGAAGAAGTCACCAACACCGATAACAACTATCGGGTTCGTCATAAGCAAGAAACCAATCAACGAATCCAAGCGGTAATTTCTGGCGATCCATTGCTTGCCAAAGAACCGGTTGCAGAAAACACCGATGACGAAAAAGCCGGCCCGAGTTTGATTCAATTCGCTAGCTATTGTAGCCGTGGCGAAGAGCGCATGAACTTCATCATCGACATCGAAATTGAAGCCGAAGACGGCGAACATTTTCAAGCCAGTACCGTCGATTTGTCGGTTTCGGGTAGCAAACTCAAAGTTCCAAATAGTCGACGTTTACAAGCTGGGCAAAAAATTGCCATTTTCTTCCGTGGCTTGGAACAGGAATTTGCCCTTGGCAACGACAACGGTATTGCATATTTAGTGTTAGATACCGAAGTTGTCGAACGCGCGCAATACGTGCGAGTCAAACGCATCATTGAAAATGAAAATAAAGGTTTTGCGGAATTTCTCAAAAACTTCATTAACGGTAACAAACGTCGTTATAAAGTAAATCTAGATAACACCTTAGATGCTGTAGTCGTTAAGGGCTACGAACAATTTTACTTACCAAGGATCAGTTCGCTGCCGGTGTTTTTAGCGGTACGAGAGGGTTTGCCAGTACCTATTTGCGCGCTTACCACCGAAAATAACCGCCAGCTTGTGCAATATTTTCAAGACGAACGGCAATTCTCAGTATTGATCCAAATCCTTTCCGGAAAACGCTTAAAAGCCTGTTTGAGCAAAGCCCCGCTTGAACGTTCAACTACGTTGTATTGCTTCACCCACGCAGCTAAAGGCAAGCTTTATTATTACTCGGCAACCGCTGACGAGCTGGCACAAACACCACACCTGCAAAACGTATTTTTTGGTTTCGGTGCACAAAAACCAAGTTGGCGAGTATTTCACTTAGTGGTACATCGAACTCATCCGGCCGATGCGCATGTACTATTGTCGTTGCCAGATAGCGCAGACTCTGAGATTTCGAAACTGAACCAACCGCCGCCGCAGTTGGTGCAGAATATGATCCAAGATTTTCGTTATGTCGCTTGTTTGACTGATATAACTCAACAAGAAAGCACTTTGTTATATCAACAAATTAGCTTTGATGAGTCATTACTTGGTCAGCTGAAAGTGTATGGTCATCCCAAACTTGATGAAATGCCACCATTAGAATCTGTTGCGGTGCAGTATGTGAATTTGCGGGCTGAGGGTCGCTTTTTATACAAAACGAAAGTCATGCTTAAGGTCAATTCACAGCATTACATTGAAGCAATCACTCGCGATTTTTCCAGCAAAGGTCTGCAAATTGAGACCAGCGAAACCATTTCTTACCAAAAGGGCGACAAGGTGCAACTCGCTTTGCCGGATATGCAAAAAATATCCAGTAAATATGGTTTAACCGATCTAGAGTACGAAGTAATGGCCGTGAGTAAGAGTCAGCTAGTGATGAACTTACGGATCATCGAAGGGGAAACGCCGCATCAAGGCCGCTTATTCTTCGAACAGTTGATTAAAAGTAACAGGGCAAAACTGACCTTAGCCGAAGAAACACCTAAATTTGCCGGTCTTGGCCAAGCTCTACGCAACATGTACGTGAAGGCGCTAAATAGCTTTCCATTTTTCATGCATAGGCATGGGATCCGCTATGACCTAAACGTGATTGGACGCGGTGCTGAGCCAAACAATCTGCATAGGTTATTAGGGATTTTTCAAGATAAACAGCAAAAATTCAATTTGCAGCCGATGTTGAAAAACAACGCGACTAACCTGCATTTTGCCAATCAATTAAAATTGATGAAACGCCAAGACGCGCCGAAGAGCTTCGAGCTATTCATTCGCTTTCGGCAAGGGCAAAGCAAAATGGAGCAGAGTTTTGTCACCGAATATGATTTTGATTTAAAGACTGCGCAAGCAAGACAGTATTTCGTCCAGGATGCGCTGGCAAACGACTTATTATTCTGTTTTAGAATTTTTCTCTCTCGCACGGGACGCCCGGACACCGAGCATATCAATAAAGAATTGAGTTACGTCAGTGTTTACGCGATCCATAAAGCAAAAGTACTGGAAGAAGAATTGTGGAGCGTGGTTGGCGTTGGTGATGTTATTGATATCAGTGATGAAATCTTGTTGCGTTACGGCGTTCCTGCTGAACAAATTCAGCGACAAGTGGAAAAACGCCGCGAATTCATCCAAGCACAGGAACAACAGTTAAACGCTTAAGCCTGCTGTAGCCATTTGGCCAATTCTGGAAAATGGTCTTTTGTGGCAGCTGGGTGGGTCAGCATAGAAATATGATCATAATCTTCAGCATTGCCATTTGCTTTCGCTAACAAGCTAAATTCTGCCGCTGCTAAACCAGCCTCTCGCATAAAATGTTGAACGTCCACGGCGTGGCCTAACACCTTATCGTTCACTGCTGCAATAAATTTACTACGCGGCCAATGCGCTAGATCCGAAGCTGCAGCTTCGTAGTTAAAGCCATCGCTGACATCACAAAATGCTGAAGGCTTGATCCATGCTATGGTATCAAGCAAATACTGGGTCGGTTCATCATCAGCACCCAATCGCAATTTTTTTGCCGGCAAATGTCCAAACTTGCGACATAACCAAGGTGCTAATCGGTTCCAAACTAAATCAATCTGCAGCTTCCGTTGAAGGCTTTGCCCGGTAATTTGTCGTTTAGTACCAAAACACACCAACGATTGTACTTTACTGCGAAGTTCAGCAAACCGCAGCAGACTGGCGACTAGCACCACGCCTCCCCACGAATGACAGACGATATGCAAGGGTTGTTGATGGAGTTCATACAACTCATTAATCAATGCAGGAATGTCGGCACAAATTAACTGATTCTGCGAATGCGCAAGACCATCTTTTACTCGAGGTTGAGATAAACCTCGGCCGGCAAAATCCGCGCAGTAGGTTGGAAACCCTTGATCAGCAAGAAAGCAGCCAAAGCCTTTGCCAGAGTGGCTATAGAAAATTCGGCCATTTTCAATAGCCCCGTGCAACATCAACACTGGGGCTTGCGAAGGCTTAAGCGGCACTAGATTCCGCAGATGCAGTTTATAGTGGCCTAAATCGAGGTAACTCGAGCTTTGTGAATGTTTCATAGGCGCCAATCTTGTTCATCCAACGCGTACAGCAGTTGTAATAACGAACCCTTTCTAATGGCGACTTTAGCCTTTGCCTGCACTAATGCTTTGGCATGAAATGCTACGCCGAGTGCAGCGACAGCTAACATCGGCAAATCATTAGCACCATCACCAATGGCAACTGTTTGGGCTTGGCTGATTTGATACTTTGCCGACTGCTCTGTCACCACTTGCGCTTTGCGATTTGCATCTACGATATCGCCAAGCACTTCGCCGGTTAGCACGCCATCGACAATCGACAATTCGTTGGCAAAAGTTGCAGTAAGAGCCAATTGCTCGCGCAGTGCATTGGTAAAGTAAGTAAAACCACCAGATGCAATCATCACCTTCCAATTACGCGCAAGTAGTGTCTCGACTAGGTCAGTTAACCCAGGCATTAGCGGCAGATCAGCGAGCACCTGCGCAAGAATGTCAGACTTCGCTCCTTTGAGCGCGGCAACCCGCTCGCGCAAGCTCATCGCAAAATCCAGTTCGCCATTCATCGCGCGCTTAGTCACAGCAGCAACTTGCTCACCAACTCCTGCTAACGCGGCAATTTCGTCAATGCATTCGATTTGGATCGCGGTGCTATCCATATCCATGACTAATAAACCTGGTTCGCTTAGCAATACCGGTGCAGTTAAACAAATGACCTCCAGCTGCCAACTGGCGGCAAGATCGCGGACCATTGCCACGCACTGCTCGGAGATTTCAGCATTGAGGCGCAGTTCAACAGCCGCCGGCAATCCGGCATGCACCTGATGTTGACCGAGCTGGATCTGATAGCCTTCAGCCGTTAACATCAGTTGCAGCGCATCAAGCATCACCGCTGTCAGCTCACCAGCAAAAAATCTGACAACCGACATTGCCGGCTTTTCACTAGCAACATCGAGGCTGAAGCCATCGGTAGTCGGCACAATTTGCCAAGTTTTTTCCGTCAGCAAAAGCTCGATTAGTCTATCTTGTTCGGGGCGCTCCCGGTTCCATTCCCAGAAAAAGCTCACTGTTTCACCTGTACTTCTATTAGTCTCTCTGGCATTCTACCGACAAAATTCAATGTCTGTCAGTCTGTTCTGTTGATAAAATGAAATCATCTGCTGCGAAAAGTCGGAAAAAGCCGGCGTTATTGTTTCGAAGCCTGCAATTTTTGCTGGCACTAATCGGCTGCCTAGCGCTGAGCCATTGGTGGCAACAAACCGATCGTCAAGGTGAACAATTATTTGCCCAGCAGAGCTCAGTGTTAATGCGCGAAACGCTAAAAGCATTAGCGCAAACAGCAGCCTACTTGATTGAAAACGACCAACTTGAAGGCCTTAAGGCGCTCACCCAGCAAATGGCATCTAACCCGTATTTGCACGATGTGGTCGTTTACGATGCCAATGGCGTGCGCCTTAGCGAATCAGGCGAAACTGAACCCGCTAATTTGCTATTTGCACCACAACACAGCGTGGTGCTGCAACCAATGGTTCAAGAGATTTATCAGAACAAACAATTGCTTGGATACATTCGGATCAGCTTAAAACAAGAAGCTAGTTTTGGAACTGTTTCCGGCAATTGGCATGAATTGATGAGCCAATTAATGTGGATGTGCGCTTTTGCGATAGTGATTGGTGTGATGTTGCGTAGTAGCTTGCAGTGGTTATCGCATCATTTAGTTAGTAACCGACAATTGCACCATGCTGCGATGGATAGCCAAGAGCATATGCCTTCTGAACACTTTCAAGCGCAGCAGGCGGACAACACCGCAGTTATCAAACCAAATCAGTCTGATTAAGCTTAAGTGCGTCGAGGGTATTAAGCCAAAGTGCCTGTTGTAATTGTTCACTTGGCTCACATCTTAAGATCTGCAAACATGCGAACACTTCAGCTAAATGCGCTGGAGTATTGATTTGCCCTTGCCAACCCGCAAGAGGCATCGCTGGTGCATCAGTTTCTAAAACCAAAGCACTTAACGGCAGTTTTTTAACGGTATTTCTGGTTTTTTGCGCTCGTTCATAGCTGATAGTCCCGCCGATCCCAAGCTTAAATCCTAAATCAATAAATGCTGCAGCATGCACATAACTTCCTGAAAATGCGTGCAAAATACCACCATGAGAAAACTGCTGACGTTTCAGTTCTGCCAATAATTGCGGCTGGCTTTTGCGATGATGCAAAATTATAGGTTTACTAAAACGATTGGCGATGGTCACTTGGGCTGAAAATAATGCTTGTTGAGCACTGAAGGTTGATTGTTCTAGGGCGAAATCTAGGCCAATTTCGCCTACCGCGCAGATCTGCGGGTGCGAATGCAGCATGGTCTCTAAAGAAGTTAAGTCATCAAGTTTAGCTTGAGCTGCCCACCACGGATGGACACCCGCGGCAATGAACAAATTGGCCTGTTGCTGGCTGAGCGCTAAAAGGCCTTGCCAATGCGCTGCCGATACCGCGGGCACTAAGCAAGCTACAACGCCAGCTGCTTGCGCCCTCGCCCAATGAGCATGCCAATCCGCAGCAAGCTCAGGGAGGTCAAGATGGCAGTGACTATCGAACAGCCGGAGCAATTAGGGACACAACCGCTCAATTTGCCAAGCATCGTCGGCTTGGCGCTGATACATAAAACGGTCGTGCAGACGGTGTTCGCCACCCTGCCAAAATTCAATTTTTTGCGGCACCACTAAAAAACCACCCCAAAACGATGGCACTGGCACTTCGCCATGTTCGAATTTGTGCTTTATCTCTGCGAATTTTTGCAACAAGGCTTGGCGAGTAGAAACTGGCCGGCTTTGCTCAGATGCCCAAGCCGCCAACTGACTTTCTTTAGGTCGCGATAAAAAGTACTTGAGTACTTGAGTGTTAGATACCCGCTCTGCAGTGCCGTAGACGATGACTTGGCGCTCTAATTGATGCCACGGAAAATGCAAACAAACTTTCGGATTGCCGGCAAGTTCTGTCGCTTTGCGACTGCCGAGGTTCGTGTAAAACACAAAACCAGCTGAACTAACGTCTTTCAACAGCACTAGACGCTGCGAAGGTTGCCCTTGCGCATCCACAGTGGCCACGCACATTGCGGTAGGATCTGGTAACTCAGCGGCAATAGCATCTTGTAACCAACGCTCGAATTGCACAAAAGGATCGGCATCAAGCTTATCCAGATCTAATTTATCTTTAACATAACTGCGGCGAATATCGTCGATTTTCATGTAATCCCACTCCAAATAAGCACATATCGAGTTTTGTCTGGGCTGCTTTTGAACTTACCCACAGCAAACCACTAGAAAAACCGATAAAAAAAGCGCCGAAGCGCTTTTTTACATCCGTTCCATCACTTCAATACCCAGTAAATCTAAGCCCTGCGCTAACAGTCTTGATACCCCGATACTTAGCATTAAACGGCTATCACGCACAGCTGGTTCAATTCCTTCTTTCAGAATTGGACATGCTTCGTAGAAAGTCATGTATAAACTTGCCAATTCATAGAGGTAATTACAAAGTAAATTCGGCTGAGCATCCTTAATCACCTGCAACAAGGTTTCTTCAAATTGCAGAACCTTTAACGCCAATTGCTTCTCTTGACTTGCTTCAACGATGAGTGCTGCAGAGAAATCGTCGGCGACCTGCGCTCGGCGCAAAATACTGCGAACCCGGGTATAGGCATATTGCAAATACGGAGCTGTCGCACCTTCGAAACTCAGCATTGAGTCCCAGCTGAAAATGTAATCAGAAGTGCGGTTCTTCGACAGATCGGCAAATTTAACTGCACCTATCCCGACTTTGCGCGCAACTTCAGCAATTTCGTCCGCAGATAATTCTGTCGTTTTTTGCGCGACCACTGCACCAGCACGCACAACCGCCTCTTCCAACAGTTCAGCTAGCTTAACAGTGCCGCCAGTCCGTGTTTTAAAAGGTTTGCCATCTTCACCCATCATGGTACCAAATGGGCAATGTTCATAAGCAGTTTCAGCACGCAACAAGTTAGCTTTCCGAGCGACCAATTCGACTTGTTTAAAATGCAGAGCTTGGCGCGCATCGGTGAAAATGATGATCCGATCAACATTTAATTCATGACTACGATACTGGCACGCCGCTAAATCTGTGGTTGCATATAAAAAGCCGCCGCCAGTTTTTTGGATGATAAACGGCGAAGGGTTGCCCTCTTTATCGGCAAGTTCTTGTAAAAACACCACCAATGCGCCTTGATCTTCAACGGCAAGGCCATCAGCTTTTAGGCCATCAACTATAGGTTGCAGCATTGAATTGTATGCTGATTCCGGCTTAATGTGATCATGACCTAACGTCACGTTCAAGGTGCGGTACACTTCTTCGCTGTGTTTAATCGAGGTGTCGATAAACAGCTGCCAGAGTTTTTGACAGTGCGCGTCACCACCTTGCAATTTCACCACATAGTCCCGCGATTTATCCGCAAAACCAGCTTCATCATCAAAGCGTTTTTTCGCTTCGCGGTAGAAATCTTCTAAATCTGCAAGCGCAACAGTTTCTAAATCAACACCAGCGGCCAGTTTGTCTTCGAGATGCGCAATCAACATACCAAATTGCGTCCCCCAATCGCCCATATGATTTTGCCGGATCACGGTATCGCCCCAAAATTCAAGGGCGCGAACCACGGCATCACCAATGATGGTTGAACGTAAATGACCAACATGCATTTCTTTGGCAAGGTTTGGCGCTGAATAATCAACCACCACGGTTTGCGCTTGGGCATTCGCTGAAACACCTAATCGCGCATCCACCAGTGCCGGTGCTGTTTGTGCGGCTAACCAGGTTTTATTTAGCGTGACATTAATAAAACCAGGACCAGCAATCTCAACTTTTTCCGCAATCTCACCCAGTGACAAATGCGCAATTAACTGCTCAGCTAAAGCGCGTGGATTGGTTTTTAAAAGTTTCGCCGCAGCCATAGCACCGTTAATTTGGTAATCGCCAAATTCAACCTTAGTACTTTGGGTTACTGCTGTATTAGTATCCGCTGGCAGACCCACGGCAATCATGGCCGCTTGAGTTTTATCTGATAATAACTGTTTGATATTCATCTGTATTAAGCCTTACCTGCGTAGGTTTGTTCGCGGGTCTTATGGAATTTAATCTTCGGATAACGTTCCATAGACAGGTTTAAATTGACCATGGTCGGTGCTAAATAACTTAAGTTATCGCCACCATCAAGCGCTAAATTGCTACTGGCTTTATTTCTAAATTCATCCAGCGCTTTACCATCCTCAGAGTAGACCCAACGGGCGGTACTGACGTTAACACTTTCATAGATAGCATCAACGTTATACTCAGATTTCAAACGATGCACTACCACGTCAAACTGCAGAATACCAACAGCACCAACAATCAAGTCGTTGTTATCTAAAGGCCGGAACACTTGAACAGCGCCCTCTTCCGACAACTGTACTAAGCCTTTAAGCAATTGCTTTTGCTTTAATGGATCTCGTAACCGAATGCGACGGAATAATTCTGGGGCAAAGTTTGGAATACCAGTGAAGTTAAATTTCTCGCCAGCCGTGAATGTATCACCAATTTGGATGGTGCCATGGTTATGTAAACCAATGATATCGCCTGGGAATGCTTCTTCCACATGCTCACGATCGCCCGCCAAAAAGGTTAAGGCGTGTGGGACTAATACGTCTTTGCCGATCCGCACGTGATGCATTTTCATGCCTTTTTCGTATTTGCCTGAACAAATACGTAAGAACGCTACGCGGTCGCGATGCTTAGGGTCCATGTTGGCTTGAATTTTAAATACAAAACCAGAAAATGCTTCTTCCACAGGCTCGACCTGACGACTGGTGGTCGCTCGGTGCTGCGGTGCAGGCGCCCAATCTGTTAAGCCATCGAGCATATGGTCAACACCAAAGTTACCAAGTGCGGTACCGAAAAATACCGGGGTCAGTTCGCCTTTGAGGAAAGCTTCTTGGTCAAATTCGTGGCTGGCACCTTGCACCAATTCCATTTGATCACGCAATTCTTGCGCGTAATAACCAATGCGCGCATCTAATTCTGGATTATTTAAGCCTTTGATCACGTCAACTTCTTGAATTGTATGACCAAATCCAGATTTATAAAAAATAACTTCATCGCGCAGAATATGGTAAACGCCTTTAAATTCTTTACCAGATGCAATTGGCCAAGTAATTGGAGCACATGCAATTTTTAAAACACTTTCGACTTCATCAAGTAAATCAATCGGATCACGAATATCGCGGTCCATTTTGTTCATGAAGGTAATGATTGGTGTGTCGCGCAGCCGAGTAACTTCCATCAATTTAATGGTCCGCTCTTCAACACCTTTAGCGCCATCGATGACCATCAAGCAGCTGTCGACCGCCGTTAATGTCCGATAGGTATCTTCTGAGAAGTCTTCGTGACCTGGAGTATCTAATAAATTGACCAAACAGTCGGCGTATGGAAATTGCATAACCGAGGTAGTCACCGAAATACCCCGTTCTTTTTCCATTTCCATCCAGTCGGAGGTCGCATATTGGCCTGATTTTTTGCCTTTTACCGTCCCTGCTTTTTGGATTAACTGTCCGAATAATAAAACTTTTTCGGTGATAGTCGTTTTACCCGCATCAGGGTGAGAGATGATTGCGAAGGTTCTGCGTTTGCTAACTTCTTCGAGAAATTCTGCGGTGGCCATGCGTCTTGAGCTTCCAAATTAGGGCAACCCGCGACAGCTATGGGTCGCAAGTCGGGTCGTCAAAGAAAATGGCGGCGATTATAGCAGTTTAGCGCCTGAAGTCACAGTACAGAATGCGCATCGCCAATTGGCTCACCCGACAAAACAGCAATGGGTGCAAACAGAGCCGTCGCTGCATTCTTTAGCGCGAATAAAAAAGCCATCAACCTACGCTGATGGCTTTTTGCGGCCGGTTAACACCTAGTAGTTTTTTTGCTAGGCGAATTTAACCTTAACGTCGCTTGTGGCTCGCTTAAAACTTAAAGACAACCTTTACGCTAGCGTCGACTTTTGCCGCGTCGACATAGCCCATTACACTCGGGTTACCTGCAACCAACTTG
>JACCDI011935189.1_pt1 | contig 13436 bp, 14 predicted proteins | sample 7442791 | NCBI WGS metagenome assembly JACCDI01 (sample SAMN15323434, study PRJNA562643) | freshwater metagenome | isolation source: river surface water | place: USA:Blue River Watershed | collected 2017-08-15
ATAATAGATGAAAATAACGCGAATGTGCTAACAGGTTGTTTTTTTGATTTTGATTTTGTATTGGGTTTAGTCTTTGTTTGTGTTTTTTTGGTAGTCTTCTTAATAGAAGTATTTTTTCTGGTCTTTCTTGTATTTGAAATATAACCGCCTTTTTGGGTCTTGTTTGAACGCTTTTGCATAGTTGTTTATAGTGTAGTATGTAGTATATAATAGTATTATATTTTCTTATTCATATTTTGCATAATATAATCAAGCTTTCTTTCCATTTCATTTAATTGGCGCTGGATGCTTTCTAAATTATCAGCGGCACCATAGACGAGCATTATTTTCTTGATTTGGTAATAAATAGAGCTACAGATAATGAATACTGACACGAGGCCGATTATAAATGCAGCGTTATCAGTAGCTTGTTGTTCAGCAGGAATAGGAGGTAGTTGCATTGTTGTTGTTATTTTATGTTTTATATTAATGTAAAACACAAAAGGATATATGAGGAAAAAGTAAATCAATTTTCTGGGACTGATCCAAAAATCAGTTCCAAAAAAGGTCTCAAACAATTATTTATAGACGGTATCTTTTATAGATTTCAAGGGCAACTAGACCACCGAATATTTGAGCAACAACAAATGGCACTATTTCTGCTGTAGGGATTTTGCCAGCAGACGCAAGTGTAATAGTTAATGCAGGGTTAAATAATCCACCAGATACATTAGCAGTTAATAATATGGCTAAAGCAAGTGCGGCACCAATGGCAAGTGGATTGCCAGTAGCGAGAATAACATAGACGAAAAAGATGGTTCCTAAAAATTCAACTAAATACTTGTACATTGTATGACTTATATATGTTTATGATATTTTTTTATGGGTAAAACAATTTTCAAAATAGAAATTCGAGACCTTTTTATTGGTCCATAAAATTGGTGTATACTTACATATACACGATTGCCAAAAAATTGAACTACTTTTTCCGCCCTGAATAGTATGCCGATTACTATAACTAACTATTATAACTAATAACTAAACTATATTAATCGTTTATTAATAACAACAGCTACAACAACAATGTCTCCTTGCGCTACTACTCTTTCTGAAAATTCTATCATTCATAATATTGATGAAATTATGTATGATAACACTACTAAGCTAACTTATGAAGAAATCTACTTGAATTCTCAACTCTTTTGCAAGGTCTCAAAAGAAGATTTCGAGACCTTTGGTGATTATGATGAAAACAAGAAATTAAAATACTCTGAAATTGTAAACAATACTCATATGTTCAAAATTATGCATAGTTGGTTAAATGCTAGAACCCGCACTCCTAGTCTTGAACAAGAACTCGAACGCGATATCAAGAAAATGAGATTATTTTAAACCCAAAAATAAATAAAAATTGAGACCATAATAAAAACAAAACCCATAAAAAATAAAAAAGGATCACTTATGTGAGACCTTTTTTCATTGCCAATATTGACCTAAATTATTTTTCCATATAATATATGTTATACCTAATGCTAGTATTGCAATTATAATATGAATTGAGACCATTACATAAACTATAATATATAAACAACATAAAATCTATATGCATTATTATACTAGTTATAAATATGAATTTCCTTAAGAAAGCCGTTAAAAATGTTTCCAATGCTGTCAATACAGTCAATAATGCAGTCCAAATAAACCAACTGAAAGACGATATTGCCAGTCTTGAACGCGAAAAACAAGAGCTAGAAAAAAAGAAGCTCCTCAACAAACAAAAGATGGGTCTGAATGAGACCCTTTCCAAATTACTGCCAATGCACGCAGATATTTTACGCGAACTACAAAATTACAATTGTGATGGCGTCAATCTTGCTATGGACCAAAATGAATTTCAACTGAAATATGCCGGCGATGCAACCCTGATCTATTATAATAGATTATATCACTCTATTGTAGGTATATCTCAACAAATGAAGGATTATAATTCAACTGCGGGGAGTAGAACAGACACCGTTGAGTATGTTACTCGCGAGCTTGATAGCGTGTCTCTGCGTCTAGATGGATTGAAAGGCAAGTTGCAGAAAGTGCGCGAAAAACAATTTGGAAAGAAATCAGATGATAAGAAGAAGGATACTGCCGATGATGAGTGTATGGATGGTGATGGTACAGATGTTGTTGTAGAACATATGGCCGACTAAAACAAACTATTTATTACATATTATATAATAAATAATTTTTATTGCACTGATGCACCCCTTAATGATAACGTGGTGGGACCCAACTAGTATTCTTATTAAACGTAAATTCCTGTGCATTTTCTACACAGTTATATTGTGTGCGGATTAATGTGCCAACTGGGAAACAAGGTGTGACCTTATTTGGTCTATGAGCACATTTCGCAGGCACGCCGGACCCTTGACTACGCATTCGGCGCTTCGCATCTGTCACTGTATTTGTAGTATCCCGATTAGTAGTGAATGCAAATGCCCCTTGACTGGCATTCATTGACCCAACACCAACTTCATTTACCCGGCGATTACGGGTTACTGACGATGCATCACGAGACCCACCAATCCATTTTTTATGATTTTTCTGTGGATAAGTAGTAGTGCTAGTATCCAGGGTTTGGAAATAGTTGTGTCTATCATTCGAAAAATCCGCGGTGCCATCACTGGTAATATCCTTTTGTGGCATCGCGTGCATTGACGATAAATTTCCATTATTAATATTATTTATTGCAAACATAGACCTAAATATTGGTGGCATAATAATTGTGTTATATTGATGGTATATAATATATCATATGAAAATAAAATATATTATGAATGCATTATGATTGGATGGTGTCGCCTATCTTCTGCGAACAGCCATCAAATTAACATATGAAGCATTGCTCTGGTCACCACCAAATGAACTGTCATTATAATTGACATTACCGGCACGTTCGCGCTTGTATCTGGTATAGAGAGACGAGTCATACACATATTTTGGATTACAGTTGGATGCAGGAACGCCAGTAGCATCACAGGCACTCAACATACCTCCCAAAATATGGCTATGTCCACGGAGAGAACGTGAGATTGGGTTTGGTCCGCCACATTTATAATCTTCACGAGATAAGAAATCGCCGGAGTTATTAACTGCTCTAAATGGAGTAATAATACGGTTTCTGGCATTGTATGTTCCGCTGGCAAAAGCAGTGTTCCAACCACGGCGTAAAACACTGCGGGTTAAACTGTCATTACCACCTCTATAATTTAATATTGATTGTTTTGGAGAATATCCATTAAATGGTCCGCCACCTAAAGAAGTCATTTCTATATTATAATATATAGAAACACTATATTTTTTTGTGTCATTATTATATAATAGATTACAATATGTCTAAAAGTAGTTCACAAAATAGTCCTAATAGTCTAGGCAGTAATGGGACTAGTTTAGGATCGGATAGTGGCTCGCCAGGGGCTTTGCCATTATCCTTCTCTGATAGTCCATATGAAAAAACGCCGACCATTAATCACGAACTCAAACATTTGGATAAAGCCGTCTACGAAAAAATAGCTAAAATGGAGGTCTCGCAAGTATTCGACCCAGATTGTGTCCGCAAGAAATCCAATTGGTCTGCACCAGTAGCCGGCTTATTACTCGATGACCCCGATTTCAACCCATCTGTTATTATCGAGCATATGCATAATATGTCGCCAAAGCTCGAAAAACTCTTGAAAGTAATAACTATGTTAGACGGGCGAGATATGCAACGTGATGGCCATAAATACAAGCATTTTATTTTTACTGATCTCAAAAGCGGTCCACACGGTGCTAAATTACTTGCATCTGCCCTTATTGCTAAAGGAATGAAATGCGGATATGCCGTTCAACCCACAAAGGGCAAAAAAAAGTTCACCAAGATTGAAATGGTCAGCGAAGAAAAAGTGCTAGAAGACCCCGGAAATACATTTCACGTACTTGTCTCCGGTTCTATTTACGACCAGACCCTCGGAGTTGCCTTCAAAAAAGAAGTGCTAAAGAATTTCAATTCTAGACCTAACAATGTTTATGGAGACTTATCGCGTATTATTATTATGGACTCCGGGTTCAAAGAAGGCATTGATTTGTTTGATGTGAAATATGTCCATATATTTGAACCACAGAGCTCGCCTGCCGACCAGAAACAAGTTATTGGGCGTGCCACTCGCACTTGCGGGCAAAAAGGGCTCCTATTTCACCCCACCAATGGATGGCCTCTCCACGTATTCAACTATGATTTGGTTATGCCAGGTGCATTATCGAAAGGTTTTGCAAACAAAGATACCGGACTTGCCCTTTATTTACACGCACTTGGGGTAGACCTCCGTCTTATTAATTTCACTGCCGAATTAGAAGAGATTGCTATGCACGGAGCAGTTGACTACGAATTAAATAAAAATATTCACGAGTTTTCTATTGGAAATGGGGACAGTAGTATAGTCGGTGGAGCCAACTGTATAACAGCATATAATGCGGATAGCTTATTCCTGAACCGCTCTGAGATTACACATGACACAATGAAGTCGTTTATCAATAAGAATTTCAAGGACTATGCTTGGAATGATGTCAAAATGGAGAATTTATGTGGATATGCTGGACCAGAGACCCAGACTGGTGGCGCAACTATTATGAAATACACGCCTACTCAAGCCTTTATTAAAAACTATTTCAGACCCGAAAATCCAATTAAAGGTATGTTGTTATATCACTCGGTCGGCACTGGGAAGACTTGCTCGGCTATCGCCTCAGCCAGCTACGCATTTGAGCGCCAGGGATATACCATTTTATGGGTCACCCGCACAACCCTGAAAAATGATATTTGGAAAAATATGTTTGACCAAGTATGCAGTGATACTATTCGCGAAAAAATAGAATTAGGCGCCCAAATCCCCGATGAAAATGCTAAACGCATGCGCCTGTTGTCTAAATCGTGGTCTATTCGTCCTATGTCATACAAACAATTCAGTAATATGATTACTGGTGGTAATAGTTTCTATAAAGCGCTTGTCAAAAAGAATGGGACCGAAGACCCGCTTCGCAAGACCCTGCTTATTATCGATGAGGCACATAAATTATATGGCGGTGCTGATTTATCGAGTATCGAACGCCCTGATATGGATGTTTTTGCCAGAGCCATCTATAATTCACATATTGTATCTGGCGAGAATTCAGTTAAATTATTACTTATGACTGCTACACCAATCACAAATGACCCAATGGAACTTATTAAATTGGTGAATTTATGCAAACCAATGGAACAAAAAATCCCTGACCATTTCGAGACATTTAGCCAGTTATATTTGGATGAGACCGGTAAATTTCATAATGCAGGCGAGAAAAAATTCTTGGACCAAATTGCGGGACATATCAGTTATTTGAACCGTGAAAAAGATGCCCGTCAATTCTCGCAACCAATTATTCGCAACGTGCCTGTTCCTATCGTCGATAGAGAAATGAATACTATTGCATTATCTGCTAGTAGGCGTCTAGTGAAAGATATAGAATTAGATAAAATCAAGAATTTACAGACTGAAGTAGATGATAATTTAAAAGCAATTAGTGGCGATTTCTCAGACCTTGATAGAAATAGGTTTAAACATTTATATAAAGAATGTGATGGTCTTGAAGGAAAGGAAGAGAAAACTTGTAAAAAGGTGGTGAACGCCCATATAAGGGATATTATTGCAGAAGCGCGTAGTTATATGAAAGAAACGAAGACCAAGGTTAAAGTAATCCGTGAAATGATTAGAGACATCAGGAGTGAACTCAAGGGTGTTGTTGAACAGGCCGGTATTACATTTCAGGACCTACCATTAGAAAAGATGGATAATCTTGCAAAATCGCCATTATATAATATAATTCACATTTGCCGTAAAAATATAAAGTCATTGAAGGAGCTGGATGAACAGGTTCAGAAAGACCCGCTTATTATTGAGTTGGATAATAAGATAGATGTTATGGAAAATGCCATTAGGGAGTTGAGAGAACAAGAAAAAATCCGCGTGCAAGGCGTCAATAAATATATTAAATATTTGACTAAGATGTTGAAAACTGGAGACCTTAATGAAAATGAAGAAATGCTCATTAAGAAGTTGATAATTGAAGCCAAAGATAATAACAAGACACAAAAAGTCGAAGTGAATTACCATATTGGAACTCAACGTAAGGTTGTAGTTAAAAAAACAAAGGCTATTCGCAAACTCAAAAAGAAATATACGCGCAAAGTTATGAAGGCATTCAAGAATGAAAATAGGAAAATAAAGGGTATTGATAACGAGATTGCTAAGAATGAGAAGAAGTTGTTGCGAGAATTACGTAAAACAGAGGAAATTCAAGAAGAATTCAAGAATGAACAGTTGAAAGAAATTGTTGGAAATCACGAGCAACAAATAAAACAAGCATTGGAAGAAGCGCATGAAGCAGAAGTGCGGGCTATTGCCGAGAAGGAGGCTGAGAAACAGGCTAAATTGGAGGCGAAAGAGGCCGAAAAGAGGGCTAAGCAGGATGCAAAGGATGCCGAGAAGAAGGCTAAGCAGGATGCAAAGGAGGCGGAAAAGAGGGCTAAACAAGAGGCCAAAGAGGCCGAGAAGAAGGCCAAACAGGAGGCAAAGAAGAATGCGAAAAAATAGGTGTGCATAGTGTCAATCATTTATAGATTATTATATGTGTGTAATATATAATATGTCAAAAAGTAAGAAAAATAATAAAAGGTCTCGGAAAACCAATATTTCTAGAAAAATGCACGGTGGAACTTATGACCCAATAAATAAAGTATACAATGCAGACCGTAGTGGTCTGACCACATACCCGGATGATATTCCTCTAGAAACAGAAATATTACGGTTAGACAAGAATGAGCTGACTGAAATACCTGCAAAAATCGGTGAGTTAGTTAATTTAAGAGAATTGCATTTAAAAGATAATAGATTAACAACCCTTCCGCCTGAAATCGGTAAACTGGTTAATTTAACAGATTTAAACGTGCCATACAATGAATTAACAACTCTTCCACCAGAAATTGGTAATCTTGTTAGTCTGAGAATATTATATCTGTCTGGTAATAAACTAACTACACTGCCTCGTGAAATAGGTAACTTGAAAAATCTTAGAGCGATATTAGTGGGTAATAATCAACTAACAGAACTTCCATCAGAAATAGGTTATCTACCAAATATAAATCGTTTAGCTATTTACTATAATAATCTAACAACTATTCCAGTTTCGTTTATTAATCTAGAACCACTTATTGCTTTAGGTTTTCATAATAATCCATATGTGTGGTTGCATCCTCATATTCGAGACCGGTTTCCGATTAAACCTATTAATGTTTGGTATGACAAAGATAAAGTGAAAATTATGGAAAAAAGCCCGGAAGATATGAAAAAAGATATGATGGTAAACACATACAACAATCAAGGAGATGCGGTATTTTCATCTATTCCGCCACCACCACCAACGTTTGCTCTTCCACCCGATGACAAACTTGGTATACCAAAACTTACTCCGCTAGATAATGCAAAAAATAAGGATTTACCAAAACCTCCTCCGCTAGATAATGCATCAAAAGAAAATATGGATTTACCAAAACCAACCCGATCATTCATATCTAAAGACCTAGAAAAGATTAATGAAGATATAGCCCGACGCAAAGTCAAGATCAATCAAAATTTATCAAAACCTCCTCCGCCACCTAATCCACTTAATAAAAAACCTTTGCCACACGTAACATCTAAAAAAAAAATAGAACTCCCACAAGATATAGAAAGGTATATGTCTGAATTTTTTACACCTGCAGATTTAGCCAGATATAGTCAAGTGAACAAAGCAACTTATAATGCTATGCGTAATAAAAATATGGGTGGAAAAAGAAGAAAAACTAGGAAAGCCAGGAAATCTGTCTAACACAATATTCATTTGGTCGAATATGCAATACATATTATATTCTCTGTGTAATATATAATATGTCAAAAAGTAAGAAAAATAATAAAAGGTCTCGGAAAACCAATATTTCTAGAAAAATGCGCGGTGGAACTTATGACCCAATAAAAAAAGAATATGATGGTTCTGGTAGCCAACTAACTACATACCCGGATGATATTCCTCCAGAAACAGAAATATTATATTTAAGTCGTAATAAACTTACTGAAATACCTGCTAAAATCGGTGAGTTAGTTAATTTAAGAGAACTATATCTAGGCAATAATAAGTTAACAACCCTTCCGCCTGAAATAGGTAAACTGGTTAATTTAACAGATTTAAACGTATCATTCAATGAATTAACATCGCTTCCACCAGAAATTGGTAATCTAGTTAGTCTGAAAAGATTATATCTGGGTGTTAATAAACTAACTACATTGCCTCATGAAATAGGGAACTTGCAAAATCTAATAATGTTATGGGTGTTTGACAATGAACTAACAGAACTTCCATATGAAATAGGTTATCTACCAAAAATAACTTCTTTGTCTATTCGCGATAATAAACTAACAACTATTCCAGTTTCATTTATTAATCTAAAAATATCTTCGAATTTTCATAACAATCCATATGTATGGTTGCATCCTGATATTGTTTCTCGATTTCCGAGTAAAGGTTTGTCTGCTTGGTATGATAAAGATACAGTGAAAATTATGGAAAAAAGCCCGGAAGATATGAAAAAAGATATGATGGACAACGTATACAACAATAGGGGGGAACCTATTATTAAAACATCAAAAGGCAATGCCTCTTCTGCGTTTGATAAATATATAAAATCCAAGCGGAGACATAATACACTTACACCATTAAAACAAACACGAAAGTATAGAGTAAAAAATAATCCACTTGATAAGCAACCTCTCCGCCAACAATCAAACGCTACAACTAACAATCTTCCATCTGAGATTGAATCCGAAGTATTCAGTTATCTTGATAATAAGGATATTGTGAATTATGCTATGACAAACAAAGCGAATTATGACAAAATAATAAAAGGTAAGCAACTTGATGACCATTCGGATGACCATTATGATGAAGAACACGATGAACTAACGGATGAAGAACTAGATAAACTAATAGATGATTTACAAGGTCAAGAAGTAGACGGCGGAAAAAGAAGAAAAACTAGAAAACAACGAAAAAGAAGGGCATAACTATAAATGCAATAGTATTATATATTTTATATGTGTGTAATATATATAATATGGCGAAAAGCTCAAAAACAACTAGGAAAACCAATAGAAAGAAGTCTTATTCCAGAAAGATACGTGGAGGTATGGATAATAACAATATTAATAACATCGATGAGATTGACTTGGATATTGATGATATTGATGATATAAATGATATTGACTTGGATATTGATGAGTTTAGTGATAGTGAAGACGAATTTGATGATCCTATGATGGTATATAGTCAAAAGCCTTTTTTTTATGATAAATTCACTAAAACTTATGCAGCGTTGGGACATTTAAATAAATTTCCAGACAATATTCCTAAGGAAACAAAAGTATTACTTTTACAAGACAAAAAAATAACTGAAATCCCTGATAGTATAGGTGAATTAACTAATTTAGAAACATTTATGATAGGAAACAATAAAATAAATAAAATTTCACCTAAAATTGGGAAATTAACTAAATTGAGAGGTTTAGATTTAGGTATTAATAATTTGACTAGTATTCCACCGGAAATTGGTAAGTTAACTAATTTAGTTGAATTATCATTGGATAATAACCAACTAACTAGTATTCCATCAAAAATTGGAAAATTATCTAAGTTGGAAACATTAAATTTGGGTGACAATAAATTAACAGAACTTCCTCCTGAAATAACAAATTTAAGAAAATTGGAAAATTTACTACTAGATAGAAATAATTTAAAAATTCTACCAAATGGAATGGATAGATTAGTAGAGTTGAGTTCATTGGATGTAAATGAAAATCCAGATTTAGAAACTCTTCCTGTTGAACTTACCAAACTACCAAAATTGAAAATGATAGGTTCCTGTGGTAATAATTACGAATGGTTAGATGATGTTATTATTAACAAATTTCGTGGTAAACTCGGAAATTACTATGGACCAATACCAAATCAAGAATGTAATACTAATAGGAACATACGAGAATTCCATAACCAAAATGATGATGAGACCCCATTTATTAGCGGAAAATTAAATAAAGATGTTGCAAGCAAAATATTCTCTTTTTTACCGTCAGTCCAGCAGAAAGAATTAATAAAATCAAGAAATATTAATAAAGGAGGTAGAAAGACTAGAAGAAAGAGTAGCAGAAAAAGTAAAAGAAGACATCGTTAATGAATTGGATGTTTGACTAATGTTATATTTTATATATTTTATTTATTTTATACAATAATATATATAATGGGTAAAAGTATGAAGGGTAAAAGTATGAAAGGTAAAAGTAGGAAAAGTCGTCATGGTGGAGGTGGTTCTTATATTAAAGAATTTAAGCACTTAACAGCATTTCCAACTGATATTCCTAATAATGTTAAAAAAATAATGTTAAAATATAACAATATACCAGAGATACCAGGAAACATAATTAAGAATTTTACTGAGTTAGAGTATTTAAGTTTAGAAGGTAATAAATTAACCACTCTTCCACCTGAAATAGGTTACTTAAAAAATTTAGAAGTATTAGATTTAAATATAAATGAATTAACTAGCATTCCACCTGAAATTGGAAAGTTAACTAAATTGAGATTGTTAAATTTAAAAAAGAACAAATTAACTAGTATTCCACCTGAAATTGAAAAATTACCTAACTTAGAGGTATTAGAATTGGATAATAACGAATTAACAAGTATTCCACCTGAAATCGGAAAATTAGCTAGATTAAGAAGATTAAGTTTATATAATAACAATTTAACTAGTATTCCACCGGAAATCAGCAACTTAAGAGATTTGTGGTATTTAAGATTAGATAGTAACGACATAACTAGTATTCCACCTGAAATTGAGAAGTTAACTAATTTAAGTCTATTCGACGTACACGATAACCTATTAGAAACACTTCCTGACGAGTTACTCAAACTAAAAGAAATAACAGATAAAAAAAATGATGATGTTAGATTATCAAGTAATCCATACAGATATTTAACTAAGGAAATGCAAGTTAAACTTGATAAAAAATTAGGAAATTACAAAAGACCAATGCCGACAGAACAATGGAAAAGTGAAATGAACACACAAAAATTTGCACGACAAGATAAAAATAATACTAACCCTTTGATTCGTAGTGGTCTTTCTAATGATGCCGAATTTAAAATATTCTCTTTTTTACCACTGAAACAACAAGAAGAAATAATGAAAGCAAGAGAACCACCAACTAAAAAAGTAGAAAGAGAAGAGTTGCTGTTGGATGATGATGAATTAGCAAATAAAACTAGAAATATTAACTTAGGTGGTGGGAAAAGAAGGACTAGAAGAAAGAGTGGTAGAAAGAGTAGAAAAAATCATTAATCTATTTATAGGTTGATGTAATATTATACAATTATATATATTTTATATGTGTGTAATATATATAATATGGCGAAAAGTATGACTATTACACCGTGCAAACGTAGCACTAGAAGAAGAACTCTTCATAGTGCGTTAGGTGGGTAGGTAGACCCATAGTGGTATTTTATCTATCTGTATTATATAGTATATAATGGCTAAAACACAGAGAAGGAAAAATATAAGCAGAAAAAGAATGGGCGGAAGTCCTTACTATAACTCTTCTACTAAAACTTATTTTAGAGAATATGCAAGTGCTTTTTCTGAATTTCCATATGACATACCTAAGGAAACTGAAAGTCTAATCTTAACAAGTGTTAGGTTTACTACTATTCCTGATTCAATCGGGAAATTAACAAATTTAAAAAAACTACGTTTATCGATGTATGAGATAAAATATCTTTCACCAGAAATTCAAAAGTTACCTAAATTAGAAGAATTTAGTATATCAGAGTCAATTATCGAGGAGTTTCCAGATATAGTCTTGAAATTAACTAAGTTGAAAAGGTTAGATATGGCTAATAACAAAATAACCAAAATACCCAATGAAATTGACCAGTTAATTAATTTAGAGGAATTAAATGTGTCTGGTAATTATCTAATAACAAAGATCCCAGATACAATAGGTAATTTAACAAAGTTAAAAACTCTAAAGGTGCATTATAATATATTAACAGAGATACCAGACACCATTGGAAATTTAACTAATTTAGAGACATTATATTTAAATAATAACAAAATAACAAAGATACCCGATATCATTGGAAATTTAACCAAATTAAAGATCTTGAATTTGGGTTATAACAAACTAAAATACCTCCCAGATACTATTGGTAATTTAACTGAATTAAAAAGTATATATGTACAAGTTAATGAATTAGTAACACTTCCGCAAAGTATGGCAAAATTGAATAATTTAAGTGATTATGTCGATTTTAGCAAAAATCCATATAAATATATACCTGAGAATGTTCAGAAAAATTTAGCGAAGCATCTTACATTTCTTCCAAAACCATTTCCAACTGATGATTGGGTTTCTGTATTTAATGCACACCAAATGTATAAAAAAACTGACCGTCCTTTCCATAAAATGTTAAATAATGATGTTTCATCTCATATTTTCAGTTTTCTCGAACCACAACAACAAGAAGAAATACTAAAATCACAAGGTGTAGACGGTGGAAAACGAAAAACGCGAAAAACCCACAAAAGAAAGTCATAATGACCTTATCACCCTACCTGTCTAAACGTAATACTAATCCGCGGTTTACCATACATTTTTATTGATTTTATACAATGTTCATATTTCTCTTGACACCCCACCTTCATTATAAATAGGTCTCCATCAAACAAATCAAATGTCAGCAATTCCCCTGAAACCACATCTCTCAAACAAAACCGCCGTGTTCCCCCTATACTCACTGAATATATATTACTCGTCATTGCCTCTTTATCACTATGCCAAGATATAGTCGCATTCTCATCGTGATAATAATGCACCAGCCCATAATCTATTTTCTGCTCCTGACAATGCTCTCCCAATATCTTGTCTTTTATTTCGCCCAGTGTCTCTGTCCAAGGTATTCTAGGCAAACTATATATTGTAAATGTCTCCATTAGCCGTGCATCCATACATACACAACTTTTTCGCGATGCATTTGCCACTATTCCCGTATGGATTTCTCGATAAACTGTTGCGAACTTGTTCCTAGAAATAAATTGCCGGTGTAGCTCATAGTATTCTGTAATCAGGGGGTTTTGTTTGTGTGTAAAATAATCAGTTATCATTTATTTTAGGCATTATATTTGAGACCCAACTATTTTATCAATTTTTTCGCGCCAAAAATGCGAAACCTATTTTATCATATATTATATTAGCATATAACATAATATATTTGAGACCCCAACCACCTACTAGATGAGCAGTAAT
>JACCDI011253300.1_pt1 | contig 13433 bp, 13 predicted proteins | sample 7442791 | NCBI WGS metagenome assembly JACCDI01 (sample SAMN15323434, study PRJNA562643) | freshwater metagenome | isolation source: river surface water | place: USA:Blue River Watershed | collected 2017-08-15
GACCGAGCTGATGTTGATGATGCGGCCCCAGCCCCGCTCGACCATGTCGCCGACGACCTGCTTGGTCACGTTGAACATGGAGTTGAGGTTGGTGTCGATCACCGCGTCCCAGTCCTCGCGGCTCATCTTGAGGAACATGCGGTCGCGGGTGATGCCGGCGTTGTTCACCAGCACGTCGATCGGGCCGTGTTCGGCCTTGGCCTTGCTGAAGGCCTCAACGGTGGAGTCCCAGTCGCTCACGTTGCCCGCGGAGGCGTAAAAGGTGTAGCCCTTCTCCTTCTGCTCGGCCAGCCACTTGGCGTAGTCGCGGGTGGGGCCACAGCCGGCGATGACCTTGAAGCCCTCCTTGTGCAGGCGCTGGCAGATTGCGGTGCCGATGCCGCCCATGCCCCCGGTCACGTAGGCTACTTTCTGGCTCATCTCAAATCTCCTTTGGGTCTCGTGGTTGCAGGTTGTTGGCAATTTGCCTTCTCACCGCCACGTCCGTCCTGCTTCATTCGGCGTGGCGACGATCTCGTTGTAACGGTCTTCAGGCCCGTTCGACAGCGAGGGAAACCCCCATGCCGCCGCCGATGCACAGCGCAGCCAGGCCCTTGCGGGCCTGCCGGCGCTGCATCTCATGAAGCAAAGTGACCAGGATGCGGCAGCCCGAGGCGCCGATCGGGTGGCCGATGGCGATCGCGCCGCCGTTGACGTTGACCTTGGCCGGGTCGATGCCCAGCTCCTTGTTGACCGCGCAGGCCTGGGCCGCGAAGGCCTCGTTCAGCTCGAACAGGTCCACGTCCTGCACGTTCCAGCCGGCGCGCTGCAGCGCCTTGCGCGAGGCCGGCACCGGGCCCATGCCCATGGTGGCCGGGTCCAGGCCCGAGGTGCCGAAGGCGGCGATGCGCGCCAGGGGCTTGAGGCCCAGGGCGGCGGCCTTCTTCGCGCTCATGACCACCACCGCGGCGGCGCCGTCGTTGATGCCCGAGGCGTTGCCGGCGGTGACGCTGCCCGCCTTGTCGAAGGCCGGGCGCAGGCCGGCCAGGGCCTCGGCGTTGGTCTTGCGGTTGATGAACTCGTCGGCGTCGAAGACGACCGGGTCGCCCTTTCGCTGCGGGATGGAGATGCCGACGATCTCGTCCTTGAACCGGCCCGCCTCCTGGGCGGCGGCGGCCTTCTGCTGGCTGGCCAGGGCCAGCGCGTCCTGGGCGGCGCGGTCGATGCCGTGGGCCTTGGCCACGTTCTCGGCGGTGATGCCCATGTGGTACTGGTTGTAGACGTCCCACAGGCCGTCGACGATCATCGAATCGACCATCTTCCAGTCGCCCATGCGCTGGCCGTCACGCGAGCCCATGAGGACATGGGGCGAGGCGCTCATGTTCTCCTGGCCGCCGGCGACGACGATCTCGCTGTCGCCCCAGGCCACCGCCTGGGCGGCCAGCATGACGGCCTTCAGGCCCGAGCCGCACACCGCGTTGATGGTCAGCGCCGGCACCTCCTTGGGCACGCCGGCCTTCATCATCGCCTGGCGCGCCGGGTTCTGGCCCGAGCCGGCGGCGAGCACCTGGCCCATGATCACCTCGCCCACCTGGGCGGCGTCGATCTTCGCGCGGGCGATCGCCTCGCGGATCACGGCCGCGCCGAGGTCGGGCGCGGCGACCTTGGCGAGCGAGCCGCCGAACTTGCCGACGGCGGTGCGCGCCGCCGAGACGATGACGATGTCTTCCATGAGGTCTCTCCAACGAAAAGGATGAGGGCGCCAGGCCCGGGCGGTCAGGCCTTGGCCTTGACGTAGCGGCCGGGCGCCGGCTCGATGGCCTTGAACTTGCCGCGGCCGTACCCGCGCGGGGCGGGCACCTGCTTGCCCGCCAGGGGCTTGAGCCAGGCGTACCAGTCGGGCCACCAGCTGCCCGCGTGCTCCTTGGCGCCGGCCAGCCAGTCGGCGTGCGAGGCCGGCAGCTTGTCGTTCGTCCAGAAGGAGCGCTTCTTCTTCTCCGGCGGGTTGATCACGCCGGCGATGTGGCCGGACGCGCCCATGACGAAGCGCTTCTTGCCGCCCAGGTGCTTCACGCTGGCATACGCGCCGTCGATGGGAACGATGTGGTCCTCGCGCGAGCCGTACACATAGGCGGGGATGGTGATCTTGCGCAGGTCGACCTTCTGGCCGCACACGCTCACCTTGCCCGGCTTGCACAGGTTGTTCTCGAGGTAGGTGTTGCGCAGGTACCAGGCGTACATCGGGCCCGGCAGGTTGGTGGAGTCGCTGTTCCAGTACAGCAGGTCGAAGGGCGGTGGGGTTTCGCCCTTGAGGTAGTTGCCCACCACGTAGTTCCAGACCAGGTCATTCGGCCGCAGGAAGCTGAAGGTGGAGGCCAGCTCCTGGCCCTTGAGCAGGCCGCCCTGCCCCATCTGCATTTCGCGGAACTTGACGAAGGGCTCGTCGATGAAGACGTCCAGCACGCCGGTGTCGGTGAAGTCCAGCAGCGTGGTGAGGAAGGTGGCCGAGGCCACCGGCTTCTCGCCGCGGCCCGCCAGCACCGCCAGCGCGGTGCCCAGGATGGTGCCGCCCACGCAGAAGCCCAGCGCGTTGATGTCCTTGGCCTGGGTGATCTCGCGCACCTGCTCGATCGCCTCGATCGCGCCGTGGCCGATATAGTCGTCCCAGGTGGTGTCCTTGAGCGACTCGTCGGGGTTGCGCCAGCTCACGATGAAGGTGCGGTGGCCCTGGGCCACCAGGTGCCGCACGAAGGAGTTCTCGGGCTGCAGGTCGAGGATGTAGAACTTGTTGATGCAGGGCGGCACCAGCAGGAAGGGGCGCTCGTACACCTTGGCGGTCAGCGGCTTGTACTCGATCAGCTGGAACAGCGCGTTCTCGTACACCACCGCGCCTTCGCTGGTGCCGACGTTCTTGCCGACCTCGAACACCGACTCGTCGGTCATCGACACATGGCCCTGCTGCACGTCGTGCCACAGGTTCTGCAGACCCTTGGCGATGCTCTCGCCCCGGGTCTCGATGGCCTTCTGCTGCGCCTCGGCGTTGAACGCGAGGAAGTTGCTCGGCGCGGACGCCGCCAGCCATTGCTCCACCGCGAAACGCAGGCGGGCCTTGGTCTTCTCGTCGGCCTGCGCCGCCTCGACCAGCCCCAGCAGGGTGCGGGCGTTGAGCAGGTAGACCGACGCCGAGAACGCGGACAGCGGGTTGCGGGCCCAGGCGTCGCTGGCGAAACGCCGGTCGGCGGCGCCCGGGGTGGCCTTCATGCTGTCGTTCCACAGGCTGGCGGCCTCGCGCAGGTAGTCCTGCTGCAGGTCCAGCAGGCGGGCCGGGTCGAACTGCAGCGCCGGCTTCGCGGCCGCGGCCTGTCCGGGTGTGCCGCCGACCTGCTGGAAGGCCTCGAGCGCCTTGCTCCAGCCGGCGCCCAGGTTTTGCTGGAACTGGCTGGCGGCGCGGGTCCAATCGGCCTGAAAATCGGAAGCGGCACTGGCGCCCTTCGCGTTGTTCGCCTGAGAACTCATGGGGTCTCCTCCACGTTGTCCGGATTCCCCGGGGGCGAGCCACAGGGTGAAGCCAGTATCGCGTTCTTTCTTACACCAACCAAACTCGGCGCGTCGGTGAGAACCCGGCCCCGCCTGCCGTGACATGTACCTGATCGCAATCGGATGGCTCTACGTGGCGTTGATGATGTCGGTGGCGGAGGCCACGAATACTAATGGATCCATCCTCGGCGCGGTGTTCACCTTCCTGCTGTACGGCCTGCTGCCCACCGCTCTGGTGATGTACATCCTGGGCACGCCGGCGCGCCGCCAGCGCATGCGCGAGCGCGAGGCGGCCGAAGCCCGTGGGGCCCCACCCCCGACGTCCTCAGGACAGCCAGATGCTGGCCGCGAGGCGTCCGCTGATGCGGTCCCGCCGGTGCGAAAAGAACCGTGACGGGTTCGCCACCGTGCACCACGCGTCGCTGCTGTCGTTGCCATAGAGGCGCGTGACACCCAGCGCCGCCAGGCGGCGGCGCGCCAGGCCCGGCAGGTCGGCCAGCCACTTGTCGCCAGCCGGAAGGAACAGTTCGCCGCACGCCGGATCGGCCACCTCGAACGCGGCCTTCACCTCCGCCCCGACCTCGAACGCCGCGGGACCGATGCAGGGCCCCAGCCACGCCAGGGTGTGCGACGGCTCGAAGTGCCGCACCAGCGCCTCCAGCACGCCCGGGCCGTCCGCCGGGCCGGCAAGTCCGCGCCAACCCGCATGCGCCGCGCCGACGAGTCCGCCACGCGCATCGCACAGCAGCACCGGCAGGCAGTCGGCCACCATCATCGTGCAGGCCACGCCGCGCTCTCGGGTGAGGCAGGCGTCGGCCTCGTCACCGTCGGGCGCGTCGGTCCCGAGCACCACCACCCGGTTGCCGTGCACCTGCCGCAGGAACACCGGCCGGGCGCCCAGCCGCTGCGCCCACCGCTGGCGGTTGGCGGCCACCGCCGCCGGCACATCGCCGACATGGTCGCCCAGGTTGAGGCTGTCGAACGGCGGGGCGGACACGCCGCCGGCGCGGGTGCTGCAGGCGGACTGCACGCCAGCCGGCAGCGGCCACTCGGGAACGAGGACGGGCATCGGCACAGGCATCGGTACGGCGGCCTCAGGCCTCGAAGTCGGGGCAGCTGGAAGGCTGTGCGCGCTGGAAGGCCGGCACCGCCATGCAGGCGTCGAAGGCCGCCATCGTCAGCGGCAGGCCGCTGAAGTCCACTTCGAAGCGCTGGCCGTTGAAGATCTGCGGCACCAGCACGCAGTCGGCCAGCGTGGGCGTGTCGCCCCAGCAGAAGCGGCCCCGCGGCAGGCGCGCGAGCTCGCGCTCGAACGCTTCCAGCCCGCTGCGCACCCAGTGCCGGTACCAGGTGGTCTTGGTCTCCTCGCTCACCTGCAGCTCGCGCACCAGGTACTTCAGCACCCGCAGGTTGTTCAGGGGGTGGATCTCGCAGGCGATCAGCTGGGCCAGCGCCCGCACCCGCGCACGCGCCAGCGGATCGGCCGGCAACAGCGGCGGCTGGGGGTGCGTCTCGTCGAGGTACTCGATGATCGCCATCGACTGCCCCAGGGCATGGCCCTCGTCGGTTTCCAGCGTGGGCACCAGCACCGACGGCGACAGCGCGGTGTACGCCGGCTGCTGGTGCTCGCCCCTGACCAGATGCACCGACTGGTAGTCGTAGGCCAGGCCCTTGAGCTCCAGCGCGATGCGCACCCGGAACGAGGCCGACGATCGGAAGTAGTTGTGCAGCTTCATGCCGGCAAGCATACGGCCAGCGGCACCCCGGGTGACGCGCAGGTGATCGGCCGGGCCATCCGGGTTGCGGTATCTTCGCGCCCATGAGCTACATCATTCCCCCCGCCGCTCCCGTGAGCCTGCCCGTGGTCGGCCGCGCCGAGCGTTTCCCGGTGCGCCGCGTCTATTGCGTGGGCCGCAACTATGTCGAGCACGCCAAGGAGATGGGTTTCACCGGCCGCGAGGCGCCCTTCTTTTTCATGAAGCCGGCCGACTCGCTGGTGGTGGTCGAGCCGGGCCAGACCGGCCGCATGACCTACCCGCCCCTGACCCGCGACCTGCACCACGAGATCGAGCTGGTGGTGGCCATCGGCCAGGGCGGACGCAACATCCGCGCCGCCGACGCGCACCGTCACATCTTCGGCTACGGTGTCGGCCTGGACATGACGCGCCGCGACCTGCAGGGCGAGATGAAGAAGCAGGGCCGCCCCTGGGAAATCGGCAAGGCCTTCGACGAGGCCGGCCCCATCGGGGCGCTCACGCCCGCCGGCCAGGCCGGCGACATCGGCCAGGCGGCGATCTGGCTGCAGGTCAATGGCCAGGACCGCCAGCGCAGCGACGTGGGCAAATTGATCTGGAACATCGCCGAGACGATCGAGCACCTGTCCGCAGCCTGGGCCTTGCAGCCCGGTGACCTGATCTTCACCGGCACCCCGGAAGGCGTGGCCGCGGTGGTGCCGGGTGATACGCTTGCGGGTGGCGTGTCCGGCCTGTCGCCGCTCACGGTCACCATCCAGCCCGCCTGACCCGCCCCGGCGCACGCGCGCCTTCCGGGGGCAGGCCGGCCCTTCGGGAGATTTGTCCTTGCGTGTTCCTCGCGCCCTGGCCGCCCTGGCGGGGCTTTGCGCCGTCCTGGCCGGCGTCTGCCTGGCCGCCCTGGCCGTCTTCACCTGCGTGGTGGTGGTGGGCCGCCAGACGGACACCTGGGTCCTGGTGGGCGACTTCGAGCTCACCGCGGTGGCCAGCGGCGCCGCGGTCGCCCTCTTCCTGCCCTGGTGCCAGCTGCAGCACGGGCACATCCTGGTCGACTTCTTCACGGCCCGGGCTGGGGCCCGCACCCGCCACGGCCTCGACCGCGCCGGCGCCCTCGTCATGGCAGGCGTCATGGGCCTGCTCGCCTGGCGCACCGTCCTGGGCAGCCTGGCGGCCTGGCAGACGCAGGCGGGCACCATGATCCTGGGCTTCCCCGAGTGGCTGGTGCACGCCACCATGGCGCCGCCGATGGCGCTGGCCGCCCTGATCGCCCTCGCGCAGGCCACCGGCGTGGCGCCCCTCGGGCCGAAGGAGGCGGCGCCATGAGCCCCCTGCTCCTGTGCGCCGCCATCTTCGGCGCCATGCTGGCCCTGATGGCCCTGCGCGTGCCCATCGCCGCCGCCATGTTCGTCGCCGGCGCCGGCGGCTACCTCGCGCAGGCTGGCTGGGGGCCGCTGGCGGCCTTCCTGAACAACGAGGCCTTCGCCCGCCTCGCGAACTACGACCTGTCGGTCATCCCGCTGTTCCTCCTGATGGGGCAGCTGGCCACGCGTGGCGGCCTCTCGCGCGCGCTGTTCGAGTTCGCCAGCGCAGTGATGGCACGGTTCCGCGGCGGCCTGGCCATGGCCGCCGTGCTGGCCTGCGCCGCCTTCGGCGCGATCTGCGGATCGTCCGTGGCCACCGCTGCCACCCTCACCTCGGTGGCCCTGCCCGAAATGCGGCGCCACGGCTACAGCGACCGCCTGGCCACCGGCACCCTGGCCGCGGGCGGCACCCTGGGCATCCTCATCCCGCCGTCGGTGCCGCTGGTGATCTACGCGATCCTCACCGAGCAGAACCTCGCCAAGCTGTTCGCCGCCGCGGTGGTGCCGGGGCTGCTGGCCACCGTGGGCTACCTGGTCGCCATCGCGCTGGTGGTGCGCTGGCGGCCCGGCATGGCGCCGCCGGCCACCCGCGACCACGCCGACCGGCCGGCGCTGACCCCCCTGCTGCGGGGCGTCCTGCCGGTGGCGGCCATCTTCGTCCTGGTGTTCGGCGGCATTTACGGCGGCATCTTCACGCCGACCGAAGGCGCGGCCATCGGCGCTGCCGCCACCGGGGTGGCCGCGCTTCTTCGGGGCGAACTGTCGTGGGCCGGCCTGCGGGACGCCTTCCTGGAGACGGCGACACCCTGCGCGATGATCTTCCTGATCTTCATCGGCGCCGACCTGATGAACGCCGCCCTGGCCCTCACCCAGGTGCCCGCGCGCCTGGCCGCCACCGTCGGCGCCTGGGACCTGCCGCCGCTGGCGGTGGTCGCCGCCATCCTGCTGTTCTACGTCCTGCTCGGATCGGTGATGGACGAGCTGTCCATGATGCTCCTGACCCTTCCCATCTTCTTCCCGCTGGTGATGTCGCTGGACTTCGGCATGCCGGCCGAATCGGTGGCCATCTGGTTCGGCATCCTGGTGCTCATGACGGTGAGCTTCGGCCTGCTGGCGCCCCCGGTGGGCCTGAACGTGCACGTGGTCAACGGCATGTCCGGCGGCACCCCGATCGCCGAGAGCTACCGCGGCGTGATGCCCTTCCTGGCCGCCGACACGCTGCGGCTGCTCCTGCTGCTGGCAGTCCCCGGACTGTCGTTGTGGCTGGTCGCCTACGTGCGCTGAACTCGCGCAGAATCCTGTTTCCACCTCCGACGCCCCGCCATGATCCGCCGTCGCACCCTGCTGAAATCGTCCGCCGCCGTCCTGGGCGCGCCCGCCACCATCGGCCTGGCCCAGTCCACGGTCACCCTCAAGTTCCACACCTTCATGGCGCCGCAGTCCAGCGTGTGGCTCACCATGCACAAGCCCTGGATGGAGAAAGTCACCCGCGAGTCGGGTGGCCGCATCCGCTTCGAGGGCTACCCCGCGATGCAGCTGGGGGGAACCGCGGTGCAGCTGTACGACCAGGCCCGCGACGGCGTGGTCGACATCGTCTGGACGCTGCCCGGCTACACCGCCGGCCGCTTCCCGCGTACCGAGGCCTTCGAGCTGCCGTTCATGATGACCAGCGCCGAGGCCACCTCCCGCGCCTGCTGGGAGTACCTGGAGAGCCACGCCGCCGACGAGTTCAAGGAAACGCAGGTGCTGGCGCTGCACACCCACGGCCCCGGGGTGTTCCACACCCGCGACAAGGCGATCCGCTCGGTGGGCGACGTGCGCGGCATGAAGCTGCGGGGCCCCTCGCGCCAGGTGACCAAGATGCTCGGCTACCTGGGTGCCATCCCGGTCGGTATGCCGCTGCCCGCCATCCCCGACGCGCTGTCCAAGGGCACCATCGACGGCTGCGTGCTGCCCTGGGAGGTGGTGCCATCGGTCAAGGTGCAGGAGCTCACGCGCTTCCACAGCGACTTCGATCCTGCCGGCGGTGCCCTCTACACCGCCACGTTCGTGATGGCGATGAACAAGGCGCGCTACAACGGCCTGCCCGCGGACCTGCGCAAGGTCATCGACGCCAACGCGGGCCTGGCCACCTCGGGCTGGCTGGGCCGCATGCAGCAGGCCAACGACCCGGCCGGGCGCAAGGCCGCTGAGGCCCGGGGCAACACCGTCTACACCATCCCTCCGGCCGAGGCCCAGGAATTCCGGCGCAAGGCGCGCCTGGTCGAGGCCGAGTGGATCGAGGACCTCAATCGCCGCGGGCTCGACGGCCGCCAGCTGCTGGACACCGCCCGCGCCCTGATCGAGAAGCACGGCAAGGCCCTGGCTCCCCAGGTACGCGGTCGCAAGGCCTGATCGGGCCGCCACCGGCCTGACCGGGCTGCAGCCAGGGGCTTGCGCCCTGCGCCAGGGCCGCCCGGCACGGCCCCGTACACTGTCACCATGCTGCGCGCACAGATCAAGCATTGCCGCAACTGCGGCACCGCGGTGGCTTACCGCGTCCCCGACGACGGCGACACCCGCGAGCGGGCCGTCTGCCCGTCATGCGCCACGATCCACTACGAGAACCCGCTGAACGTGGTGGGCACGGTGCCCTACCTGGGCGACCGCATCCTCCTGTGCCGCCGCAACATCGAGCCGCGATGGGGCAAGTGGACGCTGCCGGCCGGCTTCATGGAGCTGGGTGAGACCGCGGCCCAGGGCGCAGCCCGGGAGACGGTGGAGGAATCCGGCGCCGAGTTCGAGCTGGAGTCGCTGATGTCGGTGCTGAGCGTGCCGCGCGTGGGTCAGGTGCACCTGTTCTACCGGGCCCGCCTGCTGCATGACCGCTTTGACCCGGGCCCGGAGACCATCGAGACCCGGCTGTTCCTGGAGGACGAGATTCCCTGGGAGGAGATCGCCTTCCGCACGGTGCGCGAAACGCTGGTGCGCTACTTCGAGGACCGTCGGCGCGGCGCCTTCGGCGTGCACACGCTGGACATCGAATAGGCAGACGCCAGAAACAAAGCCGGCCCTCTTCGGGATGGCGGCATGAAAAAAGCCAGCCCCTTTCGGAGCTGGCTTTTCAACAATGGTCGGCGTGGCGGGATTCGAACTCGCGACCCCTTGCACCCCATGCAAGTGCGCTACCAGGCTGCGCTACACGCCGAGAAGCTCAAATTATAGCGCGTGAATCGAGGCTTCCCTCGCCACGGTCGAGTGCGGCCGACAACATGTCGCGGATCTCGGCCAGCTCGCGACGGAACTGGGACAGCCGCAGCCCCACACGCTCGTCCACACCCTCGTCCTGGTCCGGGGCAGCATCGGGCGCCACACCCGCCTTGGCCTGCGCGCCTTCGTCCGCATCCATCGCGTCGGCATCCAACGCGTCGGAGGGCAGCTCGATCGGCTCGACCCCCTCGAGCAGCACCTCGCCGGCGCGACGCCGGTCACGCTCGGTCTGCACGATCTCCTGAAGCTTGTTGCGTGCGCCGCTGATGGTGAAGCCCTGGTCGTACAGCAGGTCCCGGATGCGGCGGATCATCAGCACCTCATGGTGCTGGTAGTAGCGGCGGTTGCCACGGCGCTTCATCGGCCGCAGCTGCGTGAACTCCTGCTCCCAGTAACGCAGCACATGCGGCTTGACGCCACACAGCTCGCTCACCTCACCGATGGTGAAGTAGCGTTTAGCGGGAATGCTGGGGAGGGATTTCTCCATGGAATCCAGAGCTTACGGCGAAAAGCTCGCAGGTTACCCCAACTCGGGCGCCGGCAGAAGCCCGTCGCGCAGCTGCAGCGGGATTAATCCGGCTTCTCGGGCGACTGGATCGCTTCCTTGAGCTTGTGGCTCGCGTGGAAGGTCACCACCCGGCGCGCCTCGATGGGAATGAGTTCGCCGGTCCGCGGGTTGCGGCCCGGGCGGGCCGCCTTGGTGCGGATCTGGAAGTTGCCAAAGCCGGAGATCTTCACGTCCTGGCCCTCGACCAGGCTGGCGGAGACCAGGTCGAAGAAGGCGTCGACCATGTCCTTGGATTCGCGCTTGTTCAGGCCGATCTGCTCGAACAGCATCTCGGCCAGCTGCGCCTTGGTGAGGGCGGGCGTCTCGAGGCTGAACGCGGCCAGCTCCATCAGGCCATCGTCGCCGGGCCCGGTCTTGGCATTGGCCGTGGGATCGGTGTTCGGATCGTGGCTCATCGCATCGCTCCCTGCCGTCATCCCCGCAGGCGGCTGCCCACCTGGTCGGCCAGGCGGTCGACCACCGCGCGCATCGCGCCGTCGATCTGTTCGTCAGTGAGCGTGACCGCCGGATCACCCAGGGTCAGGCGCACCGCCAGGCTCTTCTCGCCCGCCGCCATGCCGGCCGCAGCCTGCTGCGGCTTGTACAGGTCGAACAGGCGGGCATCCTGCAGCAGCCCGCCGGTATCGGCTGACCGTACTGCGGCCATCACCGCGTCGTGCGAAACAGCATCCTGCACGATGACCGCGATGTCACGCTCGACGAACTGCGCCTTGGGCACCGGCTGGAAGGCCGGCAGGCGGCGCGCCAGCACCGCATCGAGGTCCAGCTCGAACAGCACCGGTGCGGCCGGCAGGTCCCAGGCCTGGCGCCAGCGGGGGTGCAGCTCGCCGACGAAGCCGACGGATACGCCATCCAGGCGCACCTCAGCGCAGCGGCCCGGGTGCAGCGCGGGATGGGCCGCGGCCACGAACTGCGCCTGGAGCGGGGCCAGCAGCGCCTGGACATCACCCTTGGCGTCGAAGAAGTCCACGCCGCCCGCGCCCTTGCGGCTCCAGTGCAGGCCGTCGGCCGGCCCGAAGGCCAGGCCCGCCACGCGCATCGGCTGCCGTACGCCACGCACCGTGGTGTCGGTGGTGGGCACCGAGGCGTCGCGCAGGAACACCCGGCCCAGCTCGAAGACGCGCACGCGGTCGGCCTTGCGGTCCAGGTTGTGGCGCAGGACGTGCAGCAGCGAGCCCAGCAGCGAGGAACGCATCACCGACATCTGGCTGGCGATGGGATTGAGCAGCATGACCGGGTCGGCGTTGCCGGCCAGGTCGCGCTCCCAGGCTTCCTCGACGAAGCTGAAGTTGATCGTCTCCTGGTAGCCCAGGCCCGCCAGCAGGCGGCGCAGCGCGAAGCGGCTGCGGCGCGATTCGTCCGCTGGCCGGGCCACCGTGGGCGCCAGCGGCGGCGTGGTGGGCAGGTGGTCGTAGCCGATGACGCGCACGACTTCCTCGATCAGGTCCTCCTCGATCGCGAGGTCGAAGCGGTGCGGCGGCGGGGTGACGGACAGGCGGTCGCCGTCCTGCGTCACCGCCAGCCCCAGGCGCTGCAGGGCGGCGATGCAATCGCCCGCCGACAGCGGCATGCCGATCACGCGGGCGGCGCGCGAGGCCCGCAGCACCACCGGCTTGCGCTCGGGCAGCGCCACGACCTGGTCGTCGACCGGGCCGGGCTCGCCGCCGCAGACCGCCATCACCAGGCGGGTGATGTGCTCGATGTGGTCGACGGTGCTGCTCGGGTCCACGCCCCGCTCGAAGCGGTGGCCGGCGTCGGTCGAGAAGTTGAAGCGGCGCGAGCGCCCCTGCACCGCCTCGGGCCACCAGAAGGCGGCCTCGACGTAGACGTTGCGGGTGTCGTCCGACACCGCGGTGGCGTCGCCGCCCATGATGCCGGCCAGGGACTCCACCTGCGCCCCGTCGGCGATCACGCCCACCTTCTCGTCGAGGGTGATGGTGTTGCCATTGAGCAGCTTGAGCGTCTCGCCGGCCTTGCCCCAGCGCACGTCCAGACCGCCATGGATCTTGTCCAGGTCGAAGATGTGCGACGGGCGGCCGAACTCGAACATCACGTAGTTGGAGATGTCCACCAGCGCGGTCACGCTGCGCTGGCCGCAGCGGGCCAGGCGGTCGACCATCCACTGCGGGGTCTGCGCCTTGGGGTTCACGCCCCGGATCACGCGGCCGGAGAAGCGGCCACACAGGTCGGGGGCGGAGACCTTCACCTTCAGGCGGCCGTCGTGCACCGCCGCGACCTGGGGCAGCGCCGGCGTGTTCAGCGGCGCGCCGGTGAGCGCGGACAGCTCACGCGCCACGCCGTACACCGACAGGGCATGGGCCAGGTTGGGGGTGAGCTTGAGGGTGAACAGGGTGTCGTCGAGCTTCAGGTACGCACGGACGTCGGCGCCCACGGGCGCATCGGCCGGCAGCTCCAGCAGGCCGCCGTGGTCTTCGCTCAGTTGCAGCTCGCGGGCCGAGCACAGCATGCCCTGGCTCTCGACCCCGCGCAGCTTACCCAGCTTGATCCTGAACGGCTGGCCGTCCTCGCCGGGGGGCAGCTCGGCGCCCACCAGGGCGCAGGGCACGCGGATGCCCGGGCGGGCGTTGGGCGCGCCGCACACGATGCTCAAAAGGGCGCCCAGCCCCACGTCCACCTGGCACACGCGCAGGCGGTCCGCGTTGGGGTGCTGCGCCGCCTCGCGGATCTCGCCCACCACCACCTGGGTGAACGGGGGCGCCACGGGACGCAGGTCTTCCACCTCCAGGCCGCCCATGGTGAGGGTGTCGGCGATCTGCTGGGTGGTCAGCGGCGGGTTGCAGAACTCGCGCAGCCAGGACTCGGGAAATTGCATGGTCGGGCCGTCGTGTCGAAATTAGCGGAACTGGCGCAGGAAGCGGATGTCGCCGTCAAAGAACAGGCGCAGGTCGTTCACGCCGTAGCGCAGCATGGTGAGGCGGTCGGGGCCCATGCCGAAGGCAAAGCCGATGTACGCCTCCGGGTCCAGGC